>Ga0307473_10000264_pt1 | contig 11077 bp, 9 predicted proteins | sample atmos_gasesAM5C__FD_203744 | JGI IMG/M metagenome (GOLD analysis project Ga0307473, IMG submission 203744) | Hardwood forest soil microbial communities from Morgan-Monroe State Forest, Indiana, United States - atmos_gasesAM5C_515 | ecosystem: Environmental > Terrestrial > Soil > Temperate forest...
ATCCGTGCGCGCGAAGAGTTCATCCATCTGCTCGTTCGGGAGCGTGACAGGCAGAATGCCGTTCTTGAAGCAGTTGTTGTAGAAGATGTCGGCGTAGCTGGGCGCAATGACGGCGCGGAAGCCGTAATCGAGAATCGCCCACGGCGCATGCTCGCGGCTGGAGCCGCAACCGAAATTCGCGCGCGCGAGCAACACCGACGAGCCTTTGTAGCGCGGCTGATTCAGGACGAACTCGGGGTTCGGCTTTTCGCCCGGCAGATAGCGCCAGTCATAAAAAAGAACGCGCCCGTACCCTTCGCGCGTCAGGAATTTTAAAAATTGCTTCGGGACCATCTGGTCGGTATCCACATTCACGCGGTCGAGCGGCGCGACCAGTCCAGTGTGTTTGGTGAATGGCTGCATTGTTATTCGGCCCCGTCCGCATTTTTCCACTTTCGAATGTCCACGAAATGTCCTTCGATCGCGGCGGCCGCGGCCATGATCGGGCTCACCAGGTGCGTGCGTCCGCCCTTGCCTTGGCGTCCTTCGAAGTTGCGATTCGACGTGCTGGCCGAGCGCTCGCCCGGCTGCAGCACATCATCATTCATGCCGATGCACATGCTGCAGCCCGCATCGCGCCATTCGAAGCCGGCGTCCAAGAAAATTTTGTCGAGACCTTCTGTTTCTGCTTCCACCTTCACGCGCCGAGAGCCGGGAACCACCAGCGCCTGCTTCAGGCGCTTCGCCACGTGCTTTCCGGCGACAATTTTTGCCGCCGCGCGCAAATCCTCGATCCGCGAATTCGTGCACGATCCAATGAACACGCGATCAAGCGAGATATCTTCAATCGCCGTGCCCGCTTTCAAGCCCATATAGACGAGCGCGCGCTCCGCCGCCTGTTGATCAACGGGATCATGAAACGAATGCGGGTCCGGCACGCGGTCGGTCACTTGCGTCACCATGCCCGGGTTCGTCCCCCACGTAACCATGGGCGCTAGCGCGGCAGCATCGAGTCCAATCGCCGCATCAAACTTTGCGTCGTGGTCCGACGGCAGCGACATCCAGTAATCTACCGCCATCATGAATTCTCTTCCGCGCGGAACGAATGGCCGCTTCTCGAGATAGGCGTAAGTGGAGTCGTCCGGCGCCACCATTCCCGCACGCGCGCCGCCCTCGATGGACATATTGCACATGGTCATGCGGCCTTCCATCGAAAGCCCGCGCACCGCTTCGCCCATGTACTCGAGGACGTGCCCGTTGCCGCCGGCAATCCCGATCTTGCCGATCACGGCCAGTATCATGTCTTTCGCTGTGACGCCATGCGGCCGCTTGCCGCGGAATTCCACCTTCATGGTCTTCGATTTGAATTGCGAGAGGCACTGCGTGGCCAGCACATGCTCGATTTCGCTTGTGCCGATGCCGAACGCCAGTGCGCCGAACGCGCCGTGCGTGGAAGTGTGGCTGTCGCCGCAGACAATCGTTTGTCCGGGCTGCGTGATACCCAGCTCCGGGCCGATAATATGCACGATGCCTTGGTTCCTGCTGTGCATGTCGAAGAGGTTCACGCCATACTCTTCGCAATTTCGCGCCAGAGCTTCGAATTGTCCCCGGGCGTCTGCATCCACCACCGGCAGCAGCCGGTCCTTCGTTGAGACGGAGTGGTCCATCGCCGCAAAAGTCAGCTCTGGACGGCGCACTTTGCGCCCCGCTGCTTTCAAACCAGCGAACGCCTGGGGGGAAGTACCCTCGTGGATGAGATGGCGGTCAATGTAAATCAGCGAAGGCTGGCCCGGGGCTTCGTGTACCAGATGGGCGTCCCAGATTTTCTCGTAGAGAGTGCGCGGAGCCATACGATCGGTTGCTGTCACCTGCCAGTCACATTGTAGCAAGGTGGCTTGGATTCCGCCATGCCATGCCGGCAAGCGTTTTGGCAGGCTCCAAGTCAGAGCGCCGCCCACCATTTTCCGCCGCGCTCGAATTAGAAGTTCATGTCCCGTCAACAATTCCATGATGATTCTGCAATATCGCGCAGACACTCTCTCGCGCGGCGTCACCATCAGCACGACCGCTAACTAAAACATCGGAGGGAAGAATGAGACCTGCGTCACATCGAAGGGCGTGGCGAGAGCGCGCGATTGTGAGCATGCTTTGCGCGACGCTTACGTCGTTTGCAACCCCTACTTCAGCGCGAACACCTGGCAGCGACGACGATCCCCATGGTCAGAAGACCGAAACGCCCATCAAGCACGTAATCGTCCTTATCGGAGAGAACCGCACGTTCGATCACCTCTTCGCGACCTACGTTTCACCGAGCGGCGATTCCGTCCGCAACTTGCTGTCCGAAGAAATCATCAAGGCCGACGGCACGCCCGGCAAGCACTTCGACAAAGCAGCGCAATTCCAGGCCGTCGCCCCCTTTAGGACCAAATACTTCATCAGTCTCAACAACAATGAAAAGGCTCCCTACCAAACGTTGCCCGGGCCGACTCTCAACTTCGCGCCGACCAGCCCGTTTGTTCCTACGATCTTAGAAGGGTCGCCGATTCTCCCAGCCGTCGAGCCTTCCCTGGAAGTCACCGACCTCGGTCTGCTTTTCACCGGAACTGCCAGCCAATTCGCGCAGACTTTCGTCATTCCGGATCCCGACACGCGCATCCAGAATTTCAGCAGTCTGCCGAATGGGCCGTTTCCGCTGAAGGGCGCGAACCTTCCCTACGATTCCTACACGGGGGACACCACCCACCGTCTCTTCGAGATGTGGCAACAGTCTGATTGCAATATCGCCAACGCCACTCGCCGCAACCCCTCGGGCTGCCTGAACGATCTCTATCCGTTTGTCATCGTCAACTACACGAACCAATTGGACTCCGTGTTCGACAATCCTCCGGCATTTGACGCCAACGGCGGCGGCAATTCCATGGCTTTCTATAACATGCAGGCCGGAGACGTCCCGGTTCTGAAGCGCCTCGCCGATGAATTCTCCATGAGCGACAATTTCCACCAATCGTTCATGGGTGGCACCGCAGCTAACCACGGCATGCTCGGCAGCGGCGACGCCATCTTCTGGAGCGATGGCAAAGGCAACCCGACCATGCCGCCCTCGCACATTGCCAACCCCGACCCTCTGCCTGGCACAGATGACGTCTATACTGTTGACCTTCTGTTCGACGGCAACTTCACCGAGTGCGGTAACCCCGACCAGCCGGGTATCAAGGCCATCACCGATTACCTGGCATCCTTGCCGTATGATCCCAAGTCGAATTGCCAGCCGAACCACTTCTATATGATCAACAACGACTCGCCCGGCTTCCTCCCGGACGGCACAGTTGACGCCGGCGGAATTGCCGGCAGCGGCTCCCTTCCACCGTCCGACGTTCGCACCATAGGCGAAGCTCTCAACGAGAAGGGAATCTCCTGGGCGTACTATGGCGGGGCCTACAATGCCGCAGTCAATCTCCAACACAATCCCAAGAGCACAGATCCGGCCGTGCTGATCGGTGCGGCTTATTGCAACATCTGCAACTTTGAATCCTACACGAATGCGATCATGGGCGACCCGAACCAACGGGCCGCGCATATCAAAGACGCCACGGATTTCTTTGCCGCCGTCGATAACAGCACATTGCCGTCAGTGTCTTTCGTGAAGCCCGATGGCTTGCTCGATGGGCACCCGGCCTCCTCGAAGCTCGACCTGTTCGAGGGCATGGTCAAAAAGATCGTGGATCACCTCAAGGCCAACACGGAACTGTTCGAAAGCACCGCGCTCATCATCACCTTCGACGAAGGCGGCGGCTACTACGACTCCGGTTACATCCAGCCGCTCGACTTCTTCGGCGATGGCCCGCGCATTCCACTAATCGTCATCTCGCCTTTCACCAAGGGTGGGCACGTAAACCACACCTATACCGACCACGTTTCGATCCTGAAGTTCATCGAGCGGAACTGGCACTTGAAGCCGTTGACCAGGCGGAGCCGGGACAATTTCCCGAACCCGCGAGTTGACGACGACAACCCCTATGTTCCGCTCAACAGCCCGGCTCTCGGCGATCTCTTCAACCTATTTGATTTCGACCACGGCCATCACCATGACAATGACCGCTAGGGAATTCGGGATAGCCCATTAGGCTGACCCTGCATTCCTAGCTACGCTGTTCGGTAACCCTCACGCCGGCCGCGCTCAGTGCAGGCCGGCGTCACTTTTCTCGATCCCCTGGGCCTCTCTAGTTTGCCCCTGAAATACTGCACGACGCCGCTGCGGCGAATGCCTTGCTGTTCGCCTTACTCCCGCCAGGAAGCGATAATTCGCATGTCGCGGGTCATCCATGCTATAGTAGAAGTGCGCTCGGCATCGCTTTAGAGCGCTTCCCGGCCTGTTCGAGCGTCATCAGGGCCTGCCACACTCGAGTTCCTCCGGTTCATTCGGCTCATTTGTGGATTTGCGATTCGGCCATGTAATGCCAAGTCTGGCCGCTGCTGTTGCACTGCGTTGAGGGGAGAATGAGCATGAAGAATCTGTTTGTGGGCAACATGAGCTTCCAAACCACGGCAGCCGACTTGCGCGCGCTGTTCGAGCCATTCGGCCAGCTAGCTCGCGTGCACGTGGCTATGGATCGCGAGACCGGGCGGGCACGCGGCTTCGGCTTTGTGGAAATGACCAACGACGAAGAGGCTGCGAAAGCAATTGCGGCCCTTGATGGCAAAGAGATCGGCGGGCGCAATTTGAAGGTCAACGAAGCCCGTCCCAAGGAAGCCGGCGGACCCCGTGCTGGTGGCGGTTCCCGAGGGCCAAGCGGGCCACGGGGCGGCGGCAACAGCGGTGGTGGCGGCGGGCGTGGCCGAGAGCGATTTTCGAACGAGGATTATCGCGAAGTGGCGCGCCAGCCTCGTGAGCCTCGCTGGTAACTCGAGACTTTCCTCTGTACTGATTGCTCCGGCCCTGTCGGAGCAGGCGGCTCGGCCGCCGGGCCCTAGCCCCCTGAGCCAGGCACATACAAGGAGATTCCATGACAACCACATTCAAGAAACGCCAGAAAGAAATGAAGCGAATGGACAAAGCGCGTATGAAGGCAGAACGCCGCGCCCAGAAAAAGCTCGCCCCAGCTGGGACGGACACCTCCAATGACAATATCGCGTGGGACGAACAAGTAGTGCCAGGCCAGGGCGAACCCTATATTGAAGATTCGGAGCCGCGGTCCGGCAGCTAATCCGGCGGCGCCGTCAGGCGCCGTGAGCCTGCGCCCAGGCCCCTGAGTTGCCCAGGCGCGTTGCCATCCTCCCTTTCTACTTACGTGCACATCAGGAAACCAGCCACGCCCGGCCGGTATCAAATGGATGATATAATTTTAATTCGCCAATTTCTCCATCGGTTGCAGGGAGCATTGCCATGGGCATTCAATTTCAGGAGCTGCTGACCTGGGTCAGAAGGCGTAAAGTCCTCGCATCCCTCCTCGTCATGTTCACGCTCGGTATCGGCATCCTGATCGGCACGATTCTCTCCGGCCGCGCACTGGCCACGCGCGACCAGAACACTACCAGCGGCGCCTCGCTCCTCGCCATACCCGACCCAATCGTGCTCTCGAACGCCTTCTCTGGCATCTCCAAGAAAATCGGCCCCGCGGTCGTCAACATCTCCACCACCCAGGTGATCGAAAAACCGAAAGGCTCTAAAAAGCCCCGCCACTACAACGATCCTTTCCAGGATTTCTTCGACCGTTTTTTTGATTCGCCCGAAGACGGCCCCAGCGCCGAGCGCAGCCTTGGCTCCGGTGTCATCGTGGACAAGAAAGGTTTCATCCTCACGAACAACCATGTCATTGACCAGGCCACCAAAATTCAAGTCGCTATTGACGGCGACCCCACGAAGTACAGCGCCAAAGTGATCGGCACGGACCAGGACACCGATCTTGCCGTGGTCAAGATCGAAGCGAACCATGAGCTGCCCGTCGCCAAGCTCGGCAATTCCGACGGCGTTCAAGTCGGCGACTGGGTCCTGGCCTTCGGCAGTCCCTTTGGCCTCAATTCCACCGTCACCGCAGGCATCGTCAGCGCCAAAGATCGCGCCACGGTCGGCAAACAATTCCAGCGCTTCATTCAGACGGACGCAGCCATCAACCCCGGAAATTCTGGCGGCCCGCTGGTCAACATGGCCGGAGAGGTGATCGGCATCAACACCGCTATCTACACCGGCAGCCGCGGCTTTGAAGGCGTGGGCTTCGCGCTTCCTTCGACTACCGCCATCAGCGTGTACAACCAGCTCATCACAGTTGGCAAAGTGACGCGCGGCTCCATTGGCATCACCTTCCAGGAAGATCGCAGCAATAATCCCGTCCTGATGAAAGAGCTCGGCGCGCCCTACGGTATTGTCGTCGAGGCCGTCGAGCCGGGCAGCCCTGCCGATAAAGCCGGCCTGGAGCCGGGCGATGTGATCACCAACATCAACGGCGTTCCAGTGCATAAAGGCGCCGATCTTGTGAATCCCATTGCGCAGACCCCCATTGGCCAGTCCGTGCAAATCCGTTATGTCCACAACAAGGGAGCCAAGGAAGTGACGCTTACGGTTGCCGACCGATCGAAGATTTTCCCGCAGACCGCGAAGAATGCGGAAGACAAGCCGGACAAACCGGAAGAGCCCGCGCAATTCGGCTTGCACGTCGAGGAATTGACCCCCGACCTCGCGCACAAGCTCGGCATGGGCAAACTCACCGGAGTAGTCGTCAGCGAAGTCGAGCCCGCGAGCTTTGCCGAAGACGTCGACTTCGCTCGCGGCGACGTCATCACAGAAATCAATCACACCCCCATCAACACGCTCGCCGACTATCGCCGCGAGATGGGCCAGCTCAAGAAGGGGCAGGACGTGCTCTTCAAGGTCGCGCGCCGCACCGACACCGACCGGGTCCTAACGCTGTTCCTGGCCGGTGCCGTGCCCGAGAAATAACATTTCGGTTACTGTGCAGGAGAAGAGATCAGGGTTGCTTCATACACACCCGCGGAGCTTTCGTGGCTTGAGCGCGCTCCGAATTCCTGCATAATACAAAAATGCGCTGCGCCAGAATGAAAACTTCGACCGCGTCGTTGGCCATCGCTGTCGCAATACTCCTGTTGTCGCTTGCAACGCCGGACTCCGGCGCAAGCACGCGAAAACCGCGGCAATCGAGCCCGCAAGCAAGTGCATCCGGCTCGGCTTCCGCTCACAGTAGTTCAACCTCGACAAAAAAGAAATCGAAGAAGCGCCGTTCGCGGCGGGAGCCAACTCAGAAGGCTCCCACCCCTGACCGCATCAAGGAGATTCAATCCGCACTCGCGCGCGGCGGCTATTACCAGGGCGAGCCTAACGGCAAGTGGGATTTGAACACCGCTTCAGCCATGCAGAAATTTCAGTCGGGAAACGGCCTCGAACCGTCCGGCAAAATCAATGCTCTTAGCCTCCAGAAGCTCGGCCTCGGCTCAGAAATCGCTGGCGTCTCCGCTCCCAAGCCCGTTGCACCCGCGGGCACGCCAGCCCCAGCCCCTTCGCCCGCACCCGCGCGCCCGCCTTCGACGCCTCCATCCTCAACCACCAATTCCGCCTCTGCCGCCAAGCCACCCGCCCACTAATCCCCTCACTTGACCTCCGCTCGAGTCAAGCGTAGCCTCGCCTGACAATTCCTTGCCTTCGCCGCCGCACCCAAAGGAGGTTGCGCATGATCCCTCTCACCGCTCTGTGTCTCCCTATCGTGTTATCTGCCGTCATCGTTTTCATCGCCAGCTCCATCATGCACATGGTTCTGCCTTACCATCGCAGCGACTACCGGCCGCTCCCCGACGAGGACAAGCTCCTTGGCGCCCTGCACGCTGCCGGCCTGCGGCGCGGTCTTTACAATTTCCCTCATTGCACTCACAAAGACATGAAGTCGTCCGCCGTCCAGGAAAAGTTCAAGCAAGGGCCAGTAGGCTTCCTGACGATTTTTCCCAGCGGCCCGCCAGCCATGCCGAAATTCCTCGGCATGTGGTTCGCCTATTGCCTGCTTATCAGCCTGTTCGTCGCCTATCTCACTCGACTTACGGCTGTCCCGGGCTCCCCTTACATGTTCGTCTTTCGCGTCGCATGCACCGCCGCTTTTCTCGCCTATGGTGCGGGAAACCTGAGCAACGGCATCTGGAAGGGCCAGCCGTGGAGCATGGTCATCAAGGAAGCCTTCGACGGCCTCATCTACGCGTTCCTCACTGCGGGCACCTTCGGATGGCTGTGGCCACTTTAGTGCCTTGAACACTGAGGCCGCTCAACATCCTTTCACCGATGAATGCCGGAAGCCTGGTCGGCAATTCGCCTACGATTGTGCCTCCGGGCAGGCACGTCATCGGCAATGCTGCTCAGAACTGTATGCGATCGAGGTGGCGAGTTCCGATGCCCACATCCCAGCAGCCAGATTCTGCATCCGAGCACCGGTGAACCATTTGAACGAACTACCGTCCGTCAATCCTTGCTGGAAGATAGCGGGAAGGCTGTAAAGTAATAGGCGTGAATTCCACGAAGCGGCGCCCATGCAAGGAATCTTTGAGCCGAAATGTCCGCAGCGCAGTCATCGCCACCGGCAGCTTCGCCTGGCTTAGCCTGAGTATCCTCCCCTGCGCCGTTCCAGCTCTGGCTCAATCTCAGCAGCCTCCAGTCGTCCGAGGAGCGGACACTGAGCGCCCTAACGGACCGGGAACTGCCGCATCGCCCAGCCAGCAATCGCCCGATGAGCAATTGTCGGGCAGCGTCAGCGGGACTGTCGTGGACCCAACCGGAGCCGTCGTCGCCGGTGCCCGCGTGAACCTTACTCGTGAAAATCAATCCCCGAGTCAGGGAGTGCTATCAGGCGAGGACGGCCAATTTTCATTCGCCAACATCGCTCCGGGGCCCTTCCAACTCACGATTAGTGCCCCCGGCTTTGCGACGCAATCATCTTCTGGAACGCTCCGTCCGGGGGAGAGCCACGAAGTCCCGCAGATTGTCTTGGCGGTTGCCACCGCAGTCACCGAAGTAAAAGTCGTACCCCCTAAGATCGAATTGGCAGAATTGCAGATCAAGGAGGAAGAGAAGCAGCGCGTGCTTGGCTTCATCCCAAATTTCTATGTCAGCTACGTCCCCAACGCTGCTCCGCTCACGTCTAAACAAAAATTCGAGCTCGCCTGGAGGATCACCATAGATCCAATTTCCTTCGCACTAATCGGGGCCTCTGCCGGAGTCGGGCAGGCGTTAAATCAATTCGGTGGGTACGGGCAAGGCGCAGAGGGCTATGGAAAGCGCTACGGTGCCGTCTTGGGCGACTCTGTTTCAAGCACGTTCATTGGCAGCGCCATACTCCCATCACTCCTGAAACAAGATCCCCGCTATTTCTACAGGGGAACTGGCAGTAAACGATCTCGTTTTCTATACGCCGTCGCCAACGCAGTCATCTGCAAAGGCGACAATGGCCACTGGCAGACGAATTACTCAAATATCCTCGGAAGTCTCGCCGCCGGCGGCATCTCAAATGCCTATTATCCGGCGAAAGATCGCAATGGAGCCGGACTAACCTTTGAAAACACGCTCATCGGCATTGGCACAACCGCCGCCACCAATCTCCTCCAGGAATTTGTCATCCGCAAGTTCACTCCAAATGTTCGTAGCCCCAGTCCGCCCAAACCCTAACCCACTCGCTGCACTCAGGAGTCAATTCAATCGCCGAAAGCTTTACGGAATACACGGATCATCTCTGCAAATGCGAGGTCGGTCGCTTCCGGATCGAAACGCGGCCCTCCATCACGCGTGAAGGCGTGCTCGGCTGGATACAACAGGAGTTTCTAGCGGGCGCCGGAGTTCTGCAGCGCCCGATCAATCATCTCGCGCCCCGCCTCGGGAACATGCGGGCCCTTTAGTGCAAAACCGGGCTACTGAACTCCTCCGGAGAAACGGGGTGGGGCAGCACGCACGCCGCACCATGTGCGCCAGGCTTTGTTAGAAGCTGATCTTCAGGATCTGACCGCCATTGCCCACAAACCATCCAGCTTCCCGATTCGCGAAAGCGACGGCCCAGAAGCCGCTCACTCCGGGCAGTGGGAACCAAGTATGGCCTTCATCGGGAGTCCAGGCCGCAGGTCCTGAGCTGAAGTCCGGCGCCGTCTCGGCGGTGATCACAACTGCACGGTCGTTCTCGTCGCCGAATTCTTCATCCCCACCATGGCGAATCCCGCGTACATAGGCAAGGCAGAAAATGGCGCCCTGCACGGGCGGTTTGTTCGTAAGTGTCCACGTTTGGCCGCCGTCGTTCGACGTTGCCGTGTCGGCAGCGTCGTTTGAGGCCAAATCGCCGCCACCCGCGATCCCATTCCGGGGGTCGCGGAAGGCCACCGAGATGGCGCCCGCGCTGGGCGAGCTTACCAGCGGAGTGTCAAACGCGTTCCAGGTGTCGCCTCCATCTCTGGTGGCCAAGATCCTCGCAGTTGTCGAGCCGCCGGTGGCAACCCAGGCATTTCTCAGTCCCTGTTTTGCGGCGCAGGTTCCACTTGCCGCAAACGAGGCTTCCCCCGGCAACGCGGCCGGCATTTTGCCGGCGATGGACTGCCAGGTGATTCCATCGGTCGTGCGAATATCGGGAAATACTCCGCTCACCGAATCGCTGTGCGTGATGCCTCGGCGCGGAGTCCAGAACGCAAAACAATCATAGAATGCGTTGGCGGTCTGATTCGTGAACTCTATCGTCCAGGTCGCGCCTCCGTCGACCGTTTTGTAGATTCGAAAATCTGTAGTGTTGTTTCCAATGGACATTAGATAGGCGACTTTGTCGCTTACGCCGTGCACATCGCGGAATTGCAGGCTTTCGGCTCCCGGCACGACGGCGGCTTTCCAGGTCTCTCCGCCGTCAGTCGTCACCACATACGTACCGCCCGTTCCGGCTGCCCAGACCACGCGGGAGTTCACTGGACTGACAGAAATCAGCAGCTGCGTAGTGCCACTTTGCTGCGGAGTAAGTTTGGGCTGATGAATTTTCCCTCGGTCTTCCGCAAAGCCGACGGTTGCGGAGATGGCAATCAGGAAAACGGCTAGCGAGCATTTCAACATTGGAGTCCTCCCGGACGGAAATGCGGGGCGTGGAGG
>Ga0307473_10000265_pt1 | contig 11072 bp, 8 predicted proteins | sample atmos_gasesAM5C__FD_203744 | JGI IMG/M metagenome (GOLD analysis project Ga0307473, IMG submission 203744) | Hardwood forest soil microbial communities from Morgan-Monroe State Forest, Indiana, United States - atmos_gasesAM5C_515 | ecosystem: Environmental > Terrestrial > Soil > Temperate forest...
CACGCGGCGTTGCTGCATCAGACTTTCGTCCATTGTGCAAGATTCCCCACTGCTGCCTCCCGTAGGAGTCTGGACCGTGTCTCAGTTCCAGTGTGGCCGGCCAACCTCTCAGTCCGGCTACCGATCAAAGCCTTGGTGGGCCGTTACCCCGCCAACAAGCTAATCGGCCGCGGATCCCTCTTCTGGCGACTTGCGCCTTTGAACGCAACAGCATGTGCCATCGCGATGTTATGCGGTATTAGCCCAATTTTCACTGGGTTATTCCCCACCTGAAGGAAGGTTATCCACGTGTTACGCACCCGTTCGCCACGCGCCCACACCCTGTATTGCTACAGAATGCTGCGCGTTCGACTTGCATGTGTTAAGCACGCCGCCAGCGTTCGCTCTGAGCCAGGATCAAACTCTCGTTTGAAACCTGATGTTTCGACCGTGAAAACCGAAGTCCTCACAATCGGAACGAACTGTTAAATCGCTCGGTTTATCTCAAATCCGCGCACCCGCCTAAACGGGCACACGGCAAAACCAAACGGGTTCTGGCATGTATCATCCGAATTGTCAAAGAGCAGGTACTCCCAGGCCAGCTGGAAGGACTACAGACAAACAAAAATATTAGCGAATCACCTCCCCGAAGTCAACCAAAACAAACCGCAAAATTTCATTGCTTGTGGAAAATACAGGCACCACCTGCATCAAAAGCAAGAGGTAGCTGCTGCAACTTGGGCCGCACCTGCGGTAAGCTCCTCCACAAGTGAGCCCATCACTCCAAACAAGAAACAGGAGACGTCAATGAGGCGCGACTTGTATCCAATCTCTTCGAGATTGATTCGATTTGGTCTGATTGCGGCAGCGGTTTTGAGTTTTGCGGTTTCCGCTTTCGCCCAGTACACCGACCGCCAGGCCATTGACGATCTGGGCGGGCCGCAGGCTTTTGCCACTCGCCGCGCTGCGCTGGCCAAACAACTGAAGACCGGCTACGCCATTCTTTTTGCCCGCAATGACATTCCTGAAGCCGCGCACTATCGCGAGGACAACGATTTTTACTATTTCACCGGTTTACAGGATCCTGGCGCCGTGATGCTGATGGACCTCGACAAGGGCACCGTCATAATCTTCGAACCCCAGCAAGCGGGCCGCACGGCGCAGGTTTACGGTTCGAATCTCCTGGCTCTGCCCGCAGCGGAGCAGCAAAGCCTCGGTTACAGCGTTGTGCTACCCATCGGCAATCTTGACCTCATGCTTTCCACGGTCCTGCAACGCAGTGCAGGTTGCGATCTCTGGGTGCGGCTCGGCTTCCCTGATAAAGCCGACGGCGCGCGCCCGGAAGTGGGCCGCGATCACGCCTGGAAATTCGCGCATCCCTATCACGAGCCGTTGCCCAGCGATCTGGCGCCCGCAAAATTGCTCGCGGAGCGCTATCCCATGGCGCATTTCCGCGACCTCGCACCCGCCATCGACACTCTGCGCAACATCAAGTCTGCCGTTGAAATCGTGGTCCTTCGCCGTATCGGAAAAATCAGCGCCGAGGGCAATCGCGACGCCATCGCCCACGCGCATCCAGGCATGTATCAATATCAAATCGAGGCTCGCGCATTTTTCTATTACTCCGAGCACGGCGCGCAGGGCATGTCGTACCCCGCGATTGTCGGCTCCGGCGACGACATCAATACCTGGCACTACTTCTCGAATCGCCATAAGATTGAAGCTAACCAGCTCGTCGTTTTCGATTTCGCCGGCTCGCTCGACCACGAAACCATGGACATAACACGAACCTTCAACATCAGCGGAAAATTCACGCCCGAACAGGCCAAATGGTACGCCGTGGATCTCGAGGCACAGAAAGCTGTGATCGCGCTTCTTTCGCCCGGGCACACCTACGAGGAAGCGGCGGCCGCAGGGCAGGCGGTTTACGAAAAAGCCGGGATCGGCAACCAGTGGACCGGATTCCCCGGCCATTTCGTTGGGTTTGCCACGCATGATGTGTTGCGACCAGCCGGACCGGTGCGGGCGGGACAAGTGGTCACCGTCGAGCCCATCGTCGAGTTTGTGGACAAGCGCATGCATTATCGAGTCGAGGACACCATACTCATCACAGACGCCGCGCCCGATATACTTTCTTCTGCTGTACCCAAGGAACTCGTGGATGTTGAAAAATTAGTTGGGAGCGCCCAATGATGAAAGCATTCGCAAGGAGGAACGCACAATGAATCGAATCTCTCGTCGTCAGTTTCACCGCCTAGCCGCGGCCAGCGCAATCGCCGGAGCTGCAGCCGCTACGCCGCTAGCGCAAGCCTCAGCTGATACTCGCGAGGCGCCTCAGTCGCAGACCGCCGCGCCCAAGCCTCCGACAAAGCTTCTACTCACAGCCGAGCAAGAGAAAAAGGTGCAGGAAGCCATCGCTGAGCGCGAGCAGGACATTGCGATCCTGCGGAATCGCACCCTGCCGTACAATCTCGAGCCTGCTTTCGTTTTCCACGTTCGTTCCGCGACGCGCCGCCCGCCGGGAAAGGTTAACTAAATGCCCTCAGACGATGTCCTGTACATGAGCATCCGCGACTTGGGCTCGCAGATCAAAGCGCGCAAGATCCGCCCGGTGCAATTGACGGAATCTTATCTCGCGCGCCTCCAAAAATTCGCCCCGAAGCTCGGCGCGGTCGCTACCCTCACGTCCAAATATGCCCTGCAGCTTGCAAAGCAGGCGGAAAAGGAAATCGACGCAGGAAATTATCGCGGCCCGCTCCACGGCATTCCTTTCGGTGCCAAAGATCTGCTCGCCACGAAGGGCATCAAGACCACCTGGGGCGCCCCGCCGTTTCGCGATCAAGTGTTCGATTACGACGCGACCGTCATTCGCAAACTGATCGAAGCGGGCGCCATCCTTGTCGCCAAGCTCGCCATGATCGAGTTGGCCGGAGGCGGCGGCTATTCGAACGCATCGGCTTCGCTGCAAGGCCCGTCGCGTTGCCCGTTCAACACCGATCATTGGGCGGGAGGAAGTTCCAGCGGGCCCGGCGCAGCGGTTCCGTCTGCGCTGGTGGCTTTCGCAATCGGATCGGAGACAATCGGCTCGATCATCACACCCGCAGCATTTTCCGGCGTGTCGGGGCTGCGCCCGACGTACGGCCGCGTGAGCCGCCACGGCGCGATGGCGCTTTCCTGGACCATGGACAAGCTCGGTCCGATGTGCCGCACAGCTTCCGACTGCGGTCTGGTGCTCGCCGCCATCGCAGGTTTCGACCCGCTCGACGAAACCTCCGTTCGCACGCCGTACATTTCGCGCCCCGCGCGCCACCCTGCTCCGGGGCGGGCGCCTCTCGATGGCAAACGCATCGGCGTGATTCGCCCCGATTTCAAAGCTGATGGCGATCCGGAAGTCGAGATGGCTTTCAATATTGCGCTCGAGACCCTGCGCGGCTTGGGCGCGAAGCTCGAAGAAACGCAACTCCCTGATTATCCCTACAGCGCTGTCGCCACGACGCTCTACTCCTCTGAAGCGGCCTCGATTTTTCGCTCCTTCATCCAAGGTGAAAAATTGCAGCAGCTTGTTGATGAATCCCAAAAGATCGGTCTCGTCGCTGCATTATCCATTCCGGCCACCGATTACCTGGATTCTTTCCGCCTCCGCTCGCAGATCCAAGGAGATCTCGCAAAAATGTTTGAGCACTTCGACGTGCTGGTCGCGCCCAGCCGCTCGCGGCCCGCGCCGCGTGTGGATGCGGATTTCAACGCGTCCCCGGCCAAAAACGCAGCGGAAAAATCCGGCGACAAGTCCGCAGAAAAACCTCCGGATAAATCCGTTGATAAAACGGCGCCGAAATCTACAACGACTCCCTCTCATGCCAGCGAGCGCCACAGCATCATCGCTGCGTCAAATATCGCCGGCCTCCCCGCCATCTCCGTCCCTTGCGGCTTCACGAAAGATAATTTGCCGGTAGGAATTCAATTTGTTGCCGCCGCGCTCGCCGACGACACTTGCATTGGCTTCGCTCAAAATTTTCAAAAAGTAACAGAATGGCACCAGAAGCGCCCCTCAGGTTTCTGAGATTTGTGTCCCTACAGGAGTGTTACTTTTATCGAGCGGAAGCGCGGCTGCTGGCCGCTGCCAGTTTTTTGAGGGAATCCTCGAAAGGCGCGCGCGCGACGCCATTCTCTGTGATGATCGCGGCGATGAAGCGCGCTGGTGTAACGTCGAACGCGATGTGCGCCGCGGGAACATCTGGCGCGATACGCACGCCGGCCATGTGCGTCACTTCGGCCGACGAGCGCTCTTCGATGGGTATCTGTTCACCGGTGGGAAGAGAAAGATCGAGAGTCGAAATCGGCGCGGCCACGTAAAACGGAACGTGATTCTCCTTCGCGAGCACAGCGATTCCATAGGTGCCGATTTTATTTGCGGTGTCGCCGTTTCGCGCGATGCGGTCGGCCCCTACTACCACGGCATTCACGCCGCCGGTCTTCAAGAAATGCCCCACCATGTTGTCGGTGATGAGCGTGAGCGGGATGCGGTCCTGGTGCAATTCCCATGCGGTCAGGCGCGCACCCTGGAGGAACGGCCGCGTCTCCGGCACCAGCACATCGATGCGGTACCCGCCTTCGATCGCCATGCGAATCACGCCGAGAGCGGTGCCGATTCCTCCGGTTGCCAGCGCGCCGGCGTTGCACTGCGTCATCACGCGGCCACTTTTTGGCAGCAGCTCAGCGCCGAAGCGGCCGATGCGCTCGTCCGCATCCTTTCGCTCGCGATGCACGGCCTGCGCCTCTTCGACCAGCGATGTGCGAATGTGATCCAGTCCCGCCGCGCCTTCTTTTTCCGCCCCCTGCGCCAGGTCTTCGAATCGGCGCTGGAACAGCTCGATGGCCCAGAACAAATCCACCGCTGTCGGCCGCGTATGCGCAAAGGCCTCGCAAATAGTTGCAAACTCGCCGCGCATTTCCTCAAGTGTTTTTGCTTTCGAGTGCTGCACGCCGAGCGCAATCCCCATGGAGGCCGCCACCCCGATGGCCGGCGCGCCGCGGATCACCATGTCTGTGATTCCCTGCGCCAATTCGCGGTAGTCCGTGTAGGTGTGATGAATCACTTCGGTGGGCAGGCGCCGCTGATCGAGCACCACGACGCCCTCATTTGTCCAGCGGATGGGCTCAACGGTGCGCAATGACTTTTTTCTCCTGTCGCGTGGCGCAACGATTGCTGCCTACAGTGCGAATATTCATTCTAGCTGATTCCCGTGTGGCACGCCTGAGGGAGGCATGCTTTATCATCCGCCGGGGAGTCTTTGAAAGCCGCGGGATGCGACCAGGTACGCGAGTAATGGGAGAGTATTGTAGCCCACGTGCAGCAGATAGCTGGCGACGACTGTCCGCGTCTTTGCGCGCACATAAGTGAAGAAAATACCCACGACGATCAGCAGCGCGATCTGTCCCCATCCGCCCCAGAGCTGCGGCGCGTGCAACATCCCGAAGAGCGTGCCGGTGACGACGATACTCGTCCCCACGCCGAGACTTCGCGCCATCACGGGATAAATGTAGCCGCGAAAAACCGTTTCTTCGAAAAGTGGCGCGATGGTGACTGCCATCAGCATCAACAGAATTGCGGTCGGGCGGTCCTGGAAAAGGTTTTCGATCGGGAGCTTTACCTTCGTACCGACAGCGCCCGACGCGAGCTGGATCAGCACGGAGAAAAGGAACCCACCCAACACGTATCTGGCGTAAACGTATCCTCGAGGCCTTCCACCGGTCTCGAGCGGGCCCCACCCGAGTGCCCGCCAGAAGGGCAATCCGAAGTGGTGACGCATCTCTGCGGCCAGATACCCGAGCATCGCGAGAGAAAGTAACACCTGGCTCAGAACCAGGGCGACACCACTCTTGGCCGAAAGTTTTTGGAGGTTGGCCGGTTTCAATCCAAACGCTGCGAAGCCGATCACAACCAAAAATCCAATAATGAAGTACATCAACACAAACAGCAGCAAATTACCCCAGCCCCAGGGCACACGCAGGTCATTCGGAATTGGCGAACCGACCGCAGCTGATGGCGTGAAATTCTCTGGAGCGAGAAGCGGTACTGCTTCCGGATTGGGATTTGCATGCGCGGGAGGGTCACCCGGTTGCGAGGAATCAGGCACGAGCGGATTATTGTCGTCGAAATTCATTTCACGCGTTTCCCATTCGCGCCATTCAGCGTTCGTGCGAGGATCTGCCCGGTGTAGGACTTTTTCACACGCGCGACTTGTTCGGGCGTGCCCTGCGCCACAATGCGGCCGCCTTCGCCACCGCCTTCCGGTCCTAGGTCGATGATCCAGTCGGCTTGCTTGATCACGTCGAGATGATGCTCGATGATCAGCACGGTGTTGCCGAGCGTGACGAGACGATTGAGCACGTCGAGAAGTTTTTTTACGTCGTCGAAATGCAATCCCGTGGTCGGCTCGTCAAGAATGTAGAGCGTGCGGCCGGTCTGGCGGCGCGAAAGTTCGCGCGCGAGTTTGGTGCGCTGCGCTTCGCCGCCCGAAAGCGTCGTCGCTGATTGGCCGAGCTGCACGTACCCGAGGCCAACATCCACCAGCGTTTGCAGCTTCTGCTGAATCGCCGGAATGTTTTCCATCACTTTCAGCGCTTCTTCGATCGGCAAATCGAGGAGATCGGAGATCGAGTAGCCCTTATAGCGCACTGCCAGCGTCTCGGCATTGTAGCGCTTGCCGCGGCACACCTCGCAGGTGACGTACACGTCGGGCAGGAAATTCATCTCGATGCGGCGCTGGCCGTCGCCCTGGCACGCTTCGCACCGGCCGCCTTTCACGTTGAAGCTGAATCGCCCGGGGCGGTATCCGCGCTCGCGCGATTCTGGGAGCATGGCGAAAAGCTCGCGGATGGGCGCGAACACGCCGGTGTACGTGGCGGGATTCGAGCGCGGCGTGCGCCCGATCGGCGCCTGATCAATCTGAACGACTTTGTCAATGTTGTCGATTCCGGTGATGGCGCGATGCGCGCCCGGCTTTTCCATCGCACGGTAGAGATTCGCGGCCAGCGCACGATACAGAATATCGTTTACCAACGTGGATTTTCCCGAGCCGGAAACACCAGTAACCACGGTGAGCAATCCAAGCGGAAATGTGACATCAATATTCTTCAGATTGTTTCCGTGCGCGCCGATCACGGCAATCGATGTTCCATTCGGGCTGCGGCGCTGCTCCGGGACGGGGATTTTCACTTGCCCGGAAAGATATTTTCCAGTGAGTGATGCAGGATTCGCAGCGATTTCTTCCGGCGTGCCGCTCGCGACCAGATATCCGCCAGCCTTTCCCGCCCCGGGACCGAGATCTACAACGTGATTGGCCCGGCGAATAGTTTCCTCATCGTGCTCCACCACCAGCACGGTGTTACCAAGATCGCGCAAAGTCTCCAGCGTCGAGAGCAGCCGGCCGTTGTCGCGCGCGTGCAGTCCGATGGATGGCTCGTCCAGAACGTAGAGGACGCCGCGGAGGCGCGAGCCGATTTGCGTGGCCAGCCGGATTCGTTGCGCTTCGCCGCCCGAGAGCGTCGCCGCGGATCGGTCAAGAGTGAGATATCCGAGTCCAACCGCCAGCAGGAAATCAATGCGCTCGGCGATTTCGGCCAGCGGGCGCCCGGCGATTTTTCGCTGGCGCAGCGTGAGGTGCCTGCGAATTGTGTCCACGGCAGCGCGCGCTTCGCTAAGCGGGAGCGATGTGAAATCCGCAATCGAAAATCCCGCGATTTTTACGGCCAGGCTTTCCGGGCGCAAGCGGCGTTCGTTGCAAGCAGTGCACGGCGCGGGCGACATGTACTGCGTCAGCCATTCACGGTAATTATCGGATTTTGATTCTTCGAGACTGCTCTCGAGATGCGCGAGAACTCCCCTAAAATTCAGTCCCTTCGCAGACCCGCCGTTCGCGGGATTTCCGTGCAGGATCAGGTTCTGCACTTTGCGGGGGAATTTTTCAAATGGGGTAGCGAGATCAAATCCGTGCGCTACGGCCGCCAGTTGCATAGTCCGCTGCAAAAATGTGGAGCCGGAGCCTGGGCCGAGCCCGCCTTCAAACAATGGCTTCGACCAATCCACAATCACTTTCGCGGGATCGAAATCGTACTTCGAGCCAAGTCCGTGGCATTCCGCGCACGCGCCGTATGGCGAATTGAAACTGAAAGAGCGCGGCTCGAGTTGCGGGACAGACATTCCGCAATCCTGGCACGCAAGTTTTTCGGAGTAAACGTAATCCTCGCCGCCGACCACTGCGATGGTGACCAATCCACCGGTGAGCTTCAAAGCGGTTTCGACCGATTGCTCCAGGCGCTGCGCGATGCCATTTTTCAGCAGCAGCCGGTCCACAACGATTGCGATCGTGTGATTTTTCCGCCGGTCGAGTGGGATGGGTTCATCGAGATTCACCAGCTCGCCATCCACGCGCGCGCGGACGTAGCCTTCCTTCGCATATTTCTCGAGTTCTTTTTTGTACTCGCCCTTCCGGCCTCGCACCACCGGCGCCAGCACCATGATGCGATCGTCGGGCTTGCGCGCCATCACCGCCTGCACAATCTGCTCGGTGGACTGCCGCGTGATGGGCTTGCCACATTTCGGGCAATGCGGCGTGCCGATGGCGCTGTACACCACGCGCAGGTAATCGTAAATTTCCGTGATGGTGCCGACGGTCGACCGCGGGGATCGCGTGGTGGTCTTCTGCTCGATGGCGATCGAAGGAGAGAGCCCTTCGACCGAATCCACTTCCGGCCGCTCCATCTGGTCCAAGAACTGGCGCGCGTAGGCGGAGAGCGATTCCACATACCGGCGCTGGCCCTCGGCGTACAGCGTATCGAACGCCAGCGACGATTTGCCTGAACCGGAGAGCCCCGTAATAACCGTCAGCGTGTTGCGCGGGATTTCCAGGCTGATGTTTTTCAGGTTGTGCTGCCGGGCGCCCCGGATGACGATTTTCTTTAGGCCCATGTTTGGTTGGAGCGCCTTCTACAGGCGGGCTCCCTATACACTGGGTATAGTGAGCCCAGCGTAACTTCCCACCATAGCAAGCCGCGCGCGGTGCCGTCAAGCGGGGCAAAAGGCGAAGCATTTTCGAAGCGCCCCCCGCGGATGCCAGGTCGGAATTTTTACTGGGTGTCAGGATTTTTTACCCAGCGAGCCAATGCAATAGCTAGTGTTTTCAATTACTTAGGTTTGGTTTCCCGCGTGCCCTACAGGATTTCGTCTGGGGGAGGAAAGCCGAGAATCCCTTCGGGGATTGAGGGCTGGGCCGGCTTCCTTCCCCGGCTACCCACCGCCGAATCTTATAACCACCTACCCCTCTGATTAACACGGCGGGGGTATGCCCCAACCGCGGGGCTATATCCATCCACGAAGTGCCAGCAAGCAAATCCAAAATCCGCTAAAGTATGTGTGAGCATCACGCCGTTTCCAAGAAGCGGTCGCGGCAACGGTTTGGGGCGTGGTCCAATTGGTAGGACACCTCACTGTTAATGAGGACGGTGTTGGTTCGAGTCCAACCGCCCCAGCCAACCTCCCCGAGCTCATCCGCCTGCTTTTGTGGCGCTGGCACGCGTTAAGTCTCCCTGGATGCAGGGGCTGATCGAGCTCACTCACTGCAGTTCTTTCTGACTCATCGTGAATGTCTCCTGTCTCATGGGGTGACATTTTCAAGTTGCTGTCATGCGGTGACAGAATTATGGAGCTAGGACATTGGGGGAGTGTCGTCTGGATTCCAGCTGCGCGCCATAGTATTGTCTTGATTGCTTTCCTCTCGGCGTGGCGGCCGAGCCAATAATTGGAGTAAGACTTTTTACCAGTGAAACTTTCGTCTCGAACCGCATGCGCGTCCTGATGTCGGTGCAGTCCTACTTCCCTTTCCAAGATCGAGGCGGCCCTGTCGTCAAGGGGCGCGCGCTCGCTCGCGGCCTGGCCCGTCGCCAGAACCAGGTGATCGTGCTGACGGTGGATCTCGGCTTCACAGAACGGAACCGATTGGGCTTGAATGTGGAGCGCTGCCGCTACTGTCGATGAGCAGCTCGGTGACAACTCACGCACAAGGTGATGAGATTTTCCTCTTCATCGTTCCCGAGTGAACTTCTTCGCCTGATGTGATGCACCTGAAGATTCGAAGAGCACCCGCATCGTTGGCACCGCCAGCCGTCCCGGGTGAGTACCTTCACCCAAACGCGCCGATAAGACGCGGGGTCCAATCGCAAACGGCCTTTTTTCATCCTATTCTGGACCGTCACTTCAGCTTCTCCATCAACTCTAGTTTCATCTCTCGAGGCAGCAGCGCAGCGACTCGGCAGAGAGAACCTAGGAGCGATTCGTGATTCCCGCTCTCGAGGCTCGCTCCGGCCAAGAAATCCGCACAGATCATCTCCAGGCAGTAACCGCGTGACTTGTTGGTCCCGAGCATGAGGGCTGCTGTCTCAAGAGCCTGTTCGACTACCGGCAGCTGGCTCTTGTAGAGCTTGAAGTAGATGATTTCCCAGGGTTCCGATCCCTGCCCGGTCAGGTGTCGTTCAACCTCTTGCTTAAAGGTTTCCTTCGGTGATTCCTTGGCTCTGTGCAACCAGGTTGCACAATCGAACCTCTGCCCGTCCCGGCGGGCGACCTTGGCTAATTCGGCAGCCTTCGTCCAGCCGACCTGTCGCAGGTCCCGATGGACCTGTTTGGGCAGTTGTTCGTGAATCGCCATCAGGTAATAAGCCTTCCGCCGGGACTCCGGAAATTTCTTCTCGAGAAACTCATCAAAGGACTTCAGATTGTCTACACGCCAATACTGCCCAGCCCGCACTTCGCACAGGTATCGCCCCAGGTCCACAAACCGAGTGTCCCGCTCCTGCTCAGTCGTCCGTTCCCAGTCGAGAATCTCATCGATCTTTTCCAACACGAACAAGGCCCGGCGACGGTTCAGTTTGGGTGCCATGAGGGGCCCCCCGTTAATCCGCAAGCTCGTCAAGCCAATCAAGTTCACTTGCTCCCGGCCGACGAATCAGCTTCGAATCGATCAATGGCTGGTTTTCAAGGCACAACCCCAGATGGGAACAGCTCGTGCAGCCGTTCATGGGGAATCGAATCCCGC
>Ga0307473_10000266_pt1 | contig 11041 bp, 8 predicted proteins | sample atmos_gasesAM5C__FD_203744 | JGI IMG/M metagenome (GOLD analysis project Ga0307473, IMG submission 203744) | Hardwood forest soil microbial communities from Morgan-Monroe State Forest, Indiana, United States - atmos_gasesAM5C_515 | ecosystem: Environmental > Terrestrial > Soil > Temperate forest...
CGATGAAGACGTCCTTCGTCTTTCCCGTCACGCGGCCGGTCTGCTCGCTGTTGATGATGGGCGGCATGCTCAGGATGTTGTCCTTGGCGTCGATGAAAATCGGATACTTGTCCGCATCCTCCAACAGGGACGCATACGCCTTGCCCGTCGGATGATGTTCGAGAATTTGTCGGGCAGTCATGGGCTTGCCGGCCTCGAGCGGCTGGAACTTGATGTCCTCGGGCTTGCGCGCCGTGTAGCGGATGGGCCACGTGATGACGTCAAGCGGGTACACGCCGATGGCCGCCTTCTTGCGGTTGCGGCAGAACGTCGCGTGGAGCTTTTCCTGGAACTGGATGAGATTCTTGAGGGCGGCATCGTCGAATTTGATGCCGGTCACGACCGCGCACGCCGTGAACGGGCGCACCTTGGCGACGCTGGCATCGATATGCACTTCGTAATTTGACTTGGCGCTCGCATAGGTTCGAAGACCTTTCCTGATTCCCAGGAATGCCTTGAGCGCGCGCGCAATGCCCTGCTCGTGCAGGTAGTCAGGACGGTTCGGCGTGATTTCGAGCACGACGTCATCGCCGGAAATCGCGTCTACGCCCGCGCCCATCATGGTGAGCCGGTCAGCAAGCTGGTCTGCCGAAAATTTCTTTCCGATGAGCGCTTCCAACCGCCGCTTGCTGAACGTGACGCCCGCCATTTACCGCACCCACGTCTTGATTTCGCGCAACTGCTTGAGGTCGTTGCGGTAGAGTTCGCGCAAGTCCGTGATGTTGTAGTATTGCGTGATGATGCGCTCCATGCCCTGCCCCCACGCGAGCACGGGAATGTCGTGGCCGAGCAGCGGAATCGTGACTTCGGGGCGAAAAATTCCTGCGCCGCCGATTTCCACCCATTCATTCTTGAGGGGGTGCCAGCCGTGCACTTCCACGCTCGGCTCGGTGTACGGATAATACGAGGGCACGAGCCGGATTTTCTTGAAGCCGAGCTTGCCGTAGAATTCCTCGAGATACCCGAACAAGTGACGTACATTCGCTTTCGGGTCGACGACAATGCCCTCGACCTGGTTGAACTCGAACAAGTGCTTCCAGTCAAGCGTTTCGTTGCGGAAAACGCGACCGAGAGCAAAGAATTTGGCAGGCAGGTCTGTCTGTTTCAATCGCGCGAGCGTCTGCGCGCTCAACGCGGTCGTGTGCGTGCGGAGCACGTTCTTGCGCGCAATGTCTTCGCTCCACGCCGAGCCCCAGCCCGTGCTTCCGGTGTCGCCGCCGTTCTCGTGCACGGCCTTCACTTTCTTGACGAGCGCGGGAGCGGGAAGCTTGCCTGCCGCGGGATTCTTGATGTAAAACGTGTCCTGCAAGTCGCGCGCCGGATGGTCCTGGGGAACGAACAGCGTGTCGAGATTCCAGAAGGACGTCTGGAGCATCGGGCCTTCCATCTCGGTGAAGCCCATGTCGAGCCAGATTTTCCTGATGTATCCCATCGCCTCGTTGACAAAGTGTTTCCTGCCGCCGGAAATCTTCGGCACTTGCACCGTGACGTCATACCTGCGGAATTGCTTGTTGCGCCATTGTCCCGAGCGAAGGAGTTCGGTGGAAAGCGTTTCGATGACGTTGACGTCGCCCACTCCGGCAGCCACGAGCTTTTCGCCGTCGGGCGTGAGCTTCGCGATTTTGTCCTTGCGCTGTTCAACGGTCACGAGCTGCTTGCGCCGCTTGAGGTCGTCGAGCAACGCCTTTTCGTCTTTCGTAAGCGCGTCAACGGTCAGCGGAAACGTCTTGGTGAAGAATTTTTCTTCCGGAAGCTCGGACTTCAGCGCGGCCTGGCCTTTCTCGGTCAGCTTGACAACCAGGTCCTTCTCCTTGCGGAGCAGGATGAAGCCGCGGTTGCGCAGGAAACCGATGCAGGCGTTGACTTCCTCTCGGGAGAGTCCTGACTTTTTCAGGAGCTGCTCGAGCGAAAGCTCTTTCGCCGCAAGCGATTCGAGAAAGTGGCGTTCGGGCAGGCCTTTCTTTTGGTACGCCCTGCCATTGGCGTCAAGCGTCACGACCTCGCGCGGCTCCACGGCAACGGTCGCGAGCTTCTTGTTCTCGAGCCATTGCAGGGCGCGCACGACTTCGACATCCTTGAGCCCGGTAGCCGAGACGAGCGATTCGACCGTGCGATGCTTCGCAAGGGCAGGAAGTGTCTTCCGCTCAAGCGGATGCAACGTTGCAGCTACCTTCTTGACGTCCATAGAACCGGAGACTCCGGCGCCTCACTTAAAAGGCGCGGGCTTCATCTGCTTCCACGCGTTGTCGAACAGGTTCTCAAGCGTGTTCGCAAAGAACGGCGTGCTCACCCAGATGCCCAAGTCGTACGTCGGGTGCACTTCAGCGTCATCCAGCGGCATGAAAATGAGTTCCTTGCCGTCGACGATGCAGAAACGTCCCTTGCTGTCCGTGTTGCGCACTTCGGCAACGCTCGAGACGTCCTTCACGGCGTCCTTCGTCTCCTTGCTGAGCGGAGCCGCGATGCGGATGCGGACACCCTTCTTCTTGAGCTTTTCGAACGTGGGCTTGAGCCCCTCAATTTTGCGCATGAACCCTTGCGAGGTCGTCATGATGGTGACGCTCTGCTGGGCGTTGCGGATGGTGAGCTCGAGGTGGTTGTAGAGGTTGTGCCGTCCGCGCAGACTTCCGGAGAGGTCTGCGGGTTCGACCAGCTCAACGCCCTGCGTGTGCAGCACGTTCAGTTCGCCGAGCACATCGGTCGTCTTGAGTTCCTCGAGACGCTTGATGCGGTCGATGGCCTCGTCCTGCATGTTCTTCTTGACGCGTTCCACGACTTCTCCGGGAGCGACGGCAATGTACTTGATGGGCTTGCCGAGCTTCATCACGACAAAACCCTTCTTTTCGAGCGATTCGAGAACGTCATAGCTTCGCGAGCGCGGGACGTTTGCAATGTCGGACAGCTCTCCTGCCGTCGAGACTCCGCGAGATAGGAGCGCGGTCCAAATCTTCACCTCATAGAGGTTCAACGCGAAGAACCTGCGCAGTTTACTGAGAAATTCCTCCTTTACAATCATCGACATCCTCCCCCTTTTCTAGTCACAACACTTTGTGATTTATCGGGGGTAAAATCACCCGTTACTTAAATGTTACGATTTGTGTGCCCCGACACGTCAGGCCTCAGGGGAAGTGATAACCTGACGTATGCACTCAGTAGTAGCGACGTGTCGATGCTATTTGAATATTATGGTAGTTGAGAATAGAAATCAGAGCCGGTACCTCAGCAGCGCCGCGATGCCGCCAAGACCGTCGAGCTTTCTCCCGCCCTCGTGCTTGCTGCTGACAATGACAATCGTGCCCTGCGCATCGTCAACGGCATGCAGGACGCGCTCCACTGCAGAGAACGTTCCATCGGCGCGCGTCTTCGTGATGAGGCCGTCCGTGACGAGTAACGTCGTCACGGCTCCTGCTTCGGCTGCCGCACTCACTTCGGCGAGCCCGTACGCCACGGCGCTCCCTTTCGCGATGCCCGCAAGCACCTGTTCCACGAGATTGAGCTCTTTCGCCGTGCGTTCCTGGCGCAACGCCTCCTGGAGTTCCGGCCGGCGCAGCGCTTCGGTGATGCCGCTCTCGTCCGCGCTCGAAACCGTGGCGAGCACGATTTTTTTCTTGAGCGATTCGTCCTTGAGCACCTTGAGCAATTCCTCTTTCCAGAACGCCGGGCTTGCGAGGATGATTTTCTCGACGGAAAAACGCTCGGCGTACGTCTTCAGTTGCGTGACGATTTCCTCGAAAAAATTCTTGGCGCTCTTGGTCTCCATGCGCTTGCGCTGCACGTCGCCGTGGAGCGTGAGGAGCATTTCGTGCCCGGCCTTCGTGAGCCGCGCGAACACGGCGTCCTCGCGGTCGAACGCGCACAGGATGATGCTCGGCGGCTTTGCTTCCGCGGCTTCTTTCAGTCGCTGGAGCTGGAATGAAAGCCAGCGCTTCTTCACGAGCGTGACGGACGTTCCCGGTTCGATGGAGAAGGTGTGATAGCTCCCGCGCGCGACGTCTTCGGGGCCTTCGAGAATCTTGCCGGAAACGCGGAGCTCGCCGTTCGGGTCGAAATCGACTTTTTCCGTTGTGAGCTTGAGGAAGACGGTCTTCTTGATGACCTCGCTCTTGCGCTCGCCTTCGAGCTTGATTTTGCGCACGGTCTTGCCGCTGACTTCATCCTGGGCGTCCAGCACCTGGCTCAGCGTCCACAAGTCGTCCACGGATTCCGGAAGAACGGAGACCGTGCCCGTTTTCATGTCCTGTTTGAGGATTTTCATAGGGAATTCCCTCGAGAGAGCCTACCCAAACATTTATATATACTTCGGTAAACAGTTCGAACACGAAAAATAGGTGAACAAATGCGGTCAAAGCGTGGTGCAACCCCTCCGAGCGGTACGGCTGCCGGAAGCGTCATCGGCCTGATGACCCTGCTCCTCGTTTTCTACATCATCTTCATCCCGCCCGAAGAACGCCACGACTTGCTCTACGGCGACAACACGAGCTCGAGCGCGGCCAACACGACCGCGAACGCGAAAATCCTGCTGCTCGCGAACATCGGCAAGCTGGATTACCAGGCCGAATCCAAGTTCGAGCACTCCGTCCCGAACGTCTACCTCGTGGAAACGAAGAACGCGCAGGCGCTCGAGAAGTTCAATCCGTTCGTCGTGCAGAACGGCTGGTTCGTCGACCAGAAACGCACGCTCACGTTCACCGTCGCGCAGCCCGACCTCGCGAGCAACATCAAGCTCGTCTTCGACGCTCCCACGCGCCAGGGCATTCTCACCATCACGCTCAACGGTCGCGTCGTGTTTGAAGGAAAACCTGACGCGATTAACGTGGCGCCCATTGACCTGAAGCCCGAACAGCTGCGCGGCGACAACACGCTCGAGTTTTCCGTTTCAGGCGTCGGACTTGCATTCTGGCGCGTGAACGAGTATGAAATCACGAACGCGCAAGTCATCGCCGACATCACCGATACCGCAAAGCAGGAAAGCGCAAACATCATCACGCTCGAGCCGACAGAAGCACGCAACCTGCAGCGCGCAACGCTCACGTTCTTCCCCATCTGCACCCAGGGACAGGTGGGCGCACTCGAAGTCCTGCTGAACAACCAGCGCGTCTCGAACAGCGTGCCCGACTGCGAGACCGTCAACCGCGTCGAGCTCGACCCGAATGACCTGAACACCGGGAAGAACACGCTCCTCTTCAAGATAACGGAAGGCAACTACCGCATCGAGCAAATCAAGCTCAAGACCGAACTCAAGGAAGGCGCGAGCTTCATCGACTACTTCGAACTCAACAGCACCGCATTCCGGGATGTGCAGGACAAACGCAAGAAGCTCCTGCTCCACATCGATTTCGTTGACGATGACAAGGAAAAGAAGGCCGAAATCAACGTCAACGGCAAGCGCGACTATCTCGAACAGCGCGGACCCTCCTACGAGCGCGATATCGGCAGCTTCGCGGTCGAGAACAACAACTATGTGGAAGTTGTTCCGAAATCCGATTTGAACATCGTGAAGCTCGAGGTCAGGCTCGAGTGAGATGGCGGAAACGCACTCCTATTGGGAGAATCAGCGCGGCGAAACGATAGTCGGTTCTGCGGATGTCCTGTTCTGGATCACCGTCATCATTCACGTGCTTGATGCCGTGTTCGGACGCCTTTCGAAGGGCGGCGTCACCATTCCCGGAGGCACGGGATTCTTCCTGCTCGCCTATGCTGCCATCGCCATCTACGCGTCGTGGGGCGTGTTTAAGGATGAGATGACCGAGCACCGCCTCGCGCGGCTCGGCAAGTACCTCATCATCTCCGCAATTGCGTACTTCCTGCCGGTATTGGTGAACGGCGTGCTCGCGCGCGGTGTCGGGCAGACCACGCTCTACGTCATCGGCTCAACACTCATCTTTGCACCCACCTGGATTGTCTATCTGGGGCTGTTCGAACGCGACCATCTCGGCAAGGGGAGTCGGGGTTTTCTCGTCCTGTACGAACTCATTTGGATCGCCGCACTGTTCCTCCTCATCCTTCCCTACGCAAAGACCGCCACCGTCACGGTTGCCGGCGAAAGTGGAGCGCCTGCGCAAATCAGCGTCCAGGAAGCGTTCCTCAACGTCTATGAAAAGACGCTCTTGAACTACCAGAAACTGACCGGCACGGTCGTGAATACCACCCAATCACAAATCGGCTACGCAACCGGTGATGCGTTCACGGCGCGCGTCGATAGGAATGCGAAAGAGAAACTCGGCGTCAAAATGGATTCCCTGCAGATGACACAACCCATCTTCGGGGTGAATGATCCGGTCGGCGTGTTTACGAAGCTCACGGCGGAAACAATTGACTTGCCTCTCGCCATTGGTGTTGGATGCAATGCCACCGACAGCAAAACAAACCCCGTCAGCCCGCGCTCGGTATCTCCGGCGGGAGTTGTTGATGTCGCACAGCAAGAGGTCATCGACATTGATTGCGACTTCAATTCAGGAGCATTCACGCCCGGCACGGGAACCGTGCACATCATGGCAGACTTTTCGACGGCAACGCTCGCCTACCTCAAGACCTACTTCATGACGCGCGACCGGCTTCGCGAGCTGCGCACCGCAAAAATCGACCCGTTCCAGCAGTACGGCATCACCGACCGGAATCCTGCAACGATTTACACGAACGGTCCGGTGAGCGTTGCGATGGGCTTCAGCGCGCCTCCCGTCGGTATCGACACGACCGTCGATGAATTCACCGGAACGCTCGGCATGACCATCAAGAACGTCTGGCAGGGAAAAATCAAGGCACTGCTTGCGGTCTACGTGCTCGTGCCGAAAGGATTCACCGTCACCGAGATTACCGGCACGACGGGCACGTTCAAGCAAACCCACTGCATCGACTTGCAAGAAAAGGATTGGTGCGACGACGCTCTTGCGAACGTCTACGAACTCACGTCACCTGGAGGATTCACGCAGGCAATTGATGCACAGCAGTCCATCACGCTCCGCATGCGTCTCCGCGCAACGGCGGCGGACTACGAACGCATCCTGGGAACGACGCCCATCAGCACGAAATTCTTCAAGGCCGTCGCAGCCTACGTCTACAGCCTCGACCAGGCACGGTCATTCTCGGTCGTGGGCGGCGCCAACAGCAGCGGCAGCACGGCAAGTGAAAAGGTCTTGCTGCTGGGTTCTCCGACGGCTGAAACAACCGGGACAACCGCCAACATCACCTTCGTCACCAACGTCGCCAGTGCAACTGAAGTACAATATTGTGCGGGTTCCAATACCGTCAGCTGCAAGCGACTTATCTCCTCTGCACCCGCGTCATCAACGACGCATTCACATCTCCTCCAAGGACTGCAGCCCAGCACCCTCTATTCGTATGACCTCTACGGCTTCTCGAGCGCCTGCCCGAACAACAAGTGTCCTCTCAGCGTTGCAGGACAATCCGGTTCATTCAACTTCGTGACGGGCTCGCCATGAAACGCTTCCTCCTGCTCGGGCTTTGCCTGCTGTTGGTGGGTTGTGGAATCTATCGCCCGAACACGACCATCACGGAAGTGAACGTCCATACGGGAACAAAAGGCATCACGGCAAAATTCCTCGAGCAGAGTCCTCCGGCAATCACGTACGCGAACACGCCGCTGTCCCTGAGCTACGAGCTTGCCAACGAAGGCGCGTCCGACGTCACCGATGGCGTCGTGAGCATCGGCATCGAGGACGACTTCCTGAAACTCGAAGGAGACCGCATCCGGCTCTTCAAGCTCGACGGCAGGAGCACCGTGAACCCGCAAGGCGAAAGCCAGATTTTCAGCGCGCAGCTTCGTGCCAAGGACCTGCCGCCGCAGACCGAAACGGCAACCACGACCATCGCGCTCAACGTTTGCGACACCTACACAACGGATGCTGAGCTCACGATGTGCGTCGACACGGACGTCTTCAACCGCGTCCGGACCAAGCCCTGCAAATCCGCGGCGGTCAGTCCGGGAAGCCAGGGAGCGCCCGTGGCAGTGAGCAAAATCGAGCCAACCTACACCGCAGACGCGGACCCCTCGCGCATACGAGCGGCATACCTCATCACCATCAGAAACGCCGGAAGCGGTCAGCTGTTTGAAGCAGACAAGAGTCTCGAAGCATGCACGCCCCAGGCATTGGGGAAGAACTCCTGGAATGTTGCGAGCGTGAAAGCATTCCTCGGCGACCAGCAGCTCGACTGCTCCCCGAAGAAGCCCAATTACGGCGGATCAGAAGGATACCTCCAGCTCATCAACGGCGAGGATTTTGTGCGCTGCGAGCTTCCCGGAGGCGTTCCGAAAACCGCGGGCACGTACACGAGCACGATGACCGTCGAGGTCACGTACGGCTACACGTTCACGCTCACGAAGCAAGTGCAGATCAAGCGCCTGACATAAGGTTTATATAACAACTTCCCTGCGAGGCACGCATGAAAAGAGGATTGCTCATCGCACTTCTATTGGTCCTCCTACTCGGCTGCACGCGCGTCGGCTCGCGCGAAGCCATCGAGAATTGGCGCGTGGGCAGCGAGGGCGTCCGCATGCTCATCCTCCCGAACCTGCCGCCGACCCGCATTTACGATGACCAAGACCTGGAAGTCGTTGTGGATTTGGAAAACCGCGGCGCGTACGATGTGGGAAGCGCGGGCGATTCCCTTTATCTCTCCGGATTTGACCAGAACATCATCCTGGGCATCCCCACGACGGGCATTCAAATGCCGCCGATGGAGGGCAAGACCGAATTCGGGCCCGGAGGCATCGGCACCGTGTCATTCAAAGGACAAGTGCGCTCCTTGGGCTTCCGCAACGTGGACAAATACACTCCCCGGCTCCTCGTGACGTCGTGCTACGGCTATAAGACCGTCGCGTCCGATAATGTCTGCATCGACCCCGACCCGTTCACGAGCGCCCGCACGGAAAAAGTCTGCATTCCGACCAATGTCATGAGCGGCAGCCAGGGCGCGCCCGTTTCCGTCGGACCGGTTGAAGTCGAACCCAGCCCCGGACGCACGCGATTCAAGGTCACCATCAACAACGTCGGCGGCGGAGACGTCATCCGTCCCGGAGCGGTGAATTTACAGAAGTGCAGCCCCTATCATCCTGACGGCCTGCAGTACAGCGACGTGGACTACGTCCAGGTCGAGGAAGTGAGCGTTTCGGGCGTCAGCATCCTGCAGTCCTGCAAACCGCTGGACAGCGGGTATCTCCGGCTCACGAACGGGCACGGCGTGATGTACTGCGAACTCGCGAACATTCCCGGCTCATCGGCATATACCACCCCGCTCACGGTCGGCGTCCGCTACGGCTACCGGCAGTCGCTCTCCCGCGACGTGACGATTCTGCGCGTGTCCTGATTGCCCCCGAAAGCTTTAAATAAGTAGCTTCACGCGTTTGCGTCAGCAAAGAGGCCTGATGAAGAAAACATCCATTGCCATTCTCGCACTGTTCTTCCTCGCGGCATGCACGCAAGGTGGCGACCAGGCAGAACTGCAGCAATTCATCGGCGGCACGACCGGATTGGCCGTCACGTTCGAGCCGAACACGCCCCCGAAGGAAGCGTTTGACGGCGGATTCTCGCCCTTTGACGTCGTTGTCCGGCTCGAGAACAAGGGTGAAGAAACAGTCAAGGCCGGCGATACCACCGTGCGGATTACGGGCATCCTCGAGCCCGAGTTCAACCTCAAGTCAGGAGATTTGACGAAGAAGGTCGCGGAAGAGCTTACGTCCCTGCGCAAGGATGCAACGGGCAAGACGCTCCCGGGCAATCCCGTCTTTGTTGAATTCAAGAACTTCAACCACGTCAGCACCATCACCGGCAATGCACTTGATTTCCCGCTCCGGGCAGACGTCTGCTACAAGTACGCGACGCGCGCAAGCACGCTGCTCTGCTCGCGAAGCAGCATCCTCCAGCCGGAACCGAACGGCATCTGCGAAGTCACCGGCGACAAGCCCGTCGCAAACTCCGGCTCGCCCATCCAGGTTGCGAGCGTCAAGCAGGCCGCGCGAAGCGCGAACAGCATCACGTTCTCTTTTGATATCACGCACGTCGGCACCGGCCACATCTACGAGCAGTCAAGCACGTGCGACAAATCCGAGCGGCGCTATGAGGACAACGTGCTCGTGAGCGTTGAAACGAAGGTTCCGGGATTGTCGTGCTCACGGCTCGATAGCACGGGCGAAGGACGCGTTTCCGGCTTCATCAAGATGTTCGGCGGCACGACCACCGTCACGTGCACCCAGACGTTCCCCTCCGCCACAGACGCGGTTCTTCCCGTCACCATCGGCGTGGGCTTCGATTACGAGGAACGCGCACAGACGACCGTGACGATTAAGCATTCAGGAGAGTAAGGTCCGCGTTCGTTACCGTTCTCAAGCAGGTTTGTCGTTCGTGCATCGACTTTTGAGAAGACGACGCTACAAAACTGCCGGGGAACGGAGATGCCGGGAACTCAACGACACACGTGCCGGACGAGCAAGGACGGCTCAGCGACGTAACGACTCAAAACTACCGGAGACAGAAAACGAGCGGCTTACGGCGACTTCGACGCGGCTACGTGCGCTAAGAGTGCTTCTAACTGCACGTACTCGTCAGAACCTTCAACCATCCTGAACTCTATCTCTCCGCACTTGTCAATCAACGCAATCTTGGTGCGGTTCGGCATGTCGAGATGCCAAAACTCCTTCTGGAACTGGCGGATGAGGTCCAGTCCCGAAAGCCCGTACTTGAGCATGGTTTCGAGGAGTTTGGAGCGTGCTTCGACAAACTTGTTCGCCAAGGCCATTTCGAGAATCTCCTTGACTTCCTTCGGATGCGCGACGCTCGCCATCGAATAGATGATTTGTGCAGTGATTTTTCCCTCCGCAATCGCGGCACAGCTCTGGAAGATGTTTTCCAGCCGTCGGCAGTCGCCGCCTGAGACCTGCATGAGCGCTTCCTTCGCATCCGCGTCCACTTTAACGCCTTCCTTCGTTGCGATGGTGTCAATGATGGCGAAGATGTCCTCTTTTGGCAACGGCTGGAAGCGGAAGACC
>Ga0307473_10000267_pt1 | contig 11037 bp, 26 predicted proteins | sample atmos_gasesAM5C__FD_203744 | JGI IMG/M metagenome (GOLD analysis project Ga0307473, IMG submission 203744) | Hardwood forest soil microbial communities from Morgan-Monroe State Forest, Indiana, United States - atmos_gasesAM5C_515 | ecosystem: Environmental > Terrestrial > Soil > Temperate...
CGGGGAGCGACCTTCAGCTTGCCAACCGGGGGACGCACCCGTCTCGCAAGGTACCATAGGTGGCTATAGGAGGCTACAGGCGGTTAGGAGAGGCTACTTGTGGTGATCGGTCCTGTCGTGATCGAATCGGCTCGCCAACCGGGGAGTCGAACCATGCCGCCCAAGTACCCGTACGAGATCCTGGCCGACGCCATCCGCGAGCGCATCGCGGACGGCACCTACCCGCCGGGCTCGAAGCTGCCCTCCCGCGCCGAACTGTCTCGCGAGTTCACCGTCTCGGACATCGTCGTCGGCCGGGCGATGTGGATCCTGCGCCAGGAGGGCCTCACCGTCACCCTGCCCGGGGTCGGCGTGTACGTCGCCGAACCGTCGTGATCTCCCGCCACCTATAGCAACCTATCGTTACTGACTGTGCGGAAAACGGCGCGTCCCCACTCGCGTGTCGCGAGCGGGGACGCGATACTTCGTTGTGTGGCTGTTCCTAGCGGGCGGCCCGAACGATGGGGAGCGCCGAGCCGACTAGCAGGCGCTCCTCATCCCGTGTGTCCACGTACGCCTCGGTCGAGGTGATCGACGCGTGGCCGAGCTGGTCGCGGATCAGGTAGGCGTCCGCGCCGGCCCGCCGCCAGGCCGTGGCGTGCCACGCGCGCAGCCGGTGCAGCCCGCAGTTCTCGCCGGCCGCCCTGCTCAGGTGCTTCCAGGCGCACCGGCGGATCCACCCGGCGTCATCCCTGCCACCGCAGGCGACGGCGACCGGTCCGGCGGGGAAGTGCCGGACCCGTTCCCAGACCCGCGTGGTGGAGTACGCCTTGCGGTCCTTGTCGCCCTTGCCGTGGCGCACGATGACCCAGTGCTCGGTGACGTCGTCGCGGTCCAGTCCGGCGATCTCCTTGGTGCGCAGCCCGGTGTCGGCCGCGATCAGGGCGAGCGTGTAGTACGGGTCGGGAACGGTGGTCAGGATCGCGGCGAGCTGCTCGTCGCTGACGGGGTTGGGCCGTCGTTTGCTTCGTCTGGGTACCGGGATGCCGGTCATCGGGTTCTCGCCGATCAGCCAGCCGGCGTCGATCACCTGCGCGTAGTAGCCGCGCAGGTGCCAGTCGTAGATGAAGCGGGTCGTCGGCCGCCAGTTCTGGCTACCGGTCCACTCGACGATGTCCGCCTGGCAGACCTCGTCGAGGCCGCAAGGCAGTGCCCTGTCGGCGCGTTCGAGCAGGTCGCGGCGGGCGTCGATGGTCGCTGTGCTCGACTGCCCGCCGGCTGTCAGCCAGCGGACGTGAGCATTGATCAAGTTTGTCATCATGATATCGTCACACCACCGCGACCGGGTGTAGATCGAACGATGGGTGATCACTTCGTCGCGTTCGGATGACCGAATGTGCGGCCGGCAAACGCGGTCCTCCTTTCAGCCGGGGTGTCATGGGCCGAGACCGCTCACCGCTCGACCGGTTGGGTGGGCCGGCGGCACAACGTTTGTTAGGCCGCGCCGAAGCGCCTCTCTCCTGCGCCTGTTCGGCCCCGAGTGCTGCAGACAACTCGGCTCCCTCGATCAGCCAGTCGTACTCAACCCCCGTCCGTTGGCTGATCTTTCGCGCCTTCTGGAACACGTTCTGTGGCAGGTGGCCGGTTAGCTCCCATCCTCGCCAGGAGCCGGGCGGCAAGCCGCACTCGATCGCGGCCTGCTTGATGTTCCAGCCCATGCGCTGGCGCACGAGGGCTAGCCGGGCACCGAACGTCAGCGGAGGGATCCACGTCTGACGTTCCTGGGCAGTAGTGGTCATACGAACAGCGTCTCACATCCCGCGCATCAGTCAATGAATGCGGCATAAAGTCGCGCTTGACGCGACTTCTCGCGCGGGCTACCGTTCGAGCATGACGTCAGAACCCGCGCTTATGACGACTTCTGAAGTCGCCAAGGCGCTCCGCGTCAACCCAGCGACCGTGAGGCGATGGGCGGAGGCCGGCGACATCCCGTCCACCACGCTGCCCGGCGGCGGCTACCGCCGGTTCCGTCGCGAGGACATCGAAGCGATCGCGGCAGGCCGAGCGCTGGCTCCTGCTGCTGACCAGTCAGCAGCAGAGGTGGTGTCCTGACATGGGCAAGATCATTGCTTGGCATGGAAGCGCGGAGTTGAAGGCTGAGGTGCTGGCCCGGCTTCAGGCGCACCGGGAAGCGGACGACTTCGTCCGTGGGCTGTATCAGACTGCCTCGACGGACTCGCCCTTGGGCTACCGGGGCTGTGCGTTGGGCTGCACGCTGCCGCTGGTTACGGGCGACGACCGTCTACAAGGGCTCGAAGCGGGCTTCTGGCACTACGAGATCCAGCGACGGTACGGCATCGACATCGAAGTTGCCGGGCTGATCGATGAGATCTTCGAGTCGCTGGAGACCGTCGAGGAGTCGGCGCAGTTCGCGCAGGACGTGGCGGCGGCGATACCTGTCGGTGCTGATCTCTCAGAGATCGGGGGCCGCGTGGATCTGGCCTGGGACGCGGACGTGGCCGCGCACGAGCTGATCGCGGCGCTTGCTGCCGCGCCGGTCGATCCGGCGGAGGTGGCGGGCTGACATGGCCACTGAGACGCGGCTTCCGGGCGGCTTTCTGTTGGTGGACCACGGGTTGCGGGTCTGCCTGTACGGGCCGACTCCTGATTCGTCGGTGCCGTTTGGTGGCCGGCTGGAGGCGTTGGCCCATCCGCGCCGGGTCGGCGACCGGCAGTGGACGGTGCGCAGCCGGCGGCAGGCGATGGGCGAGGTGGCGGACCGGGCGGCGGCTGTCCAGTGGCTGACCAAGTACGCGGCCGGTCTGCAGGTTGACGCGCAGGGCCAGGGTCCGGGGCTGGACTGACCATGATCAATGTCAACGTGTACCACGTCCTGGACTCCGGATACCGGCTGGACCTGTGCCAGGAACCGTGGCCGTACGCGCCTGCGGGTACCTGGCAACGGCTGGCGTACGCGGTGGAGGGCGGCTTCGGCTGGGCGGTCATCACGAAGTCGGGCAAGCGGTTCCGTCAGGAGCTGGTGGCTGACCGGGCGGCGGCACGTCGCGCCCTGCAGGCCCTGACCGGCGGCGGTGTGAGGTGACCGGGCCTGAGGTCAGCCGGGTACAGCCGGTCGAGTCGATGACGGGTCCGGAGCACTACCGCCGCGCCGAGTACCTTCTGGAGTCCGCGCACGAGCAGCTGGCGACGGTCACCCACGACGTCTTCGACGCGCGTCTGCTGGCGGTCCAGGTGAGCATGGCGACCGCGCAGGTCCACGCGACCCTCGCCCTGGCCGCCGCTGTCGGTGGTCTGGACGCGGCCGAGGGTCCGGGCGGGGGTAGCGCGACGGGGCGGGTGTACGCGGATGGCGCGGCCTGGCTGTCCATCGTGGACAAAGGTCCGCTGCTGCCGCCGGGCGGTGAGGGCTGATGTTGCGCCGTACCGGGTTGAAGCGGGGGAAGCGCCTGCACGCCAAGGCGCCGTTGCGCCGCCGTACGCCGTTGCGGGCCAAGCACGCGCTGAAGCCATCGCGCGGCGAACGTTCGATCCCGAACGACCTCCGTAAGGCGCTGGCCCAGCGGTCCGAGGGCATGTGCGAGGTGATGATCCCCGGGCGGTGCACGTGGCTGGCCGCGCACGCCTCACACCGGCAGGGCCGCAAGACGGGCGGCCGGCACGGTGAGGCGATCACGGCCAACGACCGGCTGTCGAACCTCGTGCACGCCTGCGCGGCCTGCCACGAGTGGATCGGCGACAACCGCGCCGAGGCCGAGACCTTCGGTCTGATCGTCCGGGACCGTTTCGACCCGGCGCTGGAGCCGGTGCTGCGTCGAGGCGCGGCCGTGTACCTGTGCGACGTCGGCGGCGTCTACCCGTACGAGGAGGTGGGCACGTGATCGAGCGCCTGTACCGCGCACGCTGCGACCGTTGCGGCGTCAGGGCCTTCGGCGGCTACCACCCGTCCCCGACGCTGGCGCGCCGCCGCGCGATGAAGGACTCCGGCTGGAAGCGCGTACCGAAGCTGCGCGGCGAGCCGGGCGCTGACTACTGCCGGACCTGCGCCGAGGCGGTGGGTATCTGATGTCCGCCTTCTCCGGCAAGCAGTACAGGGGCGCGATGAGCGTGCGCCGGGCGTTGAAGCGCCAGGAGGCGGAGGAGCGCAACGCGCGTACCCCCGAGCACTGGCGGCGGGCCTTCCGCCTCGCTGTCGCCGCCCTTGCCGCGAAGACGCCCGAGCCCCGCGTGGTCTACAAGACCCGCCGCAAGGGGCGTGCCCGATGATCTCTCCTTGTCTCCCTGGCCCGGCGGGACCTGTTGAGGTCCTTCCGGGGATCTCCTCGGCTGTCGCTACGAGCCGCCGGGTCAGGGTTGTACGCCCGGTCGGTGACGCTGGGGTGGGTGTTGCCGGCCGGGTGCTGACACCGGGTGATGTGGCCGTACCGGACTCCCACGGTCCGGTGCCCCCACGGCCTTTCCGCCCGGGTCCCTCCTGGTCGCTGGGTGACGGCCAGCGGTCCGAGAGCCAGGGGGGAGGTGTGGTCCGGTCGGGACGTTGTGGTGGCGGCTCCGGCCGGGCCGCATCGGAGGCGGGTGCGTCGCGGTGAAGCATGGCGCGGGCGCCTATCGGACCGGTCGATGCAAATGCGTGGTCTGCACGAAGGAGCACAGCGCCCGTCAGGTGCGGGAGAACGCAGTCCGCGCCGAGCGCCTCGCCGCCGATCCGACCTTGGCGGTGACGCACGGCAGCAAGAACACGTACAACAACTGGCTGTGCCGCTGCGAGCTGTGTAAGGCGGCGAACGCGGAAGCCAGCGCGGACCGGCGTGCACGCGCGCGTCGCCGCAAGCAACTGTCCACAAAGGAGTGAAGCCGCCAGCGCGCGATCGCTGACGGCTCACACGAACCGACCTGATGAGGAGGTCGACATGTCGAACCTACCGGAGAGCGCACAGGAGCGCCCGGCGGCGGGCTGGGAGCGTGAAGTCGCCAACTTCCGGGACTGGCTGCGCCGGCATCCGTACAGCACGACCGATCCGGTCTACTACCGCGCGTACGGCGAGCGGTACTGGACGGTCAACTGCCTGGCCCTGCACCTGGAGGGCTGGATCGAGAGCGCGTTGGACGGGGACCAGGCCGGCGCGCTGGAGTCGATCCGGCAGGGGTTGAAGGAATTCGAGGACGGCCGGGTCGCCGTCGCCGCCGCCTTCGACGCATGGCTGCCGGACGCGGCGCGGCCGGATCGGAGCGCGGCGTGACGACCCTGACGCAGTACCGGGTGGAGCTGGTGAGCCACGACCTGGACGGGGACCACCTCCAGCAGCGCATCCTCACCCCGGTCGCCGAGGCGGCCGGGCGGATGGCCGCCGCCTGGCGGTGCCTGCCCTCGACCGTCAGGGGCCGCACCGAGGTGAGGACCACGGAGCTGACCGCCGAGGTGCCGGACTGGGGGCGCTGGTGAGTTGGCGCCGGATGGTGGTTCTGGTTTCGCTGGCGTCGTTGACGACCGTGTTTGCGGCGCTGGAGGCGACGGCGTTCGTGCGCCTCCACGGCGCCGGCACGTTCGACGCGGTGTTCTGGCTGGCCCTGGCGACAGCGTTCATGTGGCTGACGGTTGCCTCGCAGGCCTTGGCCAGCGCGTCGCTGCGGTTGACCCGCGACGCTCTGTCCAACAACGAGCGGCTACTGGAGATCGGCAATGCGCTGGTGGAGGAGAACGAGCGCCTGCGCGACCAGTTGCAGGTTGACGCGGGCGGTGACGAAGCGACCCGCGACCGGATCGCGGTACTGATCCAGCGCTGGCGCGGCTTCGACCCGGCGTCCTCGCTAGATGTCGGCGAGGTCCTGGCCGAGCTGGAGGAGGCCGTCCATGGCTGAGCCTCTGGTCGACCGCGAACGCTACCTGGGTGACGGTCCCCCGGTCCTCCGGGAGTCCTATCTGGACGGTCGTACCCATCGGGGTACGTCGAGGACCCGGGTGGAGCTGGTGGCCCCGGTCGATGTCCTGCCGGGCGACGAGTGCCCGGTGTGTGCGGAGGGTCCGGGCTTCTGTGGCTGCCCGGCACCAAGGAGGTGGTCGCGGTGAGGTGGGTTCTGCGTGCGGCCAGGGCGTTCACCCGACTGGTCTGCTGGACGGTCGCGGTCACGTCGGTGCTGCTGGTGATTGGCGCGGTGAACCTGCCGGTGCGGCTGTTGACCTCGGTGCTGCTGGCGTGGCTGCTGGGCGCGGTGGTCGTCTCGCTGACGGTGGCGTGGCTGCTGCGTAACCGGGACCGCACGCCGGACGCCGTCGAGGTCCTGGCCGCGCGGGGCGAGCTGCCGGAGGACCAGGCCGACGACGTGATGGCCGTGGCCGACGCGGTGCAGGACCGGTCTCGGGACGGGGGGACGTATGTCTGGCCGGAGGCGGAGGTGGCGTTCATCGAACGGGAGATGGCCCGCTGGGATCGCAAGCGTGGCCGGGCTGATGAGGCGTACCGGCGGGAAGCGTTCTACCTGCGTCCCGCGCAGGAGCAGGTGTGGATGGACCTGATCAGGGACCTGTGGCGGCCCGTGCCCGTGGTACCCGGGAAGGAGCAGCAGCAGCAGTGAGCGAGCAGGAGTTGGACGCGCGCCTGGATGAGGTTCCGTACGTCGACGCCGACGTCGACGCCGTGATGCTGGCGGCCGATGACCACTGCGCCCACCACACGCACGACGACCGGTGCGGTGGCTACTACACCGGCTGTACCGACGAGCCGGACGACGAGTACTGCGTGCACTGCGAGTGCTGCTGTACGTGCCTCGGGTGTGAGTACGGGCCGCGAGACGGGCTGCTGATGTTCCCTCAACCAACCGAGGACGGGGTGAGGATCCGGTGAGCGCGATCCTGGAGACCCTGCGTCCGCACCTGTCCGGTGTGCTGGTGAGCGTCGGCTCGGGCGGTCTGCTGTTCATCGTGGGCTGGCTGACGCGGGCGGCGCGGCGGGCCTGGCGCGCGGCGCAGTCCACGCCCTCCTCGATGCCGCCCCAAGAGCAGCCCGCCGTACCGGTGGAGCACCACGGCGCCGAGGACGACCCGGAGACCTCCGCCTGGATACACGACGTCGCGACGGGTCCGGTCGACGAGTGGGACGCGATGCTGCGGGTCTTCAACGAGGACCTGGACGTGGAGCTGGCCGCCCGGGACCTCCTGTTCTGGGAGGCGATCGGCCCAGAATGGACGGCCATGGTTAAGGCCGACCGGCATGAGACGGAGGAGTTCCTGCGGGTGGTGGCTGGGGTGTTGGAGGACACCCAGCAGTTGGCCGTGGTGGGTGTCGGGTGAGCGACGAGTTGGACCGCCTGACACCGGCCGAGCGTGCGGACCTCGATCAGAAGCACGCGCTTGCCCGTGACCACCTTCCGACGTTCGTCGCGCTGGCGCGGAAGTTTCTGAGGGAGGCCGGCGGGGACGAGAACCTGGCCGCCGGGCGCATCGCCTTAGCCCTAACAGGCCTCCCGGTCGGGTCGGAGTACTTGTTGGACGCGGCTCTCGGGGTGGCGGCCCTGGCCCTGGTTGAGCTTGCCCGCCGGGAGGCGTCGTGACGATTCCGTGGTGGCATTGGGCGCGCAGGCCCGAGCCGGCCAAGGTCCTGCCGGGCCTCGACGAGTTCCGTGACCTTCAGCTGAGGGTCGTCGAGTTGGAGGGGGCGAGGTCGGGCCTCCTGGCGCGTCTGGCCGAGGTCCTCCAGGAGCGGGACCGGGAGCGTAAGCGGGCTGACCGGCTGGCCGTCGAGGTCGAGCAGCTGCGTGGCGGTCCACCCGTCGAGCTGGTTCCGTTCCAGGAGCGCACCGAGCAGGAGCGGGAAGCCTACTGGCGCCGGCGGTTCGAGCAGGAGCGGGCCAACAACGTCACGCTGGCGCAGCGGCTGGCGAAGGCGGAGGGACGGCCGTGCTGACCGAGATCACCTGGCGGTACCTGAGGGGCCGCACGATCCGGCACGTGGTGCCCGACGGCAGACTGACTGGCCCAGCGCTGTGTGGCACCAGACCGTTTCGTCGCCCGTACGCCAGCCAGAGGTACTGGTTGGGTGTCGGCAGTGATGAGGAGGAGTTGTACCTGCAGCGGCGCACTGTGGAGTGCCCCCGGTGCCGGGCGGCTCTGAAGCCGCCGGAGGAGTTGCCCGCCGTGGTGGCCTCCGTCGAGCGCCCGCCTCGGTGGTCGTACGCAGAACCGCCGCCGGGCTACGCGCGTGTGGCGCGGCCGGCCAAGGACTGGCGGGTCCAGGCCGGTTCCGGGTGCCGCGCGGCCGCCGGCGGCGGACATCACGCGTGTGGCGAGCCGTCGGTGGCCGCGCTGAACCGCCATGGCAAGGGCGGCTGCGACGTGTGGTGGCCGTACTGCCCTGAGCACATGTACGGGCGCTGGGTTGAGGGTGACCAGGTCCTCGGCTGGGTGCTGGTACCTGAGGAAGAGGCCGCCAGATGCTGACCATCGCCGAAACCTCGACCGTACGGTGGCGGGCTGACGTTTCGCCTGAACGTCCGTGGGCGGGTGTGACGAGGCTGCGGTGTCGTCGCTGCCGGTTCCTCCTCGACGCCTGCAGGTGTCAGGAGGGCGCGGTGGCGGACAAGGGCGGCGTCGAGGCGACGTGCACGATCAACGAGTCGTTCGCCGGTATCCCGTTGGGCAACTGTGGCGAGCCGGCGGTTGGCCGGGCGCGTTTCGTCTGCCCGAACAGGCACGACGAGACGGTGCCGGTCTGTGACCAGCATGGTTTGGTCCTGGGCGAGATCGAGCGGGGCGAGTGGTCCGTGCCGATGTTCTGCACGGCGTGCCTGGAGGATAGCGGGGACCACGTCCCTGTCGAGGTGAGCCTGGTCGAGGCGGTGAGCGCCGAATGATCAAGTGTTGGGGTGACGGCTCTTGGTGGTCGGGCGCAGCCGGCTGGGATCCATCCAGGCGCGCGTTCGAGCAGCGCCGAGACCGCCGCTGGTTCGTGCGGGTGGCCGGCCCGTTCAAGATCGTGGAGTGGGCGCCTCCGATGGTCCGCCCGACGATCATCGTCGACGACATCGAGTTCCTCCCCTCGGTGCGCTTCTACGCCAGGAGGGCCGATGGCTGAGCTGTACCGCCTGCCCACCGGGCCAGTCGCACGCTGCGAGCTGACGGAGCTGCTGGTCTCCGAGTGCGCGCACTGTCGGGGCTTCGAGGAGGAGCCGGTGGTCTCGTCGCGCGGTCAGTGGTTCACGGCGACCTATTCCGGCCGGTGCTCGAACTGCAAGACGTCCTTCGAGCCGGGTGACCGGATCCGGGCTGACGGCTTCATGTCCGGCGGCTGGCTGGCCGAGTGCTGCGGGGAGGACGAGGATGGCTGACCACTTGTGTCCTGGAGCTTGTGGCTCCCGGGTGCCTTACCGGTTCGTGGCCTGCCGGGAGTGCTGGAGGCGGCCTCCGAGGTTCCTGCGTAACGCGGTGATCGCCTCCTGGTCGAGGCGTAAGGCGCGGCCTGGTGACCCGGTGGCCGCTAGGGCGCATCAGGAGGCTCTGGACGAGATCCACCGGTGGTACGAGCGCAACCCGGCCGGCGGTGTCTCGTGACCGGTCTGTTCCCCGCTGCCCGGCTGGACATCGTTCCGGTGACCTTCGCGCAAGCATGCGAGTTCGTCCGGGACGTCCACCGCCACCATGAGCCGCCGGTCGGGCACAAGTTCTCGATCGGCGTGGTCGCCGGCCAGCAGCTGGTGGGCGTGGCCATCGTTGGTCGGCCGGTCGCGCGCCGGTTCGATGACGGGCAGACGCTGGAGGTCACCCGTACGGCCACGGACGGCACGGCGAACGCCAACAGCGCGCTGTACGGGGCCGCGTGGCGGGCGGCGAAGGCGTTGGGGTACCGGCGGCTGGTGACGTATACGCAGGCCGGTGAGAGCGGGACGAGCCTGCGCGCGGCTGGCTGGCGGGTCGTGGCGCAGCGCCCGGCCCGCCCCGGCTGGGACGTGCCGAGCCGGCGGCGTCGGGCGACCGGTACGGAGTGGGTCGAGCGCACCCTCTGGGAGGCGTCGTGACCGGTCTGTTCCCTCCTGCCCGCCGTCCCCGACCGGTCAAGGGCGCATCGAGGACGAAGAACGAGCCGCGGGGTGGCGGGCACGCCTTCGAGCGTGACGAGGACGCCGGTACGGACTTCTTCGGCCATGAGTTCTGCCGGTGCGGGCTCCCGGGCGAGGTGGGCGACGCACGCCATCCGGTCGACGCCCCGCCCCTGCAATCGCTGCTCTGGCCTCAGGTACCCGGCGACGACGTCTCGGACCGGATTCTCGGCGAATCAAACGATCAACAAGGAGATGCTGCGTGAGCGCGAGTCTGGCGGGAAGCCTGCCGAAGGGGTCGGCGAACGGTCTGGACGCCATCACGGCGGATATGCTGCGGGACCCGTCCCGGGTGCATGTGGCGGTGGTCCTCCTGGACTGCAGCAAGATCACCCGGAAGACGGATGAGGGTGACGAGGTACCCACCGTCCGGGTGCGGCGTATCGAGGCCCTGACCGACGACGCGGACCAGCGGGTGGCGCGGCGGCTGCTGGAACGGGAGTGGGAGCGCAGGACCGGCGGGCAGACGTTGCCCTTCGAGCTGGAGCAGGACGTGCAGGCCGCTTTCGATGCCGGTTCTGAGCGTGACCGGGACGGTGCCTGATGTCCCGTACGAGGATCAAGCCCCGGCTGCAGGAGCTGACCGTCGAGCAGTGGGCTCAGGTCCGCGAGTGGCGCGGCGAGTGGCTGGCCCACGGCTGCTCGACCGCCCCGGCTGACCGCCCCACAGCCGAGGCCGCGGTGACGGAGATGTACAAGCTGATCGGCAAGCCGAGGCCCCGGTTCCTGTGGGTGGACTCGCCGGCGACCGCGCACCTCGCGATCGTCCTTCTGTCCGACAAAGCGCTGGGGTCCTCGCTGTGGTCCTCGCTGGGGTCCTCGCTGGGGTCCTCGCTGTGGTCCTCGCTGGGGTCCTCGCTGGGGTCCTCGCTGGGGTCCTCGCTGGGGTCCTCGCTGGGGTCCTCGCTGTGGTCCTCGCTGGGGTCCTCGCTGGAGTCCTCGCTAGATCGG
>Ga0307473_10000268_pt1 | contig 11022 bp, 8 predicted proteins | sample atmos_gasesAM5C__FD_203744 | JGI IMG/M metagenome (GOLD analysis project Ga0307473, IMG submission 203744) | Hardwood forest soil microbial communities from Morgan-Monroe State Forest, Indiana, United States - atmos_gasesAM5C_515 | ecosystem: Environmental > Terrestrial > Soil > Temperate forest...
CAGTCGGGTTCGTGCTGCTCGTCGCGTGCGCGAACGTCGCGAACCTGTTGCTCGTCCGCGCCACCGGCCGCCGCCGCGAGATCGCGATCCGCGCCGCGATCGGCGCCGGGCGCGGCCGCATCGTGCGTCAGCTGCTCACGGAGAGCATTGTCCTTTCGCTCGCCGGCGGCGCGCTCGGGCTTGCGCTCGGCGTCACCGGCATCCGCGCGCTGCTGTCGATCAATACGGCCGGCCTTCCGCGCATCGGGCGCGAGGGCGCCCTCGTCGCGGTCGACTGGCGAGTGGCGCTCTTCGCCGCGGCCGTCTCGCTCGCGACCGGCGTCGTCTTCGGATTGATTCCGGCGCTTCACGCATCGCGCGCCGATCTGAGCGGCACGCTGAAGGAAAGCGCAGGCCGATCGGGAACCGGATTCCGTCAGAACAAGATGCGATCCGTGCTCGTCGTGACGGAGATGGCGCTCGCGCTGGTGCTGCTGGTCGGCGCAGCGCTGCTCATCCGGACCTCGCTCGCGCTGCGCGCGGTCGATCCCGGCTTCGATGCCTCGCGCGTGCTGACGATGCGGATGTCGGTGTCGAGCCCGCAGTTCTTCAAGGCCGACGCCGTCGAGCGCCTCGTGCGGACCGGCGTGGAGCGATTGGCGACGGTGCCCGGCGTCGAGGTCTCGAGCGCGACGTGCTGCGTCCCGCTCGAGGGAGGCTACGGTCTGCCGTTCGTCATCGCGGGACGGCCGCTCAAGGACGCGCCGTCGCACGGCGGCGGCGGATTCCTGACGGTGTCGCCGGGGTACTTCGAGGTGTTCAAGATCGCGATGAAACGCGGCCGGTCGTTCACCGAGCGCGACGACGCGCAGGGACCGCCCGTCGTGATCATCAACGAGACGTTCGCGCGCCAGTACTTCAAGGACAGCGATCCGCTGAACGAGCGGCTGATCATCGGCAAGAGCTTCATGCGGGAGTTCGCGACGGAGCAGCCGCGGCAGATCGTCGGCGTCGCCGCCGACGTACGCGACGGCGGCCTGAACAACGAGCCGAACCCGGCGATGTACGTCCCGCAGGCGCAAATTCCGGACGCCGCCAACATGCTGAACGTCCGCCTGACGCCGATCGCGTGGGTGGTGCGGACGCGCATGTCGCCGTACGCCGTCAGCGCGGCAGTCCAGGAGCAGCTGCGGCAGGTGACGAGCCTGCCCGTTTCCGACGTGCGCTCGATGGAGGACGTCGTGTCGCGATCGATCTCGCGTCAGCGGTTCAACATGCTGCTGATGACGGTCTTCGGCGCGTCGGCGCTGCTGCTCGCGGCGATCGGGATCTACGGGCTGATGGCGTACTCGGTCGAGCAGCGGACGCAGGAGATCGGCATTCGCCTCGCGCTCGGCGCCGCGTCGGCCGACGTCCGGCGGATGATCGTCGTGCAAGGCATGCGGCTCGCGATCGTCGGCGTCGTCATCGGCCTCGCGTCGGCGTTCGGCCTCGCGCGGATCATCTCGAACCTGCTCTACGGCGTCACCGCGCGCGATCCGCTGGTCTTCATTGCCGTGCCGCTCGTGTTGACGACCGTCGCGCTGGTTGGCGTCTGGCTTCCGGCACGACGCGCGATACGCGTGGATCCGGTCACCGCGCTGCGCGCGGAGTGAAGAGAGTCAATTCGACCTGGCGCGCCCGCCTTCGCCGAAGGCTTCGGCGCGTCCGCCGTAGCTCGCTGCGCGAGCGGAGGCGGAAACCCTTGAGGCGAGAGTCCGTCGCTCCGCTAAAGCCTTCGCGCTACGACGTTGTGAAATGCGCTGTAGAGGCGGCGTTTCAACGGCCAGATTCATAAAGAAATGGTATTCTTCCCGCCGGCTCGATTCGGTGGGACAGGCCTTATCGGGAGGCACCCTCATGTTCCGCGGGGCATTTCATCGCGTCGCGGCGATTCCTCTGGTGGCGATCGCCATCGCCGGCTGCTCCGGCAACTCGCCCGGCGCGCCGGCACCCTCTCCGCCCTCGACGACTCAGACGCCCGTCGCCGTTCGCGCCGCGATCGACGTCACGGGCATCTCCGTCGCCGGCGAGCGCGCCACCGCCGGCGGCTATCGATACCGCGTCGTCGTCGCCCTGAGGGAAACGGCCGGCGTGGCCGCGAGGGTCGACGCCGTCGATCTGACGTTCACGAAGGGCGCGGACGTGCTGGCGACGTCGCGGTTCGATCAGCCGCTGGTCGCCGTCGGCAGCACCGTGGCAGGACGCGATGCCGCGGTCACGCGCGAGCTCGTCACGACCGATGCGAACAGCGCGCACGCGTTCGCGACCGGCGTCAGCGCTCGCGTCAGCTTCACCGATCCGAGCGATGCGCCGTCGACGGCGACCGGCACGGCCGATGTACCGCCGTTGAGCGATGCGGCCGCGATCCTGTACACGCTTGCCGGCTTCATCACCGATCAGACGACGGGGACCGGCATCGCGGGCGCACGCGTCGAGGCGATGAACGGCGTCAACCGCGGCAAGGCGACGACGACCGATCCGTCCGGTGCGTACGCCCTGACCGGCCTGTCGGAGGACGGCTTCCGGATGCGCGCGTCGGCAATCGGGTTCGACGTGGGCGAGCAGAACGTGACGGTGCCGGTGATCGCGCGCGCCGACATGGCGCTGCGGCGATCCGGACCGTCGCCAGGCACCTGTGCCTATTCGGTGACGCCGATCGCGATTCTCGGCCTGCCGTTCACCGGCGGCCAGGGCAGCATCTCGATTACGCAGTCGTCCGGCACGTGCGGATGGCAAGCGAAAACGGACGCGAGCTGGCTGACGCTCGCGAGCAGCGCCGGCAGCGGCAGCGCGACGCTTCCGGTCACCGCGAGCCCGAACGGCTCGTTCAACACCCGCACCGCTGCCATCACGGTCGAATGGACCGGCGGCCAGGCGCGAATCGCCGTCGTCCAGGGCTCGCCGCCCGACAACTGCCAGGTGATGCTGACGGTGAACGGACAGAACACCATCGCGGTTCCTGCGAGCGGCGGCCAGTACACCGCCACCGCTGCGCTGGCGCCCGGCGTCGCCCCTTTCTTCTGCGGCATCTGGTCGATCACCTCCACCGCGGCGGCGTCCGGCATTTCCGTCGGATCGGTCGGCAACGCGGTCGTCACGTTCACGGTGGCCGCGAACTCGACGTCGAACGCTCGGTCGCTGTTCGTCGAAGCGACGATCAAGTACTCGGGCACGACGGCCGGCGAGCTGAGGCCCAGAGTCATCGTGAACCAGGCCGGCGCCCCGTAGCGCACGTCGCGTCGATTCCTGTAGCATCGCAGGTCGCGGTGCCACAGTGACGTTTGCAACCTCGGCGACGACGCGTGCGAGAACGGCGGCCGTCTCCTTCGGCCGCGCGCAGCCGCTGCTGAGGCCGGCGCAGATCATCGTCAGCGCCGAGACGCAACTGCAGTACCGGATCGAGCGCATGCTCGGCGCCGGCGGGTTCGGCCAGGTCTTCCTCGCGACGCGGCTCGGCCGCTCGTCCATCGTCCCCGAAACGATCTGCATCAAGGTGAGCGGCCACATCGACGGATGGCTGCGCGAGGCGTATTTCGGCCAACTGCTCGACGGACATCCGCGCGCGATTCGCGTGTTCGATCGCTTTCCGCTGATGCGGGCCGATCAGGCGCTGTACTGCCTCGGCCTCGAGTACGCGCGGCACGGCGATCTCGACGCGTTCCTCGCGCGCTCCGACAAACGCTGGACCGAGACCGTCGTGCGCCGCGAGATCGCCGGCGTGCTCGAGGTGCTCGCGAAGCTGCACCGCGGCCACAGCCTGCACCGCGATCTGACGCCGATGAACGTGTTCGTCTGCGACGGCTACTGCCTCAAGCTCGGCGACTTCGGCATCGTCAGGCAGCAGAGCGATCGGCGCGGCATCACCGCGCGGACGATGAACGCGCTGACGGCGCCGAGCGACATCCTCGCCCAGACCGTCCCGAAATGGCAGGCGCGCGACGACGTGTATCAGGTCGGACAGCTGCTCGGCATGCTGATCAGAGGCGACGCGCGGACGCGCGTGCGCACGCAGGACGTGCGCGGCCTCCTGTGCAGCGATCACCTCAAGGAGATCGTCCACCGCTGCATCGGCGAGCGGCGCAAGCGCTACGAGAGCGCCGACGAAATGGTCGCGGCGCTGCGCACGCCGCCGGCGACGCTCAAGCCGGGCGTCCTGCGCACGCTGAAGGGCGTGCACCTGGCGTTCACGGGGATCCTCAGCAAGCGGCGGCGCGAGGCGATCCGCGCCGCGCGGAAAGCGGGCGCGATCGTCCACGGCGCGCCGTCCGCGCGGACGACGGTCGTCGTCCGCGGACGGCCGAATCCGCTTCAGGCCGCCGGCCGCGACGGCGGGCTGAAGCTGATGGAGATCAAGCGCCTGCGCGAGAAAGGCCATCGGATCACGTTGCTGAACGAGACGCAGTTCTGGCGGCTGGCTGCCGGGTCCAGGAACCCGCCCCGCAAGAACTGAGACCTTGCGCCCGCGACGTGCCACGCGGATCGGTCCGGCGTCTGCGTGAGCTGCAGCGTCGCGGCGCCCGATCCAACCGCTCGTCTCTACGTTTCGTCGCGGATCAACTGCACGCCCATCACGCCGGGATTCCCCGTCGCATCGTGCTTGATCAACTGCACCTCGACGACGAAGCCGTGATCGAGGAATTCGAGACCCCGCGCGCGCACGCTCCACCGCGCCCATACGGTCTGCCACGCGTTGCTTCCCGGCGCCAGATCGCTGTCGATCGTCGCGAGCACGATCGTCGTCTGCGGCAGGTGCGGGTAGAAGCCGGCGAGCGTCACGCGCTTCAGCGTCGCGATCACGCGCGCGCCGGGGCCGTTGTCGAGCACGCGCATGGCGAACAGCAGATCGCCGGCAATCGCGTCGGGCGGCGGCGTACCGATGCCGGTTACGTCGACGACGTTGAAGCGAAGCTTCGCCGACGTCGAAGCGATCGTCGGGCGGATCCTCGCCGACCCGTCGTTGTCGAGGACGATTTTGCCCAGGTCGCCTTCGTCGACGACGCCGGTCGACGCGACCGCCGTCCAATCCGCGTGCACGACGATCGCGCCGGCGAGCGCTGCGATCGCCACTGAGGACAGCTGCAGCCGTAACCGCATGCGCACCTCCGCGGCCCGGAGTGCAGACGGCATACCGCCCAGCGCGGTCGGCGGATCGCGATTCGAGCCCGCGATTTCCGGTCGCCGTGCGTGTGGAGGCGTGGACGCGCCGAACGGTTGCGCTGCGCCGCTGTATCCATTTGGCGATGCCGCCCTCGCCACGTGGATACACGCGAGGCGCGTCGACTTCGCGATTTCCGACCTGCGTCTCCATCCAGCATCGGCGCTTCTACGGGGAGTGTCTTTTGCACCACCGCCGCTGTGACGGGGAGCCGGGGGCGATGGGACTGATTGGCGGCGCGTGCGGCGTCCGGATTCTCCGGGCCCTGAGTCCGGTCGGCAGGGGCGGCCTGCCGGACGGCATCCCGCCGGCGTATGAGCACAAGAGCAAGCTGCAGGTGTTACTGGGCAGCGGCGTGTGGGACGAGATCCGCGGCAAGGTCGTCGTCGATTTCGGCTGCGGCGAGGGACGCGAGGTCGTCGAGATCGCCGAGCACGGCGCGGCGCACGTGATCGGGATCGACGCGCGGCAGCTGTGGCTGGATCGCGCGCGGTGGCTCGCGGCGGAGCGACGCGTCGGTGATCGGTGCACGTTCGTCCGGCGGTGGACGCGCGCAGGATCGGCCGACGTGATCGTGTCGCTCGATTCGTTCGAGCACTTCGATGAACCGGCCGACATCCTGCGGATCATGCACGCGATGCTGCGCCCGAACGGCCGCGTCCTGTGCGCGTTCGGTCCCACCTGGTATCACCCGTACGGCGGCCACCTGTTCTCGGTGTTTCCGTGGGCGCACTGCCTGTTCTCGGAGTACGCGATGCTCACCTGGCGATCGCGGCTGCCCGGCAAGGGGCCGACCTCGTCGCTGCGCGAAGCCGGGCTCAACAAGATGACGGTGCGCCGGTTCCGCAAGCTCGTCGACGCAGGCCCGCTGCAGTTCGCGTCGTTCGACGCCGTGCCGATCCGGAAAGTGCAGTGGCTCGCCCACCCGCCGCTGCGCGAGGTGACGACCTCCATCGTCCGCTGCCGGCTCGTGGCGCGCGACAGCGCGACCCTCCACTGAATCGTTGCAGCATTGAGGCGCGCAGCTCTTCAGGGCTGCCCGCGCCGCGCCGTTGTGAAACGCGTTCTTCGTGTCGGCGCCGCCCACTGCGCGCGGTTCCGCGCGAGACGGCGACCGCAGCCTGCGAGCGTCCCGCACGAGCAGTTCGAGCTGATGCGGCGGAGCAGCGCCTTCATTGCCGTCGCGCGCGCGATCAGCGCGTCGATCTCCTGGAGCTTCGCCGCCGCGAGCGCGCGCCATCGAGGGCCTGCGGCCGTCGCCGGCGGGAAACCGCGCACGAGCTGCCGCGCATCGCGCAGCGTGAAGCCGGTGGAGAGCGCGAACTGCACGACCGCGAGATGCGCGACGGCGTCGGGACCGTAGTCGCGCCGGCCGCTTCGGCGCGGCGGCGCCGGCAGGAGCCCGAGCCGCTCGTAGTATCGAATCGCGGAAGGCCGCAGGTTCGCCTGCCGCGCCAGCGCTCCGATCGTCACCGGTCACCTCCGATATCTCTCGCAAGGCAGAAAGGCAAGTATCACCCGGCCTTGACTTGAAGCACGCTTTAAGTCGTATCGTGACGGGATGAAGACACTTCTTGCCTGCGACCACCTTGCGCTGACGACGGAGGCGCGGAGGCGCCACTTCGACGAGCTGGGACCGCGGCTCCGGTCGCTCACGACGGGTGTTCGCGAGCTGCCGAACGGCTACGCGTTCCAGTTCCCGGCGGATCCCGACACCGCAGAACTCGTCGCCGAGTGGGCGGCGGGCGAGCGGCTGTGCTGCCCGTTCTTCGACATCTCGCTTCAGAGGGAACCCGGACACGGACCGTTCTGGCTGACGGTGACCGGGAGCGCGGGCACCAAAGAGTTCATTCGCGCGGCCGCAGGGCTATTCTTTTAGAGTCGCCACGGCGGGCGCATAATGTCAGACACGGTCGCGCGCGAGCGGCCGCGTCAGCAGAAGGGAGCCGTTATGCGCGTCGCCTCCGTCGTCTCGTCCGTTATTGCCGGTGTGCTCCTCTCGGCATCGCCGCTGTTCGCACAGGCGCCGCGCGCGGGCGGTGAGCGGCTCGGCAAGGTGCACTTCGCGACCTCCTGCGCGGCATCGGTCGGCGACGAATTCGATCATGCGATGGCGCTGCTCCACTCGTTCGAGTTCGCGGACGCGACCACGGGCTTCAAGAGAGTGCTCGAAGGCGATCCGTCGTGCGGCATCGCGCAGTGGGGCATCGCGATGAGCACGTGGGGGAACCCGTTCGGCGGCCTGCGTCAGCCGAAGACGCTGCAGGACGGCCTCGCGGCGGCGGAGAACGCGGAGAAGATCGGCGCGAAGACCGATCGCGAGCGCGCCTACATCGCGGCAGTGGCGCTTCTCTACAAGGACGCCGGCACGCTCGATCATCGCGCGCGGACGCTCGCCTACGAAAAGGCGATGGAGCAGATCTACACGACGTACCCGCAGGATCTCGAGGCCGCCGCGTTCTACGCGTTGTCGGTCGATCAGACGGCGCCGCCGACCGACAAGACCTACGCGAACCAACTGAAGGCAGCCGCCATTCTCGAGAAGCTGTACAAGGCGGAGCCCGATCATCCCGGCGTGACGCACTATCTGATTCACAGCTACGACGTGCCGGCGCTGGCGCCCCGCGCGCTTCCCTACGCGCGGAAGTACGCGAACCTCGCCCCGGACGCGCCGCACGCGCTCCACATGCCGGCGCACACGTTCACGCGCGTCGGCTCGTGGCAGGAGTCGATCGACACGAACATCCGATCGCACGACGTCGCGATCGCGCGGCACGACGTCGGCGAGGGGCTGCACGCGTGGGACTATCAGATGTACGCCTACCTGCAGACCGCGCAGGATGCCGCGGCGAAAAAGATCCTCGATGGCCTCGCGGACATTCTGGCGCACGCGACGCCGGCCGGCGGCGGTCGCGGCGACATGCCCGGCATGCCCGGAATGGCGCCGAACCCGGCGAGCGGATGGGCGTCGGCTGCGATTCCCGCGCGATGGGCCGTCGAGCGCGGCGCGTGGTCGGACGCCGCGGCGCTGCCGGCGCGCCCGAGCCCTCAGCCGTTCGTCGAAGCGATCACGCGCTTTGCGCGCGCGCTCGGCGCCGCGCGATCGGGCAAGCCGGATGCCGCGAAACCCGAGATCGATCAACTGAGCGCGCTGCAGAAGAAGGAAGTCGAGGCGAAGGACACGTACTGGGCGACGCAGCTCGATATCCAGCGTCAGGCGGCCGAGGGCTGGATGCTATGGGCGGACGGCAAGAAGGACGAGGGCATTCGGACGTTGACGGCTGCAGCGGCGCTCGAGGACACGACCGACAAGTCGGCGATCACGCCCGGTCCGGTCGCGCCGGCGCACGAACTGCTCGGCGAGATGCTGCTCGACGCGAACCAGCCGGCGAACGCGTTGAAGGAGTTCGAGGCCAACCTGAAGAAGGAGCCGAATCGCTTCCGTTCCGTGTACGGCGCCGGCCGCGCGGCGGAACTGGCGGGCAATCGAGCGACCGCGCAGAAGTACTACGCGCAGCTCGTCAAGATCTGCGAACGGGGCGATCGACAGGCGCGCCCCGAGTTGGATCACGCGCGTCAGTATGTCGGATCGAAGAGCTCCGCCGATCCTCGGTAATCGCCGCGGAAATTCGAGTGCTCACTGTTTCCAGACCGGGCTCGTGAGCTCGATGCGCCACACCGGTCCGCCGTTGAACAGCGGCTGCTCCGATTTCACGAACGCGGGCGCCTCGCCGCCGAGAATCCAGACGTGCGAGTCCGGCGGCTGCTTGCCGATGAGCGGTGCGACCACGCCGGCGACGCCGCCGACCTCCACCTTCAGGACGTAGTGCATCGCCTTGCGCGCGGTGGTGCCGGTCGAGAACGAATCCTCGCCGGCCGTTGAAATCGCGAGCTTGACGAGGCGCGGCTTCGGCGTCGCGGCGACGAAGCCGACCGTCTTCGGCGGCGCGTCGGACCGCGCGTTCTTCAGCAGCGTCAGTATCAGCCCGTTCGCGAGATCGACCGGCAGATTGAGATGCTCCGCCGCCACCTTCTCCTCTCCGTGATCGTCGGTGTAGCGGACGGTCACCTGTCCCTTCAACGCATCGATCGACATGTCGAGCGGCTGCGGGAACGACTTCCCTTTCTGCACCAGGTGATCGCTCAGCAGCCGGAACGTCTGCCGCTGGGAAAAGATCGCGGTCTCGTCGTGCAGCGATCCGTCCTTGAAGTGAAAGACGAGACGGCTCGTCACGCGCACGCCGCGCGCGATCTGGAACAGATCGCCGTCGGCGAGCAGCGTCCCACCCATATCGCGCAGCGTGAGAAAGCCGCGCACCAGGCCCTCGGTGTGGCGGACCGACACCGGGTCGCCGATCGAGTGCGCCGCGGCCAGCAGCATCGACGAGGTCAGCAGCGCCACGCGTGCGAACAAGCTGTGCCGTAGTAAGTTCAAGTTCATCACCTCGCTCTGTTCAACCCGCAGCAAGATTCCGTCCTGCCGGCTCGATCGCGCTCGAATTCTGCGGTCGAGCCTCGAGTCGTAATCGATCGAGAGCGTTCTGTGGCTCCCGCACCTCACTCGAGCGCTTTTCACAACGGCGTAGCGCGAAGGCTTTAGCCGAGCGACGGACGCTCGCCTGAAGGGTTTCCGCCTCCGCTCGCGCAGCGAGCTACGGCGGACGCGCCGAAGCCTTCGGCGAAGGCGGGCGCGCTACATCGAATTGCTCTCCCAAGCGTGGCACGAGTTACCTGCCTGACCCATCCGACCCACTCGGCCCGCCCGGCCTCTTCTCCAGCCGCGCGGCGATCGCCGCCGCGATCGCGTGCGCTGCGCGCGCGTTCGGGTGCAGGTGCCACGGCAGCCGCCACTCGTCATCGAGCGGGACGAACAGCGACGGAATGCTGTCGTCGACGATTCGGCCTCGGAGCGTGCGCTCCGCCTCATCCTCGGCGCCGAACTGCGGAACGACGATGAGGGGCGTCGCCCCGCGCGCACGGGCGAGCTCAACGGTCGCGCGCAGCACGGCGCGCGTGGTCGACACGCCGAGAGCCACGGTTTCCTCGCGACGATACGGCACGAGCAGCGCCGCCAGCGACGCGAGCCGCGATGCCGGCGCCGCTGGATGCCACACCAGATCCGCGTCGAGATGCGGCCGGTCGTCGTCGAGGTTGCGGCCGAAGATCGCGGTCATGAACAGCGAGACGAGGGCGGTCGGCCGGCGGAAGCGCGGCAGCTCCTGCCGGAGCCTCGAATACACCTGATCGGTGGCGTATCCGTGCACGGCGAGGTTCGCGCTCTGAACGCCGAGCATCGCGCCGACCTGCGCCGGAATCGTTTCATCCCACGGGAGTCCCTCGCCGAACATCACCGACTCGCCCCCGAATACGATCGTCGGACGCTCCGCATCGACGATCGTATCAGCCGTCGGAACGCGAGACCCGGCGCGATCGGTCGCGTACTCGATCGTGCGGCCGGAGGCGCGGCCGCGGCCGACGCGGGACGGGGCGAGCACCCAGCCGAGCCGTGCATCGGGCTGTCGTCGCGGTTCCTCTTCGGGCACCAGCCATCCGATCGGTCGAGGATGGAAACGCTGCAGCACCAGCTCGCACGCGACGAGCGCCAGCACCACAGCGACCGCGACGCTGACGATCAGTCGCGGCGCTCGCGTGACGCGGCGCGCGAGCCGCGATCGCACGACGACCGCGAGCGCCACGCCGACGACGCCGACGGCCAGGCGCACGATGGTCTCGATGCGGACGTACCACTGGCGCGGCAGGAAAAACGAAGGAAGGAAGTGTCTGTCGAGCCAGCGCTGGTCTGCGACGACGGCCGCGACAACGAGCGCGAGGCCGACGACCGCCGT
>Ga0307473_10000269_pt1 | contig 11005 bp, 15 predicted proteins | sample atmos_gasesAM5C__FD_203744 | JGI IMG/M metagenome (GOLD analysis project Ga0307473, IMG submission 203744) | Hardwood forest soil microbial communities from Morgan-Monroe State Forest, Indiana, United States - atmos_gasesAM5C_515 | ecosystem: Environmental > Terrestrial > Soil > Temperate...
ATGCCGAGCTCGGTCGCGTTCGGAGGTGCCGTGTTTATGGGTTGAGCAACGGGAGTGGGTGTCGGGGCCGTCGGATGCGGGGCGGGCTTCGGTGGCTTCGAAGTTTCCCCATGCGGTGCCGGCGGAACGTCGCAGGCTGCCAGCAAGAGCAGTGCGATCAATGCGAGTGCCCAATACTTCATATAGTTACCCCCAAGAAGAAGTGAAGAAAAGAAGGGTATTTAAAGCTTCCTCAACGGTTCTGGTACTGGTCCATCATCACGTTCAGGTCGGTGAATGCGACGTTCGCGGGTGGCGTGAACATCGTTCCCATGACAACCCAGGGTACGCAATGCACGTCTCCGGCGTTGTTGACGTAGTCTTCCGGCGTCTGCACGTTCGCGCCCGATGAGGACGTTGTGTCGAGGCGCATCTTGACGCCTTGGTCGCCGGTCCAGACGTACATCAGGGTGCCGTCGCTGATGAGCGTGCTCGCGCCTTGCGCGGTGGTGGTCTCAACGCGCTGGTTCTTGCCGCTCATGTACATCGTTGACGTAACGCCTTCGTGCGTGAATTGGCACTTCACGGCAGCGCCTGACGCGAACAACGCCTTGATGTCAGTCATGACGCTGGCTTGCTCGGTCGCGGGCGCACGCTCGGCTGCAGGAGCCGAACACGCAACCAGAAGTACTGCGAGCAATCCGAGAGCGATGGCCGTTTTCATTCAGAACAGTCCTCGGGCGAACAGCGTGCCGCCGATGAGGAACACGGCGAAAATGGCGAAGAGCACTCCCACGATGATGCTCGTGAGAATCATCCACACGAGCCAGAGCAGGAACGCCTTGCCGCCGTCCAATTCATACTTCGTCTTGACGAGCAGGATGCCCAGGATGATGCCGACGATGGCCGCGATGAATCCGGCGAACCAGTTGATGATGGGGATGAATCCCAGCACGGTGCTGATGGCGAGGTGCACGATACCGATGATGAACGCAATGAGCAGCGCCGTCCCGAACCCGGAATGCTTGGTCTTGAACAGCTTGCTGGTGAGCCAGAGCAGGATGCCGCTGAAAAAGCTCGCGATGAGCGTGAAGAGCACGCGTGCGACGAATCCGAATGCTTCAAAGAATGCCATGGGAGTCCTCCGTGTAGGTTCTGAAAGAAAAAGAGAAAAAAGAAATCATTAGAACTTGAACTTGTCCGCGTACTTGCCGATGAGCCACAGCGGCTTCATCTCGCCCTTGAGGGCGTTGACGATGCCGAGGATGGCCAAAATCAGCACGAGGATTTCGCCCACGGGCAGGATGATGAGCCAGCCGATGACCGGCAGGATGCTGCCCACGACCGACACGATGACGGCGAAGATGAAGAGCACGAGGCTCTGCTTCGCGTGGTACATCGCGAACTTGTCATCCTTGTGGAGCAGATAGACAAGCACGAATCCGATGATGCTGAGCAAATAGGCGAGGAACGCCCACAGCTTTGATTCACTCTGTTTTGCCATAGTAAACCTCCTTTGGTTGACTCAACAGGGAGCGGGGTGATTTAAAAATGTTGCGTTGCGCGGTAGTCGTTCTGCAAACGGAGTTTCGTGCCCGGAATGAGGTCCAGCGTGCGCTCGAGCTCGCTCAATTGGGTCGCGCTCAGGTTTCGCGGAGCCGTTGCGTACAGGACCGGTTCTTGGAACATCCGCTTGCGGTCGTCCACTGCAAAACCGTAACTCGTGAGCAATGCCCGGAGGGCGCTTACGGTTTCCTTGCGTTCGTAGCTTACTTTGACGTTCCAGTCCATAGTGATGCCTGTTCCACGTAGAGTTCGCAGTCCGGCATGCCAAAGCCGAATCTGCGTTTCCATTCCTCATTTTGCGTTCCGAATTGCTGGCAGCGCGCCTTCGCAATCATCAGTCGGTCCTCCAGCGAAAGGTCCGGGGTTGCCGCGAGTTGCAGCGTGAGTGCTCCCGCGATGCTCGGCGACGCCATTGACGTGCCGTCCATCGTTCCCCACTCGTTGCCCGGCAGGGTCGAGAGCACGTCTTCTCCGAGCGCGACGAACGTGACGTAGCCCATGTTGCTGAACCAGGAATGCTTCCAGTTCGTGTCAACGCTCCCGACGGACTGCACGCCCGCAAACGCGGCAGGATAGCTCGGCAAATCAGGGCTGCGCTCGTTCTCGGACTCATTGCCGGCTGCCGAAACGATGATGCAGCCGTACTCCTGGGCGGCTTCAACGACTCTCCGCTCCTGGTCGGATGCCCATTCGGAGCCGAAGCTGCAGTTGATGAGCGGAATGCCGTTCTTGTAGCAGTATTCGTACCCGAGCAGGATGTCTGCTTCCGAGCCGCGCCCGAGCTCGTCGAGGACGCGCACGGCTCGCAGAATGACTCGTGGCGCGACCGATGCCCAGATGCCGGCAACGTGCGTGCCGTGCCCTTCGCGGTCGAACGGGTCGTCGGTGTTGCGCACGAAGTCGTATCCCTTGACGTCCTCGAAGTTCTGCTGCAATGAGGGATGCGTGTAGTCCACACCGGTGTCCATCACGGCTCCGATGACGCCTTCGCCCTGCGTTTCGCGGTGCGCGGCGTAGGCGTTGAGCATTTCGACGTGGCGCAGGCGTTCGGTTGGTGCACACTTGCGTTTCGGTTTCGGCAGGGGAGCGACGCGAATGCGTGACGGTCGCACGTCAGTGATGGCTCGCAGCGTGTTCGTGCACGGCCGCGAGAGCTGGAGCCGCGAGGAAACGTTTTCAACTTCGTTTTTGTCTCCCTTGAGCACGAGCGTGGGAGAAGTCATGAGCGCGGTACAGGGGAGTTTGTAGATGCGCGAAACATTTGCCGCAAGTTCTTCGCGCCGCTCCATCTGCAGGTCGGGCCGAACGCTGATGAGCGCGCTGCCATACTCCTGCTTGCTTGCGAGGATGTCGCGGGTGCGCTCATCCACGGCTGCCTTGGGAAGCAGGGGGAAGAACAGCCGGTGGAAGGCGCCAGAAATGACGTGGATGGTGCGGTCAATCGCGCAGTAGTCCTCGTTGAGGAACGCATCGATGACCTTGGTGACGCGCTTGGTGTCGCTCGTGGCAAGCGCGTCGAGGAGTTTCTGATAGTAGGGCTGGCTTGTTTCCGCGCGAAAGCTTCCTCGGTAGTTCGGGGAGCGAATCTTCAGCTCGGTTTCCGGAGCGTGAAGCGTTCGCGCGCCGTCTTTCGTGAGCAGGCCGAACTGGAACGGCGCCTCGCGCTGTGCGACGAAAGGAATGAGATAGCGTGCCGGGTCGGTGAGCGTGACGACCGTTTCCGTGTCTGCCGGCGTGTACGAACAGAGTTCGCTCGCGGTGCCTGCCGCAAGACTGACGCGGTGGAGCTCGATGCCTTTCTTGTAACCCGCAACAAGGATGGAGCCCGTTTCCTTGGAGGGATACTGTGCGAGTGTATTGGCAATGTTGTCAGCAGTTTGCCGCTTGCGATACTTCTCAGCAAGGTATTCAAGCCGCGACGCTCCTCCGTCTGCGACGAGCAGCGTTCCCGCGATGGCGTACACGCTCTGTTCTTTCGATGCAACGACGGCATACGCGCGTTCGTGGTTGGCTGCGAGCATGCCTCTGAACGAGCGTTTGCTTTTTAGGTGTCTTTAGGAGAAAAATCCGGAAAGTTTCCGGTTGAAACCGGAAGATTTACGCTTTGCTGCCTGCCTTGCTTATCTACCCAGAGTCGTTGAGTGTTGGTCGTTGGTTGGTAATGATGTTGGTCGTTCCGTCGCTAACGACTAAGTAAACGACGCTACAAAACTGCTTGAGAACGGTTTACGTTAATGCGTGCACTCAACGCCGGGGCAGCCGCCGGAGAACTCGGAGGCGGCGGAAACGTGCTCCTCGTCAGGAGTCTTGCCGATGTACAGCACCTGTTCCTTCTTGGAACCGTAACGATAAACCGTAATGCCTTTGCACTTCAACTTGAACGCCAACAGGTACGCCTTGCGGACGTCGTCCAGCGTCGCGTTCTCGGGCAGGTTAATCGTCTTCGAAACCGCGTTGTCGCAGAACTTCTGGAATGCGGCCTGCATTCTCACATGAGCGTCGGGCTTGATGTCAAGGGCGGTCATGAACAGTCGCTGGACGTCCTTCGGCACTTCCTTGATGCCCTGCACGCTGCCTTTGCGCGCAATTTTCATCATCAAACCCTTGGAATAGAATCCGCGCTTTTTCGCAATCTCTTCGAAGACCGGGTTGACTTCCAACAACTGCGTGCCTTCCATCACTTCGCGCACGAACGTCACGGCAAAGAGCGGCTCAATGCCTGACGTCGCGTTCGCAATGATGGAAATCGTTCCTGTCGGAGCGATCGTCGTTACGGTCGCGTTGCGCGTTCCCTTCATCGTCTTCTTGTCTTTGGCCCAGATGCTTCGGTCAAAGTTCGGGAAGCTGCCGCGCTTCATTGACAAATCATTCGACGCTTTCCGTGATTCGTCATTGAGGAACTTCATCAGCTTCTCGGCGAATTCAAGCGCTTTCGGAGAGTCATACGGAATGCCCAGCCGGATGAGCATCTCGGCAAAGCCCATGATGCCCAGCCCAATCCTGCGATTGGCTTTCGCCATTTCCTCGGTCTGCGGCAGAGGATACTTGTTTGCGTCCACCACGTTGTCAAGGAAATGCGTTGCAAGCGCAATGGTTTTCTGCAGTCGTTCCCACTCGGGCTTGCCGTTGCGCACGAATTTCGCGACGTTGATGCTGCCGAGGTTGCACGCCTCATAAGGATGCAAAGGAACTTCGCCGCAGGGATTCGTGCTCTCGATGTTTCCGAGAGCTGCCGTCGGGTTCTTGCGGTTGATTTCGTCGATGAACACCAAGCCCGGGTCTGCGGTGCGCCACGCGTTCGCAACAATCAGCTCAAACACTTCCTTTGCCTTGAGCTTGCCTTGCGGTCGGTTCGTGTGCGGATTGATGAGGTCGTACTCGAGCCCTTTCTCGACGGCCTGCATGAATTTGTCCGTCACGGAACAGGAAATGTTGAAGTTCGTGAGGAATCCTTCCTTGGTTTTTGCATTCACGAATTCCAGGACGTCAGGATGGTCGACGCGCAGGATGCCCATGTTTGCTCCCCGGCGCTTGCCGCCTTGCTTGATGACGTCGGTGGTGATGTCGAAGATGCGCATGAAGCTGACCGGGCCGGAGGCAACGCCTTTCGTGCTCTTGACGCGGTCGCCTTTCGGGCGCAGCCGCGAGAAGGAAAAGCCCGTTCCACCACCGGATTGGTGAATCAATGCCATGTGCTTCACGGCGTCGAAAATGTCAGGCAATGAATCGCCGACCGGGATGACGAAGCACGCCGCGAGCTGCCCCAACGGCGTTCCCGCGTTCATCAACGTGGGAGTATTGGGTAGGAAATCAAGATTTGCCATCAGTTGGTAGAACGCTTCTTCGACTTTTTGCACGTTCGCTTTCGAGTCGTAATTGCGGTCTACGGAAGCGATGGCCTTGGCAACGCGGCGGAACAAGCGCGCAGGCGTTTCAACGATGTTGCCTTCGTCATTGCGCAGCAGGTAGCGCTTGGCGAGCACCTTGATGGCGTTGGGAGCCATCTTGAGTTCGTCGCGCACGCCGAGGAACGTCTTGAATTCTCGGACGTCCTTGTGCTGCTGCCGGTAGAGGATGAACGCCTTCGCGACATCCGCGAGCTTGTTCTTGATGAGCGTTTCCTCAACGATGTCTTGCACGTCCTCAACGGAAGGAATGACTTTGGCAGAGAAGTGCTTTTCGAGGCCTGCCGTGACCTGTTCCGCAAGCCGTTTCGCGATTTTGCCGTCTTTGCCCTTCACGGCGTGGAGGGCTTTTTCAACGGCAACGCGGATTTTTTCTGGCTGGAACGGTTCAAGCGAGCCATCCCGTTTGCGGACCTGCTGCAATTTCGGCATTGTATCTCATCCGCGCACAGTTGAGGGTTCTTAATAAACGTTCCTTAATTTCAATATAGAAATTAACGCTTTCTATTTATAGGAGCTTCTTCATTTATTGTTTTATATATAGAAAACTAGTCCTGGCTTACGTGGATGCAGTTTACGGGGCAAATCTCTTCAGCTTCCTTGGACCTGCCGAGCTCCTGCACGACGCGTTCCTCGCGCGTGCCTTCGGGAGTCGCGTGGTGCACGCTTTCCAGCAAATCAGCAAAGTTGTCATCAGACATCACCCAGCGGTCTTCGTCAACGGCGACGCAGCTCCCGCAACCGATGCACTTCCAGCGTTCATGGATGATTTTGATGGGCATGGGAGAAGGATTTCAGAGGAGTGTTTTAAATGTTGTGGATGGGCAATGTCACAAACACTTAAATAATCACTTCATTCGCAACCGGTCGTGAAAAAGCAGGTGACCTTCCACGACGGCGTAGCTTCGCGCCTGCATGACATCATTCTCGGAGGCCAGGACGGCGTCGTCAACGTGCTCGGGCTCGTGCTCGGCGTTGCCTCCGCAACGAACGATCCGAAAATCGTCATCATTGCCGGGCTCGCATCAACGTTCGCGGAATCCATCTCGATGGGAGCCGTTGCGTACACGAGCTCAGAAGCGGAGAATGATTACCTCACGAGCATCCACAAGAAGTTTGACGCCATCCATTCGCCTTTGAGCAGCGCGCTCATTGTCCTGTTTGCGTCGTTCATCGGCTCGGTCATTCCGATTGTTCCCTTCTTCGTTGTCCCCGTGCAAACGGCGATGTGGTCTGCTCTCGTCATCTGCAGCGCAGTGCTCTTCGCCACGGGCGCGTTGAAAGCGCGGCTCACGGTCGGCAACTGGTTCAATTCGGGACTGCGCATGATGCTCGTCGGCATTCTCTCCGCGGTCGCGGGCTACTTGATTGGGCACTGGCTGGGTGTCTTGTTATGAAATCAGTCACGATTACGGGAACGTGGCGCCAGGAAGAGGCGATGAAATGCAATCACCTTGCGGTTGAGCTTGGCAAATTGCTCGCGGAGCGCGGATTCTCCATCATCTCGGGCGGAGGCATGGGTACGTCCAAGTGCGTCATTGATGCGTATCGCGCGCACGGCGGCAAGCATTTCACCGCGTACTTTCCTGCGAAGAAGTTCATGGACCGGGTAGGAGAAAAGCCCGGTCCGAAACCGGACAAAGTCATTCGTCTCAAAGCGGATTATCCTGAGCGTAATGTCATCCTGGTTCGTAATTCACAGGCACTCATTGCGCTCAATGGCGGTCTCGGCACGCTTTCGGAAATCATCCATGCGGCAAAGGACTACGGCCATCCTGCGGTTGTTATCGACTACGGCAAGCTCGCGGACTACGTGCGTGCCATTCACGATTTCAAGGGCAAAGTGCATATTGCCAAGACGGCAAAAGACGCCGTTGACTACATCGAGAAAAAGCTCAGCGAATAATTCTCATCCCGCGCACGAGTCCTTCAGGTTCGCGCGTTCCGTAAATGCCCCGGTTTGAGAAGCAGACGGTTTGCGGAAATTCCTTGCCGAGCTCGAACTGCGCGACGCGCTCGCTGAACGCCGCAAAGGTCAGCCGCGCGTCGAGCCCTTCTGCGCCCACCACGGTGCGCGTGACGGCGTTCAATCCTTCGTACAGGTAGCCGTCGTTGAGTTTGCCGCGGTAGATTCCGAGATGATGTTTGACCTCGTAGCCGCGTTCGCTGGGCTTGATGGTGGTGGCCGTTCGCAGACCTTTCACGAGGTCCTCGGTGAGCATGCCGGTCAGGCGTTCGTTATTCAGCAGTTTTGCGTGGTGGAGAAGAATGTACAGCCCGAGCGCGTCCGCGACGAGCCATCCTTTTCTCGGGCTTCGCCAAGAAGTTTTGCTGAATTCGAGCGTGTAAGAGCGATAGGGTTGCCGTGCAGGGACAACGCGGTACGCGTCTTTCCGCACTTCAAGATTTATAATTTTCGTCCCTTGTCAATGCCCAGATTCTTGATGAGCACATTCGAATGCGCCCAGTCGATGTTCTTGAAGAACGACTCGACGTACTGCTTCTTCGTTGTTCCGTAATCGAGGAAGAACGCGTGCTCGTACATGTCCAGAATCAACAGCGGCGTGCAGTTCCAGATGCCGCCGTGGTTGTGCGCATCGCAGAGATAGTTGTGCAGCTTCATTTCGAGCCAGTCGAATGCCAAAACAACCCAGCCGCGCGTGCAAAGCCCCATGGCCTTGAACTGCGCTTCCCACTTTTCGTACGAGCCGAAGTCCTGCTCGATGAGTTTCAGCACGTGTCCCGAGGCCTTGCCGCCCTTGCCTCCGAGGTTGTCGAAGTAGGTCTCGTGCATGCGCACGCCGTTGACGGCAAACGTTTCTTCCAATTTCAGTTCGCGCAAGTCAGAATAGGTCGCGTTCGCGGTGGACAAGTCGACGTTCTGCAATTTTTGGCGGATTTCATCAACCTTCTTGCAGTAACCCGCATAGAGAACATCGTGGTGCTCGGAGAGCATTTTCTCGGAAAATCCCGGCAGGCTTTTGTATTTAAGCGGTTTTACTTCAGGCATGTGGAACACCTCGCCTGTTTCTCAAATGATGCGCGCGTTATTTAAGAGTTGCGGACGCGCGCCACAACCTTTTTAATCTCCTTGCGTTCTCCAAGAACCATGATGCGGGGGAAAGCCAGGCGGAAAGGGATGGCGATGACCGGATTCATTTTCGGCATCCTCGGGATGGTCGCCTTCTGGATTCCCGTGATTGGCACCCTGCTTACGCTCATCGCGGTCGTCTGCTCGAAGGCCGCGCTCTCGTGGATACGGCATGACGCGCACAAGTACGGCGGGCACGCGTTCGCCGTCATCGGCTTCACGCTCGGCATCATCTTCCTCATCCTGAGCGTGCTCGTGCTGCTCGGCATCACGGTCATCTTCTTCGGCGGCTACCTTGCGGGCAAGGCGTTGGGATGAAGTACTGTCTCACGTCCTGCGCGTACATTGTTGACAATCACGCCGTGTTTCTCCTGTTTCACAAGAAATACCAGAAGTGGCTTCCTCCCGGCGGGCATTGGAACGAGGAAGAACTGCCGTGCGACACCGCTATCCGTGAGGCAAAAGAGGAAACCGGCCTCGAGGTCGAGCTCGTGCACGTCAACCGCATTGCGCAGCAGCCCGACGAACTCCGCGCGGGCTATCTTCCCTTCCACTCCAACCTGCATGAGGCAGGACCGCACCAGCACATTGGCTTGAACTATCTCGCGCGCGTGAAGAACGGCACCATGCGTGACGCCCAAGGATACCCTCAGGTGCAGCTCGACTCCAAAGAAGGCAAGGAAGGGCGCTGGCTCACGGCGGCAGAAATCAAGCGGCTGGACGCGATGGAAACCATCAAGAACATCGCGCTTCTCGCGCTCCAACTTGCCTGAGTGCCTGCATGAACGTCGTAAACCGTTCTCAGGCAGATTTGTCGTTCGTAGTCGACTTCTGAGAAAACGACTCAAACCTGCCGGGGAAGAAGAGCCACGGTGCAAACGACGCCGAGCGCTCACTCAACAGCATATGCTTTCTTGCGCGGCTTCAATCCGATGGCGAGCGCGTATGCGGTGATCGGAGCGAGCGCTACGGCATAATCAACTGGTCGCGCTTCCTTGCCAAGCGATTTGTACGCGGGCGTCAAGAGGAGCATTCCGGTGATGGCGCACATGCCGATGAACCTGCCTGCGCGGCCCAGTGAGAAATACGATTTTTCCTTCACGAGGGGGATGGGTTGGAGTTCGTTGAGTGTGTCGATGGGTTGCGTTGGAGAAGTGGAGTTGTCAATGATGGCAATGGACTGCGTCTTCGTTTCTGCATCGATGATTGCCTGCAGCGAGACGCCCTCGGTGTACGCCGGCTTCAGCACGCGCGTCGTCATGTCGTCAAGGAAATTGAGCGCGTCGAGGCCAATGCGGCGCACGTTTTCGAGTTCTTTCGTTTCGCGAAGATGTTCAAAGTAGGTGAATGTGCGGTCGATGGGAATGCGCCTCGAACCCGAGACCTTGAATGAGGGGAGGGAATGGAGGTGGTGCCATCTCCGCCGTGCAACGACGATGGTTTCCTCGCCATCCTTCAGGAGACTTTCGACAAGACTATCCATTGTTTCCTGGGAGAAGGTCGGATGACGCATGGGCAGATCCTCAACGAAGCCCGCAATCGGGTTCAGGTAGGATTCTGCCACTGCGGTAGGCATGCCTGCGCGCACGCAGTGATGCAGCGCGAGATAGCACGCGTCAACCTTGAGAATATCTTCCTCGAGATGTAGCGCTTCCAACGTTGCGTATGCGTCTTCACCCACGAACCGGCAGGAAACGAAGTCGTCTTTATATTTGTTGTGGGGGAGATTTTACTTCCATTTGGTGACGCCGACACGCTTGCAGTAGGGAGCAATCGGGCATTGGGAGCACACAGGCGTGATGGGCTTGCAAATCGTTTTGCCGTGGGCCACGAGCGTGTCATTGACGACCTGCCAGTGTTTCTGCGGAATGAGGTGCATGAGTTTCTGTTCCGTCTCCTCAGGCGTCTTGGTCTTCACCCAGCCCAAACGGTTGGAGATGCGGTGCACGTGAATGTCCACCGGAATCGCGTCCTGGCCGAAGGAATACACCAAAACGCAGTTTGCCACTTTTCTTCCCACGCCGGGCAACTCAATCAACTGCTCGAGCGTGTCCGGGACCTTGCCTTGGTAGTGCGTGAGCAGCATCTTCGCCGTTGCAATGATGTTCTTGGTCTTTGCGTTGTAGAACCCGATGGGCTTGATGATGGTGATGACGGCTTTCGGATTCGCTTTCGCAAGGGACTTGGCGTCGGGATACTTTTCGAACAGCTTCATCGCGAGCACTTCGGTCACTTCATCCCGCGCACGGGCGCTCATGATGGTTGAGATTAACACCTTGAACGGGTCGTACTTCTGCCCCATCCGGCCGAGCATCGTGCTCGTCCCTTGCTGCTTCACGAGAATCCGGAGCGTTTGGTCGATTTGCGGGTGCGTTACCATTCGACCTCGAAGAAGTTCAGCTTGCCCTTGCAGGGTTTTGGTTCGAGACGCTTGACGTTCGTGAGCAGGTAGCCGTAGCGTTTC
>Ga0307473_10000271_pt1 | contig 10979 bp, 9 predicted proteins | sample atmos_gasesAM5C__FD_203744 | JGI IMG/M metagenome (GOLD analysis project Ga0307473, IMG submission 203744) | Hardwood forest soil microbial communities from Morgan-Monroe State Forest, Indiana, United States - atmos_gasesAM5C_515 | ecosystem: Environmental > Terrestrial > Soil > Temperate forest...
ACAGGTCCTGCATGAACTGCTCTACGCGCTGGGTACGAGCGGCCTCTGCAAGAGCCGCGTTGCGAGCTTTCGCAAGGCGCACAGTATAAAAGATTACCAAGCCGACTACGAGCGAGAGGACGAGCGCTGAAGCGGCGACACTCGGCCGATTGCGTCCGACAAATTTGCGCATTCGGTAGAGAGCGGAATCCGGCCGAGCCTCCAGCGGTTCGCCGCGGAGATAGTGATCGACGTCGCGAATCAGCGCTTCCACAGAACGGTACCGGCGCTGGGGATCCTTGTGCATCGCCGTGAGACAGAGCACGTCGAGATCAGCCCAAGCCGATTTGCCGATTGAGCTGGCCGTACCGGTGGCTTTCGTGCTCGTTTGATGGTCGGCCCGGCGAACGATGAGCGACGGCTTCACTGGGTCGTGCTCGAGGATCGTCGCCTGGGCTTCGACGGGCGTTTGATTCGACAAATCGAACGGAAGCGCACCGCACAGCAGTTCGTACAGTATGACGCCGAGCGAGTACACGTCAGACTGAATCCCGACTCGATCGCCTCGAATCTGTTCGGGTGAGGCGTAAGCGGGCGTGAGAAACCGGAGGCCTGTGCGGGTAGCATCAGCGGCCACATCCACCTGCTCGAGTTGCTTCGCGATGCCGAAGTCGAGGAGTCGCACTGTGTTATCACTTCTCACAAGAATATTCGATGGCTTCAAGTCGCGATGAACCACGGCTTGGCCGTGAGCATATTCCACCGCTTCGCAGACGGAACGGAACAGCTTCAGGCGATCATCGATCGAACAATCGTGCTTCTCGCAATATTCGATGAGGGAGCAACCTTCCACATATTCCATGACGAACAAGGGCGTGCCATCGGGAAGAGTGTCGGCGTCGTAAAGCCGAGCGATGGAAGGATGGTTGAGCTGCGCGAGTGTCTGCTGTTCGCTCGAAAAGCGCTCACGGCGGGCGGGCGACACCCACGCGTCGCGCAGAATCTTGATCGCTACCTGACTGTGAATGTCGCTGCGTTCGGCAAGGAATACGATTCCCATTCCGCCCTCACCGAGCATCCGTAGTATGCGATAAGGCCCGAACTCCTTAACTGGGAAAGAGTGGTAAGCGGAATCGCTAAGAACCTCGTCAGCGATGTCCGCCATATTACGGTTGAGCAGCGAGGAATCTTTTGCGTCCTCGTCGAGCAGAGCTTGCACGTCTGGGATCAGTGATTCGTCATCCGCGCAGGCCGATTCAAGGAAAGCGCGTTGCTGCAGCTTCGGCAAATCCGCTGCGCCGTGAAAGACGGACTGAATGCGATACCAGCGAGTACTGTCCATCGATTTTTCCTGAGGCACAAGTTGCCCAACGGATTGGTTTAGCGCCCTCGGCTAAGTTCATGCGCAAGCCAGGCTTTGGCGGCTCGCCAATCGCGCAGAACCGTCGCTTCGGAAACCTCCAGAAGTTCGGCGGTCTCGGCGATATCGAGGCCACCAAAAAAACGGCTTTCGACCATCATGGCCTGACGCGGATTCATTCGCGCTAGTTGTTCGAGGGCGGCATCGAGCGCGATCAATTCCCTTCCGGAAGCTGGCTTTTCGTCAAACGAGTCGTCAAAAGCAACCGTGACATCGGCTCCGCCGCCGCGCTTATTGGCATTTCGGCGGCGTGCTGCTTCGATGAGAAGCTGGCGCATCGCGCGAGCTGCGATTCGTTTGAAATGTAATCGGGACGCCGTCGTAAAGCTCGGCGATTTCGATAGCTTTAGCCATGCCTCGTTGACGAGCGCGGTCGGACTTAGCGTGACGCTTGGGTCACCGCGCTTCACTGCGGACGCAAGGCGGCGGAGCTCTTCATAGGTAACGCTGAAGAGTTGGTCGAGAGCGCGTCTTTGTTCATGGCTGGAGGCCAAACCGGAGGCACCCAGAAGTTCAGCGGACTTTAGCGACGGCCGAGATTCTCGAAGCGCCATGACAGTTTTCCCCGCGCTTTCGCGCAATGCGTTATGAATGCCGCTGCCGATGCCCAGCCGGTAGCGGCCCGTTTTGAGCGATCTTGCGTTTGAACGCAAAATCGTAGCATTGGGATTCGCGCGCGGCAACCGTCCAGAAAGCGTGGATCCAATAAGGCCACTCGAGCAGGGCCGGCGCGGCATAGATATTGTGTTGATCCCACCAGGAGACCTGCTGATGAACAGCGCGATTTCCAGTAAGTTTGTTCTTGCATCACTTCTTGCCGGCAGTGTGTTCATTCTAACCGCGTGCGACGTCGCCGTATCCGGCACCTACACAAATACGAACGGCTTGGTCACGCTCGACCTCAAGTCCGGCGGCAAGGCCTTGCTTACGATGATGGGGCAGAATGAACAGTGCAGTTACGATGTAGACGGAAAAAACCTGAACCTTACCTGCAACGGAGAAAAGACAGTATGGGGCATCCACGACGACGGCTCACTGACGGGGCCGGGCTTCGTGGGCGCGCTGACAAAGCGGAAGTCGTGACACCGTCAAGAGAGTGATCCAGAATCGAGGCTAGCTGTGGCGGAGCTGCTTCTCGCCTGTGCCGTTCTCGCTGGCGCTCAGGACCTCGCGGACTTTGTTGGCAAGATCCTCGGGACTGAACGGCTTTTCGATGAATGCGGTTCCGGGACTAAGAACTCCAATATTGATCGCGGCGTCTTCCGTGTAGGCAGACATGTAAAGGACTTTGATGCCCGCGCGCAATTTCCCAAGGCGTTCGACCAGTTCGCGGCCTTTCATCCCGGGCATCAGAACGTCCGTTAGCACGAGAGCAATCGGCTGCTCACGGCGTTCCATGAAGTGAATGGCTTCTGCACCGCTGCGAGCCTCAAGCACGGTGTAGCCGCCTATTTTCAAAAATTCGCGCGTCATCCGGCGAACAGCGTCGTCGTCTTCGACGACGAGAATTGTCCCTTCGCCCTTCCTCGCTTGCACCGGAACCTCTGGTGCTGACGTAACTTCCACGGGCTCCTCGACCCGGGGCAGAAAAATTTTGATTTCAGTGCCGGTTCCGACCTTGCTTGAAACGCTGATAAAGCCTCCGCTTTGGCTGACGGTTCCGTAGACCGTAGACAAGCCGAGTCCGGTTCCCTTTCCTCTATCTTTCGTAGTGAAAAATGGCTCGAAAATGTGCGACTGGGTTTCTTCGGTCATGCCGTGACCGGTATCGTGGATGACGAGTACGACGTAAGGGCCTACATGTGCCCCGGGAAATGCGGGCAATGACGCCTCGTCGAGGTCGTTATTCAACGTATGGATGGCGAGCTCGCCGCCTTCCTGCATCGCGTCTCTCGCATTGAATACTAGATTCATAATGACCTGTTCGAGGAGCGCGGGATCGGCCTTAACGTGGCCGAGATGGGGATCGAGGTCGATCGAGAGCCGAATGTCGTCCCCGAGGACGGGCGGCAACATATTGGCAACCTGAGTGGTCAAGGCATTGAGATCCAGCACGCGTGGCTGAAGCACTTGCTTACGACTGAACGCCAATAGCTGCCGCGTAAACGAGGAAGCGCGATCGGTGGCCTGCAAGATTTCGTCAAGTTCCCTCCGTAGCGGGCCGTTTATTCCCGCGTTCCGCAACGAAAGCGCTGCATGACCGCGAATGACCATCAGCAAATTATTAAAATCATGAGCCACCCCCCCGGCAAGGCGCCCTACAGCTTCCATCTTTTGTGCCTGGCGCAGCGCGTCTTCGGCTTGCTGGCGGCCGGCGATTTCTTTTTCGAGATTCGTATTTGCCTTTACCAGGTCCCTCGCGCGCAGCTGAGCAGTTTCTGCCATATACACTGCAAATGCCAGCATTCCAGCGAGCAATATTCCGGCGACGAATGCGACTTGAGGCAAAGGGGTTCTCGTGTATGCGAGCGTTTCCGGCTTCGGCCATGCGTAGGCACGCCATGTAATCTGCTGAAACTGAATGTCGGCAGTCTGCACCCATTTCTTATCTGGCTGGCTGCCCGAAGAGCGATTATAGATTTGCTCGCCGCCATCATAGATTTCGATCCAATAGTCAGGAGCTACGTCCTGCAAAATGGGAGAAAGAAGCGCTTGGTAGCGGAACGCGCCCAACAGAAAACCGGTGAGCTGGTCGTGAGAATAGACAGGCACGCAAATCAGCAGCCCTCTGCCGCCCTGCCTGAAGTTCACGGGATGCGAGACAACTACCTGGTGGCTTTCCTGTGCCGATTGGAGAACGCTTCGACTGGGTTCGTCCTGATTCAAATCTGCCCCTTGCTCGCGTGGGTTGCGATTCTGGGGCGTTACCCAAACGACGCGGTACGATAGATCAATCCCTTCGATGGCTTGATAAGCTGCGTAACCGCTCATTGCGAGCTCAACATCTGATTCCATGTCCGCATCACTTTGTTGACCGCGTGCCTTCCAGCGTGCAGCCAATTGTTCCAGGACTAAAATGCTAGCCCTTAGTTCTGACTCCGTTTTCGTTCTGACGAAAAGAGCCTGTTCCTTCGTCGCAGCCTGAATTTCCGTGCGGCGATGGCCCAGCAACAACTGCCAGAGAATAAGAGCAGCTATAACCGTGGTGATGCCAAATATGGCGGGCAGCAGCAATCGATCGATAAAATTCCTTTGCATCAACTCCATCCTGGAGAATCATCCAATCGGCATCAAAATCGGGAGCGAAGTCCCAATTTCCGGCGAAAAGATTCGCCATTGATGCTGCGCTTTCTCCAAGCGGCAAGTCAAGTTCGAAGGAAGTTGCCTCTCCGGCAGGAGCGCAGCGTCTCCAAACGGACTTGTTTTATGATAAAGTCTCGCGGTTTGCGATGACGTTCTAGACGACCTTCTAGGGTGCAAAGGAATTTGACGCCGACCGAATACATTATCCTCGGCATAGCAGCTCTCCCCTTCATCTACTACCTGCTGGCTATCTATAGCACTGCTCACTTCTTGGCTGACGCGAAGCGTCGGGCGAAAGGCAGCGCTGATTTCACGCCACCTGTAAGCTGCCTGAAACCGATCAAAGGCCTTGATGTGGACGCCTATGAGAACTACGCGAGCTTCTGCCGACAAGACTATCCTGAATACGAAATACTGTTCTGTGTAGACGCCGACGATCCAGCGCTTCCGGTCCTTGAAAAGTTGGTCCGCGATTTTCCAGAGCGTGATATTCGCTTGCTTTTCGGTTCGGGCCGGGATGCAATCAACGATAAAGTCGCAAGACTTGTGCGGCTGACGAATGAAGCGAAATACGATCTGTTTGTTATTACCGATGGCGACGTACGAGTGCGGCCCGACTACCTGCGCGCTGTAGCGGCACCATTCCGGGACGCGAAAGTGGGCGCGGCCACCTGCTTGTATGTTTCAACCCAGGAGAAGAGTTTTCTGGAGGAACTGCAGTCGATTTCTATGATCTCGGATTTTTTTGCCGGCATCATCGTAGCGTGGCAAGTCGACGGAGTGAAATTCACGCTGTCACAGTCCATTCTTACGACCCGAAAGAATATTGAGGGATTCGGCGGCTACCAGCTCATTGAGGACCGACCGGCTGATGATCTTTACATCGGGCGCCTTGCCGCCGAGCAGGGATTTGAAGTGCGGCTCCTGCCGTACGTTGTGCAGTCCGTGGCGGACTTCCAGACTCTCCGTGAGTTTCTCTACAAGCGCGTGCGCTGGATGACAGTGATGCGGCTGATGCGTCCGTGGGGGCATCTGGGATTGCTCTTCACGTGGGGGTTGCCCTGGGCGCTGGTAGCGGTGGCGGTACACCCCTCAATGAGCATCGCAGCAGGATACCTGGGAACATACATCCTGTTGCGAATCGCGATGACCTGGCTTATTGGCGTTGGAGCTATGAAGCAGGCTGGCTTATGGAAGAAGATGCCGTTAATCCCGCTCTGGGACGCAATCGCATTTTTCATTTGGCTGGTCAGTTTCGGGCGGAAGACCATTCGATGGCGTGGCATTGACTATTTCCTTCGAGAAGGCCGTCTGGTCGCCGTCAGCCAGAATCCCGCCCAGAGCGCTGCGCCTTGAGACGAAGCGGACGAATTGAATGAAATCTTACCTGGTGACCGGAGGCTGCGGGTTTATCGGCGTCAATCTGATACCGCGCCTGATTGAGCAAGGTGCGCGTGTCCGCGTACTCGATAACCTCAGCCTCGGAAAGCGCGAGGACGTCGATCCGCTCGGTGTGGATCTGCACGTAGGTGACATTCGAGATCAGGCCGCTCTGGCAAAAGCGTCCAAAGGAATCGATATCGTTGTACATCTGGCCGCTCATACGAGGGTGGTGGAATCGCTTTCCGATCCGCAATTGAATTTCGGGACCAATGCTGCCGGGACCTTGAATGTATTGCAAGCGTGCCGCGCCGCCGGGATTCCGAAAATGATTTTTGCGTCCACCGGTGGCGCGATTCTTGGAGAGCAGGAACCGCCGGTGCATGAAGGAATGGTTCCGCGGCCGATTTCGCCCTACGGCGCGAGTAAGCTCGCCGGTGAAGCATATTGCTCGGCGTATTCGGGAGCGTATGGTTTGAAAACGGTGGCGCTGCGGTTCTCGAACGTTTACGGTCCGTACTCCTATCACAAAGGCAGCGTGGTAGCGCAGTTTTTCAGAAACCTGCTTCGCGGCGAGCCCATCGTGATCTATGGCAATGGAGAACAGACGCGAGATTTTCTGTACGTGGCAGACCTTGTGGAAGCTATTCTGTTGGCCGATCAAATTGAACCGGCGGGCGAGGTATTTCAAATCGCTTCGGGACGGGAAACGTCGGTTCGAAGTCTAGTAGGTGCGATGAAAGCGATGCTACCCGATCACAAGTTCGATGTTCGATTTGAACCGGCAAGACCGGGAGAAATTCTGCGCAATTATGCCAGCATTGAAAAAGCGCGCCGAATTCTCGGGTTCGATCCGAAGACGCAGCTCAATGAAGGCTTGAGAAAGACTTGGCAATGGTTCATTTCGCACGATCATGACAGCGCCTCAAAATAACCGTCCGGGAATTCAGCAACAACACCGACCGATTACGTTAGAACTGAGGACCAATGAGTTCAAGCAAGCTTACGATACAGGATCGCGATGAAATGGTGCACGTCGACGATCCACACAACAGCAAGCGTCATTCCGGGCGCCACTTCAAGACGTATTTTTTGATTCTGCTGGTCGTGATCTTTAGCCCCCTTGGCAATGTGCTGCTCAGTACCGGAATGAAAGAAGTGGGGCCGATGACGTTCCATACGGCCTCCGAATTTTTCGGCGTTTTCGCTCAGGTGTTCACATCCGCCGCAATTTGGCTCGGAATTGCGTCATTGTTTGCGTATTTCATTTCATACATGCTCGTTTTATCCTGGGCGGACTACAGCTACGTCCAACCGGCCACTGCAATGGGCTACGTCATCGTGGCGCTGTTAGGTCATTTCGTATTGCATGAAACGGTCACTCCGCTGCGTTGGATAGGAATCTCTTTGATCTTCTTAGGGGTGCTGGTCGTTGGCCATACGCCGCCGCGCACGACGGAGCACAGCTAATGTTGAAGGAGTTTGTGCTTCTGTTTCTCATTGTGTTCGCCGGAACTGGCGGTGAATTATGCGTAACGCGGGCGATGAAAAAGATTGGAGAGGTGAAAGACTTTCGCCCAGCAGCTCTGCTGCGGACGATAATCCGCGTGTTGGGCGTGGGGTGGATGTGGCTCGGTGTGGCTTTGATGGCGGTGGCATTTTTTTCCCTGCTTGGGATGCTATCTCTGGAAAACGTGAGCTTCGTTGTGCCTGTTACAGCATTGAACTATGTCGCGGGCGCGCTCGGAGGAAAATTCTTTCTCGGGGAGCGCGTGATGGGACGGCGGTGGGCGGGTGTTGCTCTCGTTTGTATTGGCGTGACCTGCGTCTTTTTTAGCAGAAGATAGGCAATTCGAAAGGAACTGCAGGCGGCGGAACGAACTAGCAATCCTTCTGGAATGGCACGGCGACTAGGCGTTCGACGTGTCGTTGGCTGCCACGCCGATTGGGAATGTCCTCCCGCTGCCATTCCGACCTTGCGTAAGGCGACCGAGGTGGAAGAAAGCGGAGGACACCGCATGCTTCATCGCCAGCGAACTCTCCACGCCGCACGTGCAACCCGGACATTCCCGTCGAATCATGGCATGGGCCTGTTGGACATACTCGTCCGAGGCCAGGATGTTCTCAAGACTATCCCGCAGAACATTCCCGACCGGTTTCAGCGGATAACATCCGGTGAGAACGTCGCCATTCGATATGACAAACACCTGAAGGAATCCGAGAACACACGGAGGCTCTTCTAAAGACTCGTCGTTGTTGTAATAGCGCGTGATGTAATCCACTTCGTAGTCAGGACGCTTCAGTTTGTCACGCAGGACCGTTTCGATTTCTTTGACATCGCTTCGCTGCGGCCACATCGAATCGAGATCCGCATCCTTGGTGAAATAAAGGCTTCGCGTGAGAATGTTGGATTCCAGCTGAGCGCCAGCAGCGCTAGCAATATCAGCCAGTTCGCTGAGCTCCTTGGCGGAAATTCGATTAAGCGTCACGGAAATCTTCACCTTCTTGTTCCGGAGCAGCTTGATGCCTTCCATCGCCAAATCGAAATAACCGCGTATCCCGCGAATTAGGTCGTTTGTTTCCTTCAGGCCGTCGATTGAGACTGCTACGCTTGTAATCGGAGAGTCGTTCACTTCCTTGTGCAGCTTCTTCAGCAGCAGTCCATTTGTCTGGATGACGATGCTCTGGAAGGACGCGGTATTAGATTTAGTCAGGATTTGAAACAAATCCGTACGCAGCAACGGTTCTCCGCCGGTAAAACGCAGAGAACGCACTCCCAAAGCACCGATTTCATTTACGAGCGCGATCGCGCGATCCGTACTAATCCCGTCCTGCCATCGAGTCTGCCAGTAGTTGCAACTGATGCATTTCGCCTGGCAATTTTCCGTCAGCTTCACGTGCGCGGCCAGCGGACGAATCTTGGAAGGCAGGAGCTTGGGCGATACTTTGCTACCCAGCCATACTCGCGGAAGATAGAAACCTGAAGCCACTTTCTCGGACTCCTCAGAAACACACTACTCACAAACCCACACAATAATCGTACCCTGCATGACTCGCTCTCGCAACACGAAAGCTGCGCCAGGCGCACGATGAGTTACACGAGCGCACCATTCCGGCGCCTCAAACGACTCGCGAGGCGATTTGACCAGCTGCCTCGGTGTTGCTGAAAATCGACACGCACAGGCACGCGTCTAGCGTTTCTTTCCTTTTGTTGTCGGACGTGGAGACCGTTTGGCGCCACGCTCACCCAGGGACGCCCTCGCGGTCAAATTCAGCTGGAGACGGCGGTCGTTGCGCGGCTCGCGCCAATTCACCTGGGGCAGCATGAGCGATGGGTCCACTCTGTCGCGATAACGCACAGCGATTGTCACCAGCGAGTCCAGCAGGGCGTCGGAAAGAAGATGTGGCTCGAGACCCAGATCAATGAGCTTCGAGTGCTTGGCGTTGTAATAGTGCTCTTCGGCTTCGACGCGCGGATCGGGCAGGTGGTCGATTTCGACGTTCATCCCCAATTTTTTTCCGACCGTTTCCACCATCTGTGCCAGTTCGAGAACCGAGAATTGCTCCGTGAACTGGTTGTACACTCGGCACTCGCCACGAGAGGCCGGATTTTGGCATGCAATTTCGATGCAGCGTACCGTGTCACGGATGTCGAGGAAGCCGCGCATCTGCCCGCCCTTGCCGTACACGGTGAGTGGCTGGCCGATGGCGGCTTGCACGCAGAACCGGTTGAGCACGGTGCCGAACACGTCGTCGTAATCGAAGCGATTGATGAGAGCTTCGTCGAGAGCAATTTCGTCGGTCATCGTCCCGTACACGACGCCCTGATTCAAATCGGTGGCGCGACTTCCCCAGATTTTGCACGCGAACATGATGTTATGGCTGTCGTGAACCTTTGACAGGTGGTAGAACGAACCCGGTTGCTTAGGATATGGCAGGACGTCTTTGCGGCCGTTGTGCTCGATCGTGATGTAGCCTTCTTCGATGTCGATGTTCGGCGTGCCATATTCCCCCATCGTGCCGAGCTTGATCAGATGGCAGTCTGGTTGAAATTCGCGAATCGCGAAAAGCACGTTCAGCGTTCCGAGGACGTTGTTGACTTGCGTGAAGACCGCGTGCTTGCGGTCGATCATCGAGTAGGGTGCGGAGCGCTGTTCCGCGAAATGGACGACCGCCTCCGGTTTGAACTGTTTAACCATCGAAGAGAGGAAATCGAAATCGGCGACGTCGCCAACGAAGAGCTCGATCACCTTTCCGGAGCGCGCTTGCCAGACGCGGAGTCTCTCGGCAAGTGGACGTATTGGCGTGAGCGTTTGCACACCGAGCTCGTCGTCCCACTGACGGCGCAGGAAATTATCGATGATGGCTACTTCGTGGCCCTTTTGCGAAAGATGCAGGGCCGTGGCCCAGCCGCAATAACCATCTCCACCAAGCACTGCGATTTTCATTGCTGCCCCCGAACTGTGTCGTGCATAGATGATGTTCTACAAAACTGAGTGTCGTCACGAAATCAGTTCTTATTTTATCTGAAATATCAATATAACACGGGCGCTCCCGCAGGCGCTCGAATGTGCAGAGCCTCGTTACTGGATTAGGCTTCGACAATAGGAATGAATTTTTTGACGAGAGCATATGCGTCGGTAAACGAATTGTAGAGCGGTACAGGCGCAACGCGCAGAATGTCGGGCTCGCGCCAGTCGCAAATCACGCCTTGCTCTTTGAGCGCTTCACAAACGGCACGGCCTTTTCGGTGAAGACGCAAAGAAAGTTGGGCTCCACGCTGCTGTGGATCTTGGGGCGTGATGATCGAGAAGCTGCGGGAAGGGTGCTGTTCCAGCAGAAATTCGAGATAGGCCGTTAGGGTCACGCTCTTCTGGCGCAAGGCGGTCATCCCGACCTCGTCGAAAATTTCGAGCGATGCGCGCAGAGCCGCCATCGCCAGAACGGGCGGATTCCC
>Ga0307473_10000272_pt1 | contig 10964 bp, 10 predicted proteins | sample atmos_gasesAM5C__FD_203744 | JGI IMG/M metagenome (GOLD analysis project Ga0307473, IMG submission 203744) | Hardwood forest soil microbial communities from Morgan-Monroe State Forest, Indiana, United States - atmos_gasesAM5C_515 | ecosystem: Environmental > Terrestrial > Soil > Temperate...
GTCTCGCCCGTGCCAGAGATGCGCGCGGCGGGAGTTGCCGTTGGACTCGGCACGGATGGCCCGGCGGGGAGCAACAACGATCTCGATCTGATGGAGGAGATGGATCTCGCGGCGAAGCTGGCGAAGATTACGAAGATGGATCCTCTGGCCTTGAATGCGAAGGCCGTGGTCGAGATGGCAACCATTGAGGGCGCCCGGGCGCTCCATATGGACAAGGAAATCGGCTCATTGGAGGCCGGAAAGAAAGCCGATCTGGTTGTGATCAGGCTCGACGAACCGAACGCCGTGCCCATGTACGATGCCTATGCGCAATTGGCATATGCGCTCAAAGCCAGCGACGTGGAGACCGTGATCATTGGAGGACGTGTAGTCATGCGTGATCGGAAACTGCTGACCGTCGACGAAGCGGCAGCCATCGCCAAGGCGCGCGAGTACCAGAAGCGCGTGGCGGCGTCCCTCGGAATGCAGTAGCGCCGGCGTCTCGCCGGCTTCACGGCGGACATCTCGCCCGCTTTTTTTGGCGCGGCAACCATGCCGGCAAGATGCCGGCGCTACTCCATCTATCCGGCTCAGGTTATTTGCGAGCGCGCAGCTTCCAAAGAATCTGCCGCAACATGCCGAGCAGTAGTTCCGCATCTTCGGCATCCAGGTGCAAGCGACGGATCAGGCGGCGCACTTTCGCCTCCGAAGTCTGCGACGCTTTGGGGCTGAGGTAGCCGCTGTCTCGCAATGCGTCGAGAAGAACCTCAGTGATTCGCTCGAGTTTCTCGGCCGAGGCGTGCTCAGCCGGGTCGGTCGAAATTTTCGCGTGCTGGCTGCGCACAACTTCGTATAAACAGACTGCGACCGCCTGGCCGAGGTTCATGGACGGATGCTTTTCACGAGTGGGAATGTGCATCAGCCAATGGCAATGGCTGAGATCTTCGTTCGAGAGTCCCGTCTTTTCCGAGCCAAACAGCAGGGCCACTGGTTGTGAGGCCAGGCTTCCGCGGATGCGCTCAGCGCCTTCTTCCAGACGATAAAGTTCGTGGTGCCGTTCTCGATCGCGCAGAGTTGTGGTTCCAACGACGAGAGAGCAATCCGCAACTGCATCCGCCACACTTTGAAATTCCTCCGCACCTTTGAGCACCGCCGAGGCACCCACGGCAGAACGGGCCTCGCGAAAAGCCAACTCATAAGGATTCACAACCCGCAGTCGCAGGAAACCGAAGTTACTCATGGCGCGAGCGGCCGCCCCAAGATTGAGTGGATTGCGTGTGGCGATCAGGACCACACGCAGATTGTCGGGTTCCAGTAGACCAAGCAAGACGAATATTTCACCACAGAGTCACAGAGTCACAGAGAGGACATAACTCTTTTGATGGTGCGGGCAAAGAGTCATATGCTGCATTCATCCAGTGATGTCTCGGACGTTTACAGTTAAAGCCGTCATATCGAAGCTTTAAACGCCCGACAAACTACGATAAATCGAATTAATTGATTGGATCTCTTTTCTCTGTGTCTCTGCGCCTCTGTGGTGGACATTTTACGACGTGCCTTGTGCTGCAGGCCGAAGCGTGAACTGTGTTAACGTGACGCAGCCCGACTCAGGCATTGCGAACTTCTGAGGCGGTCTAGCCGTCGATATTGCGGACACGATCGGCCATATATCAGTCTTCCGGGAGCAGCGAGATCAGCGAGATCATCGACGTGAGCGGAAACAGCACGGTGACAGCGGACTTCCCACAGCGCAGCACGAAGGCGGGAGGATGGCGGACGCGCATCGATCCGGCTTTCCTGCTGATCGCGGCCCTGCCATGGGCCGTCCTTCGTTTCGACGAGAGCTGGCTGTTCGGGTACGCGACCGGTCCGTTGGGGCTTATCGATCCCTGGGTGTACTTCGGATTTTTTTTCGACCTGATCCCCCATATTCGCGCGTTCAAGGGAGCTTACTTCACCACGCGACTCACATGGACCGTACCCGGCGCTCTCGTGTATCACTTCTTCCCGCCAGTGGTCGCTACCTACGTGCTTCATCTAACGCTGTTCTATGCGTCCAGCATCGCCCTCTACCTGATTCTGAAAATGACCGTGAGCCGACGAGCCGCTGTCTTCGCAGTTTTGCTCATGGCGCTGCACTCGTATTTTTTGTGGAGCGTCGGCTGGCCTTACATGGATGGCGCGGCGAATACGTACGTGTTGTGGACGCTTTGCTCCGTCACTTTTGCGTGCCGATCCGCGCACCCAAGACGATGGCTGACCGCGGCCGGAGCATTCGCGGCCATGGCGATCTACTGCCAGTTCTTCCTGATCGTGTTCATGCCCGTGGCGCTGGGCTATGCTCATTTTGCGAGGCGAAACGCAGGCATCCAATGGGAGGCGCCCTGGAAAGCTTTCGGCTGGGGCTTCGCCACCATCACGTTGATTTTCGGCGTGTTCAACATGGCGGTGAATGGGCGGTTCCTGTTCTTCATTAATTCGGTGGGAACCGCGGCCAAACTGGTCGTGCATCACAATCCTTATAACGCTCCCACGCACGCCTGGCTACTGGACGCGACCTGGCTGGTCGTCCCTGTGATTGCATTCGTTGGAGCAATTTTGTGCCTGCGCCGCAGCCAGACCCGGCAATCAGGTTCGAATGTCGAATTCCTGCTTTTTTGGCAGCGCTATTTTGTGCTCAGTTTTCTGACGATGCTGTTCTGGCAAATCGCTGGCCAACCAGTGCTGCAGCTCTTGCACTACACGAGCTATCTCATTCCCCCTGCATTTCTGGCCTTAGGATCGCAGAGTGCGATCCTCACGCAGCGCCTGACCCGAGCTCAGTTTGTTCTGCTTTGCGCGTGTGTTGCCGTGCTTTTACTGCTCCCGTTCGCCTTGCCCCTGCAATCGGGTTTTGTAATGGCCTTGCAGAGGTACCCTTTGCTGCTATCCCTGGGGACAGGCTTGCTGGCGATCGTGATCCTCAACTCGCGAATTCGCTATGCCGGCGTCGTTGGTGTAATGGTGTTATGCCTGAGTCTGGCGACCTTGAATGCCACGTCGGGACCGCACACGTGGAGGCATCGCACGGACGATCCCGCATTCCAGAAATCAGCGTTGTTGTCGATCGTCGATAGCGTCCGGGTCGTGCAGGAACTCGATCCCAAGGGCAATGTATTTTTCTGGTACGACGGTGACGGGAAACTGGGACATTTGTATCGATCCGTGGCTTCCACATACTTGTGGTCCTACCGGCTCCAGAGCGAAGAATTCCCGAGCCTCGGGCCGAAGCTCCCACAGCTCGGACGGCGCATTCTGATCCTTGCCGAAGATGGCGAAGGGGCGCTGCGACAGGCAGAGGCTTCTCTGCATCGCGAAGGCCTGCAGTTGGAATTCGTCACTAAACGCACGATTCACGAAGGGCCGTTCGTCTGGGACGTGATAGAAATTCAAATCGAAGCGCAAGCTTCCCGTAGCGCCGGCATCTTGCCGGCCGGACTGCCGCCGGGACGGCGGCGCTACTAACCATGGACTGGCAAGCCCTCATCCTGACGTTGAAGCTTGACCTGGTGGTATGCGCGCTGCTGGTGTTGATCGGCATACCGCTGGCGTACTGGTTATCGGTCTGTCGCTGGCGTTTGAAGTTCTTGTTCGAAGCAGTCATCGCGCTGCCTCTGGTTTTGCCGCCCACCGTGCTGGGTTTCTACATGCTGCTCGCCATGGGTCCGAGAAGTCCGCTCGGGAAACTTTACGGCTGGGCCTGGGGACGCGGCCTCCCTTTTACGTTTGAGGGCCTGGTGCTGGCATCGGTCCTCTACAGTCTGCCCTTCATGGTGCAACCGGTGGCGGCGGCATTTTCCGCGGTCGATCCCAAGCTGCTGGCAGCTTCGGCAGTGTTGGGCGCATCGAGCATGCGAACATTTCTTCGCGTGGTCCTTCCTCTCTCGAGCGCCGGCCTGCTCACAGGCCTGGTTTTGACGTTCGCGCACACTCTGGGCGAGTTCGGCGTGGTGCTGATGGTCGGCGGGAACATTCCCGGACAGACGCGGACCGTCTCGATCTCCATCTACGACAACGTGCAGGCGCTCGACTACACTGCTGCGGGACGGACCTCGCTGGTCCTGTTGATTGCCTCGTTCGCGATCCTCTGCCTGGTATATGCCTTCAACCGTGAAAAAACCGTTCTATGGCCCGCCCAACGCTAGTCCCATGATCACACCTGGATTTGCGCTTGTCTGCTAGTCTGTTTCGGCGGTCTTGCATTATGGCCTGTCCATTTTCAGTCACCGGAGAACAGAGACGATGAGATATCGGACCCTCGGTCGCACCGGCTTCGAAGTGAGCGATATCGCACATGGGCTGTGGGGGATGAGCGGCTGGAGTGAGTCGGACGACCAGCAATCACGCAAAGCCATTCAACTGGCGATTGATCTGGGCTGCAATTTCTTCGATACGGCGTGGGCCTACGGGAACGGCAAAAGTGATGGCCTGCTGGGCGAAGCGCTGGCCAACAATAAAGACAAGCGGATTTATGCCGCGTCCAAAATTCCTCCCAAGAATCTGCAATGGCCGGCCTCGCCCAAATACAAGTACAACGAAGTTTTCCCCTCCGATCACGTGTTGAAGTACACGAAGATGATCGCGAAGAAACTGGGCGTCGAAGCGATCGACGTACTGCAGTTTCATGTCTGGGACGACAGTTGGGCGGAGGAGCCGGAATTTCGCAACACCATCGAACGACTCAAAATGGATGGCTGGATCCGGGCGTTTGGCCTCAGCCTCAATCGCTGGGAGCCAGAGAACGGCATCAAAGCGTTGCGCACCGGCCTGGTCGATGTGGTCCAGGTGATCTACAACATTTTTGATCAGGCACCGGAAGACAAGCTCTTCCCAGTGTGCCGCGAACTGAATATCGGAGTCATCGCCCGCGTTCCCCTGGATGAAGGCAGTCTGGGCGGCAAAATGACCCTGAAAACCAAATTTCCCGAGAGCGACTGGCGTTCGCGCTACTTCGGCCCTGAGAACCTGAACGAGACCATCCCTCGCGTCGAGAAGCTGAAGGAAATCGTTCCCGAGGGCATGAGCTTGCCCGAGATGGCATTGCGTTTCATTCTGGCAGACCCGACCGTGAGCACCACGATCGTTGGAATGCGGAAACTCTCTCACGTGCGCGAGAACCTGGCTCTCAGTGATGCTCTTCCCCTGGAGGCAGGGTTGCTGGCCAAGCTGAAGGAGCATCGCTGGGATCGCAAACCAAAACGCTGGTCGGATTAAAATCCCCCCAGAAAGCTCACAAATTCAACGCACGAACGCCAGCGCTGGATCAGCAACTTTGATGGTTGAGCGGCGGCGCGCGCCGGTCGCGATGTTATAGGCGACCAGCAGATGGTTCTCGACTATGAGAATCTCGTTCTCGCTGAGCCATCCCACCAGGTAAGCGTGCGATAAAAAGGCGGAGCGCTTGCCGGGATCAACCGCGCTCACCACCTCGACCGCAGGCAGTTCCGTCAGTGCCTTGCGGATCCTGAGCGATTCGGCCGGATTGGCCTGCCCTTGCTCAGAAAGCTGAATGGGAGCGCTCGACTTCGCGCTCGCCTCGATCGTCACGGCCACGTGCGCGCGTTCCGGAGACAACTTGGCATTCTCGGTGAAGAAGCTGACATCGTAGTCCGGATTGTTGTATTTCGCACGCTCGTCGAAAAGGACCACGGTCTTGCCGGAGCTCAGGAGCAGCGTTTGATCGTTGCTCTGGTTTTCCCAACCGCAGCATCCGGTATCGAGCACCGCACTGATAATGACGGAACCATGTTCGGCCATGTCGAGCACCCTTTGCAGCGGCTGCGGCAGGTCCGTCGCAGACCATGTCCCCGGCGCTTGCTGATATAGAGTGCTGCTTAGATACTGGGTTTCCGTCTGGCCCTCGACCAGGCGGGTAATGATGAAGTAGTCTTCGACTCCCCTCTCCGGAACCCAGAATCGCGCCTCCGGACACGTCTCCGAACACGATCCGGTGGGACAGCGGCATTCCGGAAAGTCAAAGGTTGTCAGGTCCAGCTTCTGCTTTCCGCCACTGTCAGACTCCCAGGCCCGGAATGTGGTCGAGACCGACAGTTCCACATTCTCGCGCTGCAGCCGGTTGTACTGGTTCGTAAACCAGAATAGGTGGGCACCATCGGCCGAGAGAAACGGCCAGGGCGCGGATTCGGCGACCTTCTGGTTCGAGCCCGCCTGCGAGGAAATCCGAATGGTTTCGCGTCCAAGCATCTTGGCCGCGTGACCGTCCCAGAACCAGAACTTTTCTCCGGCCTTGCCAACATCGGGGGACGGGTCGTCGCTATTAGGCGCGAACAGCATCTGACCCTGGTGGTTCACCTGGAAGATGCGGGGACTCTTCAGCACCTCGTCCGGCACCGGGATGGTTTGCTTCGAGGCGAACGTGGCCGGGTCGTATTCGACGATTGAACTCGGAGCCGTCAGGACCCATATACGCTGGCCCTGGCCGAAGGCCACAGTGCACAGGCACAGCATGCCCAGAAAACACTTCCATGCTTGAAACGTCAAGATTCGTCCTCGGAACAATTCGAGCATTGTAAATGGGCGGGGTTTCAGGCTCTAGGCTCTGAGCTCTGGCAGTGGACTTCCGACTTGTGCTTTAGGCTCTCAACTCCCTTCGCAGGTACAATATGTGCGAAACTAGAGGCCGATCATGACCACAACCAGACCTCCGCATCGCGAGGCGGCCACCTTGGAGATCCCTGCGGTTCCGCTGACAGTCGAGGGCTACAGTGCCCTGCACCAGATGATGCGCTTTCGCTGGACGGCGTGGCGGGCACTGCGCGAGGGAGAGCGTCGGGAGATCGTGGGCGAAGCGGTTCCCGTCCTGGCAGGCATGGAGAAAAATGCGGGCGGGCAGTCTGCGTTTTATTCATTGCTGGGACACAAGGGCGACTTGATGTTCCTGCACTTCCGCGAATCGTTCGACGATCTAAATCGCGCGGAACTGCAGTTGGCGCAGTTAAAGCTCAGCCAGTATTGGGAGCCGACCACTTCCTATCTGTCCATTATTGAACTCGGCCTCTATGATTCGACCACCAAGGTGTACAAGAACCTGGTCGAACGTGGCATCGAGCCCCATTCCGACGAGTGGAAACGTGAGATCGGCGAGACCTTGAACCGCCAGAAGGAGGCCATGCGGCCGCGTCTCTACCCTGCGATTCCGCCCCATCGCTACGCCTGCTTCTATCCCATGGACCGGCGCCGGGGCGAAGAGAAGAACTGGTATACCCTGCCTATCGAAGAACGGGCGCGCCAAATGGGCGAGCACGGGTTGGTTGGACGGCGCTATGCCGGAGAAGTTCGCCAGATCATTACCGGTTCCATCGGCTTCGACGATTGGGAATGGGGCGTTGACCTGTTCGCCGACGACCCGCTGGTTTTCAAGAAATTGATTTACGAAATGCGCTTTGACGAGGTCAGCGCAGTGTATGCGCTCTTCGGCCAGTTTTACGTCGGCTTGCGTTGCCCGGCCGAGCAGATTGGAATGCTGTTGGAAGGCGAATTGCCGCCGGCGTCGAAGTAATCGCGTTTCCTGATTCCGTACATTTTGCGTGTGACCGGCTTCCTGCTTGCGCCGTGGGCGAGCTTCGAGTCGTGAATTATTCGTCGGAGGAGAATGCTGTGTCGATCTTTGGACTCATCGAATATGCGGACGCGAGTCCGGAAGTACGAGCCGTGTACGACGACATCATGGCGACTCGCAAGACGGATTGGGTCAACAATTTCTGGAAGGCGATTGCGCATGACCCGGCCACGCTGAAGCGAACCTGGGAAGACATCAAGCAGATCATGGCGCCCGGAGCGCTCGATCCGCTCACGAAAGAGATGGTGTACCTGGCGGTCAGCGTCAGCAATCAGTGCGGATATTGCATCGCCTCGCACACGGCGGGAGCGCGCGGCAAGGGAATGACGGATGCCATGTTCAAGGAACTGATGGCGGTCGTGGGCATGGCTAACGAAACCAATCGCGTGGTCGCGGGTTATCAGGTGGAGATCGATGAGCAGTTTAGGACACCTTAGGCTCTGGGCTCTAGGCTTTAGAAATCAGGCTCTAGCGATCAGGCTCTAGCTCCTAGCTGCGACCTTCTGGCTTTTGGCTCTGCTGTGGGTTTCCTTCAGCTGGGCTTTCGAGATTAGCTTTTGCGCTTTAATTTTCGTTTTGTTTTGGCGGAGTTCTTGGATCGGGGCTGTTTCCTGGCTGCCGCAAACTTGAATTCGTGAACGCGCATATTGACTCGACGTCCGCGGAAGGTTACGCCTTCGGATTCGAGACGGAAGCGCTGCTCGAATGCCGATTCGCCGCGCAGCTTGATTTCACCTCCGGCGCCCACAATGCGCTGCCATGGCAGTCCGGCGGTGATGTGCAGGGTTCGGACAACCTGGCGCGCCGCTCCGGGATAGCCCGCAGCCCGGGCGATTGCGCCGTAGGTGGATACGTAGCCTCGAGGCACTTTGCGAATGGCAGCAACGATGCGTTCGCGCATTTGAATTTCCTTGTGGGATGCAACCTGACTATTGTAGGAGTTCGCCGCAAACGGTGTGATCCTCGGTGTCGGACAGACGAGGGCGGCTGTGCCTACCCAAATCGGACAGGCGAAGGCGTCCGTCCCCGCGCTGAGCATCTCGGCCGGAAACGCGTGCATCCAACTCGGTCCAAAGGGTGGCGGCGTGCATTTTTACAAATCTTTACAGGAGCGTGGCAATGAAAGGCAAGTTCTCAAGGGTTCTTCCGCTCGGACTAGCATTGATCTGCCTGGGCGCCGCTTTACTTGCTGTCGGATGTGCGTCGAGTAGTTCGCGTTATCGTTTCGTACAAGCGTCCACCGGCGTTCCTACCAATGTCGACCTCGAGGTGGATGGGAAAAACGTTCAGACCTCCATTGGGTTCGGCCAGTCGGCGAGCTATCACAGCAGCAGTTCCGGCTCACACAAGTTCGGCGTGTTTGCGACCGGCACCACTACGAATCCGTACGTCAGCTCTTCGGTTTCCCTGGGAAGCGGTGACACCACATTGCTCGCTGAAAACCCTTTCGCCTCGATCGCGCTCGCTCCCTACAAAGACGACAACACCGCGCCCACGACGGGCAACGTGAAACTGAGGATCATTCAGGCTGCGCCGACCGTTGCCGCCTCCCAGCAGGGGGTGGATGTCTACGTGGTTCCTACCGGCCAAGGCATTGCCGGCACGAATCCCCAAATTTCGAACATCTCGTACCCCAACGCGAGCAACTATCTATCTCTGTCCGCTCAAAGTTATGATGTGGCGGTCACCATCAGGGGAACGCAGAACATCATTAACAGTCTGACGGGCACCTACCCCTTGACTTCGGGACAGATCCGCACGCTCGTGATCCTCGACGCACCCACTGGAGGCGGGCCGTACAGTCTTCTCGAGCTGAATGATTTGAACTGATTCAGGCATATCCCTTTGCTTTGAGACCAGTCGTTCACTCACCACAGAGTCACAGAGAAAGGCTTTATGTTTTTCTCTGTGACGCTGCGGTGAATTCATCTTGGCGAGCGTATCCAGCGTGCCTCACAGCGTGGAGTACTAAGCGACGATGTAAAGATTCCTCCGCCGCGTTCGGCTTCGGAATGACAAGTTCGCGGGTGTGCTACAGAGCCACAACTCCCAAGTTCGCCAGGGTGCTACAGAGTCACCGAGAAATGCTTGATGTTTCTCTGTGTCTCTGTGACTCTGTGGTGAATTGATCCTGGCAATCGCATCCAGCACCCTTACAGTGCGATCCATCCCAGGTAAATCAGCCACAGCGAGCCCAGCGCAACCACCAACCAGAGCAGGACGCCCTGAATCAGTGGGCGATGTCCGACCCGTTTCAGGGTCGCAATCGAAAGTCCGGTTCCAATCAGATAGAGCGTGACGGTCAGCCCGATTTTCGCTACTTTGCTCAGAAACGCGTAGAGCGGCGCTCCCGCGGGAAGATATGTGTTGCACACGGCCGCGAGGCAAAAGAAAGCAATGAACCACGGCCATTGAATTCTGGCTTTGGCATGCTTGATAACCGCTGTGCCAAGGGCCAGCGGAACAATCCACAAGGCGCGTGCCAGTTTTACGGTCGTCCCGACCTGCAGGGCGGCGGAACCATACTTCGCGGCCGCGCCGACGACCGAACTGGTATCGTGAATGGCCAGCGCGGCCCAGAGTCCAAATTGAGTCTGGCTCAGCTTCAGCGCCGCTCCGATGAGCGGGAAAATCAGCAATGCCACCGAGTTCAGTACGAAGATGGTGCCCAGCGAGACCGCCATCTGCTCGTCGCTCGCGCCGGTAATCGGGCCCACTGCGGCAATAGCGCTGCCGCCGCAGATCGCGGTGCCGGTGGAGATCAGGTAGGCAGATTTCCTCTCGACTTGTAGAAATCGTCCGAGCAACATTCCCATGCCCATCGCCACCGCAATGCTGAGAAGCGTGTACAGAAATCCGCTGCGTCCCGCGTGCAATACAGCCTGCAGGTTCATGCCGAAACCAAGCCCCACCACCGACGCTTGTAACAGGAATTTGGAAAATCTCGCGGATTCCCGTGGGAAGGGATGGGTGAAGACAAGTCCGAATGCCAGACCCATCGCCAGGGCCACAGGTGGAGACGCAAACCCGCTGGCGGCACACAGCAGGCCGAGAAAGAAAAATACTTTTGAGATCATGTTGGGGAGAAAACCGGGGAGCAACCTCTTCCCGGTTTTCAGAAAGTACTTACGCGGCCGCGCCCGTCCGCAGAGACTGGATCGCTTCCTCTTCTGTATCGTACACTTCGAAGATTGTCAGCAACTTGGTGACCTGGAGCAAATCGCCTACGCGCTGCGTCAGATTCGACAGTTTGATCGTTCCTCCCGCATTGTGGGCTGTCGTGTAGAGAGCTACCAGTGTCCCCAGCCCGCCCGAATCGATGTAGGTCACGCCGCCGAGATTGAGAACGAGTTTGTTCGTTTGCGTG
>Ga0307473_10000273_pt1 | contig 10959 bp, 14 predicted proteins | sample atmos_gasesAM5C__FD_203744 | JGI IMG/M metagenome (GOLD analysis project Ga0307473, IMG submission 203744) | Hardwood forest soil microbial communities from Morgan-Monroe State Forest, Indiana, United States - atmos_gasesAM5C_515 | ecosystem: Environmental > Terrestrial > Soil > Temperate...
AAAGACGACGCCAAGCCGGCGGCGAAGCCCGCCGCGAAGCCCGCCGCCAAGGCGGGGGCGGTCGCCACCGTGAACGGCGTGGCGGTGCCGCGCTCGCGGATGGACCTGATGATGCAGCAGCAGGCCGCGCGCGGCGCTCCCGACAACGACCAGACGCGCGCCATGGTGCGCGACGAGCTGGTCAAACTGGAGATCGTGGCGCAGGAAGCGCAGCGCGCGGGGATGGCGAAGACCCGCGAGGTGCTGACCCAGCTCGACCTGGCGCGGCAGCAGGTCCTGGTCAACGCCTACATCCGCGACTGGTTGCACAAGCATCCGATCACGGACGACGAAGTGCAGAAGGAATACGACCGCGCGAAGGCCCAGACCGGCGACAAGGAGTACAGGGCGCGCCACATCCTGGTCGAGACCGAGGACCAGGCGAAGGGCATGATCGCCGAGCTGAAGAAGGGCGCGAAGTTCGACGAGCTGGCGACCAAGAACTCGAAGGACAACGGCACCAAGGACCGCGGCGGCGACCTCGACTGGAACGTGCCGAGCGTGTTCGACCCGCAGTTCTCCGAAGCCATGGTGAAGCTCGAGAAAGGCCGGTACACGGAGGCGCCGGTGCGCACGCGCTACGGCTTCCATGTCATCCAGCTCGACGACGTGCGGCAGGTGAAGTTTCCAGCCCTCGCCGAAGTCCGGCCGCGCATCCAGCAGCAATTGGTGCAAGGCAAGGTCGAAGAGCTGGTGCGGGGGCTCAGGGCAAAAGCGAAGGTGGAGTAAAAGCGAGCAAAGCGCTGTTCCAGGAAGAAGTAGCCCCCGGCCGGGTCTTCGAGGTCGTCCGCGGCAACCTGCTCGAAGAGCCGGTCGAGGCGATCGTCAACGCCGCCAACGGCCAGCTCGCGCACGGCGGCGGCGTCGCCGGGATCATTTCCCGCGCCGCGGGAGCGGCGCTGCAGGAGGAGTCCGATCGCATCGTCCGCAGCCGCGGCGCGATCCCGACGGGCAGCGCGGTGGTCACGACCGCCGGAAAGCTGCCGTTCAAGGGCGTGATCCACGCCGTCGGCCCGCGTTTTGGCGAGGGCGAGGAGGAAGACAAGCTCCGGCAGGCGCTGCTCGCGGCATTTCGCTGCGCCGAGGAGCGCGGCTGGCAGTCGGTGTCGTTCCCGGCGGTCTCCAGCGGCATCTTCGCCGTGCCGCTCGACCTCTGCGCCAGGGCCTATGTGGCGGCAGTGCGGAGCTCGCCGCTGCGTAAGGTCCGGCTGTGCCTGCGCGACCAACCCGTCATCGACGCTTTAATGAAGGAGCTTAGGAAATGATCAGGGTCTTTCTTGCCGCCTGGCTGTTGATCCCGACTCTCCTGTACGGACAGAACCTGCAAAAGGCGACGTTCGCAGCGGGCTGTTTCTGGTGCACCGAGGAAGCGTTCGAGAAAGTGGAGGGCGTGGTCTCGGCCGTATCGGGCTACACCGGCGGAACGGTCAAGAATCCTAGCTACGAGCAGGTATCGAGCGGGCGCACCGGCCACGCCGAGGCAGTGGAGGTGACGTTCGATTCGGCGAAGGTCACGTACGAGCAACTGCTGGATGTCTTTTGGCTCAATCACGATCCGACGGTGACCAACCGCCAGTTCTGCGACTCAGGCTCGCAGTACCGGCCGGCGATTTTCTACCACGGCGACGAGCAGAAGCGCCTCGCCGAGGCCTCCAAGGCGAGGTGGGAGAAAGACAAGCCGTTCAGGCAGCCGATCGTGACGCAGATCGTGCCGGCGGGGGAATTCTGGCCCGCCGAGGACTACCACCAGGATTACTACAAGAAGAATCCAGTGCGCTACAAGTTCTACGTCACCGGCTGCGGCCGCTACGACCGCCTCGACCAGCTGTGGGGCGCGCTGCGCAAGAAGTAGCGCGGGACCTACTCCACCTCCTCGATCCAGGCCATCTGGATCGCCTCGAGGATCTTCTCGCCGCAGCGCTTCGGGTCGTCGTCGAAGTCAGGGAGCTCCATGACCCACTTGTACAGATCGACGAAGTTCACCGCCTTGGGATCCTTGTCCGGATGCAGGTCGGCGAGCGCGAGCGCGATCTCCAGGGTGTCGGTCCACTTCATTTCTTCGCCCCTCCTTCGCGCTCGTAGTTGATGGTGTACTTCGGGATCTCGATGATGAGGTCCTCGGCGCCCACTTTTGCCTGGCAGGAGAGCCGCGAGGTGGCCTCCAGCCCCCAGGCCTTGTCGAGCAGGTCCTCTTCCTTTTCTTCCGCCGCGGCCAGCGACTCGTAGCCCTTGCGCACGACCACGTGGCAGGTGGTGCAGGCGCAGGATTTCTCGCAGGCGTGCTCGATATCGATATGGCTCTCGAGCAGCGCATCGCAGATCGACTTCCCGCTCGGCGCCTCGATCTCGGCGCCCTGCGGGCACAGCGTGGCATGCGGCAGCACCTTCAGCTTCGGCATCAGAGGCTGCCGATCTTTCGCCCCGCGAGCGCGCGGCGGATTCCCTCGTCCATGCGCCGCCCGGCGAATTGCTCGGTGGCGCGGTTGAGCGCGTCGGCGGCCTGCTTGATCGCGCGGTGATCGGCGCCTTTCATCAGCTTATCCAGGGATTGCGCGGCGCTCTCGATGACGGATTTTTCCTCCACCGACAGGAGATGCCCATCTGCCTTGAGCGCCGAGCGCGTGGCTTCCAGCAGGCGTTGAGCCTCGACCCGCTGCTCGGCGAGCGCCCGCGCATGGACGTCCTCCCTCGCGTGCTCGAACGAGTCCCGCAGCATGCGCTCGATGTCGGCGTCGGCGAGCCCGTACGAAGGCTTGACCGTGACGGAGGCCTCCGCGCCGGTGGTATTTTCCTTTGCGGCGACGGAAAGCAGGCCGTCGGCGTCGACCTGGAAGCTCACCGTCACCCGCGCCGCGCCGGCGACCATCGGCGGGATGCCCTTCAGCTCGAAGCGCGCCAGCGAGCGGCAGTCGGAAACGAGCTCGCGCTCGCCCTGCACGACGTGGAAGCTAATCCCGGTCTGCCCGTCCTTGAAAGTGGTGAACTCCTGAGCGCGCGCCGCCGGGATGGTGGTATTGCGCGGAATGATTTTCTCGACCAGGGCGCCCATCGTCTCGATGCCGAGCGAGAGCGGGATCACGTCGAGCAGCAGCCAGTCCTCGCCCTGCGGCCTGTTGCCGGCAAGCACGTTCGCCTGCATCGCGGCGCCGAGCGCCACCACCTTGTCGGGATCCAGATTGTTGAGCGGGTCGCGCCGGAAGAACTCGCCGACGGCGCGCTGGATCTGCGGCATGCGCGTCGCGCCGCCGACCATCACCACGCCCTTGATCTCGTCCACCGTCAGGCCGGCATCGCGCAGCGCCTTGCGCATCGGGCCGAGCGTCTTGTGCACCAGCGTCTGCGTGATGCGGCAGAAGGTCTCGGTGTCGAGGGTGACGTCGACCAGCTCGCCCGAAGAGAGCTTGGCGGTCATGTTGGCTTCCGAGTGAAACGTCAGAAACTCCTTCGCCTCGCGGGCTTTGACCAGCAGCAGGCGCATGTCCCTGGGGGAGAGCGGCGCGAGCTTCGCCTGCTCGACGCTCCAGCAGAACACGCGCTGGTCGAAGTCGTCGCCGCCGAGCATCGAATCGCCGCTCGTCGCGACGACCTCGAACACGCCGCGCGAGAGCTTGAGGATCGAAACATCGAAGGTGCCGCCGCCGAGGTCGTAGACCGCGTAGACGCCTTCGGAGGCATTCTCCAGGCCGTAGGCGATGGCCGCGGCGGTCGGCTCGTTGAGCAGGCGCAGCACGTTGAGGCCGGCGAGCCGCCCGGCATCCTTGGTGGCCTGGCGCTGGGCATCGTCGAAATAGGCAGGCACAGTTACGACGGCGCCACTCAAGCTGCCTTGCAGGGACAGCTCCGCGCGCTCGCGCAGCACTTTCAGGATTTCAGCAGAGACTTCGACCGGGCTCTTGACGCCCGCCGCGGTGCGAATCTGCAGCATGCCGGGGGCGTCGACGAAGTCGTAGGGCGCGTTCTCGATGTGCGTCACGTCCTTGACCCCGCGGCCCATGTAGCGCTTCACCGACACGATGCTGTTTTTCGGATCGTCGGCCTGCCGGGCCTGCGCCGCGTAGCCGACCTCGACGCGACCGTCCGGCAGGTAGCGCACGATCGAAGGCAGCAGCGGTCGCCCGTGCGCGTCGGGGAGCACGGTCGCGACGCCGCTTCGCACGGTCGCTACCAGCGAGTTGGTCGTGCCCAGGTCAATGCCCACCGCCAGCCGGTGTTCGTGGGGCGCCGGCGACGTTCCCGGCTCGGAGATCTGCAGTAGAGCCACTATTCCAGCGCCTCGTAGGCGAGATCGATTTCCGTGTCGAGCTTGTCGAGGAACATCAGCTTGCGCACGAGCTCAGCCGCGCCGCGATAGTCCTTTCTTGCGTCGATGCTTTCACCGATTTGCGTTTCAAGCCTGCGCTTTTCCCCGGCCAGGTCCTTTCGCAGCGAGTCGAGCGAAGCGGCATCCTTTGCTTCCACCGCCTCCTCGAGCGATTCGCGCAGCGCCATCTGCTGCACCAGGAAATCGGCGGGCATGGCGGTGTTGCTCTCGAAGGCGACGTCGACGCCGCGCAGCTCGAGCAGGTGCCTGGCGCGCTGCAGGGGATCCTTGAGTGTCCGGTAAGCCTCGTTCACGCGCGTGGTCCACTGCACAGAGGCGCGCCGCTCGGCGTCGCCGGCATGCGCGAAGCGGTCGGGGTGGACCTTCGCCTGGATATCGCGGTACGCGGCGTCGAGCGAAGCGGCGTTCAGCGCAAAGACCGGCTCGAGCCCGAACAACTCGAAATGATTAGACGTTAAAGCTTTCCCCGCAACCGCATTCATCCTTCACCTTGGGGTTGCGGAACTTGAAGCCTTCGTTGAGGCCTTCGCGCGTGTAGTCGAGCTCGGTGCCGTCGATGTACTGCAGGCTCTTCGGGTCGACGAACAGCTTCACGCCGTGGCTCTCGAACTGCTGGTCCCCGGGGTTCACCGCGTCGGCGAACTCGAGCTTGTACGCGAGCCCCGAGCAGCCCGAAGTGCGCACGCCGACGCGCAGTCCCACGCCTTTGCCGCGCCTGGCGAGAAACGAGCGCACGTGCTCGGCCGCCTTTTCGGTGAGCGTAATCAAGCGACTTTCTTCTCCTGTCCTGCCTCGAGGCCGTGCTTCTTGCGGTAATCCTCCACCGCCGCCTTGATCGCGTCCTCGGCCAGGATCGAGCAGTGGATCTTCACCGGCGGGAGCGACAGCTCCTCGGCGATCTGCGTGTTCTTGATCGTCACCGCCTGGTCGAGCGTCTTGCCCTTGACCCACTCCGTGACCAGCGAGCTCGACGCGATCGCCGAGCCGCAGCCGTAGGTCTTGAAGCGCGCGTCCTCGATGCGGCCGTCTTTGCCGACCCGGATCTGCAGCTTCATCACGTCGCCGCAGGCCGGCGCGCCGACCATGCCGGTGCCGACGGATTCGTCGGACTTGTCGAACGAGCCGACGTTGCGCGGGTTTTCATAATGATCGATGACTTTGTCGCTGTATGCCATTTTTCAGACTCCTAATGCGCTGCCCATTGGACAGAGTTTAAATCAACCCCTTCCTTGTACATCTCCCAGAGCGGCGACAGCTCCCTCAGCTTCGCCACCTTGCGCCTGATCAGGTCCGCGGCGTAATCGATCTCTTCCTGGGTCGTGAAGCGGCCGAGGGTGAGCCGGATCGAGCTGTGCGCGAGCTCGTCGGAGCGCCCGAGCGCCCGCAGCACGTACGACGGCTCGAGCGAAGCCGACGTGCACGCCGAGCCCGAGGACACCGCGATGTCCTTCACCGCCATGATCAGCGATTCGCCCTCGACGAAGTTGAAGCTGACGTTGAGGTTGTGCGCAATGCGCCGCTCGAGGTCGCCGTTGACGTACACCTCCTCGATATCCTTGATGCGGCTCAGCAGCCGGTCGCGCAGCGCGCGCACGTGCTGGTTGTCAGCCGCCATCTCGAGCTTCGCGAGGCGCGCCGCCTCGCCGAAGCCGACGATCTGGTGCGTCGGCAGCGTGCCGGAGCGAAAGCCGCGCTCGTGGCCGCCGCCGTGGATCTGCGGCTCGATGCGCACGCGCGGCTTGCGGCGCACGTAGAGCGCGCCGATGCCTTTCGGGCCGTAGATCTTGTGCGCGGTGATCGTGAGCAGGTCGGCCTTGAATTTCTGCAGGTCGATGTCGACCCGGCCCGCGCCCTGCACCGCGTCGCAATGGAAGATGATGCCTTTGCCGCGGCAGATCTCGGCGATCTCCCACACCGGGTGGATGACGCCGATCTCGTTGTTCACCATCATGATCGAAGCCAGGATGGTGTCCGGACGGATCGCCGCCTTGAATTTCTCCAGGCTGACGATGCCGTTTTCCTCGACGTCGAGGTAGGTGGCCTCGAACCCCTGGCGCTCGAGCTCGCGGATCGTGTCCAGCACCGCCTTGTGCTCGGTCTTCTGCGTGACGATGTGCTTGCCCTTGGTCTTGTAGAAGTGGGCCGCGCCCTTGATGGCGAGGTTGTTGCCCTCGGTCGCGCCCGACGTCCACACGATCTCCTTCGGGTCGGCGTTGAGCAGCGCGGCGACATGGCCGCGCGCCTCCTCGACCGCCGCCTCGGCCTTCCAGCCGAAAGCGTGCGAGCGGCTCGCCGGATTGCCGAAATTCTCCGTAAGGTACGGAATCATCTTCTCGGCGACGCGGCGATCGACCGGAGTCGTCGCCGAATAGTCAAGGTAGATCGGCAGGTTCATGCCGCGACCTTCTCGGAAGCCCTGAAGTCCTTGATGACCGCTACCGGCTTGCCGCTCTGGTGCGCCACCAGATCGGCAAGCGTCACCGAAGAGAGGTAGTCGTGCATCTTCTCGTTCAGCGTCGCCCACAGGTCGTGCGTCATGCAGCGCTTGTCGTCGTGGCAGTTTTCCTTGCCGCCGCACTGGGTCGCGTCGAGCGGCTCGTCGACCGCGGTGACGATGTCCGCCACCGAGATCTCCTGCGGGCCGCGCGCGAGGTTATAGCCGCCGCCCGGACCGCGCACGCTGGAGACCAGCGTCGCGCGGCGCAGCTTGCCGAACAGCTGCTCCAGATAGGAAAGCGAAATGTGCTGGCGCTCGCTGATGGCCGCCAGCGTGACCGGGCCGCGATTCTGGCGCAGCGCCAGGTCGACCATGGCGGTCACCGCGAACCTGCCTTTTGTCGTGAGTCTCATGATGAGCTTTCTAATACCCGATTAGGATAGTCAAGTATACCCTATTCCGACCAAATCACTCAACTTAAGTTCCGTTTTTGAAACAGCTACTTGACTGCCCGGAGAGGGTCCCGGGCGGCGGCTTCGGCATCGCGTTCCAACTGGGCCAGCTTCTCGCTCACTTCGGCCAGAGCGCGCTCCAGCTCCTGCGAATGCTCGACCAGGGTCTGGATGGCCTTTGCGTAGGGATCGTCCTGTTCCTGCACTACCGCGTAAGCGGCAAAACGCGCCGCCTTTTCGGCCGTCTCTTCAACAATCCGGCCGGGGATCCCGACCACCGTCGCGCCCGCCGGCACTTCCTTCACCACGACCGCGTTGGATCCGATTCGAGCGCCGTCGCCGACCTTGAAACCGCCGAGCACCTTGGCACCGGCGCCGACCACGACGCCTTCTCCCAGGGTCGGATGCCGCTTGGCCCCGCGGTAGAGCGAGGTGCCGCCAAGGGTCACGCCCTGGTAGATCGTGCAGCCGTTGCCGACCTCGGCGGTCTCGCCGATCACGACCCCCATGCCGTGGTCGATGAACACGCAGCGGCCGATCTGCGCACCCGGATGAATCTCGATGCCGGTCAGCCAGCGGCCTAGCTGGGATGTAAAGCGGCCGAGCCAGCGCAGGCCGTGAATCCAGAACCAGTGCGCGAGCTTGTGGATGTAGAGCGCGTGCAGCCCGGGATAGCAGGTGAGCACCTCCCAGCGCGTACGCGCCGCCGGGTCGCGCTCCAGGATGCATGCCATATCGTCGCGCAGCTGTTTGAACATGAAAGGATTCTAAGGGTGTCCGACGAATTTGATCAACTATTGGCCGGAGCGCTTCGCGAGCAGCGCGCGCAGCAGCCCGCGCAGGATGTTGACCTCCTCGCGCTCGAGGGCCGGCACGCGCGAGAAGAGCCGCCGCCAGCGGCTGCGCAGGCGCGAGCCGGAGCCCGGCACGAGAAATTCGCTGTCGAGCGCGGCTTCCTCGAGATGCGCGTAGAGGCCTTCGATGTCTTCCACCGTGGCCAGCTTTTCGGTTCTCCCCGGCGCTACCCCCGCGCCGCCTGCAACAAAGATCTCATAGGCGACCACCTGAACGGCCTGGGCAAGATTCAGCGAGCTGAATTCGCTGCTGGTCGGGATGTGGACGAGGAACTGGCACGCAAACATCTCCTCGTTGGTCAGGCCGGCCATTTCGTTTCCGAACACGAACGCGATCTGATCCTTCAGCTCGACTGCCCGCGCCGCGGCCTGCCTGACATCGAGCACCTGCGGCGACCATTCGCGCGGCCGCGCCGAAAGCGCGAAAGCCGCGACGCAGTCCTTGATCGCGTCGTGCAGGCTGGAATGAACCCTGGCTTGTCGCAGAACGTCTCCGGCATTGGTCGCCATCCATTCGGCTTCCGGCGCCGGGTAGCGCTCGGGCGCGACCAGACGCAGGTCGGACAAGCCCATCGCCTTCATCGCGCGCGCCGCCGCGCCGATGTTGCCCGGGTGGCTCGGCCTGCACAGCACGATGCGAATTCGCTCCATGGCGACAGTCTAGAATACGCGGCCCATGCATCCGCTGCTCACCATTGCGGTCCGTGCCGCGCGCCGCGCCGGCTCGATCATCAACCGCGCCTCGCTCAGCGGCGGCGCGCTGAACGTCCGCTCGAAGCGCGTGAACGATTTCGTGACGCAGGTGGACCAGGCGGCGGAAGAGGCGATCATCGAGATCGTGCGCAGGGCGCACCCCGACCACGGCTTTCTCGCCGAGGAATCGGGCAGGACCGCCGGCGCGGCCGAGTACGTCTGGATCATCGACCCGCTGGACGGCACCACCAATTTCATCCACGGCTTTCCGCAGTACTGCGTGTCGATCGCGGTGGAGCATCGCGGAGCGCTCGCGCACGGCGTGGTCTATGACCCGGTGAAGAACGAGCTGTTCACCGCCTCCAGGGGCCGTGGCGCTTTCCTCAACGACCGCCGCATCCGCGTCTCGAAATGCACGCGCCTGAAGGAATCGCTCGTCGGCACCGGATTTCCGTTCAAGGAGCTGTCGCGCCTCGATCTGTACACCGGGCAGCTCAGAAGCCTCATCCAGGGCAGCGCCGGCGTACGGCGTGCCGGCGCGGCGGCGCTCGACCTGGCCTATGTCGCCTGCGGGCGACTGGACGCGTTCTGGGAGATGGGGCTCTTGCCGTGGGACATGGCGGCCGGAGCGCTCCTGATTCAGGAAGCGGGCGGCCTGGTGGGCGATTTCAGCGGCGAGGCGCGTTACATGCAATCCGGCGACATGAGCGCAGCGACGCCGAAGGTCTTTCCCCAGCTGCTCGAAGCGCTGCGCTGAGAGTTGCTGTAGCATCAGAGCTATAAAAAACAGCAGTTCCGCAGTCCTTGCCGGGAGTATTCAGGGGTGGTCTGAAGGAGGCGTCTGTGCGCATCGTCGCCACAGCGGTTCTGGTGCTCGTGCTTCTGCCGTGCGCCCCGGCGGCCCGGTCGGAGCCAGCGCGGTTGGACAAGGCAGTCGATTTGCTCCAGCAGCAATCGCAGACCGGCAGGGGCGAATTCATCGCCTTCATCAATGCCGCGGGCAGCGCGTATAGCTGGGTCAACGCCGAGCTGGAGATCAAGGATGCCGGCCAGCGGCTGTTCTGCCCGCCTCCGGGAAAATCGCTTACGTCGCGCGACTACGCGCAGATCGCGGTCGCCGAGTACAGGAAAGCCAAGCGCGAGTACGCGCAGCGAACCGAGTACCCGCTGGACGTACTGTCGCTTGCCTTGCTAAGGGGATTGCAGGACACGTTCCCCTGCAAGTGAGCGCCTAGGCGAAATGGCAGGCTACTACATGCCCTTTCCCGAGGTCCCGCAACGGGGGCTCGGACGCCGGGTCGGTGCAGACGGCGGGGCGGCCCTTGTCCTGGTAGAGCGGGCAGCGCGGGGCGAAACGGCAGCCGCTGACCGGCTGCTCGAAGTCGAACACGCCCCAGGTGCGCGGTGCGCGCACCTCGGTGCTGCGTTTGTCCGCCAGCGATGACCACAGGATGCGCGTGTAGGGATGGCGCGGTTGATGCGCGATGCTCTCGGCCAGACCCATCTCGACGATGCGTCCGAGATACATCACCGCCACTTTCTCACTGACCAGCTCGACGACCGGCAGGTCGTGCGAGATGAACAGGTACGTAAGCCCCAGGTGCTTCTGCAGGTCGCGCAGCAGGTTGACCACCTGCGCCTGGATCGAGACGTCGAGCGCGCTCGTGGGCTCGTCGGCGACGATCAGGCGCGGGCGCACCGCGAGCACGCGCGCGATGCCGACGCGGCGCTTTTCGCCTCCGGAGAGCTCGGCGGGAAAGTTCGCCAGCTTGCTGTCCTTGAGATTCACCTGCTCCAGCAGCTCGCGGATGCGCCTCGCGATCTCGGCGTCGCTCGGGCGCTCGTAAACGGTGAGCGCCTCGCGCAGGATGGCGTGCACCCGCATTTTCGGGTTCAGGCCGGCGTCGAGGTCCTGGAAGATCATCTGCATCTCGCGCCGCAGCGGGCGCAGCTCGGCCCGGCTCAGGCGAGTGATGTCGTGCCCGTCGAATACGATGCGCCCGCCGCTCGGGTCGGTCAGGCGCAGAACCGTGCGCCCGATGGTGGTCTTGCCGCAACCGGATTCCCCGACCAGGCCCACGGTCTCGTTCTCCCTGAGATAGAAGCTCACGCCATCCACCGCCGGGATCACGCGCTCCTGGCCGGTCAGCATCGAGATCAGGC
>Ga0307473_10000274_pt1 | contig 10934 bp, 14 predicted proteins | sample atmos_gasesAM5C__FD_203744 | JGI IMG/M metagenome (GOLD analysis project Ga0307473, IMG submission 203744) | Hardwood forest soil microbial communities from Morgan-Monroe State Forest, Indiana, United States - atmos_gasesAM5C_515 | ecosystem: Environmental > Terrestrial > Soil > Temperate...
CGTCAAGCATGTGCCTGAGCGTCACGAGCACGCCCTTCATGCCCATCGCGCGCATCTTCAATGTCAAGAAGTGCGCGAACTTCGCCACGCTGCCCGTTTCATTGTAGATGAGCAGCGTCGACAAGGAATCGAGGAACAGGAACTTCTTGCCCGTCAATGACTCGGCGGCCGTTCCGAACGCAAGCGAGATGTCCGTGAGCGACTGCGGGTTCGGAAGGTACGTCACTTTCGGATTCACGAGCTTCGGCTGCGTCACGGTCTGCGAAATCGCGTCAATGAAGTACAGCTTTGACGTGTCCACGTCTCTCTCCCGAAGCAGTTCCCGGAGCGTGCCGTACGGCTTGTTCACCGTGATGTAGACGCCGGAACGGTTCTCCTCCTCGACGAGCACGCGGAGCGCCTCGACAATGCCCTCGAAGTACTGCCGCACGTTGAGCAACAACAGCACCACTGCGGTGTCGGGCAATTGCTCGAGTTCCTTGCGGAGGTTCAGCATGTGACGTTGCGAAGTGCGTGGAACTTCGTGTCCGTATTCCCCTTCATCTTCTTGACCCGCACGAGCGTCTTGATGACGAATTCCTCGGAGACGAGCTTCGTCTCGATGACGACGTCGCACAAGCTCTCGATGGCCTTGAGCGTCGTCGCGTCGTGCAGGTTCTGTTCGATGAGGAAAATCGTGAGCGTATTATATTTCTTCAGCGTGTTCACCAGGTACGAGAAGAACTGATAGATGAGCACGGGCTCGTTCGCCATGAGCGCCGGCGTCAGGAGATGGATGACGCCGCGGATTTTCTTGTCCTTGTTGCTCTCGAGCAACTGGAGCATCGCGAGCTCGACGGTGAACAGCTCATCGATTTTGCAGTTGATGACGTTCTCACCTGCGTTTTCGTGATTGCTCTCGTCAATCCAGAACAGGCGCTTCTCGGTGAGCTGCTTGGTGATGTCGAGCCCCTGTTCCTTGAACGCGTCCTCGATTTCCTTGTTCGTCTCGTTGAAGTACGCGTAATATCCGACGCCCTTCTTCGCGGTGTTGTGCAGAAAGAGGCGCTCGAGCGAGTCCTTCATTCCCGGGTCGCGCTCGATGAGCACCACGCTCTTGTCCGGCAGCTTGCCGTTGAGAATCCTGTCAATCGCCGGACAGCCGGTCTTGATCATCCGAGCGGCTCCTTCCCGACAATCTTGACCTTGAACTCGCACTGCTTGTCGCCCTGGCTCACGCACGCCGTCTCCATCGCGCCGGCGTAGAATCCGTACGCGTTCTCGATGACGCTCGCGAGGATGCCGGACACGACGCTGCACGTCGGGCGCTTCAAATCCGTCTTGAAGAGCGAGTTCTTGAGCTGGAAATGGAATTCCTTCTTGCGCTCGTCAACGGATGCGAGGTGCAGCGTGCCGATGCCCGCGCGCTGGAACGCGGCGATGACGTCCTTGATGTCGCGGTTGCTCTCGACCTTGCCCGGCGCGGAAAGCTTGCTCCGCTTCGCGAGATTCTTGCCCACGACGTAGAGGAACACCGCGTTGCTCGGCTGGTACTGCATTTCCTTGTGCAAGTCCTGGAAAAAGTTCGTGAATGCGGTCATCGTGTTCCTCCTAGCGGGTGCTCTGGTGGTCCGGCTCGCCGTATTCGCGCACGATGCTGTGCACGACAATTCCGGAGCGCCCGATTTCCACCGGGTGCGTGTTTAAATCATTCTTCGTTTCGCGCATCTTCCGCACCGTCAGGTTGCGCGCGTGGCCTGCCGCGACGCTCTCGAACGCGAGATGGACGATGCCGTCGCACGCGAACTCGGAAACCGTGTCGCGCGTGAGGTAGTCGCCGCCGTTCGTTCCCTCGGAAATGAGCAGGGTCGTGCAGTGCTTCAACCGCTGCAGTTCGTTGACGAGCGAGTAGATGTAGCGCCGCACGATGATGTCGCCGAGAATGGGTGGCGAGAAGAACGATTTCTGCTTCATGATGTCGACGAGCGCGATGTCCTTCACCGGCTGGTAGATGGGCGCGTTGATGGCGAGCGTCGAGATGGAATCCACGACCAACCGCTTGATGCCTTTCGTCTTTACGTACCCGAGAATCGTGTCCCCGACCGTGTGGTCCAGGTCCTCGACGGGAATGCTCCACACCTCGATTTGCTTTTTCTTGAGGAGCGCATCGAGGTTCCAGCCGAACATCGCGGCTTGCTGCTTGAGCGCGTCCACGGTCTGTTCGAACGTGACGTACAGCCCCTTTTCCTTGAACTCCGTGGCGCCGCGGTAGAGGAACTCGAGCGCGAAGATGGTCTTGCCCGTTCCCGGAGTCCCGCAGACGAGCACCGATGAGCCGAGCGGAATGCCGCCCTGCACAAGCTCGTCAAAGCCCTTGATGCCAGTCCTGACGCGGTTCACGCCACACCCCGGATGCTCTTCATCTTGCGCCATCCCTCGACGGTGAGCGAGGCGTCCTCCTCGGTCTGGATTTCGATGCTGTCGATGAGGAGCTGCGTCCTCGGCTCTGACGGGAGGATGCTCTTGAGCGTCTTCTTGAGCGCATCCATGAACTTCGCGGCCTGCGGGCCGTGCACGAAGTGCGCGTTCAAGGCAACCGGACTTTCCGTCATCACTTCGAGGAACCCCCCTTTATCGAAAATGAATCGCTCATAGGATTTCTCCCCGATGACATCCAGCCCCATATAATAAATGGTCTGGCCGTACTGCTTCTCGAGCTTTTCAACGAACGTCACGAGCGCGGCCTTTGCCCGGTCCTGCTCGGCAAAACTTTCCTGGAGCGTCTTCGTCTTGCGCACGGCAAACGGAAAGACCTCCGCCACGTCCACGGCAGGCACGGAAAGACACATCGTCTTCACGTGCGCACCTCCTGCGTCAATTCCTTGACCTTGCGGGCGTGGAAATACTCCACGACGGTGGCCTGCATCACACGCCTGACGAGGAACAAGCTCTGGTGCTCGATGAAGAGGTTGATGGCGTTGGAGTTGATGTTCCACTTGATGACGTGCGCGGGAAGCTTCGACGCGATAAGGTCAACGTTGCGCTCGTCCTCGGTGTATACGCTCGTGACGAGGTTCCACTCGAGCAGGTTCTTGGCGCGGTCAGCCGCGAGAAGCGCGCAGAAGTGCTCGACCGAACGGATTTTCTTGACGAAGACAATCGGTCCGGGAAGCTCCTCCACGGGCTCGTGCTCCTCAAGCTCATAGAAACGGAATCCCGCACTGAGCGCCTGCGCGCGCTCCGCAAGCCGGCGGTCAACGCTTGCGCGCGTCTCCTCGTCGAGCACGCCCATCCGCGCGCGCGGGTCCAGCGGAGTGAACGCGTGCGGAACCTGCGACAGCCGGAGGAGTTCCGCGCGTACCTGTGCATATACCTGCTCATGGACGTACAGCCCGTGCGTCGTCGTGCACTTGTTGCCGCGGTCTTCGGTGATGGAATCGTAGACTTCATTGAGCGTGTGCCCCAAATTCGCATCAGCAAGAATGACGGAAACGCTGAAGCCCGTGCCGAGCTTGAGAATCTGCCGCGGCTTCAGGCGTTCGACGGCCTTGGAAATCTGCGCCACGGAGTCATCGCTTCCGAACACGACGTACGTGCATCCCTCGATGCCCAATGAGACGACTTGTTCGGTGCGGTCCGTGCCCGGCTCTTCGAGCAGGATGGCCATCTGGAGCGCCTTCGTCAGGTACGTGCGGTCAGGAGCTTCGCGGAGGATTGCCGCGTGCAACGCATGCAGGAACCGCTCGGCGGCAAACGCGCTCGCGCCGTGCGAGCTCGGCTTCACGAGCGAAGGATTCTTCGAGAGGAACAATTGTGCAAGAACATACGCGGGAACGCTGTCGTCGTTCGCAGGCAGAATCGCAATGACGGGCCCGCTCGGCACGTGCTTGCGGTACCCGACTTCCGTCGCTCCGACGGTGACGGGCACATGCTCATAGTTCGCGACGCCGAACGCATTCTCGAGATAGGCATCAATGTGCTGGAGCCAGTACTGGATTGCGGCAACGCTTTCCTTGACGTAGGTGATGGGGCTTCCAGAAAGGCGGGCGATGAGCTCGACGTCGGTGGCGTCGGCGCAGTACTCCTTTGCCGCGCTCCGCACGACGCGCAACAGCACCGAAAGCGGCGTTGCCGCGAGTTCCGCGCGCACCTGCGCCATCACGCGCTTTGCGTTCCGCACGTGCACCGGAGTTGCGCCGTGCAGCCGAACGCGCTCCGTACCTTCGAAATCCTTCAGCGTCTTCGTGCGCTCGGACGTGAGCCACTGCCCGTTGATGAGGCAGGGAATGTCGATTACCACACTTCGCACCCCGCCTCGAGCTTTTCATTCGGAGCGAGCACGCGCTTCACGTCGGAAATGCCGGGAAGCGTCCAGCCCTCGACCGAACACCGGTCGCGGTACAGGACGTCATCGCCGAGATGGAAATTAAGGAGCTGCGTGCCCTGGTTGGGAATCACGTTGCCGTGCTCGTCATAGCTGCCGATGCGGCTCGCGATGAGCAGTCCGCGCTCGTTGTTGTTCACCTGTCCCTGACCGGGACGGATGACAAACGGCGCGTTGTGGCCGAACGTGAGGATGAGTTCAAACGGGTCGTACGGCGGCGAAACGGCGGTGGTGCAAACGTCCGTGGAGCCGTAAATGTTCACCATCGCCTTGATGCCGTTCTGCACCAATTCTTCATATAGGTCGCGCGTGATGCCCGTGCTGGACATGATGAGGAGCTTGATGCGGTCGCCATTGATGTAGTTCGTTCCCGTTGTAACGTCTGCTTCCAACAAATCCTGGATGCTCCCGCCCTTGTGCGTGCTCACCGGCGGGCCGATGATGCAGTTGCACTCGTGCAGTTTCATCTGCTGGATGGCCTGCGCGTCGACGCTGCCGAAATTCCGCGTGATGGTGAACGCTCCCAAGCGACGCGCGACCTCATCGAAGTACGGTCCCGAAATGTGGCCTTGGTTATACCCGTCGAACGCGATGAGCTGCCCTGCCGGCTTTGCGAGCCGCGTGACGCGGAAGTTGCCGTCGATGTTCGCGTCAAAGTCTCCCTTCGTGAAGAACACACTCGTCGGCGTGCCTGTTGTTCCGCCCGTTCCTCGATGCAGCCAGAGCTTCGACGGATGTGCCCGGATGCTCCGCGGAAGCAAGTCGTACGGAGAGGGAAGCTGGCGAATCTGCTGCTTCGTGACCGTCGGGATGTGCGCCGCGCAGTCGTCCAGGTCCGTGAGGTCTCCGGTCTTGACGCTGCGGTAGAGCCGCGCGTAAAACGGGACTTCATTGCGCGCAAATTCGAGCTGCTGGACGATGAGCTCGGTGACGAGCGTGCTGCGCTTCGGACGGCTCAGCGTTTCCCAGCGCGGGTCGTTGAACTTCATCAGGGTGGGGCGTTCGAGGTCCATGCTCAGTCACTCAGGAGTTTATCATAGAGCAGCAGCGACGTCACGGTCTGGCTGTGCGACTGTGCGGATGTCTTCTGCGTCGAACCCACTTCGCTGAAGGAATAGAATCCGAAAAGCGGAACGCTCCTGCCTGCCGTCGAGAGCTCCTGTTGCTCGATGTTCTTGAGCAACGGCCTTCGCCCCGAGCAGACGCAGAACAATCCGAGCGCGGGCTTGGCCTTTTGTGCAACCGCCCCCTCGTTGAGGCACGACTTGATGGTGTTGAGCGTCTTCTTCTTGTTGAACTCGAGAATGTTCAGGATGGAGTTGGGATACAAGTGGAACGTCGAATGCAGCGTTTTCTTGTCCGGATTGGGAAGGGCTTCCTTGACGTACGCCGTGCCATCGACCTGCACGAGCCCGAACGGCCTTCTCAGGCCGAGGTCTTCTGCCTTCTTGAGGTACGCCTGCTTGCTCATGCCGAGCAGCCGCGCAATCTCCGCAATCGGCTCCTTGCCATTGAGCTCAAGAATGTCGTAGCCGGACTTGTCCAGCTTGGTGATGGCAGCGAACTGCTTGCTCGCGTCGTAACCGTGCTTCACTTGCGTGTAGAACAGGAGGTCGGACACGACGAACACGAGTACGGCTGCATCACGGAGCACCTTGCCGTTCGCGAACTGGAAATTGCTCGCCTTGCCCTGGAAATAGTCCTCAAAGCTCGAGCTTGCGCTGCCGCCGAACATGGGAATGTTCGGACCGGTCTGGCTCAGCACGCCGCTGATGAATTCTGATTCGTGGCCCGGAACAACCTTGCCGTTCTTGATTTGCGCTCCGCTCAAGAATGCGAGCAGGAAGTACGGAGGCGTGCGAATGATGGCGCCGTAGTCCTTCTTCTTCGCGCGCGTGAACTGCACGTAGGAATCGACGAACTTGTCGGCCTTGCACGCCGCAATGGCCTCGCCCGCGGCTTTTGCGGCAGACTTTTCGGGATGTGCGCGGTAGTTCGGAGCCACGCTCACGCCGAAATGGAGGTAGTCCGTCTGCAAGCTCACGACGGAAACCATCGTGTCCGGATGGTAGCCGTTCGCGTTGTTGAACTGCTTGTCCGCGGACACGCCAATCCAGTTCGTGCCGAGCACGCTGTTGACGCCCGCGCACACCTCGTTCGGGTTTGCGTCGGAATTCACGAACACGAGCGAGAACGAGGGCTTCTTGGCAAATGCGTGAATGGCTTCCTGTGCGGCTGCGATGGCTGCCTTGCGTCCGTCCTTGAGCCGCGACGCGCCCATCCCGACCGTGAGGTATTTTCCCATCATTTCACCACGTACTCGCAGTTTGCGCCCTTGACCCGGCACGTTGCGATGTCGCAGTCGACGTTCTTGTTGAAGAGGAACGTGAACATGCCTGCCAACGCTGCAGGCAAGAGAACGCAGTCCTTGAACTTGTTTTCTGCGCACGCTTCTGCAACGGGAGGATTGCGGAACCGCACGACTGCCGATTTCTTCTTTTGGTCGAGCACGGCGATTTCGGGCTTGCCCATGCCGAACGTCTCGAAGATATCTTCGGTGATTCGCATCATGCCTTCGTTCGTGGCGCCCACCTTTTTGGCGTACCCGGCGAGGTTGTCATGGATGCCCTGCTTCACGAGCTTGTAATAGCCCTGTTCGTCAAGACTCTGGAATGCCACGACAATGTCTGAAGGAAGCATAATCTGGTTTTTCCCAAGAATTTCAATCCGTCCATCGGTCATGAACAGTTGCCGCGCGAACAGGAGCTTCTTCAAAAATGCTGACAGCATGCGACCTCCTTTTCCCCTCGTGTCCGGAAAGTGCTTATATAAATGTTGCGTGGCGCAATATTTAAATAGCGCGTGGGCTGGGGAGTGGGTATGGTGAAAGAGGTGAAGCATAGCGGACGCTTTCCCACGCATATTCCGGGATTTGACGCGCTCTGCAACGGCGGCTTCGTGGAATCGAGCGTCAACCTCGTCACGGGAGGCACCGGAACGGGGAAAACGATTTTCTGCCTCCAGTTTTTGCACAACGCGATTGCGCGCGGCAAGAAAGGGCTTTACGTTTCCTTTGAAGAAAACCTCGAGGCGCTCATCGGCGACGCGCGCGAGTTCGGCTGGGATTTCGCAAAGCTCCAGAAAGAAGGCAAGTGCTGGTTCATCACGTTCCAGCCCGTCACCGGACCCGGCCTGCAGGCCGAGTTCGTGCATTTGATTCAGGAAAAGGAAATCAACGTGATTATCGTCGACTCGATTTCCGTGCTTGCGATGATGTACGAGTACAACTACTTCAAGATGCGCAAGGAATTGTATATTCTTTCCGATACCCTCAAGAAGCTCGGGGTGACGACGCTGTTCACCGCCGAGATTGAAGGCGAGGCGTCTTTGGATATCGCAGGAGGAGGCAAGCTCTCGCGCGACGGCGTCGTCGAGTTCATCGCCGACTCGGTGATTACGATGCACAACGCCGGCATTGGCGGCGAGTCAGACCGTGCCATTCGCGTTCTCAAGATGCGAAGAACGAAGCACGAGAAAGGTCCTGTTCCGTTGAAGATTTCTGACGCGGGAATGGAAGTGTTGAAGCCGACTAAATTTTAGTCTCCGCAGGTGCACCGCGTCGTTGTCGTGCCGGTGCTCTGCATCCGGCATGAAGCCAAAGGACTCTGTCCTTTGAGCTAGTGCTGGTGAGTTCCGTTCCCAGGCAGTTTTGAGTCGTCGTTTCTAAGAGCCTAGACTTTACTCGGGTCGAGAAGGGTGTATTCCGGTTCATCCACGATAATGCCAAATATCTTTGCATGCATATCTACACGATAAACTCTGCAAAAAACGTTAAACAAATGTGCATACACCTCTTCCTGGTGTTGAGTTATTTCTTCACCGCGTGAGATAGCCTGGTAGAGTTCTCGGAATTGTCTGCGGCCGAGATCTTTAAGCGCAGAATCATAACGCCAATCAGAATCAAATACCATGCGATTACTTCTTCGCTTCCGCTTTCGCAGCAGGAGCCGCGCCAGGAGCAGCCGCTGCACCCGGAGCTGCCGCACCGGCAGCAGCACCCGCTCCTTCGACAGGGAGCAGTTCCTCGATGAGGAGCGTCGGAATCTTCGCTTCCACGAGCTTGGCCTTGATCATGCCGCGCGCCTTGCCGGCCATTGACTCGATGATGCTCTTCGCAAGCGTGGTGAGCTCGGCGCGTCGCTTCTCGATGTCCGCCTGCAATCTCTTTCGCTCTTCCTCGAGCTGCTTGAGTTCTTCCGCCGACAACTCAGTCTTCTCGTGCTTGATTTCGTCCGCGAACGCACCCTCATTAATGTCCTTGATGACGTCCTTGGCGGGCTTGCCCTCGACCATGACGCCCATCGAGTTGCACGTGCCGATGACTTCCTTGACGCGGTCCTTCATCGTCTTGCCGAGCAGCGAGTCCGCCTTCATTTTTGCGACCTTGATGATTTGCTCGATGCGCACGTCCGCGACCTTGTCCATCAGCGGGTTGCCGGAACCCTTCTCGATGCCGGATTCCTTCTTGATGAGCGCAGAAACGGGAGGAGTGCCGACGGTGACGGCGAAGCTCTTGTCGTCAGCAACGAGAATCTTGATGGGCACCTGCATGCCCTTGAAGTCCGCGGTCTTCTTGTTGATTTCCGCGATGACCATGCCGATGTTGACGCCTGCCGGGCCGAGGGCAGGTCCGAGCGGCGGGGCTGCCGTGGCTTTGCCGCCTTCAACCATCGCTTCAATCGTTTGCTTGGCCATGTTTATCGTGATTCGCTGGTGAGTCCTTTAAAAAGATTACTCTTCGTCATCATCCGAACGGTTGCCGATGCCTTCCTCGCCCGCGCTCTCCCTGCGGATGACCTTCACCATGTCGAGTTTCAGCGTGATGGGGATGGGCACCGCGGCTTCGAGCAATTCGACGACGACTTCTTCCTTTGCCTTGTCGACGCGCGTGACTTTTGCCTGTTCGCGCTTGAACGCGCCGCCGATGATTTCGACGATGTCGCTCTTGCGGATGTCCACTTCGTGCTTGACCTGCTCGAGCATGTGCTCGATTTCGCGGTACTCCACTTCCTTCGGGAGGATGCCGCGCGCGTACGGGACGCCGAAAATGGCGAGGTCGGCTGCCTGGCGGTCCGAGGCTTCGATGAAGATGTAGCCGCGCATGCCGTGAGGCCGGATGATGCTGTAGATGCTGATTTTCTTCTTGGAAATGTTGCTGCTCAGGAAGTCCATGACTTGGTCTTCCCGGTTCGCCGTCGTACGGACTGCAAAGATGTGAGTGGTAATCGCTGCCTGCGGTTTTTCGTCAGCCATGTTCTTGAACCCCTCTGTGCTCGTGTTTTTCGAGATGCAGAAGAATACTCTTGGTTCGCGAGGGGGTATTTATAAAGGTTTCGGCGTCGGGTGAAGGGTGCGCCGCCCTAAGAGGTTCAGGCTGACGAACAGCAGGGAGTTCACCAAAAGTATCCCTGCCTCTATTCGCGTCAGCGTCAATCCGAAGAGCGCAAGCGCCTGTCCTGCATTGTTAAACACAACAATGGCGGTGGCCGTGAAAATGCCCATCGCCAGAACCTTTCGCATCATCCAAACATCGCCCGGATGAAGAAGTAGACGAATACCAGAAGGGTAATCGTGATGCCCACTTCTGCCAGTACCATGCCGTAAAACCGCATTCTCCGCTCAGCAGGAAGTTCCGCAATGGTCAGAGCCATACTTGTGGTGAGGTTTTCCTTCTTTATATGTCTTGCTGACGAAAATCCGGAAGATTTCCGGCTAGAATCCCAACGCGCGCAGCCCTTCTCTCGCGAAATGAATCAGGAAGCCGATGAGGCCGATGAGAAGGATGCCCACGCCGGAAATCTTGACAATCGTCTTGAATTCCTGCCGGTTCGGTTTCTTCGTGATGGCCAAGACGCGGCGGCATTCCTTGACAAATTCCTTGAACTGCGCCCACTTCTGGCCAAACTTGCCCTGGGGCGTCAATGCCTTCTGCGCGTCCTTCGGGGACGCAATCGTCTTCACTTCTTCCTTGAGGTCCTTGACGATTCTCTCGCCGATAACTGCGGGTGACGCAATGAGCCGCTTGTGCTGCGTCCAGGCATAGCCGATGCATGCGCTCAAGAGAATGGCTCCGGCAATGATGGTGATGCTGATGAGCGAAACCGGAGTTCCCGTCGTTGTCATACGGTACAGGACGAATGCCCACACGGCCGCAACAACGATGCCGAGAACCAAGCTGACGTGCTTCCGGCGCTTGTGCCGGTGCGGATGAGTTGCAATCTGAGGAACCGGTTTCTGTGGAATCTGCGGTGGCTGTTCCTGCTGAGTAATCTGTGTGTCAGGACTGTGCGTTATCTCATCGAGTTCTGCCATATCCTGCTCGTTTCCGAGTCTGTTTTTAAACGTTGCGGGGAAAACGCTATGTACGAACGACAAAACTGCCGGGGCAGGAACGACGCGGAAAGCAAGACGTGTGAAAACAGGTCCGACGTCGTTGAGCGGAGAGAAGAGTCTTTGCCCTGCTTCTGAAGGAAGCAGTTATGAGTTGCTTCTCGATGCGAGACGAGGAGGA
>Ga0307473_10000275_pt1 | contig 10908 bp, 8 predicted proteins | sample atmos_gasesAM5C__FD_203744 | JGI IMG/M metagenome (GOLD analysis project Ga0307473, IMG submission 203744) | Hardwood forest soil microbial communities from Morgan-Monroe State Forest, Indiana, United States - atmos_gasesAM5C_515 | ecosystem: Environmental > Terrestrial > Soil > Temperate forest...
TTCCTTGCCGTGTTTCGCGCCCACCAAGGGCCACGGCCCGGGAATTCCCCCCTTGTTCACGTCCTGCGTTTTCAGGATAGGATCTTTCACCAGGACTTTGAAATAGCCGTGGTCTTGATACAGGCCGCGGATGCCCACTTCCAGGTCCTCATCCAGTTTCTGTCGATCATAAGTCTTGTTGAGAACGGGGATTTCAGTGATTCCGAGGGGTATTGCGTACGGCCTGCTGTGCCGCATAGCGCGGATGATCTTGCGCTGGGAAAAAGCCTTGTTCCCCTGGATGGTGATCACTCCCACTTTGACCTTCGGCCCTTCATTAATGTTGAAGACCAGCTTCACGGCGTTCGTCGCGGCGATGCGTTCGTAGGTTGGCTTCACTGTTGCGAACTGGCGGCCGTGCTCCGCAAGCAGTTCCTTCAGCACCACCTCTGCTCGTTTGATTTTTGTGGGATCAAACTGGCTCTCGACCGAAAGCCCTACCTTGCGTTCCTTGAAACGATCGAGGATGTCGGATTCACTGACGGATTTGTTTCCTTTGTATTCAATGCGGCGGATGATGGGCCGCTCCTGAACATAAAAGACCAGGATCTTTCCGAAAGGATTCTTGGGGTCGTCTTCCACCTCTAAGCGAACATCTTCGAAAAATTGCGTATTCCAAAGCGCCTGGAAATCACGGCGCACACCCTCCGCAGTGAAGGGATCTCCGACGCGTGAAAACATACGCGCCCGCAAAGTGTCTGACTGGATGCGCCGATTACCTGAAAATTGGATGCCGGTGATGACGTACGGAGTGCCGGTTGCCTGCTGCCTCTGCTGACCCCAAAGGGGATGTCCTGAGGCAAGAACCATCAGATACACAACGGCGAGGATTGCGAATCGGCGCAGAAAAGTTTTCCTGCTGGCGGCCAAGGTTCTGGTCAAGGCCGCAGTCCCCCGCCCAAGATTTTTTGCTCCCCCGCCGGACCGCTCCCGCCCGGCTTGCGCGTGTAGGATTCCTAGTGGGCCACCGGGGTTGCTTCAACCACGGGACGGAACGAGAGACCGTCGCCGGATAGAAAAACTTCCAGCGTGGCCGGCCGCTGCAGTCCGCCCTGGATCAGAGCTTCCGACAGTGGGTCTTCGACATACTTCTGTAACGCGCGCCGGAGCGGCCGCGCGCCATAATTTCGATCGCTGCAGGTCTTCTCAAGAATCCACTGGCGCGCCTCCGGTGTAATCGCAATCTGCACCTGGCGATGCACCAGCGTTTCGTTAATTTGGCCCACCAGCAAGTCGATGATCCGCAGCAGGTCGTCGTCCGTGAGTGAATTGAAGAGAATCACTTCGTCGAGCCTGTTCAAAAATTCGGGGTTGAAGACCCGCTTCACCTCGCTCATCACCATGTCATCCTGGCTCTTCGCAACGGCCACTTCATCTGCAGACTGGAAGCCCAGACCAGATTGCTTCTGCAACTGGCGCGCGCCGAGGTTGGAGGTGAGGATAATGATGGTGTTGCGGAAATCCACAGTGTTGCCGAGCCCGTCAGTCAATTGCCCGTCTTCAAAAACCTGCAGCAGGATATTGTATACATCTGGGTGCGCCTTCTCGATTTCGTCCAGCAGGATCACGGAATACGGAGTGCGGCGAACGCGTTCGGTCAATTGGCCGCCCTCTTCGTAGCCAACGTATCCCGGAGGCGCGCCGATCAGCTTCGACACGGAATGTTTCTCCATGTATTCGGACATGTCGAACCGGATCAGAGATTTCTCACTCCCGAAGAGAAATTCGGCCAGTCGCCGGGCAACTTCCGTCTTGCCGACACCCGTTGGCCCGAGGAACAGGAAACATCCCACGGGACGGCCCGGGGCCTTCAGGCCGGCGCGGCTTCGGCGAATCGCGCGCGCCAGCGCCGTGATGGCTTTGTCCTGGCTGATAACGCGGCGATGAAGTTCTTCCTCGATACGCAGCAGTTTTTGTTGTTCGTCTTCCTTGATCGCAGAAACTTGTATGCCCGTCCAGCGAGCCACCACTTCTTCGATATCTTCGCGTGTGACCACACCGGTTGAAGAGTCGTCAATCTTCAGCTTCTCCCGCAGCAATCGCAGATGCTCCTTCTCTTTGCGCTCTTCCTCGGAGTAGAAACGCGCCTTTTCGAACTCGTGATTGGCGATCGCGGTTTCCATCCGGTGCGTGATGAACTTCACGCGCTTCTGCACTTCTGAAACTTCGTCAGGCAGCATTGCCTGGCGCAGTTTCACGCGCGAACCGGCTTCGTCCAGCAGGTCAATTGCCTTGTCCGGCAGGAAGCGGTCCGGGATGTACCGGTTCGAGAGATATACGGCGTACTGGATGGCTTCGTCGGTGTAGCTGACGGCATGAAACTTCTCGTAGCGGTCGCGCACGCCCTGCAGCACGCGAATGGCTTCGTCCTCGTTCGGCGCCGAAACCTTCACAGACTGGAAGCGCCTCTCGAGCGAGCGATCCTTCTCGACCGACTTGCGATATTCGCCGGGCGTTGTCGCACCGATGCACTGGATTTCGCCGCGGCTCAGCGCCGGCTTCAGGATATTGGCGGCGTCGAGCGAGCCTTCGGCCGAGCCTGCGCCGACCAGCGTGTGCAATTCATCGATGAAGACGATCGAGTTCTGGCTCTCCATCAATTCCTTCATGATGGTCTTCAGCCGCTCTTCAAACTGCCCGCGGTATTTTGTGCCGGCTACGATCAGCGAAAGATCGAGTGACAGAATGCGCTTGTCGGCAAGGAATGGCGGAACATCGCCGTCCGCGATTCTCTGGGCCAGTCCTTCGACGATCGCGGTCTTGCCCACGCCCGGCTCGCCGATCAGGACAGGATTGTTCTTCGTGCGGCGGCAGAGAATCTGGATGGCGCGTTCGAGTTCGCGGTCCCGGCCCACCAGCGGGTCGAGTTGCCCTTCCATCGCCGCCTGCGTCAAATCGCGGCTGAATTCTGCTAACAGGGATGCTTCTTTAGGCCGATTCACAGGCACCTTCTCTCCCGCACTGCGCTGGAGTTCTTCGCGCACGGTGGAAAGCCGTAATCCGCGTTCTATTAAAATTTCCGCGCCGAAGGATTTCTCCTCGCGCAGCACTCCCAAGAGTAAATGCTCCGTACCCACATGTTTGTGGCCCAGCCGCTCGGCTTCTTCCGCTGCAAAATTCAGGATCCGCTTGCACTCCTGGCTTAGCGGCACTTCCACCGACGTGGAAATGCGCTCGCGGACAGTGATGCGCGATTCGATTTCTTTGCGGATGGACTCAATCGAGCCGTGCGAACGTAGAAAGCGGTTCGCGAGTGCCTTGTCCTCACGCAACAGGCCGAGCAGCAAGTGTTCCGTCTCGATGTACGGGCTGCCGTACTGGCTTGCCTCGTACCGTGCGAAAAAGATCACGCGCCGAGCTTTTTCTGTATAGCGTTCAAACACGTTTCACCCGCGCTCTCCCTGAGTCCTTGTTGCTGGGCCTGCCTGTCGCGCCATCGCAGCCGCGGAACCTGCAAGCCCCTCACCACCCGGGTTCAGTTTGCCGTGCTCGAGAGCCAAAACACGGTCCGTTCGCCGGGCCAACGATAGGTTATGGGTTGCGAGAATAGAGGTCAGGTGATGAGACCTGTGAAGGCGCTGCATGAGTTCAAAAACGTTCTCTGCGCTCCGTTCGTCCAGATCCCCGGTAGGTTCGTCTGCGAGCAGCAACGCCGGCCGATTTACCAGCGCTCGCGCGATCGCCACGCGCTGCTGTTCGCCCCCCGAAAGTTCCCCTGCGCGTTGCGCGGCACGATCTGCTAGTCCCACTTCCCCCAGCCATTCTTCCGCCGCCCGAAGCGCCTCACCCAACCCTTCGCCCCGAACCAGCATGGGCATCGCCACATTTTCCACCGCGGTGAAATCCGGCAGCAGATGATGCCGTTGCCACACAAAACCCACGGCTCGATTGCGATACTCCGCCAGCTCCGCCTCAGAAAGTGTGTGGAGCGAATTCCCGCCGAAGTATACTGTACCGCTTGTTGGAGTGTCCAGCGCGGCCACCAGATGCAGCAGGGTGCTTTTTCCCGCGCCCGATGGGCCGACGATGGCGATCATTTCGCCCCGTTCAATTGACAAATCAATTCCGTCGAGTGGTGTAATTCCCTGCGAACCTGAGCGAAAGGTCTTACGGAGATTCTCAACGAGCAGTATTTGGCCGGAGTTTGTGGCGGCCCCGAAATGCGAGTCGTTAACTGCCAGTGCGCCCAAGCTCGCCTGAGTGTGCATCGCCTACCACCTCTATGTCACGTTAGATGCCGAACGAGCCGTTCCGTATGTCCCTATTTTTCATTCATCTAGCCTTTCGCAATCCGAGACGATTCTAAATACTTTCACTTTTTTGCCGTACTGCTACCTCTATCTGCCGGCCGTGCTCCTTTCCGCCAAGTGGCCGCTAGGCTACAACTTCGCCCTCAAAATGATTCTAACATGCCTTGCGCCGTGGTTTCGAAACGAGCCCCGACAGCGATGGAATTAGGTAACACTCCCCTATTCAAACCGGAAAATCTCCACGGGAAGGATGCGGGCGGCAGAACGTGCGGGCAGTACTGTCGCCGCGATGCTGATTGCCAGGGCTGCGGCGGCGATCCAAATGGCATCAAATACATTCGCCCTGAACGGCACAAAGGGAATCGCGTACACTTCCGGATTGAGCGGAATCAGTCGCCACTTGTCTGCTATCCAGGCAGAAGCATAGCCCAGCACAAGGCCGGCCGTAGTCCCCGCGATACTCACAGCCAGCCCCTGCAAGATGAAAACCTTGCGAATCTGGTGGCGCCGCGCCCCCATGGCCACCAGCACGGCAATGTCACGCGCACGGTCGGTGACGGTCATCGTGAGCACCACAAGAATGTTCAGGCCCGCCACGAAGGTGATCAAACCGATAAAAAGCGCGGTGACCAGCTTCTCCAAGCTCAGAGCCCGGAAAAGCGCGCGGTTCTCATCCATCCATGTTGAAGTTGTGAAGCCGTTGCCGGCGCGACGCAAAAGCTGTTCGGCGATAGCGCGTGCTTCATCCAGATTGCTCACGCGGATCTCCAGCAAGCTGACCACGTCGCCGATACCGGCAAGACCTTGCGCGGAGCCGAGCGTCACGAACCCCCAATTTGCGTCGTAATCGTAAAACCCGGAATCAAAAACACCTGCCACGCGAAACCGTCGCGAGCGTGGCAGCATTCCAAACGGCGTCAGATTTCCCTGCGGGCTGGTGAGCGTAACGTAGTCCCCTGCGGAAACTTTCAGATCTTCGGCGAGGATGCGCCCGACGAGTAGCGCCGGGATGCCGTCCGCATCGGCGGCGAAATCGCCCGAACCCGAAACCATATGCCGCAGCGCTTCACTGGCTCGACGCTCGAGTTCGGGATCCACCCCTTTCAGAACCAGCCCACGCGCGCGCCCCCCCACAGAAAGCAGCACCGTGTCGTAAATCGCAGGCTCGATCGAACGCACGCCAGGTGTATCACTCAGGCGCGCCATCAGGCTGCGGTAGTCGCGGATCCCCTGCGGCCCGATGGGCTTCAAATTCACGTGAGCTGTGACTGTCAACAGCCGGTCGCGAATGGCCTGGCGAAAACCCGTGTTCATCGAGATCGCCACCACCAGCGTCGTCACGCCTGCCGCCACACCAATCACCGCCAGCAAGGTGACCAGTCGCAGCACCGCTGGACGGTTCGGCGATCGCAGATACCGCAGCGCAACCAGCCATTCAAATTTCATTTTGGTTTCTTGTCGGAAGGCGTGCCGGCATCCGCCTCTTCTTCAGGCTCGGCCGCTTCGGCGCGCAGCAGCGGAAACAGGACCACCTCACGGATGGAGTGCGAATCGGTGAGCAGCATCACCAGGCGGTCAACTCCGATTCCTTCTCCCGCTGTCGGAGCCAATCCATGGCTGAGTGCGCGGATGTAATCCGAATCTACTTCCTTCGGCGCTTCCAGCCCCCCTTTTTCCACCTGCGCGCGGAACCGGCTCTCTTGATCAAATGGATCATTTAACTCGGAGAAGCCGTTGGCAAGCTCCATCCCGGCGATGAAAAGCTCGAAGCGTTCGGCAATCGAAGGATCATCTGTGCGCGGCTTCGAGAGCGGCGAGATCGCCGTGGGAAAATCATAGATGAAAGTCGGCTGGGTCAAATTCGGTTCACCAATATTTTCAAACAGCTCACCCGTCAGCTCGCCATCAGATTGCTTCGCGGTGCCGGCGATTGGATCCACGCCGCGCGAACGCGCATAAGAATCGAAGCGGTCTGCAATCGCGCGCGGCCCCCCCGGCGCGGCCAGTTCAGCCGCCGTCGGTGGCGCGGCGGCTGCCGCCGGCCAATACTTCACAATGGCCTCACGCATCGAGAGACGCTCGAATCTCGCAAAGTCGATTTCCAGTTCGCCGTATTTGATCTTGGTGGCGCCACGAATCTTCTGTACCAGGCCGCGGAATAATTCCTCGGTCATGTCCATCAGCTCGAGGTAGTCGCTGTACGCCTGATAGAACTCGAGCATGGTGAACTCGGGCATGTGGATCGCGTCGATTCCTTCGTTGCGAAAGTTGCGGTTGATTTCGTACACGCGGTCCAGGCCACCCACCACCAGCCGCTTCAAATAAAGTTCAGGCGCGATCCGCAAGTACAAGTCCATGTCAAACGTATTGTGGTGCGTCACAAACGGCCGTGCCGTGGCCCCACCTAAGATGGGATGCATCATCGGCGTTTCGACTTCAATGTACCCGCGCGCATCAAAAAACTGCCGCAGCTCCCGGATAATCTGCGACCGACGCAAAAAAATCTCGCGGGTGCGTTCATTTACGATCAGGTCGAGGTACCGGCGGCGGTAGCGTTGGTCCACATCTGCGAGCCCATGCCATTTTTCCGGCAGCGGCAGCAGCGCTTTGCTCAGCAGTTCCACCCGCTCCACCCACACGGTCAGCTCGTTTGTTTTTGTACGGAACAGATGGCCCGTAACCCCGATGATGTCACCCAGATCCAGCAATTGGAAAAGTTTGAATCCCTGCTCGCCAACCACATCCAAACGCACATAAATCTGCAATCGAACGCCGTCGCTGGCGATGTGCGCGAAACCAGCTTTGCCGTGGGGTCGCAGTGCGACGATGCGCCCCGCCACGCGCACTTCCACGCGCTCGGCACTGAGTTGTTCCGTCGTCCGGTCGCCAAACACCGCCGCAATCTGCCGGGCCGTATGCGTCCAGGAAAATTTGTGCGGGTAGGCGGAGTTCCCAAGAGCCTCGATTTCACTCAGCTTTTTGCGGCGCTGGAGAAACTGGTCGAGCGGTTCAAATTCCAACGGGACAATCCTTTCGAAACTTTGGCCGTTTGAGTGAACCGGGCCTTCGCGGTGAGTCGCGCGGCAGTATAGCGGGCGCCTTCCGCAAGCGTCAAGAAAACGCTATCCGCCGAAACCGGTGGTATAATCCCGCTTCCTTTCGGAGGTTGCTTGTTCCACAAGCGCAATCGCGGACCCGTCTCCGTGCGACGTGACGTTCCTGAGGATTGGCTGGCTGCGCTGCCCAGGGATAAGAGCCAGATCTTCGACGCCGTCGTGCGCCAATGGGAATGTTCCTACGCGATGATGAGCGTCGCGCTCGATGACGCTCTGACTTTGCGCCTTCGGGGTGAACTCGTCTGCGCCCGCCAGCAGGTTCAGATTACCGCCAATCTAGTGGCCCGCTTTTCCGGCTCCCTGATCGCGGCCTGCGCTTCTATCGCAGAAGCTGGCAGACATGTAAGTGATCTTCCTATCGTCGAGCCCCTCAAGACGCAGTTTTTTCGCGGCGACACCGCGCAGAGCGCTGCCTCGTGGAATGGACTCCTGCACCACGTCCTATTTGGCGACCGCTCACGCTTCTTCCACAAACTGCGCATCCTCTCCAGCACGGTCGAGCAATTGGACTGCGAGTTCGATCGCGCCGCCACCGACCTCGCCGAGGGTGTCTCTGAGCAGCCTGGCGTGTGCTGGGCGGCCCTCGATTCCGTTCATTACGATCTGAATACCTGCCTTCGTGAGGCCGAAGTGGTATTGAAAGCCTTTCTGCGCGCCCTCCCCACTGAGCAGTCGGCAGCCTTCTCAGCCATGGTGATGGCACCCCCACCCACCAAGCCCGTGCCGGGGCGTCAGCGGCTCACCCACGTCTCTGCCTAGCTCGGCCATTCGCACTGGCAGACTCGTTCGCGTGCCCAGCCCGCCAGCGGGTAGCTCGCCGCTGTCCATTTCGATTCGGGGACTCGGCTACTCAGCCTGATTGCTCCATATCGTGCCCCTCAGGCTCTCTCCTTACTGGACGTGCAAGCCGATTCCGACGAAAATGGGTGGTCCCCGGCGCGCAACCTCCGCATCCAAACCGGATGCCTTCGCGCCCACAAGACGCCCTAGTCCCGCCTGCTGGCGGTTGGGATGTCGGGGAAGAACAGCAAGTACAACTTCTGGAGCGGCCGACGCATCGCAATAAAGGATGCGTCCCGACGGGTAGCGTGGCCCGAACGAGACGAACTGAACCTGGGGAAATGCCGGAGGCGGATGCCATCCGGCTCGCCCAGCAGGGTGATGCGGCGGCTTTCGAGCGGCTGTATCAATTGCACAATCGCAGGGTCTATTCCCTATGTTTGCGGATGGTGGGAAACACGGCCGAAGCAGAGGATTTGACGCAGGAAGCATTCCTCCAACTCTTCCGCAAGATCTCCACTTTCCGCGGCGAGTCCGCCTTCTCGACCTGGTTGCACCGCTTGTCGGTGAATGTTGTGCTGATGCGGCTGCGCAAGAAGTCGGCGGCGGAAACTTCGCTCGAAGAAGTCACGGAACCGGACGAAGAATCCGGTGGACCACGGCGTGATTTTGGCGCGCCGGATTTGAGGCTGAGCGGTTCGATTGACCGCCTCAACCTGCAGCGAGCGGTCGAGCAGTTGCCGCCCGGTTACAAATCAGTTTTCGTGCTGCACGACGTGCAGGGTTACGAACACAACGAGATCGCTGAAATTATGGGCTGTTCGATCGGCAATTCAAAGTCGCAACTCCACAAGGCCCGCATGCGCCTCCGCGAGTTGCTCCATGAGGCGCTGCGCGATAAGGCTCGCGAAGAACGCAAGGCCGCCGGAGGTAGTCTGGGCGCCGAGGACTAAGAGTATGGCAATGATCGGTTGTAAGGATTTTCCGGATTATCTCGGACCTTGGATGGAGGGCGACCGTCATCCCGACGCTCTCGCCCACCTGCGCGATTGCTCGCGCTGCCGGAGCCTGGTCGAAGATCTGAAGATTATTCAGGCCGCGGCTCAGGAATGGGGCCGCACAGAAAGCGAACCTCCGGCGCACATTTGGATTTCATTGCGCGTCCAGTTGGTGCAAGAGGGCTTGATTCACGAGCAGAGCAAACGCCGAGGATGGCTCACCGGCCGGCTTCCATCGCTCCCGAGGCCCGCGCTCGCAGGCGCCTACCTGGCAGCCGTGATCGCCGTCGCGTTCGGGCTTAGCGGGCCGGTGAACCAGCGGATTAACAGGGCGCGCTGGCTCGAGGGCACGCAGAATTCGACCACGCCCCTTCGCGCGCAGTTCGCTTCCGCGGAAATGAATGCAACCCCGCTCTCGGTTCCGGACTCCAATCCCACCGTGACCGCTTCCCTCCACAATAATTTGGCGATTGTTGACAACTACATCGTTCTGTGTGAAAAAAGCGTCAACGAAGAACCCGAAAATGAATTGGCGCGCGATTATCTCTTTGAGGCCTATCAACAGAAAGCGGATCTGCTTGCCCAGTTGAGCGAACGCGGAGGGTCTGGCCGATGAGCACGACTCACTTTGTTTCCGGAACTAGGAATGGGAAGGCGGCGGGACTCCTCGCCTCAGGCCTTCTTCTCTTCAGCGCGACCGCATCCGCGCACCGCATTGAGAAGCACTTTACCGTCGAGCCGCGCGCCGTAATTACAATTCACAATCCAAACGGCAAGATTGTCGTGAAAGCCTGGACCAAGCATGAAGTAATGGTCATTGCCAATCACGCGAGCGATAAGGTGGAAGTCGCCGCGGAGCAAACGGGCAACCGCGTGGACTTGCGAACACAACAGCTTGCCGACACTGTGGCGCCTGATGATTTGCGCGCCGATTACGAAGTGAGTGTTCCGGAAGACGCGGAGCTTCAGATTCATGACGATTCCGGGGAAGTCACCGTCGCCAATGTGCTTGGCGACATGAACGTGGAAACCGTCGCAGCCGGCGTTGCCCTGGAAGACGCGGCCGGATACCTCACCGTCAAGACCGTCGGCGGTTCGTTCCAATGCATCCGCTGCGCCGGGCGCCTGGAAGTCTCCTCCATCAGCGGAAGTTTCCGCCTCCTCGACCTCCGCAGCTATCATGTGCGCGCGCAAACCTCCACGGGCAACATTCTCTTCGACGGCGAATTTCTTCCGAACGGGATTTACCGCCTCAAGAATTATAGTGGCGTGATTGAAGTCCGCTTTTCTCCCGGCGACTCCTTTGACTTGAGCGCCACCTCGCTTAAGGGCACTGTGAACAACGAGGCGAAACTCACGCCGCCGGCTCACCCGCAGCGCTTGTCCTCAAAATTCGGTTACGCGCTCGGCACCTTCAACGCCGGCCGCGCCAAAGTCGAACTCACCTCCTTCGATGGTACAATCAACGTCCGTAAGCGTAATTGATTGCGCCATTCCACAACGGAAAACGCTCCGATCTCGATGCAGTCCCAGGCCGCGCGCTCAAACTCTATGAAGAATGACCTGCGCCCACGCAGGCTCGTGTGCCTCGTCGGATTCATGGGCACCGGCAAATCCACCGTCGCGCGCCTCCTGGCTCGCCAGGTCGGCTGGCACTACGTGGATCTCGACAAGTTGATCACTGAAACCAGCGGGCTCTCCATTCCCGAAATCTTCGACCGATTG
>Ga0307473_10000276_pt1 | contig 10907 bp, 12 predicted proteins | sample atmos_gasesAM5C__FD_203744 | JGI IMG/M metagenome (GOLD analysis project Ga0307473, IMG submission 203744) | Hardwood forest soil microbial communities from Morgan-Monroe State Forest, Indiana, United States - atmos_gasesAM5C_515 | ecosystem: Environmental > Terrestrial > Soil > Temperate...
TAAGGACCCCTTGATGAGCTGTCCCATCTGTGAAAAGCGGCGCCCTGAGCGCTTTTGTCCAGCGAAGGGTGAAAAGATCTGCGCGGTCTGTTGTGGCCGCGAGCGCGAAGTCACAATTGATTGCCCCTCGGATTGTCCTTACCTCGTCGCGGCGCACCGCTATGAGCGGGAACATCGCGCGCCTCTCTCGCCCGAGGAATTTCCCTACCGCGACGTGGAATTCCCGGCAGAATTCGTTCATGAGCGCTGGGCCGTGCTGGCAGGCCTCGCTGGAACCATTCTTGGCTTCCACGCGGAGAACAAGGATCTCCGCGACACTGAAGTTCTTGCAGCAGTAGAAGCTCTGGCGGAAACCTGTCGCACTCTCGGGACAGGAATCTACTACGAACGTCCGCCCGATGCGCCGATCCCACGCGCGCTCTATGGCCGCATCGCCGAATTCGTACAGGAGTTCAAGAAACAGGACCCGAATCGCACCGGGTTCGGACCTCTGAGGGACTCGGACGTGTTCCGTCTTCTGATATTTCTTCTGCGCGTCGGAAAGCAGGAAACAAACGGCCGCTCGCGTTCGCGCTCCTTCCTTGATTTTCTACGTGTGCGTTTCCCGCCTCCCGCCGGTGCCGGGAAAGAAGCTCCGCGCATCATCATGCCCTAGGATTCTTGGCGCCCGGTTTCTAAGAAAATCTCTTCATGCCGAGGCGTCCGCCGGCGCAGATAGACCGAGCGCCAGCTGCGGTGATTGTGCTTGGTGGGGTGCTCGAATTTGGGCGAGCGAGCCGAGTCCGTATTTCTGCCGCAAATTCGCTACGCGCGCGGAAATCTCCTTACGATATGTCTCCGGCGCATATCCTCCGGGGCCATACCATTCCTGATATCGCCGCAGCAGCTTGGGAAATTTCCGCTCGAGGAATGGCAGAAACTCCTTCAACGAGGGAGGCATCAGAAAAAGCGCGTTGCCGCCGAACCATTGCGCATCTGCATCTCGCGCGCCCCGCGCGACTGCGTCCAGATCCTCCTCCTGATCGGTCAGGCCCGGGAGAATCGGCATGGCGAAAACTCCCGTCGCGATTCCCGCGGCGCGCAACTGGCGCACGGCATCCATGCGCAAGTCTGGCCGTGGCGCCCGTGGCTCGAGCAATCGCGCCAGGCGAGTCCGCATGGTCGTGATACTGATGTTGATCGTCAACGCCGAACGCTCCGAGATGCGCCTCAGCAAATCAATGTCGCGCACCACTTGATTCGATTTCGTGGTGATCTCCAACCGCAACCCTTCACGCTCCGCCATTTTCTCCAGGATCGCGCGTGTGGCGCCGAATTCCTTCTCGGCCGGTTGATAGGGATCTGTCGCAGTACCGATGGCGATATGCTCGCCCCAGATTTTCTTCGTCACCAGGTCGCGCTCCACTGTTGCGGCCGCATCCTGCTTCACGTAAATCTTCGACTCAAATTCTCCGCCGTCCAGCTCCATGTATTCGTGTGTGTAACGCGCATAGCAATAGCGGCAGCCGAATTCGCAACCACGGTAGGGATTCACCGTCCAGTGGAATGGCACGCGCTCCGAATCGCAGCGATTCAGGATTGAGCGGACGGGCAGTAGAAAATATTCCGTCCCGCGCTTGGCTTCTGCGCAGGGGGAGGAAGCGGCGAGGCGCGCAATGCCGACCAGTTCCTGAGCGGGCTTCGTTCTCCGGTCTGGTACCGGAGTGGGCGCGGAAGCTTCGCTCGGGGACTCACAGGTGCCGTGGCGAGCGGCTGTGGGGAATAAGGTGAGACTGGTCTGCTTCGGCCGGGTCCGCCGACGTGGGAACGTCGCCGGGCTGGGCCGAAGTATGGGAGATGTGGCCATTGATTGCCTCGCCGCACGGGGAGCACTATATTCGCCTTTTGTTCGCCATGTCAAGAAAAATATTTCGCTTTATTTTCGCCTGTACGCCCAGGCAGGTTCCCCTTCTGAAACCCGGCCTTCTGGCCAGCAGCCAGACCCATCCACGCGGTCTATACTCGGAAGATTCGTACACATAGGGGTAGGAGCTTTGGCCGAAGTCGGAATACTGATCATAGACGACGACATCGTCAGCCAGCGTGCCTTGAAGCACATCCTCGATTCAGAAGGCTGGCGCGTTCGCATCGTTCCGCTGGCTTCGCATGCGCTCGCGGAACTTGCAAGTGGCCAATGGGACCTGGTCGTTGTCAACATAGCCCTCACTGACCTGCGTGGCCCGCTCTTTTCCATCCTGAAAGAGCTGGCTCAGGCGGACACAACCGACGCACCCGAGCCCCAGGAGACATCGGAGGATGTACTCCAGTCTTTGGCGGAGGTACCCCGACCTCACTCTTCGGAGGATGTACTCCGATCTTCAGAGCATGCACTCCGGTCTTTGGACAATGTACCCCAGCCCTCGAACGATGTTCCTGATGGCGCAGTAGCTGTCGTTGCCAAGAAGCGCCTCCGCGTCCTTTTTCTCGTACCGCTGCTGGCAGCCAAGCATGTCCAGCCGATCCTGGAACAGGAAGGACTGCCCTATTCCCCCAAGCCATACCATTTGCATGACTTCCTCGAGAAAGTGAGTGAGCTGCTGCTGGAAGCCGGTGCAATTACGGAGCCCATCCGCAGCATAGGCAGCCTGTCCGCTGGCAAGAAGCGCGTTCGCGCGCGCCGCGTTGCGCGCGACAGCCGCCGCGGAACCATGTTCGCCTCCCGCGAGGATTACCAGATGAGCGAGGAAGAACTGGTCGAGTGGGAGAAGCAGGAAGAAGAGGAGCGCAAGAAGCGCGAGAAAGAGAAGAAGGACCGCGAGCACCTCTAGCCGGCCCGTAACTCCCAGCACCCCTCTGCGCCACGAACCCGCCTGATAACCCTGCAAGAAATTCACCGCTGCCCGTTCACAGTGATGAAAGCCATTCCAAGCGGAGTTGTCCCGCTTCGGCGATCGAGGAGGACGTCATGCAGGCCAAGCAGGAAAAAATCTTTCTGGGTGCGAGCATGGGCTTACTCATTTTATTGGCGGGGGCGCTTCTGATGACAAATCCAAATCCAGAAGTTCGAGCCGCGGGTGCGAAAGGAGTTCCCGCGCCCGGCGGACAGGGCTGGCATTTGCTGGACCCGATCTCGTACGAAAACTTGACCATCTTTCCGGTGGTCTCCACGCAGCTGGCCGACACCCGCGATTTCGCGACGCTCGACGAAGCGCTCGCTTCCGGCGATGCAGTGGTCACCGAGCAGGGAGATTACCTTCGCCGGACGCGCGAGGGCGCTGCCCAAACGATGCCACCGAGAGTTGGCGCGCAAGTGAACCAGCTCGTGCTCGTCAATCGCGGCAAGCGGCCCTTGATCTTGCTTGCCGGCGAAGTGGTTTCCGGCGGGAAGCAGGATCGCATCATCGGCAAAGACCGCATCGTTCCCATCGGCGCGCCGCCGCTGCCGTTGGATGTGTTCTGCGTCGAGCACGGACGCTGGACCGGCGCCTCCGACAAATTTGCCGCCGCCAAAATGATGGCGCATCCAAGCGTGCGCGAAAAAGCCGCGGTCGAGCAGGACCAGTCGCAGGTGTGGGCCGCCGTCCGCGGCCAGGCCTCGATGTCGAGCAACTCGGAAAATAATCCCAATAATCGTGTAGCCTCCGGCGCGCCGCCGGCGGCACTTTCCTCGCGCTCACTCGACAGTGTGATCGCCTCGGAAGCTCACACCCAATCGTACAAACAAATCTACGAGTCGCGCGCGGTCGGCACTTCAGTTGAAAATTTTGCCGAGCAAATCCAGCGGCGATTCGACCGCGCCACCAGCGGCTTGAAGGGCGAGCGCGTGGTCGGCGTCGTGGTCGCCTTCGGCGGCGAAGTCGCCTGGAGCGACGCGTTCGCTTCCTCGCAGCTCTTCGAAATCTACTGGCCGAAACTGCTGCGCAGCTACGTGATCGAAGCGCTCACGCGGCACGCGACGCACGAAAACGCTTCGCTCGACGACGCGCGCGACTTCCTCCATCCCGCCACTGGCCATCGCCGCGAAGAGACCGAGCCGGGCGTCTATCGCTGGCGCGAAAGCACCGCCGGCAAGGTCGCCCAAATCGAGCTCGAAGCACTCGCGCCCAAACCCATCACGCTGCACTGGCTCAAGGTTCTTCGCGCAAGTTGACGACCCGATAAGGGTCTCCCTCCTGAGGCTCCGGTCTTTCCGGGGCCTCAGGATTTGCTCTTCGGGTTGTTGCTTTTCGTACCGCCGGCATCTTGCTTGTCCCGAGCGCAGCCGAGTGGCCGGCTGTCTGGGTTTTAGTTTAGCGTTGTCATCCCGACAGAGGCCGCTTTCCGGCCGACGAGGGATCTGCTGTTTGGTGTTCGCCCTTGCCTTTTTGCTGTCTGCCTTTCGATTTTCACTTTTCTCTCTATCAGTGTTTATCTGTGTTCATCTGTGGTTAACTCGCCTTCCTCCCACAGCCGCACCACGCTGCGATCCGTCGTCTCCGCCAGCAGCTCCGCGATCGTCTTCTCAAGAACCGGATGCCGCACCCCCGGCGCGATCTCCGCAAACGGCACCAACACAAATCGCCGCTCCGCCATCCGCGGATGAGGAATTTCGAGCCCCGGCATTCGCACCACGCTCGATCCGTACAAGAGAATATCCATATCAATCAGCCGCGGCCCTTTCGGCACTCGCCGCTCGCGCCCCAGCCCGCGCTCGATCTCGAGCAGCGCGTCCATCAACTCCTGCGGCTGCAAATCCGCTTCCGCCTCCACCACACAATTCAAAAACCACGCCTGCTCCCGCATCTCCACCGGCTCCGTCTCATACAGTGACGACACGCGCGTCACCCGCACGCCGCGTGGGCCAAGCGCCGCAAGCGCGCGCCGAATATTCCCGGCGCGGTCACCGATGTTCGCTCCCACCGATAGGTAGATTGTCGTCATGTCTCGCACGAGATGTCTGCCGGGCTTCCAATTAAATCCTGAAGTAATCTCGACGTCTTACCCTGGTCAGAGGCTATCCGCGAACATGGTTCTGTAGTATCGATACCAGTCGCTTTGAAATCTCTCTTCAGGGTCATACTTCTTTTTCAGTCGTAGGAATTCCGTGAACTGCGGATAACAGGTTTCAATCTGCTTCCGAGTCGCATCCCGATGGTATGTCAGGTAGTACGTGCCTCCCCTTCGCGCTGCCATGTCGATGAGCCTGCGGAAAGTTTCGGTAGCGTTCTGAATTCCTTCTGGGCTGTGAACTGTATGAAGGTTAAAGATCGTGCATGCGTAAGGCTGCTTTGCCCAGGGCATGAAGCTCTCATCATCGCGCTCAATTATTCGGACAGTGCCGTAGATCAGATCAACCCTGTTTTTGCGAAAGTCTTCCCTCACTTCATCGAAAAATCCCTTCAGTGCAGCCCTGGGGACGTCGATCTCAGTGATGATCTCGCTCGCCGGATAGGGAGCGTGGAGCTTTTGGTCGATCTCCCTGTGATAATTATCGGGATAAATACTCAGCTGGTGTAGGTCAGACCAATACACTTGCCTGTTGGTCGAGAGATAGTAGTCCGCGTATGTTTCGAATGCCTCTTTCGCGTCCGTGTGGGCGAGGTAGAGGAGTTGTCTCCAGTTGTCATCAGATAACTGTCTCTCTGTGGGCGGTATCGGTGTCTCCAGCGGAACTGGTCGATAGCAGGAGAATACGCCCTTGTTCAGAAAGTCTTCAGAGTCTCGGTCAATAGCGAACTGAAAATCGCCATAGGTGAATCCTTCTGAAATATTTCTTTCGAGTGCAGAGACGAGTCCGTCCACCGTTCGAATTTCCACGACGCGCTCGATCTTGGTTCGCGGCACAAGGCGTAATTGCAGGGAGGTGACCATTCCAAAAAGGCCATACCCACCGTGGACCAAGCGAAATAGCTCCGGATTCTCCGCTCGACTGCATGTATGGGCAGTCCCTGTTGCATCTATAAGGACAAAGGATTCAATGTTACTGATGAAGGGCTTCATCGTCAGGCCGCGCCCGTGCGCATTCGCTGCCATTGTTCCGGCCAAGGTCAGCCGATCAGCACCGGTCTGTTTCTGCGCGATACCCCATGCGAGGCGATTCCCCTTCTGTAATTCAAGATAGGTTTGAATTAGTTCCAGCCATTCAATCCCGGCTTCCACCTCCACAATTCCACGCTCCCGATCCAGATGGAGCACTCGCTTCAGTTTTCGGACATCAATCAGCAACGTATCGGTACCAAACTGCTGTCCTCCCATCGCGTGCCGTCCACCCGCAACTGAGATTACCTTTCGATCTCTCCGCGCCGTACGAACGATGCTCTGCACATCCTCCAGGGAATGTGGCTGTATGATCTTCAAGACTCGAGTCGAATTGAGTTGGGAATAAATATCGTTGACGAGAATCGGCTCCGGTCCTGCTGCCAGTTTTCGTGCACCACTCGAAGCGACCGCAAGAGCAACTGAGCCAGCAATGAACTCGCGTCTCGAAATCATATTACGCCTTCAAAATTGCTTGAGGATTTGCGTCGGCGATGGCAAGGAGTTTTAAGTCGGCGAGATGCGTCGGCCAAGTCCCCCTCCTTGAAAAATTAGACCAAGGCTACTTCGCGGTCGAATTTAGGCTTTTTCTCCGCGCGCAGTTTCAGCGCGACACCACAGGCGGCGGCGATGCGTTCCAGCATCGTGAGCGAATGGCCGGTATAGGCGGCATCTTCAAGACGGGCAATCACCGATTGTGTCGTCCCAACTTTCTTAGCGAGCTCGGTCTGAGTCAATCCCGCATCGTCCCGCATCTCGCGGACGAGGAGTGCCAAGTCAATTTGGTGCAGGGTGCGCGTGAAGGCCTTACGGTAGGCAGCGCTCTTGCGTGCGCGCCGCTCGACAATCTCGCTGTGTTTGTCCCGCTTGACGGTTTGCTTCACAGGCCCAACTCCTTCAGGATCGCTTCCCTTTCTTTCTGCGATCCTGTGTAACGATTTCGGAACTTCATCCAGAGCTTTCGTAGCTGCCGTGCCCTCGCAATCTCGCCGGGTGGAGTCTGCTCTGTCTTCTTCTGAAATCCTGAGGTAATCACGATGAGCATTCCCGGCTGATAGAAGAACAGCACACGGAAAATCCGGTCGAATTGTTTGACCCTTAGCTCGAATATGTCATCTGCCAGCTTCTTTACAAACTTGCCCTGCATCCGGTTGCCATAGATGTGCAGGCGTTCGATAAACGCGTCTATGCGGCCGGCTGCCTTGTCGTCCAGCGAATCCACGAACTCACGGGCGGGCACTCGCCCATTTGGCAGCTCAACATACTCAATCGTGAATTCACCACTCGCGCGTCTCTTTGCTCTTCCAAGCAATTATCGCATTATTGCGATAGCTCGTCAAGTGATCTCAGGCGGAAAGGGTCCTGTAAGTACTACGTAGTTTTGCGAATATCGCGATCCCATTTTTTATGCTACCGTGGCTTGTTTTTGCACCCACTAAAGCGGGCGTAAGGGGGGCCGAGTGAGGATTTATAGGCGATGGGAATGCAAAATTCTAATCGGTAATGAGGTCGATTAGAAATCGCCGTAACTCACTCAAAACAAACGATCGGCACTGATTCTAATCGGTACTTTTTCGGGGGGTCTGTTGAGCAGCAACAGTCCAAAATGACAACGCAACAACGAAGAAACTTATGGTGAGCAACGCCGAACCATGCCGCACGCAACCCGGTGCGGCGCTACGAGAACAGGCCGGGCTGGCGGCGGGGCTCGTCTTTGGCCGGAGCGCCGTCGAAGGGCAGGCCGAAATGCTTGTAGGCCAGGGCGGTGGCGACGCGGCCGCGCTGGGTGCGGTCGAGCAGGCCGAGCTGCATCAGGTAGGGCTCGTAGATTTCTTCGATGGCGTCTTCTTCCTCGCTGAGCGAAGCGGCGATGGTGTTCAGGCCGACGGGGCCGCCGGAATATTTCTGGATGATGGTGAGAAGCAGGTTGCGGTCCACTTCGTCGAGGCCGTGCTCGTCCACGCCGAGCATTTTCAGCGCATCTTGCGCCACCTGCGCGGTGATGTCACTCTTTGCGCGTACCTCGGCATAATCGCGCACGCGCCGCAACAAACGATTGGCGACGCGCGGCGTCCCGCGGCTGCGGCGCGCGATCTCAGCGGCGCCGGGCTCGTCCATCTTGATGCCGAGAATTCTGGCGGAGCGCGTGACAATCTGGAGCAAGTCTTCCGGCGAATAAAATTCCAGGCGATGGACGATGCCGAAGCGCGAGCGCAGCGGCGCCATGATCAGCCCTGCGCGCGTGGTGGCGCCGATGAGTGTGAAGCGGTTCAGTTGATAGGGGTGGACGCGCGCGCCCGGGCCCTGGCCGATGATCAAGTCCACGCGAAAATCCTCCATCGCGGGGTACAGAATTTCTTCGAGCGCCGCTTGCATGCGATGGATTTCGTCGAGAAAGAAAAAATCGCGCGGGTCGAGCGACGTGAGTACGGCGGTCAAATCGCCCTTCTTCTCGAGCAGCGGCCCGGAGCTGATTTTGATCGCCGAGCCCATTTCGTTGGCCAGAATTTGCGCGAGCGTGGTCTTGCCCAGGCCCGGCGGGCCGTAGAGCAGCACGTGGTCGAGCGACTCTCCGCGCGCGCGCGCGGCATCCACCGCGATTTTCAGGTTTTCTTTTACGCGCGATTGCCCGATGAAGTCCTCGATTTTTTTCGGGCGGACGCTGGCTTCAATGCGCGCGTCTTCGTCGAGCGCTTTCCCGGAGATGATCCGGTCCCTCAATTTGCCCGCTGCTTGTCCCTCTTGCATGGTGTTTGCCTCCCCGCTGCGGGGAATCTAATCCTCTTCGAAAACGCCGATGCGGCCCTCGCTCTCGGTGAATTGCTGGCCGGCGTGGTCCAAGTCCTCGTACTCCCGGGCAAAGCGCTCGTGCATGGCAACGTAGGACGCCAAGCTGTCCCAGCGATCGATCGTCAAATAGTGGCGCTCGGTTTCCGCGTCGCGCAAAAGCTGCGTGCCCTGATAACCAGCATTCTTGCGAAAGAGTTCTACCCAAGGGCCGTCGTTCGCGTAGTGGCGCTCGAACTCCTTCACCTTGCCCACACGCGCGGTAAATTCCCAAACGAACTGAACCATATTCCGGCTCACCTTTTGACCGAGGCGCAACTGCGCGTGCGCTCGATTTATTATTCGCGGCCCGCGCGCGCTGATTTCTGCATCGCGCCGGTGCCCAGAATTTGCAGCGACGTCCGCAAGAGAGTTTCGAAATCGGCGCCACCCGTGCCGCGCGCTTTCTCGATGGTTTTTTCGACTGCTCGTGGATCGTATCCCAGATTCACGAGCGCCGAAGCGACGTCGGCTTCGAGCTGCGAGCGCGTGGCAGGCTTTCCGGCTTCGGCCACGTCCACGGCCGCGAGCTTGTCGCGCAATTCGACGACCATGCGCTCCGCCGTCTTCCGTCCCACGCCGGGAATGCGCACGAGTTGCGCGAGATCGCCTTTGCGGATCGCGGGGACAAGTTCCTCGAGGCTCATGCCGGAGAGAATTTTCAGCGCCAGCGACGGGCCCACGCCGGAAGCGGAAATCAGCAGCTCGAAGCAGCGTTTCTCGCGGGAGGTAAAGAAACCGTACAGCGCGAGCTGGTCTTCGCGCACGTGCGTGTGGACCAGCAGCGTCGTTTCGCAGTGGAGCGCGCCGAGGCTCGCGAATGTCGAGAGCGGGATTTGCACTTGATAGCCCACGCCGCCCACGTCGAGCAGGACTTGATTCGGGCTCTTCTCAATCAGCTTGCCGCGGAGCGCACCAATCATGTCCAGCGATTATTGATTAGCGTGTGCGGGCTGTCAACGCACGGCCAGCGTCGCGCCGCTGCTTCTGGAAACGCGGCGCCCCGACATGCGCGCCGCATATGGCACATCGGTGGCGAGATTTCGTGGAACAAAAGCATGCCTCAGCCCGTACTTGGAGTCATTGAGGGCGCGCGCCTCGCCGCGGGATATGTGTGCGCTTGCGCGCAGAAACATGCGCGCAACAAAGTCTCCGAAAATTCGGAGGAGGGGAGATTTTCTCGCCCATCGAGTGGGCGAGCACTGTTCGCATGCGAGAAAACAGTGTTCGCTGGTGATGCAAATTTTGCTTTTGTATGCGCGCGAACATTTTTTCGCTCACTTTTTCTGAATTTGCTCTCGCCGCTGAATGCGTCGCGTCTAACGAAGCGCAAGGGGCGATTGACCTCAAGGAGGAAGAGCAAATGTCACAACGTCGAATGAGTTTTGTATTCAGTGTCCTTGCCGCGCTTGCGCTGGCGTTGCCAATCGCTACTCGCAGCGACAACACGAATCCAACGAAAACAATCGTCAGCATGACAATGAAGCTCAGCAACCTGGTCACACTCGGGGAAACGGAACTGAAACCCGGCAGCTATTCCGTGAGAGCGGACAGCGTAAAAGTGACTCTGCTGCAAGGCGGCAAAGCAATCGCCGAAGCGCCGGTGCAGTGGAAGGATGAAGCCGGCAAGGCTGCGTACTCGTCCATCGTGACCGAGAGCAAACAGATCAAGGAGATCCACTTCAACGGCAAATCGAAGTACGTCGAGATCACGCAGTAGCGTTCTCCTCGCGTACCACCAGCGGGCGGCGCTTGATGCAGCAGGCGTTGCCCGCTTTTTTCTTGCGGTGTGATGCAGACAAGCCAGGGATTTGCGAAGAACTACGGGGATTACTTCACGCCTTCGATCAAATTTACGGAATCGATCACGCCAATGACGGCCATGTCGATCGGTGAGTTGGGCCGGCCGACGGCGGTCATCGCCGAATATCCTTCGGCGGCTAGCAGCACGCGCTCGCCGATTCCGGCGTCAACGGCGTCGAGCGCGAGCACGGCTTCCCCGCGATCCGAGCCGTCCAGGTTCAGCGGCTGGACGACCAGAATCTTGCGCCCCACGTGCGAGGGCGCTTTCTGCGTCGCCACCACAT
>Ga0307473_10000277_pt1 | contig 10907 bp, 18 predicted proteins | sample atmos_gasesAM5C__FD_203744 | JGI IMG/M metagenome (GOLD analysis project Ga0307473, IMG submission 203744) | Hardwood forest soil microbial communities from Morgan-Monroe State Forest, Indiana, United States - atmos_gasesAM5C_515 | ecosystem: Environmental > Terrestrial > Soil > Temperate...
ATGGGGTCGGGGACGGCTCGACGACGTTTAATCTCCCAGACGGACGTTCGCGGAACGTCATTATGGCGGGCACAGGTGCCGGACTTTCGACGAGGAATCTCGCCGACACCGGGGGAGAAGAAACGCACCTATTGAGCATCCCTGAAATGCCGTCGCATAGCCATGTGGAAACCGTCGGTTCTGGTGGGTCAAATGGCATTGGGGCTGGGGCGTTTTCGAGTAGTCCTACCGCTTCAGCCTTATCGACTCAAGCGACGGGCGGCGGGGGTACGCACAACGTCATGGACCCGTTCATCACCTTCACCTGTATGCTGAAACGATGACAGCGACATTGGAAAAGAGTAGAGTACGTCATGCGACGGTCGAGGATGACTTGTCGGCGTTGCTCGGGAATTTTGTGCTTCGATTGAATCATGAACAGATTTTGGTCTTGGACAATGGACGCGGCGTCGAGGGCATGTTGGTACTGTGGGATGGAGGCCATCAACAGATCCGAGTGGATCATCTTGTCGTACTGCCCGAGGCGAGCGACTACGGCGGTGCGAAGTTGATCCAAGGACTGATGACCTATTGTCGCGTGCGCGGAATTTCCGATGTGGTGTTTTGTACCTCATCTCCCGAGTTTGCGCTGAGGGCGATGTTACGCGGCGGACTCGTGACCGCTCCGATGTTTTACGTCCATTTCCCAGTGAAGGAGGAATAACCCATGCCCCCCTTAGCAGCTGCCGGGATTCCGGCGATCATCGCGGCCCTCGGGACAGCGGGCGGACTAGCGAACATGGGCTATCAAATGGCGCAAGGGGGGCCTGAGAAAGGCCCTGATCCCATGATTGCGGCGAAGCAAGCACAAGACGCAGCCGACAAATCGCGCTTACGCGGCGTGATTGGAGGGCCCTCGCTCCAGGACGCGCTCACACGCACGAGCGGGAGCACGGGGCCTGATTTCCTGGCGAACGTCGCTACGCAGCAAGCCGGCACACCGGGGATGCAGAGCGATGCGCTGGATATGGTGAAGAAAATGTTAGCCGGTGGGGCTGCCGGAGGAGGCGTCGATGGACTATCAACCTGATATGAGCGGGATTCCCAGTTGGATGCCGATGGCGTCGATGGGCTTGGGCGCATTTGGCGACATCATGAGCCTCATTCAGAATCAGCGGGCGGCCAGCCGACAACGTGAGTTGTATAGTTTACTCCAGAATCCACAGGCCCTCGCGCAGCGCGTGAACAGCATGTATCAACCGCTCTCGGCGGAAGCACAACAGAACGTGTCGCGGCAGGTGCAAGCGGAGATGGCGATGCGCGGCGCGGCGGATAGTCGCTATGCCGATCTGGCGAGCGCGCGTGCCTTTTCGGAAATCGATACGCAGCGGCGGAACGCGGTGATGGAGGCGTATCTCAACGCGCTCGGTGGTTCAGCAGGCTTGACCGGCCAGCGTGCCCCGATCGGAGGCTTGTCGAGTGCGTTGCAACAGGTCATGTTGCTGCGCGGACTTGGGGGTGTACATCCACAACAGAATCCGTCGCCAGGGATCGCGCTCAGTCCAGGTCCTTCTGATGCGAGTGCCGATTTCAGCCGAAAGAATTACAGTAACTACGATCTGCCGCCTAATTCATTTGATCGTGCGCCAGCTTGGGGCTAACTGATGGGCAATTTCTTCGATAGCGGAGCTGCCGACCTGGGGCAATCGCTTTCGGGTGCTGGCGCTGGCGGCCTAGCTGGCTTCGTCCAGGGGATGCAGCTCAAGCAGCAGATGGAGAAGCAGGCCCTTGAACATCTCCAACTTCAACGGGCGTTACAGAATCCGCACATTACCGCGCTCGCGCACGGAGCATACCTCGTGCAAGACCCCGTGACGGGCGCAATCACGCACCATCTCTCCCCTGGTTCACTGCCAGGTGGGCATCAAGCTTTTGCGATCAATAGATTTCTAGGGCAGCCGGAAGATCCGGTCACGCGGCAACTCATGGATTTCATTTTTAAGACTGATCCGAATTTGATCGCGGCAAAGACGGATACGGAAATCAGTCGAGGAGAGAAGGAAACCGAACACGCTGGCGTCTATCGAGGTCAAGGGGCTGAAATCGCGCCAACCGCAGAAGCCAAACGCGGATTGATTGAGGCTCGCACTGAACAGTCTATTGCGAACGCTGATCTGGCCGGCGCGAGAGCGTCAACCGAAGGGGCACGAAAGGGTTTTCTTGAACGACAAGCGGCTCGCGTCGAGGCACTGACTCAGCCCGAAGTGAATGTGAAAAAGGAACTGGCGAAACGCAATGAACAAATGGCGGCGCGATATGCGCAACAGATTGAGAACGACAAGGAACTGACGCCGGCCAGGAAGGAGCTACTCGAAGCACGTCGGGACGCAGCACTCGAAGCAGCGAAACGGCATCGTGAAGCGGCGAAAGGTGGTGGCGGCAAGGCTGCGCCAGAGAATTCCGTAACGATCGGCATGGATGCGCTGGGCCGTCCCTATGTCAAGCCGACGTTTAAGAAGCCGGAAGACGCAAAGGCATTCTTGAACACGTACCAGCAATGGACGCAACCCTTGAAGAATCTCGATACCGGCTACTTCGGCAATAAAAAGGAAGCCCTGTCGAAGATCCGGGCGACGTGGATTGAGAAGAATAAGCCGACCGAAGCCGAAGTCGCGGGATTCGATCAGGCCATGCGAGAAGCGGCGCAGTAATGTATGCTCACCCCCGAACAGATCATCGAAGAAGCGACCGGCCAAAAGTCGTCAACGTCTGATAATCACCCATTCAGCCCTGAAGACATCATCGCTCATGTGATGAGATCACAACCTGTATCCGAAAGCATACAGGCGCGCAATCCATTCGGCGGTATGCCGATGGAATTCAACCCGAACGCGCCTCCTCCTGGCCCAAAACAGACCGCCTTAGAACGTTATCGGGAGGCCCGCAAAGGTAGGCCGACGACCTCGTTCAGCGAGCCAGTTATTCGAGAATTGCTGGCGGCGGCTGGACTTGGGGCGGACGTTCTGCGTGGCACCTTGAAGGGACACCCGCTCCAAGGCGAGACAGCGGAAGAGTTCTTTCATGCCCAAGAACCCATGGCGCTGTCTCCTGGTGATCCTACCGCGTTCGCGTCTGGCGTCATCCGTAACGCGGCGGGGATGCTCGTCGATCCGCTGGTGCTCGGCGGAACGGCCATTTCCGCGCTCAAACGACTCTCAGGGATGCTCAAATCATCCGGCGCGCCACTTCCCTCGCAAATCGTACCTGGGTCGTCTGAGGCCAAACAGATGCTTCTAGAAGGCCCTCCTGGATCGATTGAGACTGGCAAGATGGTCTGGACGCCCAAGATCGAGACCGAGAAGATCCCCATACCGGGACGCACGGAAGAACATCCGACCATCGAGTTCAAGGAAACGAGGCCACAAGTAGGCGAATTCTATCGGTCTCGGGCGACCACGGCGACCGAACAGAAGATCGAGGACGCTTTAGCTGCAAAGCAACAGCTCGAAGTGAGAGACGCGGAACCTGGCGGCTACCCTCTATTCGAGTCAGAAGAAGAGGCGGCGACGCATTCGGGCGCTCCTGATGTGACCGGCGGCGTCAAATCGATGTACCCGGACTGGTACAAGAAACTCACGACGAAGGCCGAAGGATACAGCCCACTGACGCGCAAGCAGGTGGAAAAGGCGCTGGATCAGATGGCGAACGATCAAGCGCCCAAGCATTCAGAAGGACGCGCTTACCGGCTCGTGAAGGAAGCGGTCAAGGACGAACGCTTGTCGGACATCTATCGGTCGAACGATCGGGCCACGATTGAAGAACCGATCTACGGCGAACAGCAATTCCAACCTGTCGAGACTGGCGAGACCGTCAAACGGAAGATCCCTGGCGCGGTCATGCTCAGGAACGTTGATAAGGGTTCGTGGGAATGGGTCGAGAATAAGAAGGTCAAGCCGCCGTCGAATCCGACGACCGTTCTCGATACCCCGGAAGAAACGATTAGCTCCGCGCCAACACCGGCAGATCGCAAGAGACGTTTTGAGCGATGGTGGGATACGGCGACCTCGAAACTCTCACCCGATCTGCCATTGTTGCGCAACGTGCCGGCATCCCCGGTGATTTCCGCCGTCGAAAACCTCAAGGTGAAACCGGAGCTGGCCCTCTCAGAATTGACAAAGCAGCCGTGGTTCGAGACGTTGATTCAGAAGTACAACGGGAAGGCCGGTGGGGAAGTCTTGAAGGATATGGAACAACGAGTGGTCGAACCGTTCGAGCGCCAGGGTGGCGCGTATGTGTCGCCTAAGGTCAAGCAAGCTCCAACAGGAGGGACATTAGAACAGCAAGCCATTGAAACCTTGCCGGTGGAAGTTCAGGCGATGATGAAATGGCGGTCGGAGCGATTAGCCGAAGAGCAAGCGTTACGCGAAGAACTGGGCTATGAACCCCACCGTGTGCGCGTGGGGCCGTACTTCCCGCACAAGGTCGAAACGAATCTTCCGCGTGGGGAGCACTTCTTTACCGACATCGAAGCCCTGATTAACGAATCGCCGGTGACAGGCACGTCGCCGATGCAGACCACGCTCGGGGGATTTGAGAAGCAGAGGGCTTACGCGACCATGCGTGAAGGCGAGAAGGAACAGCTCGTGTATCAGCATCCGCTCCGCGCGTTCATTCTGCGTGAAGTGGAAGGCTCACAGATGCGGGCCACGCTGGAAATGATAAAGGCGTTGAAGCAGGATGGCGTACTCTGGCCCACTGAAGCTGAAGCGTTAGCCGCCTCGCCGACCGGCGAAGTCGGGCGGCTCGGTAAGCTCTGGGTGCGCTCGAAGCAGGAAGCAAACTTTCTTGCGGCGAACTTGAAAGAAGTGCAACGCGGCACCTTGTCAAGCTGGTTCAATACCTACTTGCGCAATCCGCAGCTCGTCGTTCCCTACCCCCACATCATCAAGAACATGGGGATGAAGTATCTGCTCGCTCGCCTCGGCAATGCGCAGGCGAAAGGCCTGTGGAGCGACGTCAGACTCTATAAGGACCATCGGGAGTTGATCGCGCCAGAGGAACAAGCTCTGTTCGACAAGCTCTTGCCCTTCAGCGATACGGGCCAGCAGGTAGCAGAACGACTTCAGAATCTTGTCCCGTCGGACAAGTTGAGCGAACGCATTGGGTCGGCAGTCGGGAAACTTAATCAATGGTCGTCGAACAAAATATTCAAAGAGTACGATCCGGCCATGCGCTACGCCTTATGGAAGAGTTACTTGCGAGGCGGCATGGAACCACAGGAAGCCGCGAATCATGTGTGGAAGGATCTCGTGCGCTACAATCTGCGCTCGGAGTGGAAGGATTATCTGTCGTCGATCCCCGGCAACTTCTTCGTCCCATGGCGGATCGGCACGTGGGAGACGATGTTGAAACATTTGTATTCCCATCCGGGCAAAACAGCCGCGTTTATCGGCCTGTTCGATTATCTCCGCGAAGTGGACTATCGGAAGACCGGCAATTTTCAGCACATGTTCTTCGACTACCTGGAACGCCCGATCGCGACGGCGTTTCAAGCGCCTGGGTCAGCCGTGAAAACGACGGCGTTGACCTTCGCGCTCGGACCGGACGGCGAGAATACGGTAAAGAACCTCGGGCGATTGGTGGAAGTGGCTGAGGGCACCGATCAATGGTCGAACATCAAGCAAATCTTTTGGGGCCTGGCCCAGATGCAGGGGATGGGCAAAGAGTTCTCGTTGTTTGAGCAAGACCATAATCCCGCGCACTTCGTCAATGTGGCGATGCGGTTCTTTACGTCACGGCATCCGGTGTTCGTGGCGCCCCCGCGATTCCTTGAGGGTCTACCACAATGGCTGCCGGGGATGCAGAAGTCTGAGGAGGTGCGTCAGCGGGAAACCGCGTTCGGGTCATGGCAAGAGAAGAAGGCATTCAAGGAACAGCGGAAACAGATGATGCGGGAGTTACGACCGTGACGCTCATCGATCTTGGATTGTTGCTCGCCAATCTCCTCATCCTTGCGATCAACGTGAAGGTCTACACCGAAATTCAGAAACTTCGCGTCCTTCGTAGGCAAGAATAACTACCGCTGCCGTTTTCCTTCTATGCCAATTTCTTTCGGCACGCCAGGCGGTGGACTGGCCGGCGTCCAGGTATACCGATAGCTGCCGTCCAGCCGGTTGTCGAATTGCTGGATGCCGCTGCCTGATTGCTGCACACTGCCCCAATGATCGAGACCTTGTTGATACTGATAGCTGCCTGGGCCGTTCGGTGAGAATCGCCATTGCGCTTCCCCTGGCTGCTGCGCATAGGTGTTGCCGAACGCATCCTGGTTCAGTACGACGGGCGCGTTGTCATTCGGAAAGATGGACTCTTGCGCGTGCGCGATTATACCTATACCTACCGATACGCACAGAGCCACGACTGAGATCGCAAAGGCGACAATGATGAGTAGATATGTCATGGTGTCTCCTTAGGTCTTCACCCGCTGCGCCTTCAATGCAGTCGTGTAGGGGTGATAGAGTCGTCGTTTTGTCTCAGGCGTCAGCCGATTGTCTGCCTGCATCTCTTTGTGGAGCGCGTTAGCGTCCCGCCCGAAGAGTGATTGAAACCGCAGGGCGTACTCGTTTTCGAGATCCTGTTGCAAAATCTCGCCGTCAAGATCCAAGTGTGAGACAGGGGCGTGAGCATCGCTGATTTGCTGAGGGTCGTGCTCTACGAGAGTCGAACCAGATCCCACTCCGAGCCCAGCGCCATCGTCACGCCGTTTGACTGTCCCGCCGTTCGCCCACTCCGCGAGTTTGCGACCCGCCTGCTCGTCGAGCGGCTTTGTGAGATCGAAGAACGGCTTGTGTTGTTCCTGTAACTTGATTGCCTTGCCGTAGCCCGGCTTCTCGTCGGTGAGCATGAACGAGACCGTCATCTCGTACATCATGTTCTTCTCACATATTGGCATCCACCCGATTGGCACAATCTGGGTCTTACCGTTCACATCTTTAGTGAACTTGATTTTTTCTTCCGCCCTGAATAGAAAGATCAGGTGACTACGACTTTGCAACAACCGTGACATCATCCGCTTGTGGTCTAACTTCGCGTCTCGCCATGCCAGGATGTTTGTCTGTTCGGTGTTGCCTAGCTTCTCGTGCGCGTCGTCGTGCATGTCCTGACAACCCCCGTCGCCAGCCCACTCGTGGCTCATACTGTCAATGATAATGACACCATAGCCTACTTCTTCCGCCGCGACAATCGCCTTCGCATAGTTCTCAGGAGAAAATGGCGGCTTGAGTTCCAGGTGATCGAACGTAAATTTATCTGAATAGTGCAGGGCTCGTCCTGCTTCTGTATCAATGAGTACCATCCTTCCTTGTTCTCCTACTAACCCTCGCCCTACTCGGAGCGCAGAGAAAGTTTTGCCACTCCCACTTGGCCCGCACAGAGCAATCAACGTGCTCGTGTTTGTGCGAACGGCTTTGCGAAATTGATAAGTGCTCATATGTGCCTCCATGATCTACGCGCCAAAATTCCATATACCGTGATCTTAGCAACATTAAAAGTGTCTGCTAGTTCCTGGGCTGTCTCGCCATTGGAATGTCTGTGGCGCATTTCTACGACGTCGCGTTCATGCAATATAGCCAACGGATGCTTTGATCCGGGCCGTCTATCCATTCTTCCCTTCAATGCCGCATCTTGCTGATTATCGCTAGCGGTGCCGCTGAATAGATGTTGAGGGTTACAGCACAATCGAACATCGCATTTGTGGCAAATAAAAAGACCCTCTTGAATACTTCCAAAGGACAGTTCCCACGCGAGTCGATGACAGAATTTATCTTTTCCGTTCCAACTCACAACCCCATACCCCTTCGATGAAGTAGCCCCGCGCCACAGCCAGCATTCTGATGATGACAAGCACTCTACGCGGGACCAAAAGGATTCTGCGGTATTATATCGTCTGGCCATGTATCTCCTCCTGCATCAAAAGATAGGTGGGTGCCTCCATATACGCCACCCTCGGAGGATATCCAGCCCATGTATTCGTGAATAAGCAATCGTCCCAGATCTGTAACGCTTTATTTAACTGGCGATCGGCGTACTCAAGGTACACGGGCGCAAGGCTGACAAAAGAAGTTGCGTAGGGCGGTTCTGTTTCCACTACACAAAAGACGAAGGTGCAATCTTTAGGATGCAGTAATCGTTTGATTCCTCGTAAGCCCAGTGCAGCTTGCATAGCATATCCATTTTGGGTCAGGCAGTTTCGTGTCCACGTTTCAGGTTCGGCACTTCCCCCCGTGGTTTTCAAATCAATAACCACTCGCCCGTCAGCGGTGAGCCAGTCAGGGCGTGCCTTGCACCAGGTCTTGCCCTCTTGCCAGATCAACGTCTGTTCGGGCTTGCCGTCCTTAAACGCATCGGCTAGCTCGCTGTTGTTGATCGCCGACTGCGCGGCTCGCACCATCGCAATGACTTCCGTTGCCTTGTGCGCGAGGATCGCCGTCTTGCCTTGGAGCCGCGCCGTCTCGCGTTCTTCCTTCGCTTTGTTCGTGCGCCAGTCCGCCGCGTCCACGATCACCACGTTATTCATGTGGCCTTCGAGCAAGATGCTGTGTGCGATAGTGCCTAGGTCCATCGCGTTCGACTCCTCACGAATGGGGTTCGGATTCAAGCGCGAGTGCTGCATCCAGCAATGCAGCGGGGTCTTCGTGATGAGCGTGTGCGCGACCGAGGTACTGAACGCTGGCTCAGGGCACGGGTCGGCAAGATAGTCGGCGAGGGGGATATTATAGACTCCCGGTATGTCGATCATGGGGTCTTTTTCCAGCAGTCGCGCTTGGTGGGTGCCCAGATCAATTCATAGTCTTTGTCAAAGCGACTTATCCATACCTCATCATTCTTATAAGCGCGCTTCTCTGAAGGGCGAAACCAATTGAGATATTTATCCATCGCCCGCATCGCGGTCTCCATCTGGGCGAGACATGCTTGTTCCTGGGTGATAATCTGCGGACCTAGTATTTGATCTGTGTAAAGCCATCGGCCCCAGGGCTTCAGGCACCCACCAGTAGGCACCGTAAAATAATTCGCGCATGAGGTAGCACCTTGAATAACTTTCTCGTCTGCCCATGCACTGGGCACACTGAGTACCGACCACAGAACAGTCAGCGTCCCTAAAATCTTTAATGCTTTCTTGCCTGCGTTCATCAATCGTAGGCGTTTCAACTGGCTCGCGCGATCCGTACAGGGCTTGCTGCAATGCCGCTTCCACGGGACGGTTTGCACAAACTTCTTTTTACACACGGGGCAGGTCAACATGGGGCAAGTCTCCTCATTAGTTCCGCTTCAACGCGGCCTTCGTGACTTGCTCGATGTCATACACGAGTTTGATAATTTCTGATTGATAGTGCTCGTGCAGGGCCTCAAGATGCCGAACCTCTGGCAATCTGCGTGTGCGACATTCGAGTATCGCCTGCGCTTCCTCAAAGTAGTTGCGGTCGTCGCTGAGATCCAGGCGTGCGTCAGAATTCATGGATTTCTCTTTCCTAATCGTCGGACTTCGTACCGCAGCCACTTCCGCACCTTTTTCCATCGCTCATACATAGACAAATTGGGAAAGCTATCATTGTAGGAGGAAATTTCTTCAATCGCCTCCGAGTTAATAGGAATGTCCGTGTTCTTGAAGTAGCAGCCGACAGCGCAATAATTTCCGTTATCTCTCAGTTTGCCATGAATCAAACGCCGCACACTCGCGGTCGCCTCAAAAATGCGAAAGTAAGTAGCTCTATACCCGAGACCGGATTCATCTGTCGTTATCAATATGGGTCGGCGACTACTCATAGCAGCACCCATGCCCAGAACAGAATGAACAAACTTGTCCACACGCAGATGCCGATGAAGTCCCAATCAACAGGAAGAGGCTCGTCAATGAAGTCTCGCTTATAGATGTTAGCGCGTATCATGGATTCTCCTTTCGTAGGGCACGGTGCAGCAACCATAGATAGCAGATCGCCCATGTCGTGATGCCGGTGAGGAGGGTTAGGAGAAAGATCCACCCCGCCTCGCTCATGGCTCGTGCTCCTTTCGCTCGTCGTGCTGCCGTTCAATCTCCTCCATGCGACATACCGGACAGGGTATGCCGAACAAGTGTTCTTCACAATAGCGAATCGTTGGTTCGTCGAGCTCGTGGTCGGGGACGCTCATCCCGGCACCTCCATATCTTTGGACGTCTTCGCCAAAACTCGGCGCATGTGCCGGATCGCCTCAATCAGCTCAAGAAACGCCAGCGCTTCGGTCTCCGTTCTCGCGCGGCGGTGCGCATGATCGACCACGCCTTGCGCTCGATCGATGAGGCGTTGCGCGGCTTGGAGGCAGGTCATGGCAGCTCATTTCCATGTCCACGCCAAGGAATATTGGGATAGTCCTTTTTGCGGACAGCTCTATAAGAATAGGTAACCTCAGATTCCACCACACGGACAGCAATCCCAAACGACTTCGGCTCGACGAAACTTTGGGCCATGCTCATGACCATCCAAGCCAAGGCCATAGCTGCCTCATAGGTCATTAGCCCGTGCTGTTGGTCGTGCGGATAGAATCGAGACGGGGGCAAGCATGAGCGGTCAGGATGGAACCATTCCCATTCTGATCCATACCATTTTCCCTCCAGCACGACAGGATGTTTGACGTTAGACTTGACCTCCACGTGACAGGCTAAATGAGTCCCGCTTTCAGAAATGGTCACTCTTTCATCGCTCACGGCTGCACCTCCTGTGTATGGAAATGTCCCGCGTCATCGAGAATCACAATCTGGTGGATGGCCTTCCCCGTGCTGCCATTCATCGCTACGCGATAACACGGAGGGTTCGTGGCGATAATCAGCGGGTCGGTACCATATTGACAATCGGCCAGCACAGCTCCGCAGCCATTCACGAGGGTCGCGATCAAGACGA
>Ga0307473_10000278_pt1 | contig 10878 bp, 7 predicted proteins | sample atmos_gasesAM5C__FD_203744 | JGI IMG/M metagenome (GOLD analysis project Ga0307473, IMG submission 203744) | Hardwood forest soil microbial communities from Morgan-Monroe State Forest, Indiana, United States - atmos_gasesAM5C_515 | ecosystem: Environmental > Terrestrial > Soil > Temperate forest...
TTCGAGCGCCCATTCTAGGCTTCCGACTTCCGAGAATTCATTTCGTTGCGCGAGTTCGGCGCCCATGAAGAGAAGTTTCTTGCCCGGATGGGCGTACATGTATCCGAACAGGAGGCGGAGGTTGGCGAATTTCTGCCAGTTGTCCCCGGGCATTTTTTCGAGCAGCGAGCGCTTGCCGTGGACAACTTCGTCATGTGAGAGCGGCAAAATGAAATTCTCGGTGAACGCATAGATCATCGAAAATGTGAGTTCGTTGTGATGATATTGCCGATGGAGCGGATCGAGCATGAAGTAAGTCAGCGTATCGTTCATCCACCCCATATTCCATTTCAGATCAAATCCCAGGCCGCCGAGGTACGTGGGGCGCGAGACTGCGGGCCATGATGTGGATTCCTCGGCAATCGTCAGCGCGCCCGGATGGCGGGTGTGGAGGACTTCGTTCAATCGCTTGAGGAAGGCGATCGCTTCCAGGTTTTCGCGGCCGCCAAAGGGATTCGGAATCCATTCGCCGGGCTTGCGTGAGTAGTCGAGATAGAGCATGGAGGCGACGGCGTCCATGCGCAGGCCATCCACGTGGTACTTGTCCACCCAGAAGAGAGCATTCGAGGTCAAATAATTCTGCACTTCGTTACGGCCGTAATTGAAAACAAGTGTGCCCCAATCGGGGTGTGCGCCGCGGCGTGGATCGGCGTGCTCGTAAAGATGGGTGCCATCGAAAAAAGCGAGGCCATGTGCGTCGCGTGGAAAATGCGCCGGCGTCCAGTCAAGGATCACGCCGAGATTTTCCTGGTGACAGCGGTCAACGAGGTACATGAAATCAGCAGGCGAACCGAACCGGCTGGTGACGGCAAAATAGCCGACGGTCTGATAGCCCCAGGAAGCGTCCAGCGGATGCTCCATGATGGGCATCAGCTCGATGTGAGTGTAGCCCATGCGCTTGACGTAGGGGACCAGCTCATCGGCGAGTTCGCGATAGGAAAGCCAGCGAATGGCATTTTCCTGTTTGCGCCGCCATGCGCCCGCATGAACCTCGTAGATGGACATCGGCGCATGCAGCCAATCGCGGGCAGCGCGCGCTTCGAGCCACGCGGCATCCTTCCAATGGTATTGGTCTATGTCGTAAACCACAGATGCATTGTGGGGACGCAATTCCGCGGCGAACCCATACGGATCGGATTTAAGCCCCAGATACTTTCCGCCATGAGAGAGTATTTCGAATTTGTAAAGGGCGCCTTCATCGAGGCCGGGAAGGAAAATTTCCCAGATTCCGCTCGCGCCGGGGCTGCGCATGGGGTGGACGCGGCCATCCCACGAATTGAAATCGCCCACGACACTGACGCGCCGCGCATTGGGCGCCCACACTCCAAAATGGACACCGCGAGCGCCCGCTAGCTCGCGCACGTGCGCGCCCAGCTTTTCATAATTCTGGTAGTGAGTACCTTCGCCTAAGAGGTAGACGTCATAGTCCGTCAGAAGCGGCGGAAAAGCGTATGGGTCGAGGGTTTCGACCACTGCATCACCGGCGAAATGTATCCGTAGCTTGTATGAGGTGGGCGCTACGGCTTCCCCTTCGCGCCTGTGCGCCAGATCGGCTGGAAGGATTGCTTCGAACAATCCTGCAGGATGAATTTGTTTTGCCGAGTAGTGCTCCGTGGTTTCGTTCCAGATCACGCCGGCTTCTACCGCGCCGGGGCGAAAGACTCGGATGCAGAGCGAGCGGCTGCCCGCTGGGCCACTCCAGTGCGGACCAAGATGATGGAACGGATCGGAAAGGCGTGCGCGGACAAGACGCTCGATATCGTCACGGAAAGTGTCGCGGGTCCTCTTTGTTTCTTCGGATTGCTGTTCTTTCTTCACTTTCCGTGTCCGGCATGAGGCATCAATGGATCGGGCCACCATCTTACCGGAGCAGACGCGTGGCTCCAAATGTCCTCGTGTTGCGTGTTCATGGACGTTGCTGGACTTGCGCAGTAAAGCCCGGTAGGCTATCGGCGTCCCTGGGGCACGCAGCGGGGCAATCCAAACAGGAGATCATCGATGAGACACATTGCTCGTTCTGTGCTTCTCCTTGCACCGCTGGCGCTCGCAGCGTTTGTCGGCACGGCTCGCGCGCAAGATGCGGCGCAACCGAAGAAACAGAAGACTCTTTCCGAGGCAGTCCTTGAAAATTGGAATGACATTGGCAAGAGGCTGGTCACCATGGCGGAAGACTGGCCGGAAGATAAGTACAGCTACCGTTTGAAGCCCGAGATGCGCACGTTTCAGGAAGTGATGCTGCATGTCGCGGCGTCGAATTACGATCTGCTGAACAACATTACGAAGACGAAGGTGGGCGATGGCCGCAACGATCCACCGGTGAGCGAATACAAGACCAAAGCGCAGGTGGTTGCATTTATGAAGAAATCCGTGGCCGACGGTGCGGCGGAGATTCAGAAAGTAGGGGACGCCGGTGTGCTGCAGCATCTCGACTACTGGATCGGGTACACAGAGCACATGGGCGAGCACTACGGTCTGTTCGTCGCCTACTACCGCGCCAATGGTGTGGTTCCACCGGAATCGCGGCCGAAGAAGTAAGGAACCGAGGAACGGGGACGCATTGTTCAGACTCTTGTGCGCACGGCTGGCTCCGGTCCTGTTGCTTGCGGGAGTGATCATGCCTCAGTCGACAATCCGGGCGCAGGATCGAACGCAGGCACGCTCGATGGTGGTGACGCGTGACGGCATCGTGGCGGCGGAAAGTCCGCTTGGGGCGCAGGCCGGCGCCACGATTCTGGCCCAAGGCGGCAACGCCGTGGATGCGGCGGTGGCGACGAACGCGGTGATGGGCGTCGTCGAGCCGATGATGAACGGTATGGGCGGTGATCTCTTCGCGATCGTGTATGACGCGAAGACGCAGAAGTTGTACGGCTTGAATGCCAGCGGGTGGGCGCCGGCGAAACTTTCCGTCGAATTCCTGAAGAGCAAGGGAATCACAGAAATGCCGCACCGCGGGATTCATTCCGTCACGGCCCCCGGTGCGGTGGATGGCTGGTCAAGGCTTTTGTCGCGCTTCGGTACAAAGAAATTCTCCGATGTTCTCTCCCCGGCGATCCATTACTCGCGTGAGGGTTTTCCGGTGTCCGAACTCGATGCTGCTTATTGGGCAGACGCGGAAAATGATTTGCGCGCGGATGCGAATGCCTCCGCTACGTTCTTGATGAATGGTCACGCCCCCCAACTGGGCGAAATCTTCCGCAATGCCGATTTGGCGCGCTCGCTTGAACTGGTTGCGCACGGCGGATCAGATGCTTTCTACAAAGGCGAAATCGCGCGCCGTATCGTGGCCTATTCAGAGAAGGTCGGCGGGACATTGACGGCCGAGGATCTGGCCGAATATTCCAGCGAATGGGTAGAACCGATTTCGACCACTTATCACGGCTGGACAGTCTATGAGATTCCGCCGAACGGGCAGGGAATCGCTGCGCTCATGATGCTCAACATCATGGAGACGTTTCCTCTCGCACAATTTGGCCACAATTCGCCCGACGCGTTGCATGTGACGATTGAAGCGAAAAAACTAGCCTATGCCGACATGCATCGTTACGTTGCCGACCAAGAATTCAGCCGCGTACCGGTGCAAGGAATGCTGTCGAAACAGTATGCCGCGCAGCGCGCCAAGTTGATCGACATGAAGAAGGCGAATTGTGATGTCTCGCCGGGAGAGCCAGCGTTTTCGACAGCGGGCGACACAACATATTTGACGGCGGTAGATCGCGACGGCAACATGGTCTCTTTGATCCAGAGCAATTTCGCAGCGTTCGGATCGGGACTCGTCGCTGACGGAGCGGGATTCACATTGCAAAATCGCGGAGCTCTGTTCAGCCTCGATCCCGCATCCCCCAATGTGCTCGCGGGCCGCAAGCGCCCCTTGCACACGATCATTCCCGGATTCCTGTCGCGGGGTCAGGAACGGATCGCGTTTGGAATCATGGGCGGATTTAATCAGGCCCAGGCTCACGCCCAATTTGTTGCCAACGTCGTGGACTTTGAATTGAATATTCAGGCGGCGCTCGAAGCCCCGCGGTTCACTAAGGGAACATTTGCGAGCTGCGACTTTCTGATGGAAGATCGGATTCCTCCCGACACGCGCAAGGCGCTCGAAAAGCGAGGCCACCTGATCGAGGTCCGCAAGGGCTATTCTGACGCGATGGGCGGAGGCCAGGCCGTCCGGCGCGATGATTCCACTGGCGTGAATTTTGGAGCCTCTGACCCGCGCAAGGACGGCGCCGCGATTCCTGAGCCGCCTACCCGGCGCTAAGTTCCCTTCAAGAATGCTCATTTTCACACCCCGAAAAGTGTCGTAAGTGCCTCTAAATCTGTACACTTAGTACGAACGTACCATTGTGAGGCGGGTCACAGCAGGCTATACATGAGCGTGGGGTAAATCCACGGGGCGTTGTGCTCGCTCCGAGCCTAGACTCATGGCAGGAAACAAGACAACGCTCGCACCCGTGCGAAGGGAATCCTCGCGTCGGTCGAAGCCCGCGGGTAGGGAAGCCGGCGCACGTCCCAGAGACAAAACCGTGGCGCTGGGTCCAGATTCGCGCCAAGCTCAGCTATTCGGCGCAGACCCCGGCTTTGAAGACAGATCCGCGGAGCACACCGCATATCTTCACGCGCTGACCGAAAATAATCCACTGGCGATTGTTGCACTCGACGCCAACCGCCGAATTCAGATGTGCAATCCCGCCTTTGAAAAAATGTTTGGCTACCATCAGGCTGAGATTCTGGGGGCGGAGCTCGATTCTCTGCTCGCGCCCAGCGAACACGCGAGCGAGGCCAGAGAGCTCACCTGGCGGGCCGCTGGCGGGGAGCTGGTGAGGGCGACGACCCGGCGGCGGCGCAGCAATGGGTCTCTAGTGGACGTGCAGATTCTGGGCGTTCCGCTGGTGGTGAACGGCAAACGCATCGGCAGCTTTGGGATGTACGAAGACATCACCGAGCGGCGCAAGGCGGAAGCGGCGCAACGGCGCGCGGAAGAAAGATTTCGCAGCTTGTTCGAAAACGCGGTGGAAGGCATTTTCCAGACGACGCCAGACGGCCGTTTGCTGAGCGCGAACCCGGCGCTCGCGCGCATGTGCGGCTACGCATCACCGGGGGAGATGATGGAGAGCGTCCGCAATGTCGGTGAGACTGTTTATCTGGAACCTCAGCGGCGCGAGAAATTCAAACAGTTGATGGAAGAAAATGGCGTCGTGGAGAGTTTCGAGTATCAAATCCGGCGAAAGGATGGAGCCACGATTTGGGTTTCAGAACACGCGCGCGCAGTGCGAGATGCGGACTGCAAAATCGTTAGCTATGAAGGCACGATGGAGGACGTCACCGACCACAAGCGCGCCGAGCTCGAGCGGCAAGTGACGTTTGAGATTATCCATGCCGTCAATGTCACTGACAAACTGGATGATCTGCTGGGATTAATCCATCTCGCGCTCAACAAAGTTCTCTATGCAGAGAATTGTTTCGTTGCGCTGTTTGAACCCACTACTGGAATGTTCCACTTCCCATTCTTCATGGACCACTATGACGTGGCGCCACCACCGCAACAGGTGGGTCGAAGCTGCACGGCCTACGTGTATCGCACCGGGCAGGCGATGCTGATTCCGCAAGAGAAATTCGATCAGCTCGCGGAGCAGGGTGAAGTCGAGTTGGTTGGTACACCGTCGCCATCATGGCTGGGCGTTCCCCTGCGCACACCGGCGGCAACCATCGGCGTCCTGGTGGTGCAGCATTACCAGGATGAGAAAGCCTACACAGAGCGCGACCTCGAATTCTTGTCGTCCGTCGGCGGCCAGATTGCATTTGCGATTGAGCGGAAGAGAGCCGAAGAAAAAGTGCGCGAAAGCGAAGCCCGCTTGCGTGTTCTGATCGAGCAATTGCCCGCCGTGCTCTGGACGGTTGACAAAGATCTCCGCTTCACATCCGTGCTTGGCGCGGGCCTCACTCGCCTGGGCCTGAAACCGAATCAGCTGGTGGGCCTGTCGCTCCTCGATTATTTCGAGACCGCCGATCAGACTTTCCTGCCCATCGCGGCGCACCGTCGAGCTGTTGCCGGTGAGGCCATGACGTTTCACGTCGAGTGGAAGAGCGGATCGTATGCCTGCCACGCCGAGGCGTTGCGCGACGCCAGCGGGAAGCTGCAGGGCGCGATCTGCATGTCGCTCGACATCACGGACCGGAAGCAGCTTGAGGAACAACTCCGGCAGGCGCAGAAGATGGAAGCCGTTGGCCGGCTGGCGGGCGGAATTGCTCATGACTTCAATAATTTGCTCATGGTAATTCAAGGTTATGCCGATCTGCTGGCGGATCGCGTTCCAACAGGCGACCCACTGCGGCGCAATGCCGAGCAGATCCAGATGGCCGCACAACGGGCGACGTCTCTGACGCGCCAGTTGCTCGCGTTCAGCCGCAAGCAGATGCTCGCACCGAAAGTCTTGAACGTCCAAACAGTGGTCTCTGACATGGAGAAAATCCTGCGTCGGCTGATCGGCGAGGATGTTGCTCTCGAGACTTCCTCAGCGCCTGATTTGTGGCTCGTAAAGGCAGACCGCAGCCAGATCGAGCAGGTGATCTTGAATCTAGCCGTCAACGCACGCGATGCCATGCCACAGGGTGGGCGATTGACGATTGAGACCATGAACGTGGAATTGGATGCGTCCTACGCGCACCCGCCCGCGGTGCTCTCGCCGGGGAAATACGTGATGCTGGCCGTGACCGACAACGGCTCCGGCATGGATGCCGAGACGCAAGCGCACATCTTCGAGCCATTTTTTACCACCAAGGAAAAAGGCAAAGGCACAGGACTGGGCCTCGCGACCGTTTACGGCATCGTGAAGCAGAGTGGCGGCTACGTTTGGGTGTATAGTGAGCCCGGCCGTGGCACGAGCTTCAAGATTTATCTTCCGCGCATTGAGGACACGCAGCCGGGCGGCTCGCGAGACCGTAAGCCCGATACGCTTTCTTTGCCGCGCGGGTCGGAGACTGTGCTACTCGTTGAGGACGAGAAGGGTGTGCGCGAATTGGCACGCGAATACCTGGAGATGAGCGGCTATACGGTGATCGAGGCTGAGAATGGCCACATGGCCCTCGAGTTGGCCGGTATGCACGCCGGACAGATTCATTTGCTGATGACCGACGTCGTGATGCCGGGCATCAGCGGGCGCGAGCTGGCCGAACGCGTGAGCCAGATCCGCCCGGAGATTAAGATCCTCTACATGTCGGGATACACGGACCAGGCCGTGGTCCATCACGGAATCCTGGAGACAGATGCAGTATTGCTGCAGAAGCCGTTCACCGCGGCCACGTTGGCGTCGAAGCTGCGCGAAATCCTCACCCTCGAAGTCGTCCAGTAAGGCCCCAGCCGCTCCCGAGCCAGTAAATCTTTCATTCCCCCGTGAAACATCTGCCCGTTTCTGAGGCATGGACCTCCTAAGGGCAATTTCCAGTCCTCACGGTAGCCGCGCGGTCGTGACAGTATAAGCCCTGTGTAGTCATTGAGTTGTCTGCCATGGAAACCATTCAGGATCCGCGTTCCATGTTGGCGCTCAAGATGCAGAAGCAAGTCCGGCACAGCTGGCGAGAGGTTGATAAACATAGCCAGGGAGCCAAAACCAGAAACACGGGGGAATTGATGGAAGCAACCAACACTCAGGCTTTGCCGTGCACCCAGAACGCGGTGACAGAAGATTCGATTGGCGCAAATCGGCTATGGACGGCCGTGATTGTAAAGGCTGTGGAAGACTGGCGCATGGGTACTCTGCGGGCGCGCCGCGAAGCTCAAAAATTTCTGTTTGAAGATGATCGGGATTTTTACCGGGTGTGCGCAAGTGCTGGACTCGACCCGGCGCTGTTTCGCAGCAAGCTGCTCAAAATCGGGCGCCGCATCGAGATGCACGGCTCCTACCTGAATCCGATCGCAGCGTGAACCGAGATCCTCGGGCAGCTGGCGTGGGCGCTTCAGTTTTGGCGACAACTCCAAGACTCTCTTTAACTTGCGACAACCCGAGTTTCCTGTGTCACCGAAGTTGATGATGGCGCAGGAGCTTCCCTCCTCTGTAAAGAAACCAGCGTATCTCTCCATACAATTAGCGTAAGATTTGCCAGCTCATAGGATTGATGCCCATTCCTGCGATACGCGAGGTCTGTCCAGAAAAAAAATTGCTACTCGGCTGCGCACGAACGAGAGTGCAGCCGAGAGTGGCGGAGCAAATTCAAACGCTCGTCGAACAGCCGCTCGACTGGGCCTGTCTCTTCTCGGAAGCCGCTGAGAATTCAATAACGCCACTGTTGGAAAGACAGCTCTGCGCCGTCGTCCCCGAAGCTATTCCACCCGAATACCTAGCGCAATTGAAAAGCGCTTCACGCGCTAACACGTTGCGGTGCCTGTATATGGTCGCGGAGTTGAACAGGATCCTAGAACTCTTTGAATCCCACGGCATCCCGCCTATCCCTTATAAGGGGCCTGTCCTGGCCCAACAGGCCTATGGGGACATCACGCTGCGTGAATTCGAAGATTTGGACATCATTCTGCGCCAGCGCCAGCTGCCGCAGGCACATGAAATACTCCTGGGAATGGGCTATCAGGCGAAATTCCCATGGATACTTTCGCCGGGAGCGGCTGCTTCACTGGTCCCCGGCGAGTACAACTATCGGTCCCTCGAGCGGCGGGTTATGGTTGAGCTCCATACGGAGATGACCCTGCGTCATTTTCCCGTTGTTCCTTGTCTGGATCATTTTTCACAGCGTCTGATTCCTGTCCGGCTCGGCGGCCGGGATGTGCGGACATTTTGCGCGGAGGATGCGCTTCCCATTCTCTGCATCCACGGGTCCAAGGATTTCTGGGAGCGGATTTCGTGGGTGGCCGACATTTCTGAACTTATACAGGCGCACCCGCAACTCGACTGGGACGCGGTGCGGCAATGCGCGGAATCACTGAAGGCCCAGCGAATGCTGTACCTCGGGCTTACGCTTGCAGGGCGGCTTCTGGGCGCTCCGGTACCTCGGGAAATCTTTGAATCCGCCCATGCCGACGCTGTTGTGTCGGCAGTTGCCGGTGAAGTCGAGGCGCGGCTGCTGAGCCGCGAGTTCACTCCGCTCGACGCTGCAGGCCGATTTCATTTCCGTCGTCGCCTCGTGCCCGGAGCCCTGGCGGGCTGGCGCTATGCAATTCGGCTTACCGTTGTCCCAACGGAAGAAGACTGGATGATGGTGCGATTGCCCGCGCCACTGGCTCCGCTGTACATCGCTCTGCGCCCCCTGCGCCTCCTTCGCAAGTACGGGTGGACCAGTCGTCGGGCAGCACGTCCTTCCACTTGAAATAATCCGTCAAGGCACGCTTACTGCCCCCTCAGAATCCTTAAGCAGACTCTTTTCGCATAGTTCAGACCCCCAATTGACGGCAGGTGGGCCGCCTGCCAGAATCTCCGCTGCGACACACTTGACGCGCCTCTCAAGCGTCACTAGCCATCCAATTCAAACTAGGAGGGACAACTGATGAAGGGACTGCTCAGAACAGAAAACGACATTGCTTTGACCATCGTTCGCCTGGTCCTGGGGATAATTTTCTTCGCGCATGGCTCGCAAAAGGCATTGGGCTGGTTCGGCGGCTACGGGTTCCACGGCACCATGGCCTTCTTTACCCACCAGATGGGGATTCCTGCGGGGTTCGCGTTCCTCGACATCGCAGCGGAATTCCTCGGGGGAATCGGGCTGATCCTGGGATGCTTGACGCGAATCGCCGCCTTCGGCATCACCTGCGTGATGGTCGTTGCCGTAGTCATGGTTCATCACCAGTTCGGGTTCTTCATGAACTGAGCCGGCAATCAGAAGGGGGAAGGATTTGAATATCACCTTCTAACGCTCGCAATCACCATCGTCTTGATGATCAAGGGAGGCGGCGCATTATCCGTGGATAGCGCCATTTCCGGTAGCGCGAGCGCATCGAATGAATGAGCCCTGCCAAGCTGGCAGGAAAGACCTCTCGAATATGACACCGCTGCGGTAGAATGGGATTTGGCGAATGAACTTGGCGCGCAGGAATTCGTCGCTGCGTTCTCAGAAATCAGGAATCGAACCTCGGCCGTAATCGAGGCGGCACTTCCGCCCTTTTCCTGGCCTGTCCGGCCCAGGCCATCTGCGGGGCGCACCGCCCACGATTCGTGCGGATCAAATTGATTGCAGCTGAATAAGTGAGGATCACTATGAGCATATCGGCCAAACCGACTACGAAGTCTGAAGACCCCAGGCAGTACTCGAACCCGCTGAAGGCACTAATTGCAAATGGCCAGTCCGTCTGGCTCGATTACATCCGCCGAAGCCTGATCACTACGGGCGAACTCGCGCGCTTAATGGAGCAGGACGGCCTGCGCGGCGTCACCTCCAACCCCGCTATTTTTGAGAAGGCCATCACGGGCAGCACCGACTACACGCAAGCGCTTCAGGAACTCGTGAAACGCAAGGACCTCGACCCCAAGGGGATTTTCGAGCAGCTGGCGATTAAAGACATTCAGGATGCAACCAATGTCTTGCGACCTGTCTACAACGAAACCAGACGACGCGATGGCTACGTCAGCCTCGAGGTCTCGCCCTACCTTGCGCACAAGACGCAGGAGACACTCGAGGAAGCGCGCCGACTCTGGAAAGACGTCGGACGCGAGAACGTGATGATCAAGGTTCCCGGCACACCGGAAGGAATTCCCGCGATTCGGCAGCTCATCAGCGAAGGCATCAACATCAACGTGACGCTGCTTTTCGCACAGGAAGTTTACGAGCGCGTTGCAGAAGCTTACATCGCCGGCCTCGAAGATTTGGCAAAGCGCGGAGGGGACTTGAGCCGCGTCGCCA
>Ga0307473_10000279_pt1 | contig 10868 bp, 11 predicted proteins | sample atmos_gasesAM5C__FD_203744 | JGI IMG/M metagenome (GOLD analysis project Ga0307473, IMG submission 203744) | Hardwood forest soil microbial communities from Morgan-Monroe State Forest, Indiana, United States - atmos_gasesAM5C_515 | ecosystem: Environmental > Terrestrial > Soil > Temperate...
CCCAGCCACTCATACCATTCCCACTTCAGGAGGAATAAATATGACTGGTCCTGAATCAGATCCCGGTAAGTCTGCGAAGGATATCCAAAGGAAATTCCAAACGGCAGAAACAACAGGGCGGCGGGCGCACGGTGCGGAATCTCTTGAATCCTTTCGAGTCCACCGAATTCTTGGAAGAAGACAATCACTGCCACCAGGGACAGGCCAAACATCGACATCCACGGATGGATGGGAGCAGGAAGAAGGGTCCATAAACCCACCCCGAGGTAACGTCGTTTCAACGCGCTGTCCACCGCAAACACCGCGCAGAAAATTGCGATCGAGCGGGGATTCACGTACTCATCCATCACGTACAGCGAAGTTCCGGCAACGGGCATGGTGAGGAGCGCCGCCACAAGCGCTACGCCCGCCCACCGGGCGCTCGGCTGCTCGAAAAGCTGCCCGGAAAGCTTCCAACACGCCAAGAGCAGAAGAAAAATCGCGAAGAAATGCCAGAAAAGAAGCACGAAATCGAGAGACGCGTGGGAGATTCGGACCGATGCGGCCATCAGATCCGGGTAAAGAGTGAGCCCCGCATGCGTCTCGAAAAATTCCGCGCCAAAAGGGAATAGGGACGGATCAAGAATCTTCAGGATTCCCGGGTTGTAGATGGCCGCATCCTCCACGGCCGGATGATGGCCATGAATTGCAAATGCCGCCACAGTCAGCGGCAGGAGAATCAGAAGATCCTTAGGTTTCAAGCGAAAATCCCCGCGGCTTTTGGAGTGGGTTGTGCGGCAGCGAGCCGAGTAGTTCGAGAATTTACGGTGGCTGGCTTCAAGGTGTCTGCTCGCCAGTTTGTTCCGCGATCAGAATTGTGTCTGCAAATTCCGCGGAAGGATTCGCCAGCTTGCGGCCATCGGAGTTCAGGAATCTGAAGCGCGCAAGCCCGAGCCGCTGAAGGAAATATTTCATTGTGGTTGAAAGCACGCCGAATCCGTACCGCATGCTTGACGCGAACCCGACGGAGGACGCATCGTCGAAATAGAATGCGGGACAGGAAATCTCGCCGATACGAAAGCCGAAGTGAATAAGCTGCACCAACATTTCGTTGTCAAACACAAAAGCGTCCGAGTTCTCCAGCAGGGGCAACTCTTCAAGTACCTTGCGGCTGAAGCCCCGGAATCCAGTGTGATATTCGGAAAGCTTTGCGCTCAGGAAAATATTCTGAAAGGCGGTTAAAAGGCGGTTCGACACGTACTTGTAGCGCGGCATGCCGCCTCGCAGCGCCCCTCCACCCAGAATTCGCGACCCGAGAACCACATCATAGACGCCCGAAGCGATCATCCCGACCATGGCGGTCACCAGCGTCGGCTTGTATTGATAATCCGGATGGACCATCACCACGATGTCCGCCCCGCTGGCCAGAGCTTCCCGGTAGCAAGTCTTCTGGTTCCGCCCGTAGCCGTAATTACAGTCGTGAACGAAAACCTTCAGCCCGAGATCTTTCGCTACGCGGACTGTGTCGTCCGTACTGTGGTCGTCCACTAGAATTTTCACATCCACAAGGGCGGGGAGTTCGCGCACCGTGGCTTCGAGGGTTTTTGCCGCGTTGTATGCGGGCATGACTACGGCGATGCGCTTCCCCTCAATCATCGAATCTCCATCTTGGATTTGCTAGCTTCGCCGTCGGCGCGACCGAAAGGCAGGATGCGCCGTAGCACAGCCCCCGTTCATAATTCTCTCACAAAATTCGCGAAGAGACATGTTCGCCCGATTACTCCATTGACAACACAACAAAATGGCGCAGGGGGCTTGCGCCTTGCGTTATCTCGGCCGCAGACCGCAGATTGCTGTCCTTGTCAACCCGATTCCGGTGGGATAGAGTAGCCGCCTTCTCAGCGGGGGCGCAGAAAACATGTCCGTGTCCGGCCAGGAAAAGCTAAAAGTGTTGATTCGGCGCGCGGCGATCCAGAAGCGCGTGCGCGAGGTGGCCCACCAGATCACTAAAGATTTCAAAGGCGAGCGCGTGCACTTGATCGGTGTCCTCAAAGGCGCGTGCATATTCCTTTCCGACTTGGTGCGCGAGATCAGCCTTGAGACCTCCATTGACTTCATCGCTGTATCCAGTTACGGAAAAGGAAAGCAAAGCTCCGGCCAGGTGCGCGTACTAAAAGACCTCGACAGCAGCATCGAAGGCCTGAACGTCGTCTTGGTCGAGGACATTCTCGATACCGGGCTCACGTTGACGTACCTAATCCGCATCCTCCAGCAGCGCAGACCGAGAGTTCTCCGGGTCGCAGCCCTGCTCGACAAGCCTTCCCGGCGGCTGAAGCCGGTGAAAGCGGATTACGTGGGGTTCACCATTCCCAATGAATTCGTGGTGGGCTACGGACTCGATTATGCGGAACGATACCGCAATCTGAAAGATGTCTGCGTGCTCAGTCTTCCTCCGGCATAAAAGTGGCGCGAACCGTTCTAACCGTGCGGGATCTTGAGGCCATTGCCTCGGGCGGCGAAGTTGTGGTGCCTCGCGGCACAATTATCACCCAGCTCGCGCGCGAAGAAGCGGAGCATCGCGGCATCACCATTCGCTTCGAGGAGTCGAGAGTCGCCTCCGCCGAAGCGGGTGACCCGGCCGGCTCGCGCGTTGTCGCCATTGGCGCAGATCACGGCGGCTTCGAGCTGAAAGAAGAGTTGTGTGGCTACCTCGTCCAATGGGGTTACAAAGTGCTCGACTTGGGCACTTCCAGCCGCGAACCCGTGGACTATCCGGATCTCGCCGAAGCAGTCGCCAATGCCGTTGCGCGCGGCGATGCCTGGCGCGGCATCGTGATTGATACCGTGGGAATCGGCTCTTCCATCGCTGCGAACAAGGTCCCGGGAGCGCGCGCAGCGCTGTGCTATGATAGAGCCACAGCGCGCAACAGCCGTGAGCACAACGACGCAAACATTCTCTCGCTCGGCGCGCGCCTGATTCCGGCGGAAGTCGCCCGCGAAGTTGTTGCTGTTTGGCTTGAGACGCCGTTTGCCGGCGGGCGCCATCAACGGCGTGTGGATAAAATCCGCGCCATCGAAGACCGCCACCGGAAAGTCTGAAACGAAAATATTTGCAGGTGCGCCGCGGGAATTGCAACAAACGGAGCGCTCCAGGTGGATCAGCAGCAACTCGAAAAAGTCATCCTGGCCATCACCGAAGAAATTCTTGGCTACGTCGGCAATCAAAAATGCGCGGACCTCTGCGGCCTCGAAATTGACGAGCTCATTTGCCCCGGTTGCAATCAGTGGTGCGCCGAGAAATGCTCGAAGAAAACGCGCAAGGTGGTGGAGGCCGGCGCAGCCAGGATTTCCGCAGGCGCCGAGGTCGGCCCCATCGAGGCGGACATCGCGCGCCTGATTGACCACACTCTCCTCAAGCCGGACGCTACGCGCGATGATATTCGCAAGATTTGCCTGGAGGCCTTGAAGTATGGGTTTGCCTCAGTGTGCGTGAATCCCTGGAACGTCTCGCAGGCAGCAGAATTGCTTCGCGGCAGTGAAGTGCGCGTTTGCACTGTCGTCGGATTTCCGTTGGGCGCCACGCTCCCACAAGTGAAAATGTTCGAGGCCGAAGAGGCCATCAAACTCGGCGCCCAGGAAATAGATATGGTAATCAACGTGGGCGCGCTTAAATCCAAACTGGATGAAGCGGTCGAGGCGGACATACGCGGCGTGGCCGATGCAAGCCATCGCGGCGGCGCCATTTGCAAGGTGATTCTCGAAACCGGGCTACTGACCACGGAAGAAAAGGTTCGAGGCTCGCTGGCGGCGAAGAATGCGGGCGCGGATTTTGTCAAGACTTCCACGGGCTTCGGCGGCGGCGGCGCTACGGTAGAGGATGTTCGCTTGATGCGCGCCGTGGTCGGCGGGGAATTGGGCGTGAAGGCTTCCGGCGGCGTCCGCAGCCTCGAGGACGTGCAAAAAATGGTCGAGGCGGGCGCTACGCGTATTGGTGCCAGCGCCAGCGTGAAAATCCTCGAGCAGGCTCGAGCGGGTGCCACGCCCGAATTGGCGGCCACAACTGCTCAAACCGGAAACTATTAGTCCCACTAAATTAACCTGCGCCTCTCTCTCCGGCTGCCATCCTGCGCCTGCTATAATGGATTGAATCGCTGCGCACGCTCGGCGGCTGGCCTTTCGCCCGGCGCTCGAATGAAATCCCGCTCGCCGGGGAGAGGCGAATCACTCAAATTCAAATGGAATCGGCCGAACTTAATTCGAAGGTGGATATACCTGCCGAGACGCTCGCCATCCTGGCGGAACTCAGCCAGGAGATCAACGCCTCGTTGAACCTCGACGAAGTGCTCGCCAACGCGGCGGCGCTCGTCAAGCGGCTGATTGCCTACGAAATTTTCGCCGTGCTGCTCCCGGAGGAAGGCACCAACCAACTCTATTTCCGCTTTGCCATCGGCCACCGCCCAGAGGTAGTCGAGCACTGGCGCATTCCCATGGGTGAAGGAATCATCGGATCGGCAGCCGCCACAGGTCAGCCGATTCGTGTCGGCGACGTCAGCAAAGACTCGCGCTACCTGAACGCTCTCGATTCTGTTCGCTCGGAGCTGGCCGTGCCGCTGATTGTGCGTGGACGTGTGATCGGGGTGCTGGATATCGAGAGCAGCCAGCCTAATTATTTCACGCGTGATCAGCAGAATATTCTGATGCTGGTCGCGGCGCGCATCGGCACGGCCATTGAAAACGCGCGCCTGTTCCAGCACGAGCGCAACCAGGCGGAAACCCTCCTGCTACTGAACGAAGTCGGCCGGGAAGCAAACTCTACTCTTCAAGTGGAAGAAGTGCTGCGCCGAGCGGCGGAGCTGACCAAACGGCTGATTGACTATCAGATTTTCTCCATTCTCCTCTACGACGAAGCGGACCACGTGTTCCGTCATCGCGTCACCGTAAAATTCGGTCAGCGCGTCCAGGAAAAATTTGCGGTCCCCGCGCATGAGGGCATTGTCGGGGCAGCGGCGGCACTGGGCCAGCCTCTGGTTGTCCCCGATGTCACGCTCGACCCTCGCTACCTGATGGTCAATCCCGAGACGCGCTCGGAAATGGCAGTCCCGATGATTTATCAAAATCGCGTTGTCGGCGTGATGGATCTGGAAAGCCCGCAGTTGAATTACTTCACGGCTGACCACGTGCAGGTGCTCTCGATTCTTGCGGCACATCTCGCCGTCTCGATTGAAAACGCGCGCCTCTATGAACGTGTGGCGCGCGATGAAACTCGGATGGAGCGCGACTTGAGCGCCGCCCGCCGCATTCAGGGCGCGCTACTGCCGCGGCTACCGGGGCCTGAATACGGACTTGACATCGCCGCGCGCGTGGTTTCCTCGCGCGAATTGAGCGGCGACCTCTACGATTTCCTGCGCTATGGCCCGCAAGAATTGGCGATCGCCGTCGGGGACGTCAGCGGCAAAGGCAGTGCCGCAGCTCTTTACGGCGCGGTCGGTATCGGCACGCTACGCAGTCTCGCGCCACAAAAACACCGGCCCGCAGAAATGCTCCGCGCCGTGAATGGATTTCTCGGTGAACGCATGATTGAAGGGCGCTTCATGACTCTGTGTTTCGCCACATGGCATCGCGGCCGCCGAAAACTGCGCGTTGCCAACGCCGGTCAAGAGCAGCCGTTCCTTTATCACAATGGACACTGCGAGAAAATCCGGCTGGTCGGTTTTCCACTTGGATTATTCGAGGAAGTCACCTACGACCAGCGCAGTTTTATCCTTGATCCGGGTGACGTCGTAGTCTTTCATTCGGACGGTATTGGCGACACTCTGGATGAGGCCGGGGAATTTTTCGGTCACGACCGCGTCTGCAAATTGGTCGCGCAGCACCACGAGCTGCCGTCCAATGTGATTGCAGACAAGATCCTGGAAGAAGTGGACCGCTTCTCAAATGGCGCGCACCCCGCGGACGACCGCACGCTTGTAGTCCTCAAGGTGAAAGGCGAATCCGGCGGTGGGTTGAGCCCCAATTAGGCTCTCCACCCCGGCGCAACTCCGCTCAGCGTTCGCCCCAGCGCAATTTGCTGCGCAGAATCTCGAAATAAGTCTTTCGTGGCGGCTGCACAAACACAACCTTGCTCGCAGATTTTTGGATCAGCAACGCGTCCATCGGCAGCAACTGAATTCCAATTTGCCCGTCCATCGTCACGTAAACAGGCTCTGCAGCAGGCGAAAAATCAATTTCCACACGTGATGTGTCTGGAATTACCAGCGGCCGATTTGTCAGCATGTGTGGGCAGATTGGCGTGATCACAAACGCATCGAGTCCTGGATGCACAATCGGCCCCCCTGCTGCCAGTGAATAGGCGGTCGAGCCGGTTGGAGTCGCCACGATCAGCCCATCCGCGCGATAGCGGCCCACGTGGTCCCCGTCCACCGCGACGTCAAAATCCAGCATTCTCGCAAGCGCTCCCTTATTTGCAACCGCGTCGTTCAACGCCGTGTGGCGCTCCGCTGATTTCCCACCGCGCATGATTTCCGCTTCGAGCATCATTCGCTCTCCCGTGCGGTGCTGCCCGGAGAGAATTTGCTCCAGCATTGGATACAGTTCGTCGAGCGTAACGCTGGTGAGAAAACCCAAGCCACCGAGATTCACCGCGAGGATGGGGAGCTTGTGCGAACCGAGTGCACGTACGGCGGACAACAGGGTGCCGTCTCCGCCGAGCACGATGAGCAAATCGATCTTTTCGCCGATCGCCTCACGGGCCAGTGCAGGCGCCTTCGTGTCAATGCAAGCCTGCGTCTCCTTGTCCACGAAGACTTCAATCTTGTGGACCCGCAGCCACTCAATCAGCGGCGGGACCACGGAGCACACAACTTCCCTGATGGGTTTGCAGACGATGCCGGCGGCGCGAATCATTCGGTTAAGCGCAGAATTCTACTCTACACGCGGCGGCAGGCGTGGAGAAAAAACTCTTGATTGCCCTCAGCACCTTGCAAGCGGCTGGGCTGCACGCCGATAATTTCGAGGCCAGCCTCCCGCGCCGCGGCCGTCACTCGCTCAATGGCCTTCTGGTGCAGAGCCGCATCGCGCACGATTCCGCCCTTGCCCACATCGCGCTTCTCAAGTTCGAATTGTGGTTTGATGAGAATCAGGAAATCGGCGCCCCGCGCTGCCAGCGGCACAATCGCCGGCAGGACTTTGCTGACGGAGATGAATGAAACATCCACCACTACCAGTCCAACAAGTTCTGCCACTTCTTCCGCGCGGAGATACCGTGCATTGCGTTCGATGAGCGTCACACGCACATCCCGCCGCAACTTCCAATCGAGCTGGCTCGATGTCACATCAACGGCGTAGACGCGCCGCGCGCCATGCTGCAACAGGCAATCGGTAAAGCCCCCCGTCGAGCTTCCAACATCGAGGCAGGCTTTGTCTTGGGGCGTCACCGAGAAATCTTTCAACGCTCCTTCGAGTTTCAGTCCACCGCGGCTCGCATAGCGCAATACCTCGCCAACAATTTCGATGTCAGCATCGAGTGCCACCTGGCTCCCGGGCTTTTCCATCTTCTGTTCATTCACTCGCACTTGCCCCGCAAGAAGCATCGCCTGCGCCCGCTCGCGCGAAGGCGCAAAGCCGCGCTCCACCAGCAATACATCGAGGCGCGCTTTTCCGGCCTTGGGTGTTCTCCTTTTTGAGTCAGGAGAGGAATTGTCGCGCGTAGGCTTGGATTTCATACGAGAGGGACAACAGCACCTGTGTTCAGGAGCGCCGCGCAACCAAAAATTCGCCCAGTTGCCGCAACCGCGCAGCGCGTTCGCCGTAGCAATCCAGCTCTTTCATCGCTCTCGCAGCCAGATCGCCCGCAACTTCACGTGATTGCACCAGCCCGTACAGCGCAGGATAAGTAGCCTTGTGCTGCGCGTGATCTTTTCCGGCAGTTTTTCCGAGCGCAGCAGTGGACTCCTCCACATCGAGAATGTCGTCCACCACCTGGAATGCCCAGCCGATATGTTCGCCGAATCGCCGCAGCCGTTCGACGTCTTCGTTCGCCGCGCCCCCTGCAATCCCGCCCGCAACGATTGAAGCACGGATCAGCGCGCCAGTCTTCGAGCGGTGGATATACTCCAACTCCGTCGCGTTGACCTGTTTTTTTTCCGCTTCGATATCCGCCACCTGCCCGCTGATCATCCCGTTCACCGTTCCAGCCGCGCCGCCGATTTCTGCAATCACGCGCACACGCCGCTCATGTTCCAGCGGAGCCGCCGCCAGTGTTTGAAACGCCAGCGTAAGCAGTCCGTCCCCGGCGAGAATTGCCAGAGCTTCGCCAAACGCCTTGTGGCAGGTGGGCTTGCCGCGACGCAAATCGTCGTTGTCGAGTGCGGGAAGATCGTCGTGGATCAGCGAGTAAGTGTGGATGAATTCGAGCGCGCATCCCACCGCGACAGCCGCAGCGGGATTTTGCGTGAACATCCGCGCAGCTTCCAGGCACAGGATCGGGCGAATCCGCTTACCGCCCGCGAACACGCTGTAGCGCATGGCGCGATGAATCGAGAAAGGCAGCGTGTCTTCGCGCGGGAGCAGGGCATCGAGCGCCCCCTCAATTCCCGCGTGATCCTCATCGTAAAAAATGGGGGGATTCATGCGTTCGGCTTGCATTAGATTGATTCTACGATCAGCAGACTGTGCCAGGCCCAAGAACTAGGAGGATTCATCTTCCGGCTCGAACGGCTCCGCGGCGATCTTGCCGTCCGCCTTCTTCAACAGAATTTCCACACGGCCTTCCGCCTCTTCGAGCTGTTTCTGGCAATCGCGCGAAAGCTTCACTCCCTCTTCAAAGAGTTTCATGGCCTCATCGAGCGAAAGCTCTGCGCTTTCTAGGCGCTTCACTACTTCCTCCAGCCGCGTAAGCGACTTCTCAAAATCTCCTTTACGCGCCGGCTCGGCCGCTCTATTGGGAACTGGATTCATCGCGCCTCAAACTGGATCATCGCTGGCATTGCGCACAATAATAAGTGGACCGCCCTGCTCGATTCGCCGCACCGGCTGGCCGCATCGCCGGCAACTCTTGCCCTCGCGCCCATAAACCCGCAAGATGCGCTCCAAACCCTGGAACCACCATTTCGGATCACGAAAGTTTGGAGCCGGGTTGAGGCAGCATTCTAACGCACGTTGCAGAACGTCAACAATGGCCTTGTGCAGCCGCCGCACCTCCGCGCGTTTCAATCGGTCTGCTGGCCACCCCGGATCAATTCGTGCGCGCCATAGGGCCTCGCTCGAATAAATGTTTCCGATTCCTGCGACCTCGCTTTGATCCAAGAGAAGAGTCTTCACCGGTTTGCGGCTCGCGGCTAGCTGCTCTGCGAAATGCGCCACCGTGAATCCCTTCGACAACGCATCAACGCCCAGCGCGCGAATCCCGGTAACCTCTTCGGGCGAGGCCACATATGGCACTCGGCCCAAGTGGCGCGAATGAACAAATCCGAGCGTGCCGCCGCCGGTTTCAAAGGCCACATCCACGTGGCCCGAAGTTTCCTTTGAGTTGAACCAGATGAGTTGTCCATCAAAGCGGAAATGAAGCACCACCGCGCCGCGCTCGAGCGCAAGAATCAAGTGTTTTCCCCGGCGCTCGGCACCGCGAATTTGCATGCCCCGCAGACTTTGCTCGAGCTGCGCAGCGGCCTGCGTCCGACTCTGCCGCGAGCCCCGGTGCACCACGATCGGATGGATTACGCGGCAGCGAACAATTCTCTTGCCTTCAACGAGTGGCCGCAACTCCCGCGCCACAGCTTCAACTTCAGGCAGCTCAGGCATGGTACTCAGGAATTCGAAGGGCCAGATCTTTTCGATTCACGATAGAGGGAATTACCTCCGCGCAGAAGAGCAGTGTTGCGTGCACATGATGCATCCTAGGGGTTGGGCCCGAAATAGCGATAGTGCCCAGTGATCTTCCAACTCAAAAGTAGATCCTCCAACATCGGACCTCGACCGATGTTATGCACCACCATATACCGCCCGCTCCGCTCTGACTTGCGATCGGTCACGATTCCAATATGCGGCACGCCACCGCCCAGGTCCCAGGACACCAAATCGCCGGGAGAGTAATCCTCACCGCGCCCGCCGATTGGAAGTGCCCCCCTTGCGGCTGAAAAATACCATCAGATTCGGAACGCGCCGGTGGTCAATGTTTGAGTCAGGATGGGAAAGCATCCAGGTCCGCTTGCCTGGATCGGCCGAGTAGTTCTTCTCTATGTCCTCGTGAACCTCTTTTTGCAGACCTATTCCAAGCGCTCTATAGGCGCGGATCACTTCGTCGGTGCACACGCCTGTGTCCGCTGGGACGTCTCCTCCGGGATAGCGAATACGCACGTACGAAGGATCGTAGCGGACGGAATGGTGGGTGCGCTCGACTGCCGCGTCTGCGAGCTTCTTCAGAAACTGCTGATGGGGAGCGGATTCGATGGAACTGGACTTCTGGAACGCCGCTGAAGAGGTTGCAAATAATCCCGCAACTAATATTAGTCGTGCACCGAAATTCAAGAGGCGCCTCATTAATCCGATTCTAGCAGGGTTTTCGCGTCGATCTTCTTAGCTGTCGCCTCCTGTTCACGCAGCGCGGGGAAACAGAATTCCTCAAATTGACTCACTGGGTGGGTGAATTACTTCCGGCGGGCAAAAGGAATAGCCGGTGCGCGCGCGTCTTCTCTGCGGCCGCTTCGCTAAACGGAGCCGGAATCCCGCGCCCCGCAAACCATTCTGGAGACTGGTCACGATAGTAAGGGCTCGCGAACTGCCCGGACTCACCGGTGGTGATCTCCATCAACGAGCTGTCGAAACTCGAAAGATCCGCAACGAAGCGCATCGCCGGCCCGTCCCCCACGCCCATCGCCTTGACGGTATCAATC
>Ga0307473_10000280_pt1 | contig 10849 bp, 18 predicted proteins | sample atmos_gasesAM5C__FD_203744 | JGI IMG/M metagenome (GOLD analysis project Ga0307473, IMG submission 203744) | Hardwood forest soil microbial communities from Morgan-Monroe State Forest, Indiana, United States - atmos_gasesAM5C_515 | ecosystem: Environmental > Terrestrial > Soil > Temperate...
AGCTCCCGAGCGGTCGCAAGGCAATCGTCACGTTCGTCGACTGAAAGGCGGTCGCTGTGCCAACTCCGAAGATGCAGGGCGGGCGAGCCCAGTTCACCAACAACTACACGCCGGGCGTGAACGCGCCGGGGCAGGAAGTGCCCGTGATGGAGCTGGCTTCAGACGAGCCGCTCACGCGCACGCTGTTCCTCGGCGCAGCGGGCGGCGCGTCTCCTGTCGCGAACAACCCGTGGCCGCCTCCCGAGTCGCGCGACGCCTCGCGCGGTGGGTCGTACGCAGCCGGCATGCTCGACTTCTCCGGCGCGACGTCGTGGGCTGCAGCGCCCGGCAATCAGTGCGCTGCTGCTGTCGTGCAGTACGGCATCGGCGGCGTCCAGGAGACCTTTTGGTGCGACTGGAAGCCGGGCGCCATCAACCTTCCGTCCTGCACCTACGTGCGCTGTTCCGTCGTGCCGTGGGGCGGGCTCTGGGGTGCGCTCACCATCGGCAATGCCGACTTCGTTGCGTGGTGCGTGCCTGGCAACTTGGAGGGCGCCCGGCCTCCCACGGTGAGCGCGAACGTGTCGCACGGCGCGACGTACGGGGTGAGCAACACGCGCGTCTTCTCCATTCCGTCGAAGGCTGCAGCGTTCGACGTGGGGCATCAGGCGGGCACCATCGGGCAGCTCGTGGTGACTGTCTCGACGCTCAACCAGGGCGGCGCGATGTACATGGTGCGCGACCCGACGACGGGCCTCTACGTGCCACCGTGGGGCCCGGTGCAACTAGCGAATGGAAGCGCGCGCATGAACGTCGCGGGCGTCAACGGGCAAAACTCGTTCTTGCAGTTCTTTCTCGCGCTGTGAGGTGAGTCGATGGGCTGGGGAGCATGGCCGTCGGGCCCGGTGTGGAAGGGCGCGGGCGGCGCGTTGGCTCCGTTTGCGCGCCTCTCTTTGCTTGCGGAAGGGCTGCCGCTCTTTCGGATGGCGGACTATCGCGTGGACGGCGTGAGCGGGAAGGTCGACCGCTTCTATGAGTACGGGCAAACCGCCTTCTACGTAGAGCAGACAGACCCAACGAAGCAGGTCGCGGTGCCTGTTGCGAGTGCTCTCTATGCAGGGCAGCCGGCGGCGTTGTTCACCGGGGCTGAGTGGTACACGAGCAATCGACCCGCGAGCTTCTTTCGTCGCTGGCATGGCGCTGCGCCGGGTGGCTCGACGGTGTGCGTGTTCTCGCCCGGCTCTTTCGGCTCGACCTACTACATCTGCGGCACGTTCGGCGGGTTGGGGCCTGGCTACGGCCTCAACTGGCAGCCTGCGACGTACGTGCCTCTGGTTCGCAACACGGCGGGGGCGAACATCATCATCGGGTCTGCGCCGGGCGTGCCTGCACGCGGCATCTATCGCATGCAGTACCAGGAAGGCGCTCCGACGCCTGAATGGCAGGTCGCGGGGCGCATTACGCCCGCGGGCACGGCCGTAGGTTCTGGCGACTCCACGGCGGCGCCAGACGGCGGCACGGACCCCGAGTTCACGTGGTCGCTTGGTGCGCGCTCTTCCTTGGGTGCGGGTGCCATGATTGGGGAGTTGGCCATGGTGCAGCTCGGTCCCTATCTGACGGCTGCGCAAATCGCAGACCAGAATGCGCTTCTGACTGCGTTGTACGGTGCTCTCCCGTGAGGCGCGGCGTCGGAACGATGTTCGTGACCGTGGGCGTGCTTTGGCTGCTGGCGAAGGGGGGCACTGTGCAAGAGTCGAAGTCGCGCAGTCGGGTCGACAGCTCGCTGGAAAAGTTGGTGCCGTCGTTCCGCGTCAAGGTGCTGGAGCTGCTGCAGCGCATGCGTGGGCTCGGCTTTCGTCCGGTGGTGTTCGAGACGTACCGCTCGCCTTCTCGCGCTGCAGAGCTGGCTGCGAAGGGAACGGGCGTCGCGCTGTCGCAGCACACGCTCGGGCTCGCGGTGGACATTCTCGACGCAGAGAAGATGTGGGACGCGCCGCGCGTGTTCTGGGACGCGCTGCACCGCAACGCGCTGGAGCTAGGCCTGGGGCGCATCAAGCGCCGCGACGTGAACGGAAACCTGGATTGGGACCTTCCGCACGTGCAGGCGCTGCCCGGTGCGTACGATGCGAAGATGCGCGCTCTGCTGACGGCGGCGCGGCGGGAAGAGTTTTTGCGAGAGCGCTATCTCGCGTAGGAGGGCACCGTGTTGGCACCGCGACTCGAGCAAGGGAACCGACAGCGCCTGGACCGGTTGATGGCGGCGGTGAACCGCCTGCCTGACCTGGAGCGTGCGCGCTGGAAAAAGCGCATCGTGCGCAAGCTGAAGCAGGGGCCACAAGTGCAGGTCGGCGGCGAGTGGAACCCGACCGAGCCGACAGACGGTAGCGGTGAGTGGGACCTGGAGCTGGCGAACTGGCTCGATGCTGCCTATCAGCCCGTTGCCGACCGCGCTGAAGAAGTGTGGACCAATACGCGTGCAGGCGTGGAGAACGCAGCGGCGAGCGCGGGGCGCGCTGCAAGCTCGGTCGGCTTTGGCCTCTGGCCTCTCGCCATCGGCGCAGCAGTCGTGTTGCTCGCGTTCGGTTCGGCAAAGCGCTCCAGGTAGAGAGTCAATCCCCAGCCGCCGAAGGCGAAGCAGTCGGCACATGTGGCGCGGACGCTCCCGCAAAGGGTGAGCTGCCTGCCTAACTACCCCTCCCCTCGAAAGCTGCAGAGGCGCGTGCGCAGCAGGCTGCACGACGGTGGCGCGCGTTGAGTTACGCTGTCGGGCGGAGGTCTGAGCCATGAGCGACATCATCCCCGGGGTCAACAGTGCGAACAGTCGGCGGCGCAAGGTGCAGGTGTTTCTGCAGAAGCCTCCGAAGGGGGCGACGACGCTAACCATGATGGCGGCGCAGCAGTCGGGGGACGGCGGCGTGTTGCAGCTCGGAGAGTGGGAACGAGACGACGTCGTGCCGGAGTTGGCCGACGAAATCCTGACCAAGCTAGACGAGCACGCCAATGAAATGGGCGGGGCGGTGCAGTGCACGCTCACGTTCACGAACGCTGCGGGCAAGGCGCTCGCGACGCACGTATTGAAGCGGCAGAGCAACCACGTGGAGGACCCGCTTGACGGTGCGGAGCTGACAGCGCGCATGCTCGCGGGCGATGCGCAGTCGCAAGTGGTGCACGCCACTGCGTCGTCGCTCGCGCTGCAGAAGGTGTATATGAACGGGCTCGTCAACTTGATGGGCTTTCAGGAGCGAGCCGCGGAGCGAGCGGAGCTGCAGAACGTGGAGCTGCGCAAGCAGGTAGCGCGGCTCGAAGTGGAGCGTGACAACCTGAACCGTGAGCTGGCGGAAGCGTCTGCAGCCATTGTCGCGATGCAAGGCGGCGACGAAGGCGAAGCGCCGTCTCCTGCGCAGGTGGAAGCGCTCGGGCTGCTGAAACAGGTGATGCCGCTGCTGATGGCCAGGCTGATGCAGCAGGCTCCAGGGGCGATGCCTAGCTAGGCTTCTTGCTCTCCTGGCGCACCGGGCCGCACGCTGCGACGGCGGCGTGTACTTCTTCAGCGAGGCGCGGGCCGAACAGTTCTGCGATGGCGCGCAAGACGTGCATGTCGCTTTGCGGGTCGGCGCGGTCGAAGTGCGCGGCGAAGCAACTTTCGAAGTAGGCGCGGGAATACAGCTCGCACAGGGAGAGCTTTATCCGCTCGCGGTCGTCGCCCACCAGCTCGGGCAGCTGCTGCCACTGCAGCACGGCGAAGCCGGCAGCGTTGAACCACAGCAGGTGCGCCCGGAAGGCGAGCCGTACGGCGCCCGCAGAGGGCGCCAGCGGGTCCGCGTCGCAGAAGGCGGGCACGAGGGTCCGCGCGTGAGCTGTCGGGGGTCTTGCGCCCGCTGGGAGCGCTCCGAAGATGCCCCCGGAGAACGTCATCGGTTGGTCCGTCGGGTTGTGCAGCGTGAGCAGGTATCCGGTGCAGGTGCACCCCTCTGCCTGGCATCCCTCGCCTGGCGTGTGGAGTCCCGGCGGGTGCTGGCACGTCTCGCAGTCTTTGAGCATTGAGCAATCTCCCTTGCAGACTTGCGCTATACGCAAGTTTTCGGCTAGCGTATACTTGTTGAAAGGGACGGGGGAAGATGAAACGGCCTACGAGCGACATGCCAGGTGCTTCGGCGACGACGGCAGAGGGGGCACAGCTCGCGTTGCTCGATGCGACGCTGCAGACCGAGCGCACGCGAAACCGCTTTGTGGTGCGCCGCGCGCTGCGAGCCGCCCGCGCGCACTTCGCCGCTGCGACGGCTGAGCTCAAGGGGGAGAAGTGAAAGAGGGTCTGCAGCTGCTGCTGGAGCTGTTGGGGTGGGGCATTGCGGGCGTGCGCAGCGTGGTCGCGGACAGTCGTCGCGGGCGGCGCGAGCAGAAGGCAAAGGCGCGCAGCGCGCAGCGCGAAGCCGACTTGCTCAAGCGCTTCGCGTGGCCGTTGTGCGCATGCACGCATCGACTGCACGAGCATGCGGCGGTGGACGGCTTCGCGCCGTGCACGCTGTGCGGGTGTACGAACTTCCGAGAATCGAGGCGGTGATGCGACGCGACTTTCAGCCTGAAAACCTAGCCGATTGCATCTTGCTGGAGCTGCGCGCCGCGCGTGAGCGCGTGCCTCTAACGCAGCTCCAGGCCGCGGAGAAGGTCGGCGCGTCGGCTGCGACGGTGTCTCGCTGGGAGTCTGGCGAGGCGCCGCTCTCTCTCAATGCGGCGCTATTCCTTGCGGAGCTGTACGGCGTGCCCGCGCGCACGCTGCTGGAGAACGCGCTGCGACGCTGGGAGGCGCTCCTTGGCTGAGTGTCGACACCAGTGGGTGCTGTCGCGGTTCTCGGGCGACGAGTTCTGCCGGCGTTGCTTCGCGACGCGCGCGCCGGTGCAACCCGTCGTCTCGTGCGCCAACTGCCGCACGGTCATGCGCGTGCTGTTGGGCGGGAACCTTCCGAAGCACCGGTGCGAGCGCAGCGCCCGCTTTCGTGGCTAGCGCAGTAGCCACTGCGCGCGCGCTTTTGTGTTGACGTGTAGGCGGGAACCTGTCAGGTGAATGGGGCCGGACCGGGGCTGAACTCACAAGCTGCACTCTACCGGCGGGGGGTCCCCAGGACGCGAAAGCGCAACCTGTGGGACCCTTCGGCATTTGTGTTGCTGCTGTTCACCTGTGCGGCGTAAAACCGCCCCGTGAGTTCAGTCCCGGTCACTCGACCGGGGCAGGGGCGGGCGCCAGTTTGGGCACGTCGGGGGAAGCAGGTCGACCGGCCACGGCTGGCGAAAAGCGAGCAATACGCGACTGCGCTCGCGTCTCCCATCTGCCCGCGGTGTCAAAACGCAACCATCTGGCGGGGCCGGTGGGTCTGCGACGGCTGCCATAGCCGCATTGGGTGGACCGAGTACGAGGGGGGGCACCACCGACCGCCTATTCAGCCGCCGCACGCGCTGCCGGCGGGGCTCGCGGCGGGGGCGCCGCTCTTTAGTTCATCAGAAGGGAGTAACTGCGCAAGTTCGCCGGGCGCCTCGGAAAAGCAGCGTTGGCTACAGTGGCTGGAGCAAGTGGAGCTGTACACGTCGCTTTGGCGGAGGCGGCGCGCAGCGCGCTACCGGCTCAAGGCTGCGAACCACTGGCACCGTGCTCGGGTGGAGGGCCAAGAAAAACGGTTCGAACGAATCGCTGAGTGCGGGGCGGTCCGCTGGATGCTGGAGCGCCACGACGGGCAGGGCACGACGGCGCGCCCGCTCAAGAGTCGTTGCGACTGCTGGCGCATCTGCCGGGGCTGCCTAGACCGGCGGAAGTGGAAGCTGTCCACGGGAATCATGCAGCAGCGCGAGCGCGCTTTCGCTCTGCACGCGCGACAGCGCGCGCGTTGGTACGGCGGCGCAGAAGGCAGGTGGAGCGAGCGGCTGTTGACGTTGACGGTGCCGCACGGCGACTCGCCAGGTTCCGACGCGCGCATGCTCACGCGCGGGTGGCGTGAGCTGTCTCGACGCATCGCGCGCCACATGCGCGAAGACAGAGGCGCGGCGGTGTCGCCTGTCTGGGTGCGAGCGATGGAAGTCGCGCCGTCGCAGGCAGGCGGGCACGCGCACCTGCACGTGTGGTGGTTCGGCCCCTTCATCGACCACGCTTGGCTGCGCGCGACGTGGGGCGCGATTCTAGAGCGCATGGGGGCGAAGGTGCCGCGCGTCGTCTACAGCGAGGCACTTCGTAAGAGCGTGGACAAGCGCTTCAAGGTTTGGGTGCGCACGCGCCGCGGGCAGCACGGTCGCTCGCTACCAACGGTGCCGTGGCCTGTCGTCGACGTGCGCAGCGGTCGCGACGCGGGCGCAGCGCAGTACGCACAGAAGGTGGGAGTGGTCCTGTACGTGAGCAAGGGCGCGAAGGAAGCGACCGAGCGCCTCCACCCGCTGCACGCTGCGACTGTGTACGAGGCGCTAGAGAGCGCGCGCTGTGTGCAGTGGTGCCGTGGTTGGGCGCCTCCACGACGGCGCGAGCCTGGTGTCTCGTGGAGTCTGAGACGTCTGAGCGAAGAAGAGCGCGCGCAGCTGTCGCGCGAGCACGAGGCGAGCGACCGAGCCCTGTGTAAAAAAATCGATGCGCTCGCTGCGCTCGCGCATGCGTCTCCTGCGGAGCCGCACGCGCCCGCTTCGCGGGCGCCACCTGAACAGTTGTCGTTGGTGTAAGTTCAAGCTCGGAGAGTCGAAATGTCCGCACGTCCCGTGGTCGATTGGCGCTGTGCGCGCTGTAGTCGCTTGAACCCAGACAAGCGCTTCTGCTGCAGAGCGTGCGGCTGGGAGCGGTCGCACTGGAATGCGACGCTGTTCAGGCACCGTCCGCGCCTACGTGAGAAACCGGAAGCTGTCAAGGGGGAGCAGCTGGAGCTGCCCGGCACCTGAGGTGTTGCAACGTACGTACCGGTGTAGGGCGAAGTCGGACGAAAAAGAAAAGCTGACAAAAGGCTGACAGCGCCAGCACCATTCTCGTTCGTGGTTACCGGGGGGGACGGCGAGGAAGTTTGGGAGCAGCTGCGCGATGCCGCGCAGCAGCCGCCGCGCCGTCTGCTGGAGAACTGCGCAACGGGCCTGCTGACGTTGCATCGCGACGTGCAGGAGCTGCGTCGCGAGGTCGGACTCTCTCTCCCCCCCATGGGCGCCGCTGGTGACGCGCAGCTGCGTCGCGCGGCGTTCTTTCACGTCCGCGCGAGCATTCGCTACGCGCTAGTCGCAGCAGCCGGTGCGGGGGCGACGGTGCTCGCGAACTGGCTCGCGACTCTCATCGGAGGAAACGCACCATGACCGTTCTCGAGAACCTGTTGGGCCACGAAGTCGACGACACGACGCGCGCGCAAGTCTCCTATCGCTTGCGCTCTGGCGTAGGCGCGCTGGGCAACGAGCTGGCGACGAAGCTCGAAGAGACGTACGAGCCGCCCGCGCCGCCCGCGCCGCCCGCGCCGCCACCGGAAGAGCCCTAACCCGCGCCGCGCGCGCAGAAGAGAGTGACGCGGCGTGCTTCGCCGCCTCTGCAAAGGAGAAGAGACAAATGGCGAAGACAAAAACGATGGTGGTGCGTCGCAGTCCCATGGTGAGCAAGGCGAAGCTGGAGCTGGTGAAGGCATCGAGCCAGCGCGCAAAGCGCAAGGCGCGCGACGTCGCTGCAAAGCGCGTCGGGACGCTCGTAGGAGTCGGCACGGCTGCAGCCGCCGGCTACATCGAGAAAACCGGCAAGCTCGCGCCGAAGTACACGTCTCCCGCCGCGATGGCAGTGGCGGGCGGCGTGCTCGCGTTCGTGCTGCCTGAGACGAGCATGGGGCGCGGCAAGCTCGGGCAGGCGAGTGCGGAGGCAGGCGCGGGGTTGCTCGCGGTCGCTGCCTACAAGCTCGGAGCGGGACAGCCGGTCATCGGCGACGACGACGATGTGGCCGGCGACGACGACGCTTGGACGCCGGGCTGAACGCGTAGACGTTGGGTCCGGCTGAGCCGGGCTCTAGAGCGACTCGGCTCACCGGAAGCGGCGCCCGGAAAGCGCTGCGAAACCCAAAAAAGGAGACTGCAAAATGCCGGAGCAAATCGTGGGGTATGAAGACATCGTGGGCGACGACGACGAAGTGAGCGGGACGGTTTCGAACGGACAGCGGCGCATCCTGGCCAAGAACCTGCCTCAGTCGTTCGTGGGCATCCCGACCCAAACCATCGGCGCCAGTGCGGCGAACGTGGGCATCCAGGTGCCCGTGCTGCGCAACATCCGTCCGGACCGTCTGGTCATCGACCGCGTGCAGGCCGCGAGCCTGAACGTCAACAACATCGCCATCGGCACCATCTCTCTCAACGCGAGCGCGAACCCCGTGCCCGCGGACATGTTCGCGCCGGACGCGGTCGGCACGAGCATTCGCTTTCTTGCGACTGCGAGCCCGAGCGTGGGCATTACGCTCACGGTCACCAATCGCACTGCGACGGCGGTCACGAACTTCAGCGCCGGCTTCATCGGACCGTCGACGGACCCGACCTGACCCCATGGGGGTGCGTCTACAGCTCGATTTGGGCGACAAGCCTTCACCTCACCGGGTGGAGACTGTCTTGCGCGCGCTCGCGCGACTGAGTTACGAGCAAATGCAGGCGCACCCCCTGCCTCCTCTGTACGCGAGCGGCGTGCGCTACGCGCGCGAGCAAGGGCGGGAGGATTGGCAGACGGCTCACGAGACGTTTTGGAAGAAGCGCGGCGACTGCGAAGACCTCGCGGCGTGGCGCTGCGCGGAGCTGTGGGTGCTCGGCGAGAAAGACGCGGATGTGCACTGCTACGCTCCGCGGCCTGGTCTCATTCACTGCGTCGTGAGGCGCGCGGACGGTCGGCTTGAAGACCCGAGCAAGCGCCTCGGGATGAAGGGAAAAGGGTAGACCCATGTCACCTGTGCTGCCTCTCGCGGCTCTCGCCGCTCTGTTGTTGCTCGGTTCGAAGGCTGCTCCGCGTGGAGTCGTCACGCCCGGTGAGCCGACGCTGGTGAAGAAGCCTGCGACGGCGAAGCCAGCGGCAAAGCCTGCTGCGCGCGCAGCGGTGCGACCGGTGACCAAGCCGGCTGCGAAGCCAGCGGCGAAGCCGAACGAGGCTTTGCAGGCTGCACAGCTGGCGGAGAAGCAGACGGGCAAGCCGCGCGCGACGCAGTCGGTCGATGTGCATAAGGGCGTAGCGCAGACGGTCACGGACCCCAAGAAGCCGCTGCCCGCTGGCTATTCCGCGCAGCAGGCGGGGATGAAGGCTCAGCCGGTCGCGGACCACATCCGCACGCGCAAAGGGAAGTACGACCGCGCGCTGTTGCAGTCGTTCCAGACCAGCGCGGGGCTGAAGACTGATGGCTTGTACGGCCCTCAAGCGCGCGCAGCGCTCGTCTTCTTCGGCGCGAAGAATGTGCCAGCTGCGCTGTTCAAGGGACCCATCACGAAGTACGCGCCGCCGGCGGGAGGTTGAGGCCATGTCCTGGTCAGTCGTTACGAGGGAACTAGACAGTGCGAACCGCCAGCTTCTTGCGGCGGGTGTCGAGACGCAGACGCGCTATCGCAGCGACGGGGGCGTGGAGTTTCGCTACCTGGTTCCGCTCCGCGATGGGAGGAAGTGCGCCATCTCCGCGGGCGTGCGTCCCACGGTCACGGTCGGCGCGGGCAGCTTCGGGAAGAAGCTGAAGCGCAAGCTGAAGCGCGTGGCCAAGTCGAAAGCGTTCAAGCGTTTTGCGAAGGTCGCGCAGTTCATCGCGCCCGGTGCAGCGGCGCCCGCGTTGCTCATTGGCGCTGTAGGCGCCGTGAAAAAGGCAAAGGCAGCTGCGAAGAAGGCGCCTCCGCCGCGCGCTGCGCCGCCAGCGAAACGCGCAGCGCCTCCGCCGCGCGCAGCAGCGAAGCCGAAGCCCGCGCCAGCGCCGAAGCGCGCTGCAGCGCCCGCGCGAGCGAAGCCGGCTCCGAAGCGCGCGCCGCCACCGAAGCGGGCGCCTCCGCCACCGAAGCGCGCAGCAGCTCCGAAGCCTGCTGCGCCGAGGCGCGTCGCGCCTGCTGCTCCAAAGCCGGTGCTCGTGTCTCCACCTCCGACGCCTGAAGAGGAGTCGTTGGCGGTGGAAGTGATGCCAGACGGCACGCCGGTGCCTGAAGAAGCGCTAGACGCAGCGCCGGAGGCAGCGGAAGAAGAAGCTGCGCCGGAGGCGGATGAGGGCGACGTGCCGGAGTCAGAGGACGACGAACCAACAGAGGATGAGGTCGGGGCATTGTTTCAGCGCTCCGACGCACTCTTGCGCGCCGCGGGCGTGCAGGTCGAGTCGAAGTGGGAGCGCGGGCGCATGCACTATCGCTACCTCATTCCCATCGCGGATGGGAGACGCGTTGCGTTCAGCAGCATCGTAGAGCCGCGCGTCGAAATCGGTGCAGGGCGCATCGCGAAGAAAATCAAAAAAGGCCTGAAAAAAGTGGCCAAGTCGAAGGCGCTCGGTGCGGTGCTGAAGGGCGTGTCGAAGCTGGCGAAGATAGTGCCTATCCCCGGCGCGAGCGCGCTCGGTGAAGGCCTGTCGCTCGCTGCGAAAGCGCAGAAGGCGGCGCAGCAGGGGAAGAAGCTGCTGGGCGGCGGCAAGAAAAAGAAGAAGGCTCTGCCCGCGGGCAAGCCTGCATCGCTCGCGCTGCGCCAGGCAGCGAGCACGGCGAAGAAGCCAGCGCCGAAGGTGCAGGCAACGCGTCCGTTCGCTGCGCAGCCCGGGACGCTCGTCAAGCTCCCGAGCGGTCGCAAGGCAATCGTCACGTTCGTCGACTGAAAGGCGGTCGCTGTGCCAACTCCGAAGATGCAGGGCGGGCGAGCCCAGTTCACCAACAACTACACGCCGGGCGTGAACGCGCC
>Ga0307473_10000281_pt1 | contig 10836 bp, 13 predicted proteins | sample atmos_gasesAM5C__FD_203744 | JGI IMG/M metagenome (GOLD analysis project Ga0307473, IMG submission 203744) | Hardwood forest soil microbial communities from Morgan-Monroe State Forest, Indiana, United States - atmos_gasesAM5C_515 | ecosystem: Environmental > Terrestrial > Soil > Temperate...
TGACGCGTGCATTCTTCGAAGCCTTCAAGCCGATGGTAGCCGCCGCCGGGCATTGTGACATTGTCATCGCCCCTCCGTTCACTGCGCTGGCGGCAGCAGTAGAAGGTGCGCGCGGCAGCGCCATCACCATCTCCGGTCAGAACGCGCATTGGGAGTCCCAGGGCGCTTTCACTGGGGAAGTCTCGATGCGCATGCTCGCTGAGGCCGGGTGCCACGGCGTGATTATCGGGCACTCGGAGCGGCGCCAATTTTTCGGCGATACGGACGAGTGGGTGCATCGCAAAGTGCAAGCGGCGCTCGCGGCGGGGCTGACGCCGATCGTTTGCGTCGGAGAATCGCTCGCAGAGCGCGAGGCCAACTTGACACACGCCGTGCTGAAACGCCAATTTGAAGGCGGTCTGGCCGCGTTGACCGGTGCGGACTTCTCGCGTATTCTTTTAGCGTACGAGCCTGTGTGGGCCATTGGCACAGGGCGCACGGCAACTCCGGAGATGGCGGCGGATGCTCATCGCTACCTTAGGGAGCTGGCCGCGGCGCGGTTTACGCCCGAGCGGGCCTCCGCTCTTCGCATTCTCTACGGCGGCAGCGTCAAACCCGACAACATACGGGGATTGATGGCGCAGGTGGAGATTGATGGTGCGCTCGTGGGCGGGGCGAGCTTGGAGCCGCAGTCGTTTGCGGCGATTGTGAGTTTTTAGCGCGCGTGTGGGGGGCGTGAAACGGCTCCTGCGCGCATGGGGAGTTGGAAATGCCATCATGGGCAAAATGGGGATTCTCGCTGCTGGTCGCGATCGGGCTGATCTCGATCGGCTGGCGCGTTCCGTACGTTCTAGTCACGTTGCATGTGCTGGTCTGCTTCGTGCTTATCATCGTGATCATGCTGCAGAGCGGAAACGCAGCGGATTTGGCGGGCGCGTTCGGCGGAGCCGGCAGCCAGACCGCGTTTGGCCCGCGAGGCGCTGCATCGTTTCTCTCTCGCGCCACCACTTGGTGCGCCATCGTTTTCATGATGACGTCGCTCACGCTCTCCGTAAAGCGCGGGCCGTCTGAGACAACCAGCAGCACCGGGTCGATCCTGGAGCAGACGCAGAAGCAGGCTCCTGCGAAAACGACACCGACTGCTCCGATCCAGATTCCGATTCAGCCGGGCCAGGCTCCCGCTGCTCCGCCAGCGCAGAGCCTACCGCCAGCGCAAAGTCAGCCGCCGGCGCAGAGCACGCCGCCGCAGAATACGCCACCGAAGCAGTAGCGGCATGTGAATCGTTTCGGGCTCGTGCTTTCTTGCACGGACTTAGGATTTGAGCGGTTTGACAAACTAAATCCTCGGCATCTAGGATTGATTCGGAGCGGTCGTGGCGGAACTGGCAGACGCACCAGCTTGAGGGGCTGGCGGTAGCAATACCGTGGTGGTTCGAATCCACTCGACCGCACCAACCTTTCCGACGAGGAAAGGTTGTCCCGAGCGAATGAAATGAGCCGAGGGACCCTACAGGACACCACCAAGATTCCATTCCTCCTGCTCACCAAACTCAATCTGCGGGAATTTTTCCGCACAATCGTCCTTGAAATTCGGCAACGCTTATATATGATGGCCTGTTTTGATTTGGGCGTGGTTCAATGGAACGCTTTTCGCATTCGTTAATTCATGGAGGGGCGATGCGGATCAGGAAGCGCGACGATGGTTCTGCGGCACCAGCAGCTACGCTGGCACTTCTTCTGGTCATTCTTGTCGTCGTCACCGTGTATTACTTCGTCGCCCATCTCTATCCTGCGCCGCCTCCGATCACTTCCGTTGGTGCGGCCGTGGATCATCAGTACGACTTGACGCTATACGTAACAGGTACTGTGTTCGTTCTTTCCCAGCTCGGCCTGGCATTCGCCGTTTTCCGCTTCCGCGACCACGGTCAGCAGGCGAACTTCACCCGCGGCAACAACACTCTCGAACTTTTTTGGACCTCAGCGACGATTATTTTGTTCCTCGGGTTGGGATTCCTAGGGCGCAAGGCCTGGGCCGATACCCGCTTCACGGAGCCGGCAGCGAATGCAATTCACGTCGAAGTGACGGCCAACCAATTCGTTTTCAACTTCCGCTATCCCGGTCCCGACGGCAAATTCGGCAAGCTTGATCCCAAGCAGATTAGCCCTTCTACGGGTAATCCGGTGGGCATTGATCCAAATGATCCAGCGGGAAAAGACGATATCGTGGTGCCCACGCTAACTGTTCCCGTCAACCGGCAGGTGGAACTGCTGATCCGCTCGCAGGATGTGATCCACAATTTCTTCGTGCGTGAATTGCGGCTGCAGCAGGATGCGGTGCCGGGCATGGTGATCCCGATTCATTTCATGCCGGAGCAGGTCGGCCAGTACGAAATTGTGTGCACGCAATTGTGCGGCTTGGGACATTCGCGCATGCACAGCTACCTGAACGTCGTTTCCGATTCCGACTACGAGAACTTCCTCAAGCAGCAGGCGGCCGGCCAGTGATGGCGGCCCGAGTGCCAGGAGGCCACGAATGAGTTCGCACGCCCAATCAGCGCACGCCGCGCCGACGGGCTTCGTCAGCAAATACATTTTCAGCACGGACCACAAAGTGATCGGCATCCAGTATTTTCTACTGGCGCTGACGGCCGTGGTAGTTGGGATCGTGCTCTCGGTCCTGATGCGTTTCCACCTCGTGTGGCCCAACGCGCATCTGCCCTTCGTGAGCGGCGGTCAGATGACGCAGGAGCAATATTTGGCGCTCGTCACCATGCACGGCACCATCATGGTCTTCTTCGTCCTGACGACGGCGCCCCAGGGCGGCTTCGGCAACTATTTTCTGCCCATCCAGATTGGCGCGCCCGATATGGCATTCCCGCGCCTCAATATGCTTTCCTTCTGGGTCACATTTCTCGCGTTTGTTGCCATCCTTGCTGCGTTTGTGGTTCCCGGCGGCGCCCCCATCAGCGGCTGGACGGCCTACACACCGCTGAGCGGGATCGGCGAAGTAACCGGCCCGGGCGAGGGTTGGGGCCAGACCATGTGGATCATCAGCATCTCGCTCTTCTGCCTGGCGTCGTTGCTGGGCGCGCTGAATTTCATCGCCACACTGATTGATATGCGCGCGCCGGGCATGACGCTGATGCGCATGCCCCTCACCTGTTGGGGCTGGTTTGTCACCGCCATTCTCGGTTTGCTCGCTTTCGGCATCCTCCTTGCCGGGGGCATCCTGCTGCTCCTTGATCGTTCTGCTGGGACGAGCTTCTTTTTGCCGTATGGCCTCGTGATCAACGATCAATTGCAGAACCACAGCGGCGGCTCGCCACTCCTCTGGCAGCATCTGTTCTGGTTTTTTGGCCATCCCGAGGTTTACATCGCGATTCTTCCAGGCATGGGCGTCGCTTCTCACGTCCTTTCCACTTTCGCCCGAAAGCCTGTGTACGGCTATCGCGCCATGGCCATGGCCATTTGCGGGATCGGCTTTCTTGGCTTCATGGTCTGGGGCCATCACATGTTTGTCAGTGGAATGAGTCCTTATTCAGGCTTTGCTTTTTCGGTGCTGACCATGTCCATCGGCGTGCCTTCTGCGATCAAGACCTTCAACTGGCTTGGCACGCTCTGGGGCGGAAAGATCCAATTCAGGTCGCCGATGCTCTTTGCGCTCGGCTTTGTTTCTCTGTTCGTTAGTGGCGGTCTTTCCGGTCTGTTTCTCGCGCAGCCGGCGGTAGATAACTTGCTCCACGCCACCTACTATGTGGTTGCGCACTTCCATCTGGTGATGGGAGTGGCCGCGATCTTCGGGATTTTTGCCGCCACCTATTTCTGGTTCCCGAAAATGTTTGGTCGGATGATGAACGAGCCGTTGGGCAAAGTTCATTTCTGGCTCACGTTTGTGGGCACTTACTGCATTTTCATGCCCATGCACTTTGTTGGAATCGCGGGCGGAATTCGCCGTTATGCGGATGCCTCCGCCGTCGCTTATCTTGCCAAACTTCAGCCGCTGCACTTATTCATGACTATCGCCGCATTCATCACCGCGGCAGCGCAGCTCATTTTCATTTTCAATTTCTTCTGGAGCCTGAAATTCGGCGCCAGGGCGTCGAAGAATCCTTGGAATGCCACCACTCTTGAATGGACTACGGATTCACCCCCGCCGCACGACAATTTCAGCGGCGATTTCCCGAGCGTCTATCGTGGGCCGTATGAATTCAGCGTTCCCGGCACGAAGGAAGATTTTGTCCCGCAGCATTTGGCGCCGGCACAAGTCGCTCGAGCGAAGTAAGCGAGCGACTGAAGCAACTTAGGAGCAATACCATGCCGGGCACAACGGTCACAGAAGTTGTCGAGCAGATTGACGCTGGAAAGGGCGGCGGCGGAGCTTCCTCCGGCAACGGCGGCGGTCGCGAGGAGGGAAGTGGCGCCTCCGGCTCGGGATTCGTTCCGCAGCGCACCTACGTGACGGGGATGATCGTCGCGCTTGGCGGCATCCTGATGTTCTTCATGGCGCTGGTGAGCGCCTACATCGTACGCAAGGGCATGCCGAACAGCATGTGGCAGCCGCTCGAGCTCCCCCGCATCCTCTGGCTCAACACGGTCATCCTGGTTGCCAGCAGTTTTACGCTGGCCCGTTCGCGCAGCCTTTTCCGCGCAGACAACGAAAGTGGATTCCGCTACTGGTGGGGCTGGACGACCGTCCTTGGCGTCTTCTTTCTTGTTGGCCAGGTGATCGCTTGGCGGCAACTTGTCGCCGAGGGAATTTATCTGAAATCGAATCCGAGCAGCAGCTTTTTCTACGTTTTCACCGCCGCCCACGGTTTGCACTTGGTGGGCGGTGTGCTGGCACTGCTGTCGGTCGCCTTCCGGCCAACGCACCGATTGACGCGCGGGACGGCCACCGAGGTCGTTTCACTTTACTGGCACTTTATGGACGGCTTGTGGGTTTTTCTGTTTCTACTTCTCCTTCTGGGACGGTGAAAAGTGAGCGATACCGAACTCGAGGGCATAGTCGAATCACCCTGGTCAGGCGGCGCATCCCCGTTTGCGGTGAATTCAAAAAAACTGGGGATGTGGCTGTTCATTGTCTCGGACTCGCTGACCTTTTCGGCTCTGCTCGTCAGTTACGCCTATGTGCGGCTGTCAACGCCGGACTGGCCCCGGCCGTTTGAAATCTGGCCGGCCATCGCCAAGTCGTCGCTGATGACATTTATCCTGCTCTCAAGCAGCTTGACGATGGTGTTTGCCGTCGCCGCTGCGCACAAAGGTGAAGTGAAAAAAACCGTGCGCTATTTGCTGGCCACGATGGTGTGTGGCCTTGCCTTCGTCCTAATTCATGCCACCGAGTGGTACACCCTCATCGTCGAAGAGCACGTCACGCCGTGGTCGAATCCCTGGGGCACGCCGCTTTTTGGTGGCACCTTCTTCGGCCTCACGGGCCTGCACATGCTCCACGTCACCATCGGCGTCGCTTATCTTGGCGTGATTGCCTGGGGCTTCAATAAGGGTAAGTGGACGGCGGATCACGTGGAAGTCAGCGGGCTGTACTGGCACTTTGTTGACCTTGTCTGGATGTTCATTTTCCCGATGGTCTATTTGTTGAGCGTCAATCCGAAGTAACGGGAGCATGCGAAACGATGAGCGCACATGCGCACGCGGAAGTCGCTAACGGACACGATGTGGGCAGCACCAAACTCTTCGCCTGGGTTTGGGTCTGGTTGCTTCTTCTCACCGCGGTCGAGGTCTTCTTAGCCTACGAGCGGCTCGAAGTGCATCTGATGATCACGATTCTGGTGGGGCTCTCGCTGATCAAGTCCGCGCTGATCATGTCCTACTTCATGCACCTGCGCTTCGAACGACTGGGACTTTTCTTGCTGCTCGTCCCGGCCATGGTATTCTGCATTTGCATGATGCTGATTATGTTCTTCCCGGACAGCATCCGGCTGATGAATCTTCGCCCGCCGCAATAGGTAGAGGTTTGAGTTTGGCCGTGGGAGGTAGATTGAAGAAGCGACTGATTATCGAACTCGCAGTTTTCTCTTGCGGCTGTCTTGCCCTGGCGCTCTTGCTCGCGCCCCACGCGGCGGCGCAGGGGTGCGCGATGTGCTACCAGAACGCTTCCGCCTCCGGCGCGCAAGGACGCGAAGCGCTTCGCCACGGTGTATTGGTGCTTCTCTTGCCAACGTTGGGTCTCTTCACTGGAATCCTCACCCTCATCTACCGCCGCCGCAACGTGGCACGCTGATCTGCGATCGATCCGCCATCCAATGTAGCTGCAGGGGTGGGTCTCAGACCCACCCCTACGATGCCGGATACCGACGCGTAGGGCAGCTACTGCCCGTGCGGCTTGTGCAGACCGGTGCAGACGGAAAGCGCGCTGTTCGGATCCACGGCGCTATCTCCTTGCTCGACGTGCTGGATTTTTCCTTCCTTGTCCACCACGATTGTGGTGCGCTCCGCCCATTTGAATTTGCTGCCTTTCACATCGTAGGGCTTCAAGATGCCGTAGGCGGTCAACACTTCCTTGTCCATATCGCTCAGCAGCGGGAAGGTAACGCCGATTTTTTCAGCAAAAGCGGCGTTGGCGGCGGGACTGTCTAAACTGATTCCGAGGACGACGGTGTCGCTTGCTTCGAGTTTGGCCAAATCAGCCTGATAGGCCTGAAGTTCCTTCGTTCAACCACCCGTGAATGCCAGGACGTAGAAGGCCAGCACGACGTTCTTCTTGCCGCGAAAATCGCTCAGCTTCACCTTTTCCCACTTGTTGCTCGTGAGGGTGAAGTCCGGCGCAACGTCGCCCACCTTCAGATTCGTCTTGGCGATGGCTTCTTCCTGTCCGGCGGCGGAAAATTGCCCCGCCAGCGCCAGCAGCAGGAATAGGCTAGTGATTGCCGTAACAAATCGTTTCATTCGCTCTCTCCTGAATGTTTCTCGAGTGCCGCGGGAAGATTATATCTGGAGATTCACCCTGCAGCATATCCTTTGACGCGTCGGTTGCGGATTTAGCTGCTCCAACCACGCGCATTCCCTATAATCCGAAGGTCGCGCCGAGGCCCGCATTGAATGTTCTCTGACCGCACCAATTGGAATTTGGATGCAAACCGCCTGAGCCGCGCCCTCGCGGAGCGTCGCGCTGCGGGGAAGCCGCTCCTCGACCTGACCCTGTCGAACCCCACTGAGTGTGGATTCGATTACGACCGGCAGGCAATCCTGCGCGCGCTTGAGAACCCCGGGTCGCTCAGCTACGAGCCAGATCCAAAGGGCCTGTTCACAGCCCGCCAGGCGGTGGCCGCGTATTACAGGAGCCGTGGCGCTGAAGTATCAACCGATGACTTAATTTTGACGGCCAGCACAAGCGAAGCCTACTCATACGTTTTTCGCACGCTCTGCAATCCCGGCGATGAAATCTTGATTCCCGCCCCTAGCTATCCGCTCTTCAGTTTCCTCGCTGACATTCAGGACGTGAAACTCGTCCGCTATCCGCTGATTTATGACCACGGTTGGCAGATTGATTTCCATTCACTCGTGCAAGCCGTCACTTCCCGCACGCGCGGCGTAATCGTCGTCAATCCGAATAATCCCACCGGCCATTTCTGTAGGCTCGAGGATGTAGCTGGGTTGAATCAGGTTTGCTCGGCGCAAGGCATGGCCATCATCGCCGATGAAGTGTTCTTGGATTTTGCATCGAATTCCGCTCAACCAGCCAGCTTTGCCTCCAATAAGGGGGCGCTGACGTTTACGACGAGCGGCCTTTCCAAAATTTCTGGGCTGCCGCAGATGAAAACCGCCTGGCTGCTCACCACCGGGCCGACAGAATTGAAATCGCAAGCGCTCGCGCGTCTCGAGGTGATTGCCGACACCTTCCTCTCCATGAATGTTCCCGTGCAACTGGCAACTCCCGCATTCCTTGAACTGCGCCACGGGTTTCAGGAACAGTTGATGGCGCGCGTGCGGAAGAACCTCGCGAAGCTCGACCATCTGTTGGCGGGCCGGAAATCCTGCAGCCGCTTGGAGATGGAAGGCGGCTGGTACGCGGTGCTTCGTGTGCCCGCTACTCGCTCAGATGAAGATTTCGCGATTGAATTGCTGACAGCGAAAGGCGTCTATGTGCATCCCGGGCACTTCTACGATTTCCCGGCCTACGGCTGGTTGATTGTGAGCCTGATTACACCGGAAAAGGATTTTGCCGAAGGTATAAAACTGCTGCTTTCGATGTTCTGACGCCGCCTCACAGGAATCCACGGAGTCTCGCCGGTAATTTTATCGAAGCCGTCCAGGGGGATCAGCTGTCTCCGGCATGTCAAGATGCGACGATGTTCCCGTTGTGTCGGGGAGTTTCGAGGGAGGCAACTGCGGGATGCCAATACCGCGATTCATCTCCAGATGTTCTTTGGCGCACAGTGGACAATAGCCCTTGCCGGTCTCTTCATCGCGCTGGCTGGCGAGTTCGTAGCAGCCATGAATGCAATCGCAATATCCCGTCGTGGAAGCAGTCTTGATCGGCACCAGAGCCATTCAGCGTCCCTCCAACTCCGCATACTACCTGTGCAGGAATCCTCGCGCAAGGAGAACGCACACTTGCAACACCCGGTGATATCCGGAGGGGGCCGAAAATTTACGCGTGTTCAAGTTGCGTCAGGCGGAAGGGATCCCCGATTTTCTCGTGTAGCGCGATCCACAGGCTGTCCGGCTGAGCCAGGAACACTTCGACAACACGCGGGTCAAACTGCCTGCCCGAGAAGCGGCGAATTTCATCTCGGGCAGCGGAAATCGGCAGTGCTTTGCGATACGGCCGGTCGGAAATCATGGCGTCGAGAGTGTCCGCCACCGCGAATATTCTTGCGCCCAGGGGGATCTGCTCGCCGCGCAGCCCACGTGGATAGCCAGACCCGTCATAGCACTCCTGGTGCGCGAGAACGATCTCGGCGGCTTCCTTCAGAAAAGGAATGCGCTGCAGCACGGTAAAACCAATGTCGCAATGTCGCCGCATGATCTCACGCTCTTCCGTAGTTAGCGGGCCAGGCTTGCGCAGGATCTGGTCGGGGACTCCCATCTTGCCGATGTCGTGCAGAAAAGCGCCGCGCGCGATATGCCGTAGTAAACCCTTCTCCACTCCCATGGCCTTGGCGATCGTTATGGTGAATGCCGTCACGCGCTGGCAGTGGCCCTCTGTCTCCGCGTCTTTTGCGTCCAAAGCGCCGCCCAGTGCCTCGAGCGTGTAGTCGTACGATTGCTCGAGATCATGCAGCGCAACAGAAAGCTGCTGCGTGCGCTCTGCCACCAGGTGTTCCAGATCGCTTTGATAGCTGCGGTTCTCCAGCACTAGCCGGCGATGTTCGAGCGCCCGGCGCACGCTCAAGTGGAGTTGATCTTTCTCAAATGGCTTTAGAATGTAGTCGTAGGCCCCCGATCGAATGGCTTCGAGCGCGATCGAGATGTCGTGCATCGCCGTGACCATGATCACGGGAACGTCCGGGTCGAAATTGCGCAGCTCCCCAAGCAGCCTCAATCCGTCCATTTCAGGCATCACGATATCGCTCAGCACTAGATCGAACGTATCGTTCCGGAAAGCTTCCAGAGCCAGACGGCCGTTCGAGCAGACCGTGCAGCGATAGCCCTGGGCGTCCAATAGCGTGGAGACGACCTCGCGAATCGCCTCTTCGTCGTCCACAACCAGTACTTTCTCTTTGTCCACAGTCGGCTCCACCGATGGAACCATTATATGCCAGGGCACAGGCCCCTGACGGCCTTGTTGCCCTATGTTTAACGCACGTGCTAGTTTTTACAATGGCGTTCCCACACCCCCGATTTCATTTTGACGACTCTCCCAGCGGCATGTGCCACTGAGGCAGCGCCCAATGGCATTCATTTCCAACCCGGGTTTTCTCGCGGTTGCCTTCATCGAGGCGTCTGCTGCATTCATCCTCCTCGTTCTCTATTGGCTGCTGGCGCCCGGGTTCCCAGCGCGTTTCTTTCGGATCTGGATGGCTGGTTGGACTCTTTACATCGGTCTGGGCGCGCTGAGGATTTACTCCCTCTGGCGAGGTGGAACGGATGATCCCCGCCTCGGTCCGGTCCTCTCCTCGCTCGCCGCGGCCCTGTTTTTCGCCGCCATACTCCAATGTGCCGGGCAGGGAAGGCGGCTGAACTGGCTGTGGCCGTTAGTAGCGATATCCACGTGCGCGCTGCTTGCCCTCAGTTCGGTGGCGCGCGCGCCGGATGCAGCAATCTGGGCGGAGTCCATGTTCGGATGCGCCCTCTACCTCATTGCCGGCTGGGTGCTCTGGCGGTCGCATTCTCAGCACCTCGGATTTGGTTGGAAACTTCTTGCCGGCGCTCTGCTCCTTCGCGGGCTGCATGGATTGGATCGCCCTGACTGGCCTACTCAGACGCTTGGCCTATTCCGGGTTTCATTGCATGGCTTGTTCGGAATCGCCATGGGCATTGCGATGGCCGTGCTTGTCTTGGAGGCTGGCCGCGCTCGCACGGAAGATCTGAACGAGAAATTGCGGCGGCTCGCGCTGATTACTGCTGGGGCGACTCAATCGTTGCGAATTCACGAGGCGCTCGAAGGCGTTCTGCGGCATCTTGTTGAAAGCTTCAGCGCCAGTCACGGACTGGTATTGCTCCTCGAGGGCTCAGGAGATTCCGCGCCGCTCGTGATGCGCGCATCGGTAGGTTTCAGCGATCTGTTTTTGAAACGGAACGCGCGGGTCTCTCCGCAAGAAAGCTGGGCGCAGAAAGTATTGCAGCGGGAAACGCCATTCGTCGCCTATGCCGCCCCCGACGATCCCGGCGTGCGGAAATGGATGGAGGCCGAAGAGCTCGCAGCGCTCGTCCTCATTCGCGTTCCAGGAAAGGACC
>Ga0307473_10000283_pt1 | contig 10761 bp, 14 predicted proteins | sample atmos_gasesAM5C__FD_203744 | JGI IMG/M metagenome (GOLD analysis project Ga0307473, IMG submission 203744) | Hardwood forest soil microbial communities from Morgan-Monroe State Forest, Indiana, United States - atmos_gasesAM5C_515 | ecosystem: Environmental > Terrestrial > Soil > Temperate...
CCGCCACTGCCGCTTCGATTGCTACCGGGTGGAGCGAACCGGTTCCCGGGCGGGAGTTGCACCCGCTGAAGTCCAGCGCCTTTTCACGGCGCACTGTTACGTCAACAACCCTCGCGACTCTTGGGATTGCAGGGATCGTTCCCTTTGTCTAAGGGGAAATCCTGATGTCCTAAAATCATGGCGATTATTGGCCGGAAGTCATGCCATAATCCACCTCTCACGAACGAATTTGTCAGTATTTCTGTACACGTAGAGGTGGGCCCTATGAGCAGTCGTCGCATGATTCTCTGGACCGTGGCTATGGCGTATTGTGGCTTTCTGATCGCAGGCCGAGGAAGCCGGTCGTTTGACAACAACGCAATTTCGGCAGCATTAATCGGAGCGGTACTCGGACTTCTACTCTTCGTGCTCTTCACGTTCCGAGCCAGACGCAAACACATCTGACTCGACCCTGCGAAGCGCACCCCCGGACGCACCTTCGCGCTCAATTCGACGGCCACAGTGGGCAGTAAACAATAAAGCCCGTTATTTGCACTCACATCCCTGCGACTGGTTCGCTGCTTTCTGGTCTGCCGCTTTCATGGCGTCGGCACGCTTCCCATAAATCGGGATGAGCAGGGCCAAGAGGATGCACATACCGGAGGCGACTACGATGATGACGAAGCGCTGCACCCAGGTCATGTGTTTTCTCGCTGGCGGTCTCAGATCATCCAAGTCTCCGGGCATGCTAAAGAGTCGTCATTCCATCTCTCATTGTCAATCGAGGTTCAAAGGCCCACATTTGGAATAGGATTCGAAACGGAAATTCGTTTCCGGCTCAACGGCCCTCCCCCGCCGTGTTCCGCCTCTTCCCCAGATCGACTCAAGAAAGCCTATGCACGAGCACGAGGCTGAAGGACCGTTGACAGCCCTCCCGGACGGGAGCAAGATTTAGGCCTGCGAGCGAGGTAGCCTTATGTCTAAAGATGTCCTGCTTTTGCTCTACGAAGTTCTAGACGCACTTCCTGAGGGCTCCGAAGCCGCAATCAAGCTGGAAAGAGCTCTCGGGAAATTGCGGGCAGCGATGCCTTATGACCCCGATAATCCGCCGGACATGACGCAGCCGCTTAAAACCTTGACGGAATTGCTCGACGAAGTTCCAGAGTCCGCCAAGTCTTCGCTCTTCATGTCAATCATGGCGATTGATGAAACGGAACGACTGTGCAAGGAAAAACTGGCGAGCAAGTGAACTCAGCTATGGCATACGTGAGGGTTTACTTGGATGGAGACGGCACGCCCGAAGGTACAGTGCTGGCAAATTACTATCAGCGCTATCAAGAGGAAAAGGGCACAGTGGACCATCCCGGCATGGAAGCCATCTGCTTTGCGAAGTACCTGCTACAGCATCTTGAAGAGTTCCAAGCGGAGCTAAAGGACTACATGGCCGCGCATGCCGCGCTGACCGATCCGCCGAAAGGGTAATGCGCCCCGCCTAGCCCTCAGTACCGAAGGGTACATCGCAGCATCTTCCCCGGATCGACTCAAAAAGGCGTATGCCCGAGCCCGGGCACTCATTTAACCTCTCGCATCTCAAGAGTGAGAGGCACGACTCGTCCTTTTGGAGTTCAACGGCGGCACGTATATATCACAACTTCGCGCCGCGTCCGCGCACAAGGTAGCCGCGAAACATGCTGCTCGGTTGATCGACAACAAGGCTGTTGGCACACTCGCAACCCGCAGACGCCTCGCGCAACGCTTGGCGGCGGACAACCCAGTCGCAATTGAGGGTGTACGCAATGTCTGGTGCTGCCACGCTTCGGTTGGGAGAAAGTCCGCGTTGGTGAACATCGTCGGCACTGCTGAGGCATAGCAGGAGACCTCATGCAACGGTCGATGAGTTTAATGGCCTGATTTCATCAGTGACGGCGTATCATGTCGTTTTGTGAAACTGAAAGGAATTGAATTTGAATTTGTGAAGGCCCAAACCGCCGTGTTTATGGGGGCGGCAACACAGCGCCAGAAGGTTGCACAGCTACGGCGGATAGAGGACGAGTTCTGCCGCAGGCTTGCTCACAAACCGCGTTTGAAGCTGGAAGTGAAGCGGCGTATAGCTGAGACGCTGTTGGACATGAGCATCTCGCGAGGCCAAACACTTGCAACCTGCCGTGCTCGGTTTAATGCATTGGCAAAACTGGGATACACGGACACGGAGCAGAAGGCACACCATTTCCTGATCTACGCTCGCGCCGCATTCGACAAGGGGCATCCACGCATTTCCGCTAATCTGACCCGCACCATGATTCTCGAATTGCAGCGTTCTCTCCGCCGCCGCCCACGAAACCCATTAGCGCGTCAACTGCTTCGCCTTTTTGAGCAACTGGAATGCAGGTTGCACGATTCAGCTGCTGATTGACGAAACATCCCCATTACGCTCAGAACCTTCAATCGGGAACATTTGCATGTTCCAACGACAAGCGATGCGCCGCACCGCCGTGACAGCCATCATTGTCGTTCTTGTCGGACTACTGCTCTTCGTCGTCGGGCGTCCACAGGTCTGGATCGGGCACGAGAAAATCCACCAGAACTCTTTCAGCTACGCGGGTCAATTTTCGTCCATAAAGGCATGCCGCAGCGAAGTTGAAAAATATGGCGGCATTTGTTCCTCACAATGCAAGTGGGTCGACAATGTCCGATGGGACCAGTGCAAACTGACGGTGCATGTCAACAGGCAATGAATAACCTGTCGCACTGCAGCGATCGGTGGTGAAAAGTCCGTCTCGCACCCATTGAGGTCAGCGACTGTGATGGCATCTGATATCAAAGTTCCCGCCACAAATAAGCATTTATCAAAATCCGGAGCTACCACAGCGAGCCTCGTCTTGACTCCGCCTGATGGGCGGCATAGTGTCCCCTGCTAAAGGAGGACTCTCCATGCCACACTACCTGACACTGCTCCGCTATACGCAGCAGGGCGCTGCCAAGATCAAGGAAAGCCCGGCACGCCTCGATGCCGCCAGGAAAGCCGCTGAAGCTTCCAAGGGAAAGATCCACGCCTGGTACCTGACCATGGGAAAGTATGACGCGGTGTTGATCTCGGAGTTTCCAGATGACGACGCGGCCGCGCGATTCATGCTGTCCACCGGAGCATTAGGCAACGTGTCAACGCAGACTCTGAAAGCTTTTACCGAAGCTGAGTTCCGCAAGATCGTCGGCTCGCTGCCATAGGCGGGAAACGGCAGACATAGAGGGACGGGCGTCTCGCCCATCTGTCGGGCGGGGACGCCCGACGCTCCACAAGCGAAGGTAGAGAGCGGCCGACAGTGCGCCGTGGTGTCTCTGGAGCCGCTCTGTTTTTGAGTTCTGGGGCAGTTGCCGGAGCCTCCCATCGGCAATCGCTATTCTCTTTAGCTCAAAGTGACCTTGCCAGTCGCGAGATCATAGACTCCGGCCTCTACCTTCAGTTTGCCGCCCTTGACTGCGTCGCGGATCACTGTTGAAGAGGTACGCAACAATTCTGCTTGAATTTTTGCATTGGCCTCGATTGCTTTATCGAAGCTTCCGCCAGACTTTTCCACTGCCTGTCGAAGGGCCGGGTACAGTGCGCTGATTTGTCCGGGGACCGCATCGGCCTTCATTGCCGCCTTCACTGCTCCACATCCACTATGGCCGAGTACAATCAGAGCCTCGACTCCGAGAACAGCAACACCATACTCGAGGCTGGCAATAATCTCCGGTGTCACAATATTGCCGGCCACCCGTGTGACAAAGATGTGGCCAATGGTCTGGTCAAAAATCAGTTCGATCGGCACGCGAGAATCTGCACAGGAGAGCACTGCGGCAAACGGTTCCTGCTTATCCACCGTGCGCTCTTTCAGGATAGTCAGGTCGTGTTGAATCGAGGTCAGCTGATTTGCGGCGAAACGCTGGTTTCCCGCGAGCAATTCCTGGAACGCCGCATCGGGGGTCAGATTGCTTTGGGCGCTGAGCTTTTCAGGAACAGCGAACTCGATTCCAGCTTGCGCTGCGACTCCGATTACTGCACCTGAGAGAACGCTCTGCAGAAAGTGCCGCCTGCCGGATTCGGTGTGGACTTGGGCATTGTCTGGCATGGTCGCTGTCACCTCCTCAAATTTTGGCGCCCCATAATACTCCAGTTGTGACCACAAAAAAGGGGAGCCTCCACCTTCGAGGCTCCCTTCCTGTTCGTTTTGCTCGCGACGTATTTTTACGCACCTTCCGAATGCAGCACCCGGAACGTATTCCCTCCGTTTGAGCGGACGAGCAGAAGCGCATCCTGTCCCTTGGGAATATCGGCGAGGGCCTTTTTTACATCGGAGACGGACGCGGTCTGATGGCGGTTGACGCTCAGGATCACGTCTCCCGGGCGCAGGCCAGCGTTGTCGGCGGGGCTGCCCGGCAGCACGCGCTCGACCACCGCACCCTTCACGTCGTCGGGCGCCTCGAGTTGCTGGCGAACATCGGGCGTGATGTCACCCAGGCCGAGGCCCCAACGTGGCTTGCCCGTTTCGGAGCTGGCTGACTCGTCTTCGCCCTTGTCCCGCGCGCCCATCTTCTCGAGCGTCACGGGCACTTCCATGTTTTTGCCTTCGCGATTGACTGCCAGCTTGATGGTCGTGCCCGGATGGGTCTGTCCGACAATGACCTGGAGCTGGCTGGCGTCGCTGACCTCATGGCCATTGATGCTGGTGATCAGGTCGCCGACCTTCAGTCCAGCTTTGGCTGCGGGGGAGTTGGCTTCCACCTGCGTCACGATGGCGCCGCGGTTGTCGTTGGAGTCGAAGAACTTCGCGTTTTCCGGCGTGACGTCAGTGATGCCGAGCCCCATGTAGCCGTGGCTGACTTTGCCGTCGCGAATCAGCGCTTCCACCGTGGGCCGCACGATTTGCGTTGGAATCGCGAATCCCATGCCTGAAAAAGTTCCGGAATTCGAGATCAGGAAGGTGTTGATGCCGACCACTTCACCGCGCGCATCCACCAGCGGTCCACCCGAGTTGCCAGGATTGATGGCCGCATCGGTCTGGATGAACTGGCCAGGCTTGCGGGCATCCGATGCCGACGGATTCGGGCGGTTCAGCGCGCTGACGATTCCGCGGGTCACCGTGAAGCGCAGCCCGAAGGGATTGCCGAACGCGAGCACGGTTTGGCCGGGACGAAGCTTGGTCGCATCTCCCCACGGAACGCTGGGGAGGTTGTGGCCGTCCACCTTGATCACGGCGAGGTCGGTCAGCGGATCGGTGCCGATCAGCTTGGCGGAGAGCACGCGGCGATCGCTCATGGTAACGCGCATGTCGACCGCGCCATCGACCACGTGATTGTTGGTCACGATGTAGCCGTCGGGCGAGATGATGACGCCGCTGCCGATGCCATGCTCGATTTGCGGCCCTTGTTGATGAGGGAAGTTGAAACCCGGTCCGAAGAACCGGCGCATTTCGTCTGGAATTTCGGCTTGCGCCTGGTCATCGACCTTGGTCTTTGAAGTTACGGCCACGTTGACGATGGCGGGCGTAACGCGGGCGGCCAGGGTCTCCATGGCATTGTCGAGTGCGAGCAGCGCGCTCACGCTGTTGTCATCGAGAGGAGCGGCGCTGGGCGCGGGTGCGGCAGCCTTCGCGACTACCGGCTGGGCGTTGTGATAGGCCGCCAGCGACGCTGCCATGCCAACAGCCAGCACGGGAGCGATTGCCAGGCGACCAATGGTTTTCTTCCAGTTTGTCATTGTTGCTTTGTTCTCCTTTTGAGCTTTCAGTTGTTCTGATCAACTAATTTGTTAGTTGTTAGACTGCAAAAAAATTTGCCCCGAGTTTTGAACACTCTCCTTAAATCGATTTCGATGGAGCCGCGACTTGCTGCGCCGGTGTCTGCGAGAAAACTGTGAGCCGCCATATGCGAACCTGCCAGAGCACGGGCAGGGACTGTTCACCCGAGAAGTACAGAGGGAAGGAAACACCAGAGAACTCATTCTGATCTTCTCTGTGTTGCTGTGACTCTGTGGTGAATTCGAACACGAAAACTGCTTGTTGCATCACGATGCGCGGACTACTTTCGGAAACGCTCGCGCGGACCAGTTGCACCGAGGGCGTATTCTCTCCGGCTGAGCTCTTCGCCTGGTGTACTCGGGGAACGGTGGGCCGGAAGGAAGCCTTCGCCTTCAACGAAGTTTGTTTCACGCCAGATGTAGAACGAACGCCGCTGCGAGTGGCTGCCCCTTCTTTCACCCGGTTATTCAGGAGTCCACTCGCAGGGGCAATATAGGACGCCGGAAGCACGGGCGGAGTGTAGAAGGAAGCTTCATCCCTCAGATTCGCGGAAGCCGTGAGGCTCACGGGAGACGAGGCGGACGCATCGCGGAATGCCACCAGCTTCGGGGCGTGCGCGGCCACAGCCAGACATGCGACCGAGAACCCGGCGACCACCCATGGAGCCGGTTTCCAGATGCGCAGGCCGTTGGGACGGCGCGCATCGAGAATCTGCAAGACGCGCAGCGAAGTCTGTCGCATGCGCCCGACCGCGGCCTGTGCCAAAGCTAGACCGCGCCGCATGAAACTCTTCTCAGCCAGCGAGACCAGGCACTCCGCATACGCCCGCGGATTGGCGGTATGGGCCAGGACCATGTCATCGCAAGCCATTTCCCGCTCGAGCGAAAGGCGGCGCTCCACCCACCACACGGCGGGATGAAAGAAGAACAGCGCGCGCAGAATTTTCTGCGCCAGGTTCGTCCAGTCGTCCCAGCGGCGCAGGTGCGCCAGTTCGTGCAGGACGAGCGCATGCAGTTCCGCCGCCGAAAGCTCGCGCAAAGTCCAGGAAGGGAGCACGACTGCCGGTCGGAAGAATCCGATCGCCGTCGGGATCTGCACTGCGTCCGACGCGCATAGCTCCACGCCGCGCACAGACCGGAATTCCTGCATGGCCTGAACAATCGCGGAATCCAAGGTGGAAGTCTCCACGGGCACACAGCTCTTGCGGATTACATGCAGATGCCGCAAGCCAGCCACCACGCGAGCCATTCCGACCAAAGCAATTGCAGTCCAGGCGGCGAACAGATACCAGGACCACTCGCGCGGCATCACAATCGCCGCTGCGGGATGCACGATCCCAGTCGCAGAAGTAGTCTCCAGGAAAGGCGCCAGCACAATTGCACCCAAAGCACAGAACCACACCGCAAACCGGGTACCCGCATTGCGCCGCCCGATTATTCGTAAAAGCACCCACGCGAACAGCGCGATGAGCACACCTTCCCCGAGGCCGTTCAGCAATCTCTCCACCGACATTTGCGCCACGAAATGAAGGTTCAGCATGGTTCAGCGACTCTCACCCAGAATCTGGCGCAGCCGTTTCAGTTCCTGCGCGTCGATTCCTTCCTCTTCCAGTATGTTGAGCACCAGCAACTCGCGGGAGTTTTGGAAAAACCGGCTCAGCAGATGCTGAATCTCGGTGCGCTTGGCCTCATCCTGGTTTAACACCGCGCGATAGATGTGCGCCCGCCCGTCTTTCACATGCCGCACGCACCCTTTTTTCTCGAGAATGCGAATAATAGTCAGCACCGAGTTGTAGGCCAGCGGTTTTTCGCGGGGGAGGGCTTCCAGAACCTGCTGGACGGTGGCCGGGCCCTTTTCCCAAAGCACCTGCATGATGCGCAGTTCAGCTTCGGTCAGGGTTGCGGATTGCGTGCGGGGCAAAACGTCCTCCAAAGATCAATCCCAGAAGTCTGACGCGGGAGCGTACAAAACGTCAACTAAGTATTTAGTTGCACGTGGCAATTAGCGGGTTGCCCGCCTTGCAGATCGTTACAGATAGCTGGAGCTCCAGATCGCGAAACTCGCGCGTGCTAGAGTCAAGGGGGCATTTATCGGTCAACAGTTTTTGGCTCTGGCCTTTGTTGAAGAAAAAGGTAGTTATGAAAGTACCGGGCGCAACCAGGAGCCCAAAACTGCGGCTGTGAGCCACCCAATTGACAGAAGTGATGGGCCAGAAAACGTGGGGATTGAAAATTACCATTAGGGAGGAAAAGAACAAGCGCACAGCAATCCACCCGGCGTCATTTTGGTGAGGAGCTTCAAGCGCTGCACAATGAGTCTTTCTGCCCTGGCAACGGCTATCGGGGTTGTGCCTAATCGCATTTCGCAGATTGTGGCCGGCAAACGCGATATCACCGCGGATACAGCGCTGCGCTGGCCCGTTTTTTTGGCGTGTCGCCAGACTTCTGGATGAATTTGCAGAAAACCTATGAACTTGATCTTGCCATTCGGGAACATGGGGTGAGATTGAGACCAGCTTTACGGAGGAGGCGCTTTAACTCGACTTGCCATGCGGAGCCAAAACCATGCGAAGGCCAGCCCTATCGGTAGCCCGATAAGGCTTTGTATGGGTTCTTTTCCTCTCGCCACTTCCTCAATTCCGAACACAGCCGCACCGACGTATATCATTCCTAGCCAAAACAGGCGGCGATGAAGATACCGTGGGTCCCGCTCAGCTCGTTCCACTGACTTGCATACTCGCCACAACATCCAAGCCAGCACCGCAGTGGCCACCGAAACGCCAGCTATCACTAACGCAATTGTTCCCGGCCCAACCGCGTTGACGGAATCTGTCTGCACAGCGAGCCTCCATGAGTGAGCATTGTAGAGTGACAGTTGGCGAAAAATCCCTATATCACTCATCTTCCCTCGCGGCCACCTCGGGCGATTTCAATCGCAGGAAACAGCACGGATAGCGATCAGAGGGTATGGGGAAGTCTTGCTTAGCAGCCGCCTACGGCGCTGCGCTAGGTCTATGGTTCATTGTGGCTTGCGCCAACACCAACGCACAGACGACAACTACTGGTGGCTCTAATGTCAGAGGCCCCCATAAAGTCGCGAGTTGCAAGAAAGACTCGGAGTGCCCTTCGGGTCAGCGCTGCGGCTTTACGGGCGGCTGTGAAGGTAAAGGGAAATGCATCGTCCCAAGCCGTGACAATCACTGCATCGATCCGGGTGGCCGCTGCGGTTGCGATGGTCGCCCCGTCGATATTTTTTGTGCAGTGGGTTCGCGTACCGAATACGCATCGGCTCCCACAGGCGCGGTAGGCCCGTGTCCGAAAACTTGCAGCGAGCAATTAGAGTGCGGATCTGGTCTAGTGTGCCAGAAGGGCTTCTGCGTTAAGCCATAATGCAATAGTTGTTGCAAAATCGCGATTTCACTCATTGACCCGTTCCGTCCATTCACGACCAAACCTCGTTCAAGTGGAAGATGTACTTCTGAGTATTGTGCCTGTGCATTGTTTTAACAATTCGGGCGTAAGATCAGACTGCTTTTAGGCCAACCTCCCCCAAGGAGCCAGCCATGGTCGAAGAGCCCCGTTGCCCATACTGTGTTTTGATTGACCACTTCATGCTGCTGAGCCCGACTGGAGATGGTCGCTTTGTGTGTAAGAAGTGTGGACACATCGCCTTTCCTGAAAACAAGGTTTTCCAGTGTCTCTGCTGTCATTGCAGCGCGATGAGGGCATTTGAACCTGCAAAACCGCGATTCTGGTCGGCGCAGAAATCGGTCAATTGGTGAAAAATCCCCATTCCACTCGCTGATCCAGTTTCAAGTGTTTCAATCCGGAAGCCGCCGAGGACATTGGGCCGGCCCAATGTCCTGTTCCCTAACAACCCCACCTGATTTCAACCACCCGATACCCGCTACAATGTCCCGAACATGATCGCTCATCTGCGTGGAAAACTGCTGGTCAAACATCCCAACCAGGCTGTCGTCGAAACTGGGGGCGTTGGCTACGACGTGACGATCAGCATTCCTACGTTCTCCGACCTTCCCGCTGCGGGCAGCGAAGTTGCCCTGCACATTCACACGCACGTTCGCGAAGACCAGATCGCGCTTTATGGCTTCCTCCGGATCGCGGAAAAGCATCTGTTCGAAAAGCTTCTCACGGTCAGCGGGATTGGTCCGAAGTTGGCCATCACCATCTTGAGCGGCATGCCGGCCGATGAGATGGTGGGCGCCATTCGAGGGAATGATGTTGCGCGGCTCACCCGCATTCCGGGCATCGGCCGAAAGACGGCGGAGCGTATGGTGCTCGAGCTGCGCGACAAGCTTCCCACGCCGGCGCCCGGCCAGGAAGTCGCTCCTCCCGCGATGAATCCGGTCGAGGAGGACGTGCTTTCCGCGTTGCTGAACCTGGGATATCAGCGTGCCGCGGCCGAAAAAACGCTGGTGGTTGCGACCAAGGCCGGCAAGGCGAGTTCGTTTGATCAGCTGTTTCGGGAAGCGCTGGGACAGTTATCGAAGTAGTCGGGCGGTACGGAACTACTGCAAACGATCCTGCTTTGTTAGTGTCCCACGAACCTCAAATACAGGTCCCGATCCGCCTTGCAATGCTCGGCCATCTCTTTCACCTTTTGCCAGGCTTCGCGCTGGGATTCGTCCTTGGCGCGGTCCTTCACGCGCTCCCATTCGAGCAAAAAAGTCTCCGCTTGCAGGTGATTGAAAACCGTCTTGCCAAAGGGATCGATGCCGCGCAGAACCGGGAACTCTTGTTCATCGCTGCCGGGGACCACGCCGTGCAGGATGACCCACTCCCCGCGCTCACCAAGATCGTCTTCCAGTTTCACCACCAGCGACATTGCATTCTCCGGAAAAGGGTGCGGCGAATGTATCAAGTCACGACCCATTTTTCATGGCACCATTGTGCCATAGGTCCTTGAAATTCATGGGTTTGCCATAGTCAGGATGCGGCCCGGCCAGGCAACAGCCCGCCGGGGCCGACGTTCCGGCCGCCCAGAC
>Ga0307473_10000286_pt1 | contig 10703 bp, 8 predicted proteins | sample atmos_gasesAM5C__FD_203744 | JGI IMG/M metagenome (GOLD analysis project Ga0307473, IMG submission 203744) | Hardwood forest soil microbial communities from Morgan-Monroe State Forest, Indiana, United States - atmos_gasesAM5C_515 | ecosystem: Environmental > Terrestrial > Soil > Temperate forest...
ATCGGGGTAAGTTTAAGAATGGGGCCCGAAGTCCATGCGACACAGGAAGCACACAGTAGCCGGATTGTGCCCGCAGCGGAGATGTAGGGACCAGAGGCGGTTACTATGCAACCTGTCTCTTGCTCGCAGCTGCAGCCGCGGCGCGGCTCACCGGGAGCTGGGCCATCACAACCGTACCGTAGCCGTTCGAGGTCAGCTCCAGAGTGCCACCAAACTGCCTGAGCCGCTCCTGCATCCCGTGAATGCCGACACCGGCTTTTCCTGTGGATGTGAGTGCTGTTCTCTTTTCGGACCCAATGCCTCGTCCGGCATCCCTAACTTCGACGGATACGTGGGCGTCCAAGCGAGCGATACGAACTGTCGCGGTTGGACTACCAGAATGACGATGCACGTTGGTAAGGCATTCCTGCACCATGCGAAAGATGCAGGTCTCCATCTCTGCAGACAGCCGGCCGAAATGAGCTGGAAGCTCCAGCTTCGTCTTGATACCGCTGCGCTGCGCGAATCCGTCGACGAACCACTGGAGAGCCGAGGAGAGCCCAACTTCATCGAGTAGCGGTGGATGCAGCAGGTGCGAAATCGTGCGTATCTCTCGCGACAGCTCTTCGAGCAAACCTGAACTATCCGTAACCGCAGCGCTCCCCTTGGGGCTGAGTTGCTGCACCTCATTGTTCACAACGGACAAGTTCATGCTCAACGCCGCCGCGATTTGCCCCACGCTGTCGTGCAGCGCGCGAGCGATACGCCTGCGTTCGTCGTCCTGCGCCTGCAATAGCTGGCCAGAGAGATCGCGAACGATGTCCGCTTGCGTCACTAATTCGGAATTCTTCTCTTGAAGCTCGCGTGTGCGATCCTGGACACGCCATTCCAGCTCCTCATGCGATCTACGCAACGCCTCACTCGCTTGTTTCAGACTTTGGTTGCTTACCGTCAGCATTGCCGTGGCGCGGCGATTGAGTTCTGCAAAGGCCACGACAACGGCTGAGACCAGGAAGTAGACCAGCGTGCCTGCGAGTTCTGTCCGGCCAACGATCGCTACCGTATGATAAGGAGGAACGAACCAATACTGCTCGCCCAAAAAACAGAGCACGGTGGCTAGCACCGCGGGGCCCAGCCTGCACCACCAGGCCGAGAAAATGACCGCCGGAAGGACCGCAAGGTAGGGGACATAAGCGCCAAGGACGGGATCCAAAATGCCGCGAAGCGCCAAGGCCACAATCGTCGCAACCACAGCAAGCGTGTAGCCACCGCTTCCCTTGTCCGATCGGAGAAAGAGCTTTATGTTCATCGGCACCTCTCCACCGTGCCAGGCAGCAGCAATCACTTTTGCGAAAAGCGATTCCGTCGCGCGCAGACAATTCTGAAAACGCAGATTGAGCGATTTTAGCGCAGAGTCTCGGTTCAATCAAAACGTTGGTTATCGGTCCTACGTGGTTTGGAATGGTTCACGTCATGCGAACCATCCGTTTATTCAGGCAGGAAATTGATATGGTTTTCGCGTCAAGACAAAGGCGGGCGCGGGCGCCAAGAACCATGACTGAGGACGAGTGTAGATCCGCCGGCATCCGCGGATGTCTACTGGCGTGCCTTCCCGCAGCCAATCCAGCTCAAGCCGCTCTGTTGGGAACTTCCTGGCGTCCTCTCTTGAGCTGATGCGTCCACGACACCAGCGACTCCAGCAATTGGCAGATCAACTTCTTCGAGGTTTCGTCCGTGAGGTTTCCGTTCTCGTCAAAGCGCTGAGTTTCGTTGGCGATCATCACTTCAGGCTTGTTCACAGGATACATGTTGAGAAACACGAACATTTGCCGCAGGTGATATTGTGCCCGCGCTGTGCCCTTGGATCCTATCGAGGCACCCATGATTGCCACCGGCTTACCGTCCCACACGCTCTCGCCGTACGGTCGCGATCCCCAGTCAATTGCGTTTTTCAGAACCCCGGGAACCGAGTAGTTGTACTCGGGAGTGGCGATCAGGATGGCATCGGCGGCGCGGACCATCTGCTTGAGCTCGGGGACCTTGGAGGAAGATTCCGTTCTTCGTCCTGGTTGAAACCGGGAATTCCCTCAATTTCAAAGACCTCGATCTTCGCACTCGAGGGCGCAACCCGTGGGCAGCACGTAAGGCAGCACGATTTTTAGATTGCCTGCAAAGACTGCCTGCGATGCCAAGAATTCGGATTGCGTCGTCCATGAGTTCAACTCCCCTTGCGGCGTTTTTACGTTCGATTCCTCGGAGCAATGTCGGATGCTGCTGAAAAGTATTGGGATTCGGCGGAAGTGGCCTTGGCAAGAAAAGTGACGGTATTTGACGCTATGGATTGTTTTAGCAGACCGGATTGCCCTCCGAGGTGCAGGGACGCCGAGAGGCTGGGGCTATCGGGCCTAAGCCGCCATCGATCGTTACAAAAAAACACTCACATGATTAATGATTTTGCAAAGATGCCCCTGCTGGGAGAGCATCCAACCAAGAACGAAACCTTCATGTGACACACCGGGGAGCACGGACCCGGTAGTTTATCCGTGCTCCCATAACACCCGCATAAAAAAGGAGATTCGAAATGAAAACGTCCGAACAAGAACAACCATCCCAATCACCCAACAGGGATGCCGAACAGCAAGAGAGGATCAGGCGCCGAGCCTACCAGATCTATCAGCAACGCGGCATGGCCGATGGCCTGGCTATGGAAGACTGGCTTCGGGCCGAGGCCGAACTGGTCGACGCTCAGCCCACCCAGAAGGCCGCTTAGTGCCCGATGCGCAGGGTCGCCTCGGCACCCCCGCAAAAAGCTTTCCGAGGCGCGTCGACACTACGCTGAATATCTCGAGGCACGGTCTCCACAACAGGGCGCGAGGGAAGATCAACAGTTTTCTTGCCGACATGCAAGGCGGAATTTGAACCACCCTCGCGATCCATGGTTCCAAAAAACCGAGTTCTCGATTAAGGATTTTGTAAGCATGTCGGGCTGAGCAGAGCATCCTACGGAGCACAACGCTTGGAAGTTCCCGCGGGATTGGGTTTGTATCGCTAACTAAGATCTCCGGCGTGAGGAATACGTGGCTATTTCGGACAGTCCACTGCTAGTACGTTTAGGCACACTGCTGTCTCTTCCCGGGAGCGCCCTGGTGATCAGAAATAGTGTGGGCGGTCGGACCGGAATCCTGGTCTTGCTGCTCACCCTGGCGGTGGCGTTCGCAGCCGTCGACCCGGATTTTGAATTAGCGCCAGCGGCCTCCCGTCTGGTACAGCGTGTGCGTACTCTGATATCGCTTGCGCATTTTCCAAACCCTCCGCTCCAACCAGCCAGTAGCCGGGGAGCAGCAGCAGCCTCCAGCTTCCGTTCTCACAACTGCATCATCGAGCTCACCTGTTCCCGCCTCTGCTAGACCACCTCGCTCTACGCCCCATCGGCCCTGTGTCTTGTCACCGCAACCAAGCCGGGTACCGCTGAGCGGGCTCACTTCACTTATGTGAGATCCGTGATCGGCGCCCGCGCAATTCATGGAGGTGGGAAGTGAACTCAAGGTATGTTGTGCCGTTTCTCATACTGCTCTCGCTATCGATCACCGCGTCAGCACAGCGCCTCGACGGGACTCTGCGTGGCACGGTGGAAGATCCGCATGGCGCGGTTATCAAGGAGGCTGAAGTCACCGTCTCCAACCAAGCAACCGGTGTTAAGCAGACAATGCAGACGACTTCGACGGGAGAATTCGTCTTCCCTAACCTTTTGGTTGGCACTTACACGGTCGAAGTCAGGGCGAAGGGGTTTGCCGACTACTTGCGAAAAAATGTGGAAGTCCTACCCAACCAGGTTGTGACCGCTGATGCGAGACTCTCGGTGGGTACAGCGGGTGAAACCGTCGAGGTCACCGGCGGAGGCGAAGTGGTACAAACGACCACGGCCCAGCTTTCGCACGATTTTGGCGCTCGCGCAGTGACCGACCTGCCCAGCCCGGGGCTTGGGGGCGGGCCACTCAACCTTGCTTTGCTCGCGCCGAATACCACGACCCAAGGCGCAGGCGTGTTGGGGGAAGGTGGCTCGATCGGCGGTGCCCGTCCTCGCTTGAACAGTTTCAACATTGACGGCGTGGACGACAATCGCGTGGATGTAACCGGCTCCACCTCGGAGGTCATCCCCGAAGCCGTTGCGGATTTCAACCTTGTGACCAATATGTTCAGCGCCGAACTGGGTCATTCGGCGGGCGGTCAGTTCAATATCGTGACCAAGTCCGGCACCAACGATTGGCACGGTTCCTTCTGGGAATTCAACAACAATCGCAATTTCAACGCCATGGATAATCTCGAGAAAAGCTCCGGCCTTACGGCGCCACGCCGCATCGATCGCAATCGCGCGGGAGCGGACATTGGCGGGCCCCTCATCCGGGACCGACTTTTCATCTACGGTGCGTATCAGTTTTCTAGCACCGGTCTGGCCGCGTCCGCCGTCCAGCAACTCGCGCCCACGGCCGAAGGACTCGTGGTGCTGAACAGCATGGCGGCCAACGATAACGTCCGCAGCATCCTGAGCCAGTTCCCGACCGCGCCGACGGCGAATGCTGCGCCTCAGATCGTCAACGGCGTTTCCATCCCGATCGGGACGTTCCAGCCAACCGCACCCAGCTTCCTGAACCAGCACGACTTCAACATCAATGCCGACCTGAACCTGGACCGGCACCAGATGCGCGGGCGCTTTCTCTATGATCGGCAGCGGCAGCCTAACGTGAATCCTGACACTACGCTGGCGCAGTTCACCGGCAACATTGCGGCCGACAGCCGAAAAGTGATTCTTACCGACGCCTGGTCGATCAGCCCTCACGTCATGAACGACTTCCGTCTGTCCTTTTCTCGGTTCGCGCAGGCCTTTGCAGTGCCGGGGGAGTTTTCGAATTTCCCCAATGCCAAAGTCGATGTCCTGGGGCTGAATATCGGCCCGGAGCAAAACTCCCCCCAGAGCTTCACGCAGAATAGCTACCAGATCCTGAACAACATCAGCATCGTGAAAGGGGCGCACACGATCAAGTTCGGTCCTGAGTATCGCTGGTGGATTGCTCCCTCCAATTTCCTCCCCCGCGAACGCGGCGAGTGGGACTACACCGATCTGCAAACCTTGATTAATGACCAGGTGCCAAACGGATTCAATGGCGCGCTGCGCGGCGCCGGCTCGGGACGCTTTAACGGCAACCAGCACGCCATCTACGGCTTCATTCAGGATGATTGGAAGGTAACACCCCGCCTGACCCTCAACCTCGGGCTGCGCTACGAGTGGACCAGCAATCCCGCGGATGTGCGACTGCAACGATTGAATGCGATTTCCACTCTGCCGGGAGTATTTGAATTCCGCGAACCCACGACGGACACTAATAACCTCATGCCGCGCATCGGGTTCGCTTGGGATCCAACAGGGAGTGGCCGCTGGGCGGTTCGAGGCGGCTTCGGCATCTCTTACGATGTCACGCCCCAGAACTTTCCCATCCTGCAACTGCCTCCACAACTGCAAACCGAGCAAAACCCGGATATAACCTGCACCTTGCCTGACCCTCCGGCCTGGTGTACTTCCGCGGCGGGCTTCCTCGCGGGCGGTGGCCTCCGTCAGGTTAATGTCCCACCCGCCACTCAGGAAGAAGCGCGGGCGGCGACTCAAGGGATCATTTTGGACCAGGTTCAACCCAAGGTCCTGACCTGGACGCTGGGCGTGCAACGGGAATTGATGAGGAATACCAGCCTAGAGCTGCGGTACCTGGGCACCCGCGCCACCCAGCTCCCGGTCCAGGCGCGCATCAACACCATCAGCGCATTTACCGTGGGGCTCGAGCCCTTGCGGACATTCTTCGATGCGAGCCAGGTCCCGGCTACCATTGTCGGCGGACCTCGCTTGGTCGACTTCGAGAACTTTGATCCTTTCATTCACCCTGAATTCAGCTTTATGTCGGCGTTCCCGCCCATTGGCGGCAGCATCTATCATGCCGGCTCCGCCGACCTCAACCGGCGCTTTGCGCGTGGCTTGATGTTCCGCGCGAATTACACCTGGGCGCACAATATCGATGATGCCACCAATGAACTCTTCAGCAGCGTGGTCAACCCACGGCGCCCCTTCGACTGGATGAACTTGCGGCTTGACCGTGGGCGCTCAACGCTCGACATACGTCATAAGTTCGCGATGTCGTGGATTTATGAGTTCCCCAGTCCGGACGTTGACAATGGACTGTTCAAGACGCTTCTCGGCGGATGGCAGTGGAATGGAACGTATCTCGCGCAGACCGGGCAGCCAGTGTCGATCCTCGCCGACGCTGATGCAAACGCAAACGCTGATGCTGCGGCTGATCGTGCCATTTTGAACCCGGGTGGGATAAACAGGGTCGGCACAGCGGTCAACTATGTTTGCGTGGGAGCAGGCGGGGCAACGAGCATTGCCTCCATTGACACCGGCTGCTCGGGAGGCAGTGGCAATGCGGCCGGCTACGTCGCGCAAAATCCTAACGCACGATTCGTGCAGGCGCAGCTTGGCGCGTTTCCCACGGTGGGGCGCAACAGCTTCGGAAGCCGAGGAATCAATATCTGGAATATGGGGTTGTTCAAGAACACGAAGCTGACCGAAAGGACAACCTTGCAGTTCCGAGTGGACACCTTCAACACTTTTAACCATCGCAACTTCTCGCTAGCCCAGCCGTCCGTTTTCCAAGCCGGCGATCTCATCGGCACCGTGAACAACGCGCTGAGCACGACCTATTCGAATGTCACGTCGAATCTGTTTCTCAATGACCGGCAGTTCAGTGGCGGGAACCGCCAGATGCAACTCGGTATCAAGCTGATCTGGTAGACGAGGAGTCGGGGTTCGCAAAGAGCCCCGGCTGCTCCCGGCCCGCGTTCCACAATTGAGGAGACACTCGCATGTCGAGTGTAGCCATCTTTGATCAGCAGAGAGCCGAGAGCTTCGGGTCGCAACTGCTCACGCTCTAAACCAGGGCGCGCTTTGCCTGATGATTTCCGTCGGTCACCGCACCGGTCTTTTCGATGCCATGCGCGACACCTTACCGGCAACGTCCAGAGACATTGCGGAACGGACCGGCCTGAACGCACGCTACGTGCGCGAATGGTTGGGCGCACTTCTGACCGCTGGCGTGGTTGAGTTCGAACCTGTCACCAAACAATTCTTCCTGCCGCCAGAACATGCCGGTTATCTCACCCGTGTCGCCGGAGCGGACAATATCGGTGTGGGGCGAAGAGAAAACGCGCAAGTACCTCGCTCGCGCCGGCTTTCAATCGGTGGAAAAGCGCGAGCTTGCGCACGATCTGCAGAACAACTGGTATGTAGTCAGGAAGTGAGGGAATTACGTGGAAACAGCAGGTTCCAGTGCCCCTCGGGGTTTTCACCTTGCGAAAACGAATGTCCGGCGAGGGCGCAATTCCGTCGCCCCATCGTTCGAAATAACTGTGCCAGCCGTTAAGGCATTTGGAATTATCCAGCGCGTTTCAGAGCATCGAACTAAGCATCCTCAAAACACGTTCCGTGGCAGGTGAGGCAAAACCCTTACTGCAATCGGGGTCGTGAAGTTCGGGGAACACAAGAACAGGAAGAACAGCTCGGCCAGGATTGGACCTTCCATAGCGGAGACTCGATGGGAAGACTACGTGAAATGATCGGACTCTGCCTTCTCGGCGTTGGAGTGATTGGATTCATAGTCCCGATTATTCCCGGCATTCCGTTCTTGCTCGGAGCGGTGGCTCTGCTTGGCCCGAATCATCCGAGAATACGGCCTTGGATCAACCGGATCCGGGAGTGGCAGAGTTTGAGGAGGAAACATGGAACTCAAGGAACTTCAGAAACACATTCTGACGTTGGCGACGCTACCGCAAACAAACGACCCAGTCATTAGCTGTTACCTCAACCGAAAACCCGGTCAGTCCAATGGGCGTCACTTGCTGGAACAGCGGGCCCGATTGCTCCGAGGAAGTCTTGTGTCAAAGCGGCAAATGGAGTTTGAAGAAGCACTCCATCAGATCGATGCCTACCTGGGTCAATGTGTTCCCGAAGGCGTTGTCGGCCTCGCAATGTTCGCGCGCGCCGGAGAACAACCGTTCTTCCTGCCCCTCGAATTCCACGTCCCCTTGCCCAATTGGCTCGCAGTAGACACTGCTCCGCATATCTATCACTTGGTTGAGCTTAAGGATACTTACCACTGTTATGCAGTCCTGTTTTGCACCGAAACCGGTATCCGGATACTGGGCTTACAGGTGGGAACCATCATCGACGATATCTGGAAAGAGTTCCCCAGTCCGCGTGATCCTGCCCGCCGTGATTGGACGAGGGAGCAGTATCAGAACGACCGCCAGCAGCGAACCAATCTATTTATCAAGGAGTTGATTGGAGTCCTGAGCCAGTTCATGTTCACTGGAAGGTATGGACATCTGATCCTTGGGGGGAGTCCCAAGATTACTTCGAGGATTCGAAAGACACTCCCCAACCACGTGTCGGCCAAACTGGTCGATGTCATCTCTGCCTCCGAGTACGACCGACCCGACGATGTCGTAAATGCAACCTTGGTTTCGTTTGTCGAGCAGGAGGAACGTGAATCCCAGGCCGTTGTTGAAAAGCTCCAGCGAGAAATAGACACGCATGGCCTCGCGGTTGTTGGAACCGCTGCCGCATTCGAGGCGCTCAAATTGGGCCAAGCTTACATGCTCGTGCTGGCCAAGGCATATGACCCCGGCACCGGCTGGATGTGCGGTGCCTGTGGCGCTGCAGGTGTTGAACCTTCGCCCAACAAAATCTGCTCTGAATGCAGGTCTAAAGACGTACGGGAGCTCAACGTCAAAGAAGAACTTGTGAGGATGGCGGAAAGGACGGGATCCGGTGTGGAGGTTGTAAACCACAGCGATTCCTTGATGTATCTCGGCAGTGTCGGATGCCTTCTGCGTTTTCTGGGGTCCGAAAGGTACGGTGCGATGGCCGCATGAAAGATGCAGCCGTTTCAGTCGTATCGGAAGACAACGAGGAATCATGCCAATAAAACCAACTACCAACGAAGAAGAATACTTCGCGCGCCAAGAGGCCGAGCGCAGGCGCAAAATCACCGAAGAACGCCAGTCTCACCTGAAAACTGAAGAGCGGGAGCGGGACCGAATCCTTCACTTCATGAGGTGCCCGAAGTGCGGCTTACTACTCGAGGAGATGGTTTTCGGTAATGTTCGCATTGACAAGTGCTTTGCCTGTGAGGGCATTTGGCTTGACAAGGGCGAACTCGAGACTCTTCAAACGGAGCAGCCAGGTTTCATGCGGCGAATGCTCAACGCTTTCCGATAGTGGCCTGTTGATAGAGCGAGGCACAGATCGATCCACGACCTTATCCGTAGAACAAATACACAGAATGAAGGAGAACAAACATGCTTCGACTTACATTTGCGACCACCATCCCTGCCCCCAAAGAGGAGGTCTGGCGCATCATGCTTGCGGACGAAACGTACCGGCAGTGGACAAGCGCCTTCGAAGAGGGCTCCTACGCTGTCACCGACTGGAAGGAGGGTAGCATGGCCTTGTTCTTGACGCCCGCCGGCGATGGCATGGTCAGCCGGATCGTGGCCCATCAGCCAAATGAATTTCTCTCGATCAAGCACCTTGGATGTGTCAAAAACGGGGTTGAAGAGACGGAGAGTGCGGAGGGGCAAGGCTGGGCGGGAGCGCTCGAAAACTATACCCTCCGCGAAGTAGACGGCCTTTCGACCCTGACCGTCGAAATCGACGTGAAGGACGAATACAAAGACTACTTCAAGGAAAGCTGGCCTAAGGCGTTAAGCAGACTAAAGGAGATATCAGAAACGCAACAACGGTCCGGGCCACAAAGAGTTCGGAAGTCCGCGTGATATTTGTCAACCGTTGCCGACACAAGTTTGCAGTTCGTGTCATACACATCACTAAGCCGACAGGATTGTGGTTAGGCTGAGTGCCGGTCGGAGATACTTTTTGACCAATGTCCAAGAACGCCATGATCTTGGAAGGCAGAATGTCCAATTATAAGTTCATCAGTCTCGCAAAAGGCTGACCTTGGAGGGTGAAATGATCACCGTAATGGGAGCAACCGGAAATACCGGACGAAAGATGGCAATGGGTGGGCCTGACGGCCATGTGTAACTCATAACCAAAATGCCGGTGGTTTTCGAGGATGGCGCAACGGGTCTCGCGTTGTGCCATTGTTGTGCCGCATGCTAAATTCGACTCAGATGCAAGTCCAAGATTTGCGAATGGCGCCACAGTCACTTTCCGTGCGGGCTGGTTGCCGCCAAGTCACTGATGTCAGTGGCGATTGTAGTCGAGAACGCCTTCAGGCCGCATAACAGCCGATCAGTCGGCCGCCGATTGCTGCCGAGTGTTCCCTTCACTCGCGCACAATCTTGGTCTCAGGAAAGATTGCTCTTGCAATATTTATCCGCTCGGAATTGCGAAGAAGTGGTACCCCCGAATTTTAGAAACACGTGGGCGGAGTGACTTGCGTTCTGAAATCCAGCCCTGCATCGATAGTGCTTCAGTCGGGATTGTCGCGCGTGAGGCCCCCCGGCAGCTTCGTAGAAGTGGCAAGCAACTAAAGCGAGGCAGAGTTCACCTAAAATAAGGAAGAAAGCAGAATGCTTACACAGGAGAGAGTCATGAGGAAGGTGAAGGTGAATTGCGGACTGGCCATTGCGCTGTGCCTGGCGGCGTCGATCGCGCG
>Ga0307473_10000288_pt1 | contig 10680 bp, 8 predicted proteins | sample atmos_gasesAM5C__FD_203744 | JGI IMG/M metagenome (GOLD analysis project Ga0307473, IMG submission 203744) | Hardwood forest soil microbial communities from Morgan-Monroe State Forest, Indiana, United States - atmos_gasesAM5C_515 | ecosystem: Environmental > Terrestrial > Soil > Temperate forest...
GGCCGATGCGCCGCTGCCCTGAATGATCGAGCTCGTTCCGAGAATCCGATAGTCGCTGCCGGACTGGTGGTTGTTGGCAAAGCGCTTGTCGTTGAACAGGTCGTAGCCGAACGTCATGCTGTGCGACCCGGCCGACTTGGTCGAGAGGAAGTACTCGCCCTTCGTATAGATATCGTCGTTGTCGCGCTTTTCCGTGTCGCACACGCCGCAGAACGTGTCGGTCCAGTAGCGCGTGTTGCCCCGGCTGCGGTCGAGCAGCAAGGTGCCACGCACCAGGTCGGTGAACTGCGAACCCGAGCCGATGAAGCTCTGATGACGATTCGAGTAGCGCCCCTCGACGAAAAAGTTCGGCGTGAGAATCCCTGTGTAGTCGACGGTCGAAAGATTCTCGGGGAGCCGCCGGTCGCCGAGGCTCGCCAGATCCATCGACAGGTTCTGGTTGAACGTATTGTTCAATTGCTTCCGGTCGTGCTTGGTGTAGGCGCCCTGGAAGCGATGGCTGGACGTCAGCGCGTACGTCCCCTTGAACTCGTATCGCTTGGTGTCCTCCACGAAGGAGTACGGGATGCTCGTGATGGCAGTGTTGCGTCCGCTTTCCTGTTTCTGCAGCCGGCCGGCCGTGAAGAACCAGATGCGATCGCGCATGACGGGGCCGCCGAACGTGTACTCGTAGGTCGGCACGACCTTGTCGATGCGCAAGTCGCGGCCGGCGTTGACGCCAGCCGATGGCGACTTCTCGAAGGGCGTCATCTTCCGCCAGTTGTCGTTGTTCAACGTATCGCGGAACGATCCGGTGAACATGTTGCCGCCCGACTTGGTAATGATGTTCACCACCCCTCCGCCGAAACGGCCGTACTCAGCGGACACGCCGGCCGTCGCCACGGTGGTTTCCTGGATCGCATCCTCGATGTAGAGATCGAACGCCTGTCCGCGGACGTTCTCGTTGACCGTCACGCCGTTGACGAGGAACAGGTTCTCGAACGACGCCGAACCTGCAATCGAATAGCTGCCGGAGGGACCGGTGGGATGAACCGACGGCGCCAGCATCAACGTGGCGTTCAGGTCGCGCGCCGTCGGCAGCAGGGCAATCAGGTCCTGCGAGAAATTGGTCGCCACCTGCGCGGTCTGCGTCAGCACGTCGGCTGCTCGTCCGACGACCTCGACGGTCTCGGTGAGCGCCGCTGGACCCAGTGCGACTTCGACCGGCACCACCTGGGTAGGAGCGACAGTAATCGTCCGCATCTGCGTGCCGAAGCCGCTCAATTCAAATGTCAGCGTGTACACCCCCGAGGGCAACAGGGACAGGATGTAGTCGCCGTTGGCCGACGTCACCGTCTCGCGGATTCCCTGCAGATTCGGGGAGGCGGCAACGACAGTGACCCCTGGCACTGCGAGCCCCTGCTGGTCGACGACGCGACCGACGATCGTGGCCGTTGCGCTCTGCGCTGTCGCGGTGGACGTGAACACGAATGACGCAATGCCGATCCAGACGAGGATTCTCACGTTGCCCACACATCGCCTCCCTTGTGATGACGATCCGCTCGAGGGGCGGTTGCTTGCGCAACCCGTAAAAAGAGCTCGGCCGCCAGGCCGCCTATTACCTGCTTTAGCATTTGACTGTCAACATCGAAACACCGAAAAAGGACGAGGCCGTCACGTTCGGCGAAGATCGGACGAACTCCGACCAGGCGCACGGATCGTCCGCGCTAGAATCGTCCGTCTGCGCCGGGTCACGGACTCCAGCACAATGGCCATCTCCTTCGAATTGTTCGGCTCAGCCAGCGACGTCGGCGCCGACGAGCTCCGGAACCGTCTGCGGCGGCTGGAGGCGCTCATCGACCACGCGCCTGTGCCGATCGCCATCGCGCACGACCCGGCATGCCGGATGATTTCCGCCAACGAGGCGCTCGCCGGGCTGCTCGGTGTCTCGGCGGAGGACAACATCTCGCTGACCCCGCCGGACGGCCAGGCGCCGAAGTACCGCATTCAGCGGGACGGCACGGACGTTCCGGTGCGCGAGCTGCCGATGCAGTACGCGATCGCCCACCGGAAGCCGGTGAGGAACAACATCGAAATCGTTCGCGCGGACGGCACGGTTCGCTACATCCAGAACGACGTCGAGCCGCTCTACGACTCGGATGGCACCGTCGTCGGCTGCGTGAGCGTCTGCGTCGACAACACGGAACAGCGCCGCGCCGAGCGCCTGCTGCGCGAGGCCGACCGGCGCAAGGACGAATTCCTCGCGTCGCTGTCGCACGAGCTGCGCAACCCGCTCGTGCCGCTGCGCAACGCGCTCGACGAGCTGCGGCGCTCGGGTGGCGACCCGCTGGTCGCCGGGCGCGCCTACGCCGTCATGGAGCGGCAGCTCTTTCACCTGGGCCGTCTCACGGACGACCTGCTGGACGTCTCGCGCATCACGCGCAACACGATCGACCTCCGGCGCGAACGCATCGACATCCGGGTGGTCCTGCACAGCGCCGTCGAGACGACACAACCGCTCATCGCGGTCGCCGGGCAGATTCTCACGGTCGACATGCCGCGCGAATCGGTCTGGGTGCACGCGGATTTCACCCGGCTGGCGCAGGCGATCTCGAACCTGATGAACAATGCCGTCAAGTACACGCCACGCGGCGGCCGCGTCACGCTCCGCGCCGCGGACGACGACGGCGACGTCATGATCAGCGTGAGCGATACCGGCGTCGGCATCGCGCCCTCGGTGCTGCCGCACATCTTCGACATGTTCATGCAGGGAGAGAATCCCCTGGGCCAGCCGCGCGATGGCCTCGGCATCGGGTTGACGCTCGCGAGGCGGCTGATCGAGCTGCACGACGGGCGCATCCAGGCCATGAGCGACGGCCCGGGTACCGGCGCAACGTTCGTGATTCGACTGCCGCGCTCCGACCGATGACTCGTCACGCCGACCTGTCCAACGAAGCGCGAGGCGCGAAGTCGGAAGCGGCGAAGACGTCACGTTGGACGGCCGGTGGTTTGCACTGACACACCATGTTCATGGCCGGCGACACGCTTGCGATCATCCTTGGCGGAGGCCAGGGGTCTCGTCTGTTCCCGCTCACCGCGACACGCTCGAAGCCAGCGGTGCCCATCGGCGGCAAGTACCGCCTGATTGACGTGCCCGTCAGCGGCTGCCTGCACGCGGACATCCGCCGCATCTACGTGCTGACGCAGTTCAATTCGGCGTCGCTCAACCGTCACGTCTCCCTGACGTATCGCCTCGACATGTTCTCGCAGGGGTTCGTCGAGATCCTCGCGGCCGAGCAGACGCCCGACAACCCGAACTGGTTCCAGGGGACCGCCGACGCGGTGCGGCAGGCGGCGCGTCACTTCGCGCAGCACGAGGCGCACTACTACCTCATCCTCGCGGGCGATCACCTCTACCGGATGGACTACGCCGAGTTGATCCTCGCGCACCAGGACCAGAAGGCCGACATCACGATTGCGGCACAGCCCGTCGACCCCGACACCGCGACGCAGATGGGCATCTTCCGCTTCGATACCAGCGGCAACATCGTCGCGTTCGAGGAGAAGCCGAAGGCCGACCGGCTGCAGGAGATTGGGCGCAGCATCCCGCCCGGCGCGGCCTTCGCGCGCCACACGGACGAGCAGCCGTTCATGGCCTCGATGGGGATCTATGTCTTCTCGCGCGACGTCCTGCTGGACATGCTCGAGCGCGAGCCAGGCCACGACTTCGGCCGGGAGCTCATTCCCAACGCCCTGAACAAGCACAGGGTGAAGCCGTACCTATACCGCGGCTACTGGGCCGACGTGGGAACGATCGAATCGTTCTACGAAGCCAACGTCATGCTCGGCCGCCCGGCCGCGCCGTTCCGGTTCTGGAACCCGTCCCATCCGATCTACACGCACCAGCGGCACCTGCCGGGCGCGCGTCTCACCGATTGCAAGGTGCGCACCTCGATCGTCACCGACGGCTGCTACCTTGACCGCTGCGAGATCGACGAGAGCATCGTCGGCATCCGCACGCACATCGAAGCGGGCGCGAAGATCAGCCAGTCGGTGCTGCTCGGCGCCGACTTCTACGAGGACGGTCATCCGAAAAATGGCCGGCCCGCCCTGGGGATCGGGCGGGACGTGGTGCTGCGGCGGACGATCATCGACAAGAACGCACGCATCGGCGACGGGGCTCGGCTCGTCAACGAACGCCACGTGGAGCACGCCGACGGCGATGGCTGGTACATCCGCGGCGGCATCGTCGTCGTGCCGAAGGGCGGGGTCATCCCGCCGGGGACGGTGGTCTGATGGTGGTTCGTGGTTCGTGGTTCGTCGTTCGTGGTTGGTTAGTCGTTAGTGGTTGCTGAGCGAGGTGACAGGGAGGCGTACGACGAGCTGTACGTCTACGCGATGGGCCGCGACCCCGCCTCATTCATTGCGGAAGCACGATCTCGCATGAGCAACCACCGACCACCCACCACCAACCACCCACCACCCGCTCACCGGCCGAGCGCCTGATTGATGGCCGCCCTCAGTGCGGCGAGCGTCGCCGGCGATCCGGTGAAGAGGCCCTCCGGATACTGGCTCTCCTTGATCATGTTCCTGTAGATCGCGTCGCTCTGATACAGGTTCAGCCCGAGCCCCGCGAGGTACTGGAGCCGCAGGTTGCGATCGCGATTGAGGGAGGCGCCGCTGAGCCACCCGCTCATGTCCTTCGAGTGGCCCGCGTAGGTCCCGAACAGGTCCGTCGCCGAATGAATCCCGATCTCGGCGAGCGACTTGGCGATGGGCGCGTTCGCGGGGTTGCGGAGACGCTGCTCCACGCGATCGACGTCGATCGGCTTCGGTTCCACCTGGCCGAGCAGCACGAGGTCGTAGCCGAGGCCGTTGGACGTGTTGGCGAACACCATCCCGCCTGGGAACGCGTCGAGAAACGTGGCAACCTCGCTCTTCACGGCGGCGTCGTTGCTCTCGTAGAGCTGCACGAAGAGCGTCACGACCCCTCCCGGATTGAGGTGCGCCTTCGCGACGTCGAAGAACTCGCGCGTGTAGAGCGTCGCCGCGCCGCGCACCCACGGGTCGAGCGGGTCGGAGGTGATCGCGTCGAACTTGTCCTTCGTGGTCAGCAGGTAATGCCGCGCATCGTCGAGGTGCACCGTCACCTTCGGGTTGGCGACGACGTTGAAGTTGTAGTCGGCGAAATATTTCGAGACCACGCGCGGGACGAGCGGCTCGATTTCGGCGATGATCTCGCTCTTGACCTGCGGGTCGACCGACACGGCGCCCGCGGTGACGCCGGCGCCGCACCCGATCACCAGGACGCGCTGCGGGTTCTCCGGCACGAGCGTCGTCAGGTGGCCGAGCATCCGCTGGAGGCGCATGTCCTGCGGCTCGCTCGAAGCCTGCACCTTGCCGGCGTTGTGGTAGTTGAGCACGCCGGCCGGCGTCCTCGAGACCGCAACCGAGGCCGTGACCCCTTCGCCCGAATAGATGATCTCGTTGATGCCGACCCACGTCGCGGTGTACCGCCCGTAGGCGACCAGGATGCCCGGCAACGGCGGAACGCTGCGAATGAGCAGTCCGGCGGCCGCGCCGGCCACGACCATCGCGATAATCGGCGTCAGACTGCGGCGGCGGCGCGACTCGACGTCTGGCGTCGCCGCGTCACCCGGGTCCGCCCCGCGGGCCAGCATCAGCAGCCCGGAGAACGCCGAGATGACGATCAGCACCTGCTGCGACTTCTGACTGCCGATCGCCGCGACGAGGATCAGGCTCGTGATGATAGCCCCCGCGATCGCGCCGATGGTGTTGGCGGCATACACGCCGCCGACGAGGCGGCCGGCGTCCTCGCCCTCACGCGCGGCCGCGCTGATGGCGAGCGGAAAGCTGGCGCCCCACAGGATGGCGGCGGGCAGCACCACCCAGAACGCGCGCAGCAGGTCGAGGTCGAACTGATAGACCGGGCTCTTGCCGATCGACGGGTTGATCGGCCAGTACGGCATCGACGCCCCGGTCGTATGCGCCGCCCACGCGATGGCCGCGCACAGCAGCAGCTGGCAGAGGCCGAGCGGCACGCGCGAACGCGGGACCTGGCGCGCAATGGCGGAGCCAAGCGAGCTGCCGATGCCGAGGCCGGCGAGGAACACGGCGAGGATCAGCGAGAACGTATACGTGGTCGCACCGAAAAGCAGCGACAGCAGCCGCGTCCAAATCACCTCTGCACCGAGCGCGGTCATGCCCGACAGCGCAATCGCGACGTAGACGAGTCCGTTGGCCCGCTGACGCGCGGGTACAGCCGCAATCGGCGCGGGCCGATGCTCGATGCGGCCGGCGACCAGCAGCGCGATCAGCGCAACCGCCACGTTCAGCCCGACCGCGGCGAACGTCGCCGTCGGCATGTCGTAGACGCGCAGCAGATAGAAACCGGCCAGGAGGCTTCCCGTCACGGCGCCGAGCAGGTTGCCGCCGTAGAAGTAGCCGAGCCACGAGACGCCGTTCGGCGTCGCCTCGACGCCGCGCGCAACGACGGGCAGCGTACCGCCCATCAGCAGCGTCGGCGGCAGCAGGCAGATGCTGGCGACGACGGCGCGCAGGATCAGGCTGACGGTGCCGGTGCCCGCCCACGCCGTATAGATGCCCCCGAGGATCGGGACGCCGTAGAGCACGAGGATGCCGAACAGCCCGATGCCCAGCTCGAGAAACGCGTAGACGCGCAGCGGATGCTGGCTCGGCGACACATACCGCGGCAGCAGCAGGCTGCCGAGACACATCCCGCCCATATAGACCCCGAGCAGGACGCCGAGCGATACGGCCGACGAGCCGATCGACAGCTGCAGGAGCTGGAACCAGACGACCTCGTAGATGAGCGCGGCGCAACCGGAGCCGATGAACAGCAGCAGCAGGGCGGGCAGCCACGCGGCTGCCGTCCCGCGCCCGGCCGCAGGCAGGGGGGCTTCCTCCAAAGTGGTCATGTGACGCGGGATACTATCATCGGTATTGCTCTGTTTACCCGCCGCGCGCCGTGCACTGATGCGCACCCTTCCATCCCTCGCGCGCACGTCGGCGTGGGATAATTCAAGGATGGCTCGAGCCAAGCCGCTGATTCTGCTGGTCGAGGACCACGCCGAGCTGCGCCAGATGTACGCGCAGCAACTCGAGCTCTCGGGCTTCGAGGTGATTCAGGCGGCCAACGGGGCGGACGCGCTTACGCACACCGCGGCGCACGCACCCGACGTCGTGCTGATGGACCTGAGCCTTCCGATCATCGACGGCTGGGAAGCGACGCGCCGCCTGAAGACCGACGAGCGCACCGCGCACATTCCGATCGTCGCGCTCACGGCGCACGACGGCGCCGGCGAGCTGCAGCGCGCCACCCGCGCCGGCTGCGACTGGTTCGTGCCGAAGCCCTGCCCACCCGACGCGCTCGTCACGGAAATCCGGCGCGTTCTGGCACGGGCGTAAAACCACGAAGGTCGCTTCGCGACGCCTCACGAAGTCCACGAAAACAACTTATGGGTCTTCGTGTGCTTCGCGTGTGCCGCAGGCCTTCGTGGTTTCCCTCCGTGTAACCCACATTTAACTTCTTTGTCACCGCGAGGAAACGCCCATTCACTACGGTGAGCCGTGGGGACAGTCATGAAAGCTGGACGAACACGGGTGCTCGTCGTCGAGGACGAGCAGGACATCGCCGGGCTCATCAAGCACGCGCTCGAACGGGAAGCGGCGATGGACGTGGACATCGCCGGCAGCGGCGACACGGCGCTCAAAAGCGTCACCGAGGATCTGCCCGACCTGGTGATCCTCGACCTGAACCTGCCGGTGCTCAGCGGCGTCGAGGTGTGCCGCATCCTGCGCGGCCGCGCGGAGACGGCGAAGGTGCCGATCATCATGCTGACCGCGCGATCCACGGAAAGCGATCGCATCGCGGGACTCGATGTCGGCGCGGACGATTACATCACCAAGCCGTTCAGTCTCCGCGAGCTCGCGGCGCGGGTGCGCGCCGTGCTGCGGCGGCGCGCCGACAGCGAGCGCGACGGCGTGACGCCGGTCTACCGCGGCAAGCACATCGTCGCCGACTTCGACGCCGTCGCCGTGCACGTGGACGGCGAGCCGATTCGCCTCACGCGGCGCGAGTTCGAGCTGCTTCGCTATCTCGTGGCGAACAAGAACCGCGTGCTGTCGAGGGACCGGCTGCTCGAGCGCGTGTGGGGATACGACCAGGCGATTGAAACGCGATCAGTCGACGTGCACGTCGGCCGTCTGCGCGGAAAGCTGCGCACGGCCGGGCAGCAGATCGAAACCGTCGTCGGCCTCGGCTACCGGTTCGTCGAATAGCGCGCGGTCCGCGCTACGACTCGTTCCAGCCGCTCTCTTCGAGCAGCGCGGCTTCCAGCGCAAACGTCATGCGGGCGCGCTCCACGCGATGCCAGTCGCGATACCGGACCCAGCGGAGGATGTGGCTGTCCTGCTCGTCACGAACCTCCCAGCCGGCCGCGCCTGTTGAAATGATGGTGAACTTGCGGATGTGAGTCGCTTTCTGAAGACGCCGTGTATACATGATCGGGACGGCAACGATCTGTACCCCGGCTCGCCGCCGGTGGATGTAAACCTTTTGTAAACATGGCGGTTGCCCTAATGCGTTGGCACTCGAATTGTCAGCGCCCGCGGACGAACCTGCGCGGAGATCCCCAGCGTTCCCGCGATCGGCTCGCCATCGAGGTGATAGACGACCGGGTGCGGCGACGTGATTTGCACGGATTCCGTTCTCGCCATCGTGACGCCGCCGAGACGTTCGATCCGGCCCATGAAGACGAGCGGCAGCTCGAGGCACGCGCGCACGAGCGGCCGAACGGCCACGGTGACGACATCGAGACGGCCGTCATCGAGCAGCGCGTGCGGCGCGATCATCGCGCCGTTGCCGTACTGGCGTCCGTTGGCGATGGCCACGAGCAGCAGCAGCCCGCTCGTCGAGGAGGCCGGCGTGGTGACAGTCAGCCTGTCGGGTTCGTAGCGGGACAGCTCGCGCAGCGTGATCGCCATGTAGCGCGAGAAGCCGCGCTTCTCGAGACCCTCCACGGCGAAGCGATGGGCGACGCGCGCATCGAGACCGATGCCCGCGACGTTGAAGAACAGGCGGCCGTCGATCTCCCCGGCATCGATGACGCGCTCGCGGCCGGCGAACGCCACCTCGAGCGCCGCCGCCGCATCGAACGGGATGCCGAGATCGCGCGCCAGCCCGTTTCCCGAGCCGCTCGGCACGAGCGCCAGCGCCACGTCGCTGAACGCCAGCGCGGTGCCGACCTCGTTCATCGTCCCGTCGCCGCCCCACGCCGCCACGGTCGAGATGCCGCGTTGGACGGCGGCCATCGCGATCTCGCGGGCATGGCCCGGCCGTTCGGTGATGAACACGTTGGACGGGTCGCACCCGCGCGACGAGAGCAAGGCCGCCGCCTGCGCGGCGCGCGCGCGGGCGACGTCGATACGCCCGCCCGTCCCCGAAATGGGATTGATGATGACCGCTACCGAGCGAGTCGTCGCAGCACCTTGGGCGGCAGAAACCACACGAGCTCGCCGGGGCGGCGCGAGGTCAGGCCCTGGATGGCGATGTAGCAGACGCCGCCCTTCTTGAACGGCAGCGCGCGCGGCGCGCCGATCACGTGCGCCGCGAGGTCGCCGAGGCCCGGTTCGTGGCCGACCAGGGCGATGCGATGCCGCTTCGCCACCCGGCTCAGCTCGCTGATCACCTGCCTCGGCGAGTGGCCGGGCGCGAGCGCGTCCAGCGTCTTCACCGACGTCTTGTTGCCGAGGCCGTGCGCGAGCAGCGCTGCCGTCTGCCTGGCGCGGACCAGCGGGCTCGTGAAGATCTCGTCAATCTCCACGTCGAGCCATGCCAGCCCGGCGACGACTTCCTTGAACCGCGTGATGCCCGTGTCGGTGAGCGGACGTTTCGTGTCGTCGGGCCACTCCTCGCCGCGTTCGGCAGCAATCGCGTGGCGGACTATGTAGAGATCGCAGGGCTCCATCGGCTAGGCCGCGGACGACCGCGCCCGCTCGCCCCGCTTGCCGGCCGTCATCAACCGCTGCAACAGCGACAGGAGGGCTGGCCGCGCGGCCATGTAGTGGCCGTGCAGCTGGCGGCACTCGGTCTCGAGCCGGCGGACCAGCCGATCGAGATCCGCCGACACCTTCAGCGTCGAAGCGCCGGGAGAGCTCTGAATGCCGCGCGTGCGGGCGATGAGCACCTCGAGGTCGTGCATCCGTCCGAGCAGGTCCTGGGCGTTCTTGAGCGTGCGGATCCGCGCGGCGTTGCGCGAGCTCGCCGCGCGCGGCATCAGCTCGAGCGTGTAGCGCAGCTTCTTCACCGCGATGCGCACGGCGTGCAACCGGTCCGGGAGATACAGGCCGGCCGCATTGTCGATCGCCGCAGCCAGCCGGCGGGCGCGGCGGGCGGCCCGCGCGCGCGCAAGGGCCACGCCTCCGGCATCGCGCGGCCGCTTGTCCTCCGTCTGCTTGCGCACCACCGACACGGCACGCTTGTGGAGCTTGTCGATGTCGAAATCGTCGATGCGCTCCCTGACGTCGGACTGCAGATGCTGGCGGTCCTCGATGATCGACACGCGAAGGCGATCGATGGCCGGGTGCGGCACGTCCCCGCTCTTCTCCAGCTCGTCCAGGATGAGCAGCTCGACGTCGAGCTCGCGGATGGGCCCGAGG
>Ga0307473_10000289_pt1 | contig 10673 bp, 10 predicted proteins | sample atmos_gasesAM5C__FD_203744 | JGI IMG/M metagenome (GOLD analysis project Ga0307473, IMG submission 203744) | Hardwood forest soil microbial communities from Morgan-Monroe State Forest, Indiana, United States - atmos_gasesAM5C_515 | ecosystem: Environmental > Terrestrial > Soil > Temperate...
CGACTATAGTTGCCGGGAAGGCCCGCACTGCGGGACACATCGCGCCGCACACATGGAAACAAGACTCCTCAACGATTTGAAAAAGCTGCTCGGGGCGGACATGGTTCTGTACCGGCCTGAAGAGCTGCTGCTGTACGAATACGACGGCTCGGTCGAAACCGCGCGGCCGAGCTGCGTGGTGTTTCCGCAGACGAAGGCGCACGTGGTGGGGATCGTCGAGCTGGCCAACCGGTACAAGACGCCTATCGTGGGCCGGGGAGCGGGGACGGGGCTCTCCGGCGGAGCGCTGGCGCGGCACGGCGGGATCGTGATCGGATTTTCGCGCATGAATCGTATTTTGGAAGTGGACGCGGAGAATCAGCGCGCAGTGGTGCAGCCGGGAGTTGTGAACGCGGAATTGAGCGCGGCGGTGGCGCCACTGGGACTCTACTACGCGCCGGACCCATCGAGCCAGAAGGCGTGCACAATCGGCGGAAACGTTTCAGAGAATTCCGGCGGGCCGCACACGCTGGTGTACGGCGTGACGACAAATCACGTGCTGTCGCTCGAAGTGGTGCTGCCGACAGGTGAGCTGATTCGGCTCGGGAGCGGCGCGGTAGATTCGCCCGGGTATGATTTGCCGGGGCTGTTTGTCGGCTCCGAGGGCACGCTGGCACTGGTGACGGAAATCACCGTGCGGCTGATGCGGCTGCCGGAAATGACCAAGACGCTTCTGGCAATTTTCGACACGCTGGACGACACGACAGAGACCGTGGCAGCGATCACCTCGGGCGGAATCACTCCAGCAGCTTGTGAAATGCTCGACGGGTGGACGTTGCGAGCCGTCGAGGCTTACGTGCACGCGGGATTTCCGCTGGATAGCGCGGCGGTGCTGCTGATTGATATTGACGGGACGCGCGAAGCGGCGGAATCGCAGGCGGAAGAAGTGGCCGAGGTATGCCGCCAGCACCATGCGCGTGAAGTGCGAGTGGCGCGCGACGCGCGCGAACGCGAACTGCTGTGGAAAGGCCGCAAGAACGCGTTCGGAGCGGTGGGGCGATTTTCAACCACCTACTATGTGCAGGACGGCGTGATTCCGCGGACCAAACTGCCGCAGACGCTCCGGCGGATTACAGAGATCAGCGAGAAGTACGGCTTCCAGATTGGAAATATTTTTCACGCAGGCGACGGGAACCTGCATCCTTTGATCCTGTTTGACGCGCGTGATGAAAGACAACTACGCGGGGCGGTGGCGGCCGCGGATGAGATTATCGAATTCTGCGTGCAGATGGGCGGCGCGATCACCGGCGAGCATGGCGTGGGGATGGAAAAGGACCGGTTGATGCCGCTGATTTTCAACGAAGCGGATCTTGAGGTGATGCGTCGGATCCACGACGCGTTTAACCCGACCGGCCTGCTGAATCCCGAGAAAATTCTCCCCCTCAAAAAAGGCTGCGGCGAAATTTATTCGCGGCCGCTTCCGGCAGCAGGAGCGGCGCCTGCATGAACTTGGCCAGCAAAACGATCAGTTCGCGGCTACCGGACATTGTCGGGGCGGCGCACGTGATCAACGATCCCGCACAGCTTGCTTTCTACGAGGTTGACGGAAGAAAGCCGGGAGCGGCGGTGCGCCCTGGTTCGCGGGAAGAGATCGCCGAAATCGTGAAATTCGCCGCGGCGGAAAATCTGGCGGTGATTCCGACCGGGGCGCGCACGAAGCTTGGAATCGGCCTGCCGCCTGCGCGATACGACGTGGCGCTGGACATGACGCGGCTCGACGGGGTGATTGCCTACGATCCCGCCGATCTCACGCTTTCGGTGGAGGCGGGCCACTCGCTGAGCAAACTCCTGGGCATGCTGGGAGATCACCGGCAATTTCTGCCGCTGCTGGTTCCGTATTTCAGCCGAACAACGGTGGGCGGCACGATCGCAGCCGGAGTGGATTCGCCGTTACGGCAATATTATGGGACGGCGCGCGACTTCGTGCTGGGGATGGAATATGTGACCGGCGAAGGCGTGCTGGCAAAGAGCGGCGGGCGTGTGGTGAAAAATGTGAGCGGCTACGATCTGCACAAGCTGATGATCGGGTCGCTCGGGACGCTGGGCGTGATTGTGAGCGTGAATTTCAAGACATTCCCATCGGCGCTGGGGACCCGCGGGTTTGTGGCAATGTTTGATAATGCGGACCGAGCAGTCGAGATGCGCCACTGCGTGGCGCGCTCAGCGCTGACGCCGCTGACTATGGAAATCTTTAGCCCGCGCGTCGCGGAACTTTTCTTGAGCGAAGCAGCGGGGCGGATCGGCTCGGGAGCGATGCCGTCGAACGCGCCTTCGGCGAAGCAATGGGCGTTCACTTCCGGCTACACGGGAAATGAAAAAGTTCTGGCGCGGTATGAGGCGGATTACCGGCGGATGACGGAGGAACTGGGCGCGGTGAATGTGACGGTGCTAGATGACAACACGCGGCCACCCGCATTCTCACGGAAGCGCGAATTTATTCCGATTGCGCTTTCCGCCTCCCCTGCCACTACGATTGTGAAAATCAGCGTCTTGCCGGCGCGCATGAAGGAAGTGCTAATGGAGGCGCAACGCGCCGCGGAAAGCAATTCGCTCGAGTGGGCTGCGCTTGCGCGCGGGATCGGTGTGATTTACCTGGTGCTGCTGCCGCGGGCCCGCGACGAACAGTCGCGCGCGCGGGTTGCGATTGTAACGAATGACATTCTGGCCGTCGCGGCAAGACTCGGTGGTCACGGGACGATTCCATGGGCGCCGTCTGAATGGAAGAGCGCACTGAAAATCTGGGGGCTCGAGCGGGGCGATTTTGCGCAAATGCAAAACGTAAAGAAAGTTTTCGACCCGCACGGGATCATGGCTCCAGGAAGATTTGCGGGCAGACTCTGAGAACATGGCCACTTCCCCTCAATCACACGAAGAAGCACACCGCGAATTCAAACTGACGTTGAGCGGATTTTCTGCGATCGACAAACCCGAATACGAGGATTACTCGAGGTGCGTTCATTGCGGGCTGTGCTCGAATCATTGCCCGACCTACCGGCTGTGGGGACGCGAAGCGGATTCGCCGCGCGGGCGGATCAAGCAGATGTCGCTGGTGGACCAGGGGCGGCTGGAGCTGGGGGAAACATTCGTCACGCACATTGACCGCTGCCTGAATTGCAGGGCTTGCGAGACGGCGTGCCCATCGGGCGTGGAGTACGGGAAATTGCTGGAGCTGGCACGGGCGCAAATCGAGCAGAAATACAAGCGGCCGCTCGCGTCGCGGATTGCGCGCGACCTGGTGTACCGCCGGCTGCTGCCGTATCCGCGGCGAATCGCGCTGGCGGCGCGATTGCTGAAGTTTTACCAGAGATCCGGGATCGCGGCGATTGCGCGCGGAACGGGAATTCTGCGGCTGATGGGGCTGCACGAGCGCGAACAGTTGATGCCGAAGATAGATTCGGACTTCTTCTTCAGCGAGCTGGGCAAAACTTTTCCGGCAAGGGGGCCGCGGCGCGCGCGGGTGGCGCTGTTCGCGGGGTGCGTGGCGCAGGTGACGTTCAGCGAGTTGAATCGCGCGACGATTCGCGTGTTGCAGGCGAATGGCTGCGAGGTGGTGGTCCCCGGGGCGCAGGTTTGCTGCGGGGCGCTGGCGGCTCATGCGGGGGTGCGTGACGTGGCGCGAAGCCTGTCGCGGAAGAATCAGGCGGCATTTCTGGCCGAAGAGTACGACGCGATTATCACCAATGCGGCGGGCTGCGGCTCGACTCTCAAGGAGTACACCCATCTATTTGCGGGCGAGGATGCGGCGCACGCGCAGGCGGAACAATTCACGGCCAAGGTGCGCGATGTGTCGGAGTTTCTGGCGGAGCTGGGCCTGGCGGCGCCGCTGCGGGCGGTTCCGTTGCGGGTGACTTATCAGGATTCCTGCCATCTTTGCCACGGGCAGAAGGTGCGCGAGGCACCGCGAAAATTGATTCGCGCGATTCCCGGCGTCGAGTTGGTGGAGATGCAATTGTCGGAGCAATGCTGCGGGTCGGCGGGAGTGTACAACGTGACGGAGACGAAGGCGTCGCTCGATCTACTGGCGTTGAAGATGGAGTACGCGGCGCAAACGAAGGCGCAGGCAATTGTGACTGGGAATCCTGGGTGCATTCTGCAGTTGCGCGCGGGGGCTGCGCTGCATCGGACCGGGCAGGAGGTTCTCCACGTTGTTGAGCTGCTGGATCGGGCTTCGGTTGACCGAACTGCCGCGGATTAGGGCGCGAAATGGCGCGAATCACTACGAAACCAAGCGCACACCTGAAGGAAATTTCTACAGATGCAGGGGGAGGGACTTGCGGGCGGGGCGTGGTGGGGCCCGCCCGCAAGCACAGCTGTTACAGCGGAGTGGGAAACTCGAGCCGATCGGCGCGGACTAGTGAGCGCCGACCGAGGTGCGTTAGTCGTAACATTTTAGTCAGCAGGCGGTGGAGGCATTCGGTGCATGCCTTTTCCCCCGCCTTTCTTAACTGTGTAGTCCGCAGGAATCTGGAAAAGTGATGCGTCGGGCTCCGCGCGCTTGATATCTGTCAGTTGCGTGACCTTGTCGCCCATGAACGGGTCGGAGCGCGTGGTCTTCACGACGGTCTGCAAATCCGCGGAATACCAGCGCTCGACGGTGATGATGATGGGCTTTTCATTCCCCATGGCGCCAGCGGGAATAGTGCGCGTAGTCCGCGTGCCTTCAGCCACGATTCCGGTGATGGTTTGAGTGCCGAGGGCTGTGGTGGTCACGTTCGCGCCGTCATCCGGTCTCGAGACCCAGGCAGGCCCGCCCGAACCGCCGCCGTGCTTGTGGCCTTTGCCCATGCCACCGTGCGGGCCGAGCTGGTGCGCGATTTTTTTGTCCGGGTCGAGGATGTAGTGAGTGCCGGCAACGGGATCGTTGATCATGGAAACTTGCTTGGGTTTTCCGGATGTGGTCAAGGGGCCGATGGCAGAGAGCGTCATATCGCGGCGGGTGCGTCCCTGCGAGTCGCGGGCCAACGTGCCGGTGGAAGAGCGCTGGATATGATTGCCATCGGAGAGCGTCTGCGAAGTCTGCGTGGAGAAACTGGCCGTGAAGGGCGCGCCGGCAACCGTCTTGCCACCCGGCTCGGCTTCGACTCCCACGAAGTCGATGATCTCGGGCGGCCCCATCGGGCCCGGGGCCATATCACCAGAAATGTAGAAAACGTCACCGCCGCCAGGGGGCGGCGGTGGAGCAGGCGCCGATTGGGCGGGTGTGCTGCCGGCAGCGACCAAGAAAGCCAGCGCGAGTGCTGCCACACTAATTACTTTGTTTCGGATACTCACTAGATTCCTCCTGAGAAAATTATGACTGCTTCAAAATTCCATGCTTGCGTTCGACTCCGAAATCAACCGGATGGCTTCGGGCGTGCCGTCTGCGCTCACGATTAAATCAGCTAGAATTCGCTGTGCGTCACCAGTATCCGCGATGGGCAGGCCGAAAGAAGCCAAAGCCGCGCGCGGGAGTTCGACGCGGACGATGGCGCCACCATCAAGAGAAGCGGAATCATCGGCGTAGGGCAGGCGTACAAAGGATGTTGCGTCTGCCGTTTCCCCCGGATCGCCCTCATCGGTCGATTTGGTGGATGCGGGATGCCGGCGGGCGATGGACGTGTTCGACGCGGGCGCATCAAGTGCCTGTGGCGCATGGAGCGTCCCGGGGCGTGCGGGATCGGCAGACGGCGCCGAGCCGAGCTGGGGCGCCTCGTGCCGGGATTTGACCGCAACATCCGAGACGGGAGCCGGCGATGGCAAGCCGCGATGACGCATTGCGAGTCCGAGCGCCAGGAAAAGTGCGGCCGCGGCGGCCAGTGCAGCAACCCGCCATCTGATTTGCCTGCGTGGGGCAAAATCCTTGGTGCGGCGAAACTCTTCCAGCAAGGCGGCTTCAACACGCGGCGACGCCTGGCGTGTGGCGGCGTCTTCTGCCAATTTGAGCAAGGAAAACTCCAGCCACTCAATCTGAGTGAGAAGCGCGGCGCAGACGTGGCAGGATTCCGCATGAGCCAGCGCGCCTTCGCATTGCGCTGCGCCTGGAGTTCCCTGGCGGTCGAGATCCTGAACAATATTTTCGAATGTCGCGCAGTCCATCGGAATCGCCTCGCTCTTCACAAAACCATCCAGACTCACAAGCCCACAGCCGCGCGTCGGGAGACCAGCGGCTCGCGCAATTTTTCGAGCAGCAGGGCGCGCGCACGATGGAGCCGGGAACGCACTGTGCCTACCGGGCAATCGAGTGCCTCGGCTGCTTCTTCGTAGCTCATTTCTTCCAGATCGCAGAGCACCACGGCTTCGCGGTAGTTTTCCGGCAGCGTTTGAATCGCCTGCCGCACGCGCCCGACGGTTTCGAGCGATGCGGACAAATCATGCGAGTTGTGGAAGGCGCTCGTGCCGTTACCATTGCCACTCCCGTTGTTGCTTGCTCTTCCGCTCGCGTTCCCGTTGCCGTAGCCAGCAGGCCCGGCAAGCGTGTGGCCCAGCTCGTCCGCGTCCTCTGCGAGCGGGACGGAGCGGCGATCCTGCTCCCAGCGCTTCCGCAAATGATTGCGCGCCACGCCGAGGAGAAACCCGCCAAGTGTGCCGCGCGCGGGATCGAATCGTCTGGCATCGCGAATCAGGGTCATGAAAACCTCTTGTGTGACGTCTTCTGCCACGGCGACGTTGCCACACATGTGCAGCGCGAAGCGGAAAATAGAGGGATGCCTGCGGCGGTAGAGGAGCGAGAAGGCGTCCTCATCGCCGGCCATCATCCGCCGGAGCAGGCCGTAATCGGTCAATTCAATGGCCTTGGTCATCTCGACTAGTTCGACGGCTCGCCGTGGTTCTCGTTACATATTCCGGGGAGGGAGAGGAAAAGTTCCCTAGCTTTTGGCCTAACGGCGGGCAAATAAAGGCGGAAACCAGAAACGCTTCCAAATGATTGATTAGGCTGGAAAAATCTGAGTGAGAAATGCGGAATTGATCAGCCAGACGCTGCCTGCTGCTGAGATCACAAGACTCATTCCACGCCTGCCATCGTAACGCGTTCCAGACGCGCCTTCCTTCAGCCATAGGATGGAGATTACGGCGACGTCCGCTCGAACGTAATTGACATCCCGGATGTTCCCATCCCAAGTGCTGACGTCTCCGGCAAATAGGGCGGAAAGTCCCTTCTCGATATTGGGAGGTCCTATCCATTGCTCTCCACTGAAATCCCAGAATTGGCCTTTCCCCTCGAAGAAGCTCGAAAACTTCTTGGCGTCCTTTGCAGTCTATGCCTCGAGAAGGTGGTCAAGCACTTGCCCGATCTTGACTTCCTGTGCGGCGGGGCGATAAAGCATCTTCCCTTCCGTCGTGCCACGTCGCGCCAATTCCAGCCTCATGGCGGCGAGATCCAACCCGCGTGCATGCAAGATTTTTGCTGCTTTGCAATTACCCTCTCGAAGGATGCCAAGCAGCAAATGCTCGGTGCCGACGTAGGTATGGTTCAAACGATCCGCTTCTTCAGCGGCATAAATGAGGATGCGTTTGCACTCTGGGGTGAGCGGCACTTCAACGCTTGTCGAAACTCTCTCCCTGCCCTTGATCAGGGATTCAATTTCCGTGCGGATAGTTTCTATTAAACGATGTTCGTGCAGTAACCGAACCGCCAACGCCTTGTCTTCGCGAAACAAGCCAAGCAGGAGATGTTCAGTCTCGATGTACGTGCTACCGTACTGGCTTGCCTCATAACGAGCGAAGAAGATTGCTCTGCGTGCTTTCTCGGTGTACCGCTCAAACATAAGATTTCTCGAAGAGCCCTGCGCAGCCTCTCGACAAATTTGGGACAAAACCTTTCAGGTTCTCGGGCGCATCATTTTGGCAGCCATTTTTACGACGAAGCGGCGCGGCGCGAGGCGTTCGGCTTCGAGCATCAGGCGGTTGAAGGTGCCGGAGACGACGTAGGATTTTCCGCGTGCAAGGGCTTCGAGGCCCACGCGCGCGACTTTGTCGGCTGTTTCAGCGACGCGCATGGGGCGATCGGGTTCCTGCGCCACCTGCTGGAATTCCGTTTCCGTGGAGCCGGGACAGAGGGCGCAGACGCGCACGCCGAACTCGCGCACCTCTTCAGCGACGGCCTGCGCGAAGAGCAGGTCGAAGGATTTGGTAGCGGAGTACACGGCGAGAAACGGAACGGCCTGGAACGATGCCGTGGAACCCACGATCAGAACGTCGCCATGCCGACGGGCGACCATCGCGGGAAGATACAGGCGCGTGAGGTGCACAACGGCGGAGCAATTCACCTGGATCATGTCGAGCAGTTTCTCCGCAGGCAGCTCATGGGTACGGCCGAATGCGCCGAAACCGGCATTGTTGATCAGCAATTCGATTTCGATGTTTTTTCGGGCGGTGAAGGCATAGATTGTGGCGGGAGCTTCGGGCCGCACCAGATCGGCGACGAACACTTCCGTCTGCACCTGATGTTTGGCGGACAATTCGGCAGCTAGTTTTTGCAGGCGGTCGGCCCTGCGCGCGGTGAGAACGAGGTTCGTTCCTCCGGCAGCCAATTGTTCGGCGAGCGCCCATCCGATGCCGGCGCTCGCGCCGGTGATGAGCGCCCATTTGCCTCGCCATTCAGTCGTCACGGATGCCTCCGCTAGATGAAAAGGAATCAGACCACAAACGGGGATGGTTCGGAAGCGGGAAAATCAGATGGGGGATCAGGGCTGGTCAGCGCGTGCGCGAGGGAGGACGGTATCGCGGATGCGGAGGCTCTGCTCATTCACATGGTCGAGGATGCGGCGCGCCCAGACGAACTCCGCTGCCAGGAGACCGAGCCCGAGAGCGATCGTGAGCCACCCGGGCCCGGGGGTGACGAGCATGATGACACCCAAAGCAAGCAGCGTGAACCCAAAGAGGACCTTCAGGAAGCGCTTGGTCTGTTGGAGTGTCTTAAAGAGCATCGGCTCAATCCGAGTCAGGCGACAAGTTCTACCACTACTGCAATTCAATTGCTTAGATGCGGCTCCACAGGTCCCGGCTGTAAGTGAGCACGCAGAATTCCGTCGCTGCGCCAATGTGGCACCCACTTGCAGGCTTCTGGCACGCTGCTGATAATGGACTTCGAGCGGGACGGCCGGGCGCGAGCCCTGCAGCCGTCATCACAATTGGAATATTCGCGGCCATCGAGGAGCAAAATGGAACTCCAGAGTGTGCACATGGAAATCCCCGAGGGCGCAAACTTGATCCTCGGTCAGTCTCACTTCATCAAGACGGCGGAGGACTTGTACGAAGTGGTGGTCAATACTGTACCGGGGGCCAAATTTGCGGTGGCCTTCAATGAAGCCTCGGGACCCTGCCTGATCCGCGTGGAGGCGAATGACGAGGAGCTGCGGCGCGCGGCGATTGCAAACGCGCAAGCCGTGGGCGCGGGCCACATGTTTGTGCTGCTGGTGCGGCAGGCGTATCCGATCAATCTATTGAGTCGCGTGCGTGATTGCTTTGAGGTGTGCTCGATTTACTGCGCGACGGCCAACCCGGTGGAGGTGCTAGTGGCGCAGACGGCGCAGGGGCGCGGGATTCTCGGAGTCATAGACGGCGGCTCACCGAAAGGCGTGGAGGGGCAGGAAGACAAGAAGCATCGGCACGAATTTGTGCGCAAGATTGGATACAAGCTGTAGGAAATTACGGCGCGGCTGCGGTTGGCGCTGAGGCCGCTGCTACTAGAACTTGTACACGATGCCGGCGAAAACCTTTGGGCTGTACTGATAAGCGTTGAAATAATGCGAGCCCACCATGTCCGCCCCGAAGCGCAAGCCCCAGCGACTGCGCAATATGATCAGGTCCGCTCCGCCGCCGGCTTCGTAGGCGAATGCGTCCTGTGAGCCGAACGATGTCTGCGGCGTGAAGTGCGAGTAGCCGAACAGCACGTGCCCCCACAGCTCCAGCCCGCGCGGCCCCGACCAGCGGAACCGCGGACCGCCACCGCCGAACAGAAACCATCCATCGAATGCGTTCTGCGATGTCTTGGTGGCCGCGAATTCACCGTCCAGCCCCAGCCAGTTCTTCCAGTAATACACCATCGAATAATTGAAGCCGTTGGTGTTCCGCTGCGTCCCCGGCACTTCGTAGAAGCGGAAAAATGTGTAGCCAAAATAAGCTTGCCAGTTGTAGATCACGTGTACGCCCTGAACATATTGCGGCGGGTCCGCCGGAGCCGCTGCTGACGGCGCATTCGCAGAGAAAGAAAAAGAGGCAGGGGCGGACACGCTCGGAGAAGGTGCGCCCGATGAAGACGCGAGCGTGCCGGGAGCGACAGCCAGCGGGAGTGTCGAGGACGCAGCGTCACTGGTTGGCGCGAGAGTGAAATAAGTAGTCGTCAGCAACCGCTCAATCGCGGGGTGTTCCTGCGCCGCAGCACCGGAAACAAAAATGAACATCATTCCCAAAATGGCCAATGCTTGTTTCATCGCCCATATCCCCCAGAGGGTTGGCTGGTTTTCCCGCCCATAATTTGACCGATGAGGCGTGGTGCTGTCCACTGAATTCAATGGCTTTGGCACAGAATTAACATGCCCAAGACCCGGGGGATAGTTTCAGCTTGTTCAGGATCGCTGGAAGCAGGGCTAGCAACCTGGACAGTCATCAACTAGCGAGTAAATTGTGATAGCTCATACGGCTGCATTCAGAAT
>Ga0307473_10000290_pt1 | contig 10668 bp, 8 predicted proteins | sample atmos_gasesAM5C__FD_203744 | JGI IMG/M metagenome (GOLD analysis project Ga0307473, IMG submission 203744) | Hardwood forest soil microbial communities from Morgan-Monroe State Forest, Indiana, United States - atmos_gasesAM5C_515 | ecosystem: Environmental > Terrestrial > Soil > Temperate forest...
ACGGCAAGGCGAACCTCCTGTACGTGCCGAGCCTGTTCGGAGCCGACTACAGCCGGCTGACGCGGTGCTTCCGCGTGGTCCGTGACTCATGCACTATTCGCGGGGAGCCCGGCGAGCGTAGAATCAGCGCTCCGAACATGATCGTGGCGGCGACTGGGCGACCACCACTGCTCTTGCTCGTTCGCTCCAAGGTAATGTATGAAGGCTTCGCACGGTGAGCAATCCAACGCGACCAGCCGCCTGAAGTCTGCGCTCCCCATTCTCGAGTGGCTGCGCGGCTATCAGAACGACTGGCTCCGGCCAGACGTAATCGCTGGCCTGACCACTGCCGCAGTGGTCATTCCGAAAGCGATGGCTTACGCGACCATCGCAGGGCTACCAGTGCAGGTGGGACTCTACACAGCTTTCCTTCCGATGATCATTTATGCTGTTCTGGGGACCTCCCGGACGCTCAGTGTCAGCACAACCACGACGCTCGCCATTCTCGTCGCGGCCGAACTCGGCGCGGTTGTTTCCAAGGGCGACTCGGCAACCCTGCTGAGTGCTTCGGCTATGTTGACGATGCTAGTGGGTGCCATCCTCGTGCTGGCTTCGCTGCTACGGCTGGGCTTCATCGCCAACTTCATCTCCGAGCCAGTGCTGATCGGCTTCAAGGCTGGGATTGGGCTTGTTATCGTGGCGGACCAAGTCCCAAAGCTCCTGGGTATCCATCTGCCAAAAGGCTCCTTCGTCCACAATCTGCTTGGGATCTTTGTAGGACTCTCTAAGACATCGGCGACTACGTTGGCCGTCGGACTTGTGATGATCGCACTCCTTGTGGGGATCGAGCGGTTTTTCCCGCGGGCGCCTGCGCCGCTGGTAGCGGTGACTTTCGGGATTGTAGGCGCGACTCTTCTTGGGTTGCAGGCCCACGGCGTAGAGTTGGTCGGGCATGTCCCCAAGGGCCTGCCATCCTTTATCCTGCCAAATTCTTCCCTTGCGGGGCACCTCTGGCCCGGGGCCCTGGGTATCGCATTAATGAGCTTCACCGAGACAATCGCTGCTGGGCGCGCCTTCGCCAGGACCGACGACCCGCCCCTCCGGGCGAATCAGGAGATGCTGGCGACGGGACTCGCTAACGTTGGCGGCGCCATGTTTGGGGCTTTGGGTGTTGGGGGCGGCACCACTCAGACGGCCGTCAACCGCCTGGCGGGGGCGCGTACGCAATTGTCCGAATTGATTACTGCCGGGGCCGCCCTGGTGACCATGCTTTTTCTCTCTCTGTTCATCGCGCTGATGCCGCAGGCTACGCTGGCGGCAGTGGTGATCGTCTACTCGATCGGGTTGATCAAGCCGGGAGAATTCCGCGCCATCCTTAAGATTCGACGAACGGAGTTCGTCTGGGCCATCGCCGCCCTCGCGGGAGTTGTCCTGCTCGGGACTCTCAAGGGGATAATCGTCGCCATCGTGGTGTCGCTAGTGGCCCTTTTACACCAGATGGCCAACCCGCCAGTGTACGTGCTCGGGCGAAAGCCGGGTACTGATGCGTTCCGGCCACGCTCGAAGGAGCATCCTGAGGACGAGACCTTTCCCGGCCTTCTGCTGCTGCGGCTCGAGGGGAGGGTTTTCTTTTTCAATGCCGAGCACATAGGACAGAAGATGAGACTTTTGGTCGACGAGGCGAGGCCGAAGATCGTGGCGATCGATCTAAGCGGCGTGTACGATTTGGAGTACACCGCGCTCAAAATGTTGATTGAAGGCGAGAAGAGGCATCGTGAGAGTGGTGTTTGGCTGTGGCTGGTGGGACTTAACCCCCAAGTGCTGGCCATGGTCAGGCGGTCTTCGCTTGGCGAAACCCTGGGGCGTGAGCGGATGCACTTCACGCTGGAAGTGGCTCTCGATAAATACCTGGCATCCCTCGCGACCGACAGAACAGTGTGACGTCGAATTGCAGCTCTCTAAATCAAGGAGTGATTGTCGATGGCAAAGAAGGAAGACGGCAACGACAACCGGCGTTTGAAGCGCAAGGAATACGAGAAGGAGATGAGCCGGCTCCACGCCGAACTCTGCAAGCTGCAGGACTGGGTCAAGTATAAGGGGCTTCGCGTGATCGTTGTCTTCGAAGGACGGGACGCTGCCGGCAAAGGCGGGACAATTCGCGCATTGACCGAGCGGGTCAGCCCCCGCGTTTTCCGTGTCGTAGCGCTCCCCGCCCCGTCCGATCGAGAAAAAAGCCAGACCTACATTCAGCGTTTTGTGCACCATTTTCCGGCTGCAGGTGAGATCGTAATCTTCGATAGGAGCTGGTACAACCGTGCGGGTGTGGAACACGTCATGGGTTTCTGCACTCCGGAGCAACATCGCAGGTTTTTGGAACTCTGCCCCGACGTCGAAAAGTACTTCGTGGATGGCGGGATCATTCTCATCAAGTATTGGATGGAGGTTGGCAAAAAGGAGCAACAGCGCCGATTTGAGGCGCGGATCGATGATCCACTTCGGCAGTGGAAGCTCAGCCCAATGGATTTGGAATCATTTCGCCGCTGGTATGAGTATTCTCGCGCGCGAGACAAAATGCTGGAGGCAACCGACAGCAAGCATGCACCTTGGTACATTGTTCGCTCGGACGATAAGAGGAAAGCCCGGCTAAACTGTATTTCCCACTTCTTGAGCATGATCCCATACGGGAAAGTTCCGCGGGAAAAAGCAAAGCTGCCCAAACGCAAGAAGAAGAACAGTTACAACGATCAGGCCTCGCTGAGGGGAAGGCACTTCGTTCCGGAGAAATACTAGCTGCTGCCAAAGAAAAACCGGAGCAGGGCGTCGGGTAATCCGAAGTTGCTCACAGGACGCGCGTGCGAATGTCGATTTCGGAGACCAGGGTGCGGTGGACGGGGCATTTCAGCGCAATCTCAAGGAGCTTCGAGCGTTGCTCTTCGGTTAGCCGCCCTGTGAATTCGAGGTCGAGCTCGATGCGGTCAATCATTCCTTCCTTGGTTTCGCAATCGGCACAGTCCGCCGCGTGAATCCTGGCGTGGCGCAACCGAGCGGTGACTGCTTCGAGCGGCCAGCTCTTGCGTCGCGCATACAGTGCAACCGTTATCGAAGTGCAAGAGCCTAAGGCCGCAAGTAGCAAGTCGTAGGGGGTCGGGCCCGTGTCGGTTCCACCGGCAGCCACGGGCTCGTCTGCCGTCAATCGGCGCCGGCCCGCAAGAATCTCCTGCGCGAATCCTGACGCGCTCCCGCGGACAACCACTTCTCTTATGTCAGCCATCGTCAGCTCTCCCTTGCCAAGAAGATTTCCTTGCGGCGGATATGAATCTAACTCAGTTGGCCAACTCTCATTCCCCATATTTTTCGCTCACCGACAAAGCGCGGTTCATAGTGAGCGAAGGACGAAATGCTGGACGAGTGGTCGGTTATTCGGAAGCAATCGTGCAGCAGGAAACCAACTGCAGCCTAAGTTCCGATTGACGCAGTGATCGGACAAGCGAAGTACTCGAAACCTACATCAGATCCGGCTGCAGAAATGCCAATCGAAGGCGACATCTGCCAGGAGTGGATGAAACACCATATGGTTCTCGCGGTTGAACAGGAGAATCTCGCACTCGGCAGCGCGCAGCTTCCTGAGGAGGGGCTATGCGAATTGCACGGCTGCAAACCCTCCGCCGATGACGACGACCCTGATTGGCTTAACTTCCTCGCTCGTCGAGTCGCGGCGAGTAGAAGTCGAGGCTTTGGCGAATTCCGTGGTGGCAGTCGGAGTCATATGCGTTCCTTTGCGTCTCTAAAGTTTCGATGAAATTCGGCTTCGGGTTGGCCACCCACCGTGCCTTTAACTCACGTCCTGCTCAGTTGCTTCTTAGCAGACGCCACAACGCGGTCCGGCTCGAAGCCGAATTTTCTCTGTAATTCCTTAAGCGGCGCCGAAGCTCCGAACGTGTTCATGCCGATGACGTGGCCAGAGTTGCCAACGTAACGTTCCCACCCGAAGGTCGAGGCTTGTTCCACGGCTACTCGTGCTTTCACATTTGGTGGCAGGACGCTGTCCCGGTAGGCCTCCGGTTGGTGCTCAAAGATCTCCCACGACGGCATCGATACAACCCGCGAACGAATGCCTTCGGTGAGCAGATTCTCATGGGCCTGCACCGCAAGGCTCACCTCACTGCCCGAGGCGATGATGATCACTTCGGGATTTCCGCCAGGGGCATCTGCCAGCACGTAGGCTCCCTGCGCGACACCGGATGCAGGCGCATACTTACTGCGATCAAGAGTGGGCAGAGGCTGCCGCGACAAAGCCAGTACCGCAGGCTGGTGAGGTAGTTGTAGGACATAACGGTATGCCTCGACTACCTCGTTTGCATCGCCGGGACGCAAGGTGATTAACCCTGGTATCGCGCGCAGGGATGCAAGGTGCTCGACGGGTTGATGTGTGGGGCCATCCTCCCCATCGCCCATGGCGTCATGGGTAAATACGAAGAGCGAAGGCAACTCCATGAGCGCAGCCAGCCGAATCGCAGGCCGGGCGAAGTCGCTGAAAATGAAAAATGTGGCGCCAAATGGCCGCAGCTTTGATAGCGCGAGTCCATTGACAATCGCGCCCATTGCGTGCTCGCGAATGCCAAAATGCAAGTTCTTCCCTCCGGGAGTTTCGGCCTGGAAATCCCCCGCGCCTGTGTAGTTCAAGGTGGTCTTGTTTGACGGGCCGAGATCCGCGGAACCGCCGAGAAACCAGGGAATGTTTTGTGCGAGTACGTTCAGCACCTTGCCGGACGCGTCGCGTCCGGCAATGCCTTTCGGGTCAGGCGGAAACACAGGAAGGTTGCGATCCCAACCTGCCGGCAGCTCGCGGCGCTGCAGCAAGTCAATCTCATTCGCGAGGTCAGGATATTTCGCACGGTAGGCGCCGAAAAGCTGCGTCCACTTCTGCCGGGCTTCGGCGCCGCGGGTGCCGACGCCGCCTGCGAAGTGCCTGTACACTCCTTCAGGAACAAGAAACTTAGCCTCTTCGGGCCACCCGTAGCTGCGCTTGGCGAGCCGCACCTCATCCTCGCCGAGAGGCTCCCCATGAGCGGCGGAGGTGTCCTGCTTGTTCGGCGCACCGTAGCCGATGTGGCTGTCCAAAACAATGAATGTGGGACGCCCTTTCGTCTTCCGGAAGATGTTCAGGGCGTTTTCGATTCGATCGAGGTCATTCGCATCGCCGACTCGCAGGACGTTCCACCCGTACGCCAGGAATCGCGTCTCGACGTCTTCGGTGAACGCGAGGCGCGTGCTGCCTTCTATCGTGATGTGATTGTTGTCGTAAACCCAGCAGAGATTGTCGAGGCCCAGGTGTCCGGCCAGCGATGCCGCCTCGGAAGCAACGCCCTCCATCAGGCAGCCATCGCCGCAGACGGCATAAATGTTGTAGTCGAAGATCTCAAAGTCCGGACGATTGTAGTGGTGGGCCAGCCATTTTTCGCCGATGGCCATGCCGACGCTCGTGGCAATGCCCTGGCCAAGCGGCCCGGTGGTGGTCTCGACCCCCGATACCCAATGGTATTCCGGGTGGCCGGGCGCCTTGCTATCGAGCTGGCGGAAACGACGAATATCATCGAGCTTAACGGAAGGCTGCCCCAGCGTTTCATAGTTGGCATTGACGGCCTGGGTGCCACTGAGATGGAGAGCACTCCACAACAACATCGAGGCATGGCCGTTCGACAGTACAAAACGATCCCGATTGGGCCAAATCGGATTCTGCGGATCGAAACGGAGAACGCGATTCCAGATCGTATACACAAGCGGTGCCAGCGCCATGGGGGTACCGGGGTGCCCGGAGTTAGCCTGTTGCACCGCGTCGATCGACAGCGTGCGGATGGTATTGACGCACAACTGATCGAGTTGTGCGTCTGTCAAATTGACAACGTTAGCTCCCGCGGCGCCCATGACTACCTCCTTGGCCTGTGTCGTGAATCCCCAGCGGATTCCCATCCGCTCAAGCCACTTGTACTTTCGAATCGTTGTCCAGCCCTCCGGCCGCCGCGCGATCCGCCAGTATCATGGCGCGATCGCTCCGAACCCGGCCCGCCGGAATCGTTCCATCTCCGGCGAGCAGGCGCTGGAGCATTCCTGCCTTTTCATTTCCGGTTACGAGCCAAAGCACAGAACGGGAGCGGTTGAGTATCGGATACGTCAGCGTCATGCGCCGCCTACCCTGGTAGATTCCCGTGATTGCCACATCTGCATTTTGGACCTCGAGGACCGGGTCTCCGGGTACAAGAGAAGCTGTATGCCCATCGGGCCCGAGTCCGAGGTGCACGAGATCAAGCACCGGCGGCGATCCGGCAATCGTTTGTAGGGTTAATGCATATCGCGCGGATGCCGCCTCCAAGTCGGGCGATTCCACCTGCATGGCATGGAGCTGATCGGGCCGCAAAGGAGCATGCTCAAGCAGGCTTTCTCGCAAGTGCGTGAGATTTCTGTCTGGGTCGCCAGCCGGGGCGACTCGCTCGTCCACCTGAACCACCTGAATTGCGTCCCAAGGCACATCCTCTCCTGCAAGGGCACGCAGCATCAGCCATGGTGTATGCCCGCCACTGACTGCCATCACGAAGGAGCCGCGAATTTCGACCGCTTCCCTAGCGTTGGCCGCGACGAGCTCTGCAGCTTTTCGGGCCACCGAGTCGGCAACGCTAGAGACCTCAATTTTCATTACACTATTCTCCGGATGCTGAACCTTCAAAAGGCGATGATGTTTTTCTCATGCCGCCCCGCTTGCCACCGCGGAGGCTTCCTGCCCGACGATCGGATCGTGCCAGGCTCCCGCTGGTGTCACTTGTTCGACTTCACGAGGTCCCCAGGTATTCGGCTGGTACTGGTAAACCGGCGCGCTTTTTTGTAGCACTGGATCGACGATCCGCCACGCCTCCTCCACGTAATCCTCCCGGGCGAATGGAGTGGCATCCCCTTCCATCGCGGCTCCCAACACGCGTTCGTACGCGTCCATATCGCCGGCGCGCGGAGACCGGCTTGCGACCATTTCAACCGCTTGCCCGATCATCCCTTCGCCAGGAGCCAATACCATCATCCCCATGGCGATGGTGACCTCTGGACTGAGGCGGAGCCGCAAATGATTTTCCACCAAGGCACTGGCAGGTACCAGTGAGGGAGGTTTGCGGAACCGGCCAATAATTTCGGTGCACGTCACGGGCAGGCATTTCCCTGCCCGGATGTAGAAGGGCACCCCTTTCCAGCGCCAGGAATTAATCTCCAACTTCAGCGCGGCAAAGGTTTCCATCTGCGAGCCCTTTGCCACCCCCGGCTCATCGCGATAGCCGATGAATTGGCCGCGCACCAGATGCTTCTCATCGACGGGTGTAATGGACTTGAGAACTTTGACCTTCTCGTCGCGGACAGACTCACTGTCCAATCTTGCCGGCGGCTCCATCGCCAGATTCGAGAGAATCTGAAAAATATGGTTCTGAACAACGTCGCGGATCACGCCAGTCTGATCGTAGAAGGCCCCGCGGCCCTGCACGCCGAAGTTTTCCGCCATGGTGATCTGCACGCTCTCGATATAGTTGCGATTCCAAAAGGACTCCGCGAACGCGTTCGCAAAGCGGAAGACCAACATGTTGCTGACCGGCCTCTTCCCAAGGTAATGGTCAATGCGGAAGATAGCTGCTTCGTCGAACGCGGCCAGCAGAATGCGGTTGAGATCCCGCGCGGATGCAAGATCATGTCCGAAAGGCTTTTCGATGATGACGCGAGCACCTTTGGCACACTCTGATTGCATCAGCTGTTCCACAACCGCCCCAAAGAGCAGAGGCGGAATTGCCAGATAGTGCGCGGGCCGCTGAGCACCCTTGAGTTCATTGCGAAGCGCCGCAAACGTCGCCGCATCACTGTAGTCACCATCGATGTAGCGCAGCAGGCTACTCAGCTTTTCGAAAGCCTCGTTGTCGATCCCGCCATGCTTCTCAAGGCTATCGTGCGCCCGTGCCCGAAGTTGATCAAGATTCCAACCAGCCTTGGCCACGCCAATGACCGGGACATTAAGATGTCCGCGCTTCACCATCGCCTGGAGTGCCGGGAAAATCTTCTTGTAGGCCAGATCACCAGTGGCGCCGAAGAAAACGAGCGCGTCCGAGTGGGAATTTGTCATGGATATCTCTCCCTTAAGCGCCTGCTTGTTTTTCTAAGTGTCCGCCGAATTCATAACGCATGGCGGAGAGGAGCTTATTGGCAAAGTCTGCTTCACCACGCGAGCTGAAGCGCTCGTACAGCGATGCAGTGAGAACCGGCACCGGCACTGCTTCGTCGATGGCGGCTTTGATCGTCCAGCGGCCTTCGCCGGAGTCCGACACTCGGCCTGCAAACTTCGAAAGTGTTGGATCCTGAAGCAAGGCAGCAGCCGTAAGGTCCAGCAGCCACGATGCGATCACACTGCCTCGCCGCCACACTTCGGTGACGTCCCGAAGATTCAGGTCGTACTTATAGTGTTCCGGGTCGCGCAAGGGCGTGGTCTCCGCATCAATCTTGCCTTCCTGTTTTCCGACGTTGGCGGAACGCAGCACGGCCAACCCTTCAGCGTAGGCTGCCATGATTCCGTACTCGATACCGTTGTGAACCATTTTAACGAAATGGCCGGCGCCGTTTGGACCGCAGTGCAGATAGCCTTGTTCGGCGGTGCCGTCGAGCTTCTCTCGTCCGGGCGTGCGTGGTATGTCTCCCGTGCCCGGAGCCAGCGCCGAGAAGATCGGATCGAGATGCGAGACAACGTCATTCTCCCCGCCAATCATCATGCAGTAACCGCGTTCGAGGCCCCACACACCGCCACTGGTGCCCACATCCACGTAGTGCAGGCGCTTCCGTGTGAGCTCTCGCGCGCGGCGAATGTCATCAACATAGTAAGAGTTCCCACCATCGATAAGGATGTCGCCTGCCTCCAGGTGTGGCACCAAGTCAGCGATGGTCTTGTCGACCGCTGCGGCGGGGACCATCAGCCACACCGCACGCGGTTTCTCGAGCTTCTTTACCAGCTCCGCAAGCGAGGCTGAACCCACCGCCTTCTCCTGCACTAATTCGCCCACAGCTTTCGGCGACATGTCGAACACGACACAGGTGTGCCCCTTTCTGACCAAGCGTCGTACCATGTTGGCGCCCATTCTTCCCAGTCCTACCATTCCAAGTTGCATAAGCGCTCCTCCTCTAAATTGTTTGCTCAATATCGTCGAGCGTGGTCATTGCGAATCTCTAAGCTTGCGGTAGCGACGAATCAAATTGTTGGTTGAACTATCGTGGTTAAGCACAGGTGCGGGATTGTTCTCGAGTTCCGGAATGATGCGCTGCGCCAGAACTTTGCCGAGCTCGACGCCCCATTGGTCGAAGGAATCAATATTCCAAAGGACGCCCTGTGTGAAGACGGAGTGTTCGTAAAGAGCTATTAATTTGCCCAATGTTTCTGGAGTGAGCCGCTCAGCAAGAATGGTGTTTGATGGCCGGTTGCCTTCGAAGACTCGATGCGGCACAAGCCAGTCCGGCGTGCCCTCCGCCTTCACTTGCTCGGATGTCTTACCGAATGCAAGCGCCTCGGTCTGAGCGAAAACATTGGCCAGAAGCATATCGTGATGCCGACCAAGAGGATTCAGCGGCTTGGTAAATGCAATAAAGTCGCAGGGAATGAGCCGGGTTCCTTGATGGATCAACTGGTAGAAAGAGTGCTGCCCGTTGGTGCCGGGCTCGCCCCAGTAGATCGATCCGGTGTCATGAGTGACTGTTTCCCCGTCGAGTGTGATGTGTTTTCCGTTGCTCTCCATTGTCAACTGCTGGAGGTATGCTGGAAACCGCTTCAAATACTGCTCATAAGGTAATACAGCCGCGGTCTGTGCGCCGAAAAAGTCGTTATACCAAATGCCGAGCAGGCCCATGAGCACCGGCATGTTGCCCTCGAAGGGAGCCGTCCGGAAATGCTCATCCATCTGGTGAAAACCATCCAGCATGGAGCGGAAGTTATCCGCGCCGATGGCGACCATAGTCGAAAGGCCGATGGCCGAATCCATTGAGTAGCGGCCGCCGACCCAATCCCAGAATCCGAACATGTTGGCAGTGTCGATTCCGAACTTCGCCACCTCCGGTGCATTTGTCGACACCGCGACAAAATGCTTTGCGACCGATTTCTCATCGCCACCCAGTCCAGCGAGTAGCCATGCGCGGGCGGTGCGGGCGTTCGTCATGGTCTCGAGCGTTGTAAAAGTTTTTGAAGAGACGATAAACAGTGTTTCCGACGGATCGAGGTCCTGCACCGCCTCAGCAAAGTCCGTGCCATCGATGTTCGATACGAACCGGAAACTCATGGCGCGCTCGCTGTAGTGCTTGAGCGCTTCGTAGGCCATGACCGGCCCGAGGTCGGAGCCGCCAATGCCGATGTTCACGACGTTCCGAATGCGCCTCCCGGTGTGGCCTTTCCAATCTCCGCTTCGCACCCTATTCGAAAAATCAGCCATCTTATCGAGCACCGAATGAACTTCAGGCACCACATTCTTTCCATCGACCAGAATGGAGGTTTCTCTCGGAGCGCGCAAGGCCACGTGCAACACCGCCCGTTTCTCGGTGATATTGATCTTGTCCCCGCGGAACATAGCTTCGATTTGCGCTTGCAGGCCTGATTCGTTGGCGAGTTGAAGCAGGAGCCGAAGCGTTTCGTCGGTC
>Ga0307473_10000292_pt1 | contig 10657 bp, 8 predicted proteins | sample atmos_gasesAM5C__FD_203744 | JGI IMG/M metagenome (GOLD analysis project Ga0307473, IMG submission 203744) | Hardwood forest soil microbial communities from Morgan-Monroe State Forest, Indiana, United States - atmos_gasesAM5C_515 | ecosystem: Environmental > Terrestrial > Soil > Temperate forest...
GAAAGAACGTCGGTGGAGATCGGTGCCCTGGGCGAGCAACTTCGCGCAAGCCTCTCCAAACAGTTTGGTCCGAGCGGGTTTGAAATACGGCGGATTGAGTCTGTGGGACCGAAGGTGGGTAAGGAACTGCGCGAGCGAGGGGCTTGGTCGGTCATCGCTGCGACGGTTATGATGGGAGTTTACATCTGGTTCCGGTTCGAGCTTCGCTTTGGCATAGGGGCTATCATTGCCCTGATCCATGATGTGCTGGTTACGATTGGCGCTCTCATGCTGGGCCATTACGAATTCGACCTCACGATCATCGCAGCTCTTCTTACCATTGTCGGATTCTCTGTCAACGATACAGTCATCGTCTGTGATCGCATCCGCGAAAACATGCGAAAGATCCGCCGGGAAAGCTTGGAAGGTATTATCAACATGAGCATCAACGAAACCTTGAGCCGGACGATTATCACGACCGGTACGGCGATCATGGTGCTCCTGGCGCTTTTTGCCCTGGGGGGCGGAGTTATCCGCCCGTTTGCCTTTGCGTTGCTCGTTGGGTTTTTTTCCGGTGTCTATTCGACCATCTTTATCGCCAGTCCCGTCATCCTTTTCTGGGAAAAAGGGGCATTGAAGCGAAGGTCGATTGCAGAAAGCGGAGTACCGAAGTCAGAAGTCAGAGCGAAGCGTACCCCGACAAAATGAAGCGTATGAAGTTGACACAGAAACCGTTCCTCGGACGTCCGCTCTCCGACCTCTGATCCCAGGCTCCAATCAAGCGCGATCAACTCAGATGCCGAGCGAGCTCCCCAAACGTTGGATTCTGAAAGAAGCAGATGAGGGAATTGTCGAGCGTCAATCGGAACAGGCAAAAATCTCTCCTCTGCTGGCGCGCCTATTAGTCTTGCGGGGCCTCGCCGACCTAGATTCCGCTAAACGCTATCTCTCTTCGAGTCTACGCTCGGATCTCCCGTCACCCTTTACCATGACCGATATGGAGCCGGCGGTAGAACGGATCGTCCATGCAATCAAGCAACAGCAACTCATCGGAATTTGGGGAGACTACGACGTCGATGGCACGACGGGGACCTCGGTGTTGGTTTCCTTCTTAAGAGAGATCGGCGCGGAGCCTATTTATCACGTTCCCCATAGGATCGAGGAAGGCTATGGTTTAAATATCGAAGGGCTGAGACGTCTCAGCGAGCGTGGAGCGAGCTTGGTCGTGACGGTTGATTGCGGTATTTCGAATGCCGCTGAAATCGATGCAGCGCGAGGCTTTGGGCTCGACGTCGTAGTGGTGGATCATCACCAGCCGCCGGACGAGCTCCCTCCTGCGGTGGCCGTCATCAATCCGCACCGGCGAGATTGCCAATTTCCGGATAAGGGGCTTTGCGCTGCGGGATTGGCGTTTTATCTGGTCATCGGTCTGCGCGCCAAACTGCGTGAGATCGGTTGGTTCATCGCCTCCGGTGATCCCGATGTCCGTCGTTACCTCGATATTGTGACCTTGGGTACGATTGCCGATATGGTGCCGCTAAAAGGTGTCAATCGAACCTTGATCCGTCGCGGCCTTTTGGAGTTGGGCGGTTCCACGCGTCCCGGCGTCGTGGCGCTTAAACAGGTGGCCAACATCGCCCCGGGAGAAGTGACTGCGGGACAGGTTGGATTTCAGCTTGGTCCGCGCATCAATGCCGCGGGGCGGGTGGATTACGGCATCAAGGTCGTGGAATTGTTGACGACGAAATCTTCCGAAGTCGCCTTGCGGATCGCCCAAGAGTTGGATGCGCACAATCGCGAGCGGCGCGCCATTGAAGCGGAGGTGTTGGAGCAGGTTTTGACGCAGGCGCAGGCCCGGTTTGACGGCGTGGCGCCTCATTCGCTCGTGTTGGGCGGAGAACAATGGCACCCCGGCGTCCTAGGTATCGTCGCATCGCGGATCGTCGAGAGATTTTATCGCCCGACCGTCGTCATTGGCTTCGACGGCGGACAGGGAAAGGGCTCGGCCCGTAGCATCCGCGGTTTTCATATGGTAGAGGGATTTCGTCGTTGCGCTGATCACCTGGAAAAGTTTGGTGGTCACGAATACGCCGGCGGATTGTCGATAAAGGAAGAAAAACTCGGGCTGTTTGCCGAAGCCTTCGAAAGTGTCGCCCGCGAAATCTTACAGCCGGGGGATCTATTACCGTTGCTTGAAGTCGATGCACTTCTCAACTTTTCCGAAATCGGGTTTCCATTGGTACGGGAGTTGGAATCTCTCAAGCCCTTTGGAGTCGGCAATCCCGAGCCTTTATTCATGACGGAGCGGGTCGAGGTTTGCGACCGCAAACCATTCTCCGCGGGCGTACGGTTCCGTTTTCGCCATGGGGGACGTGTGGTCGGAGGAGTGGCGTTCGGAGCCGGCGACGATTTTCTCGCGGCACCGGGCGTGACGGTGGATTTGGCATATCGACTGAGCGAGAACGAATGGAACGGCACGAGCACCGTCGACCTCAAGATCGTCGATGCGCGACCCGCAGCCGGTGGTTTGACTGTGACGCCAACGCATACGGGAGAAGGGAGCACGTCATGAAGCGAAGGACATGGATAAAACCAGGAAAGGGGTTGGCATGGATCACCGGCGTGATGGTTTTGATAGCGACCTCTGCATTGGCAGCGGAAGTCGGCGGCAAGCCGGAGAAACCCGATGTGACCGTGACCTATGCGCAGGCCAGCGGCGCTTTCACACCGATTTGGGTCGCGAATGACGCGGGCCTGTTTAAGAAATATGGACTTAACACCAAGCTTCAACTGCTCAATCCACAGGTTTCCGCTCAAGCGGTGATCGCGGAAGAGGCGGATTTCTACACGGACGGACCGGATCTCATTAATGCGCGCCTGCACGGTGGGCAGGTTAAATATTTTGGCGGTACCATGCAGCAGTTCGTGTTTCAAATGTGGAGCGCCAAGGAGATCGCGACCCTAAAAGATCTCAAGGGCAAGTCCGTGGCGGCCAGCACCCCGCGAGCGGCCCTCGACACCGCCACCCGCGAGGCTTTGAAGAGAAACGGCCTAGTCCCGGATAGAGACGTGCAGATACTCTACGTTCAAACAGTGCCGGCGATTCTGAGTTCTATTCTCGGCGGCAAAACCGCAGCAGGCACACTCTCGGCTCCGAATACTCTCAAGGCAAAAGAAGCGGGTTTGAATCTGCTGATTGATATCGGCAAGCTCAACATTCCGGGTCTTCAGGTTGCCTACGGCACGACGGACAAGTATCTCAAAAATAATCCCAATACCGTATATGCTTTCTTGAAAGCCATCGCCGAGGGGGTGGTGTTATCTCGAAAAGACCCGGCGGTCGCCAAGAAAACCATCAGCAAGTATGTCAAGATCGAGGATGCGCCGACACTAGACGGAACCTACGAGGCATTTGCTCCATACTGGGCGCTGAGTTTAGCGGTGCGACCGGAAGCCATCCGAGCGCAATTTGATTATCTCGACGAGAAAGAATTTCCAACCGCCAAGAATGCCGACCCTAGGGAGTTTTTTGACAACTCTTTCGTCGTAGCTTTGGAAAAAGCCGGCTTCTTCCAGAAAATCGAAATGAAGTAACGGTAAAATCGCTATCGTAGAGGTCTAGTTACAGATCATGAGGTGACAATCTCGGGGTAACCTCTTCGTGAGTCCCTTGACCACACGACCGCGCAGCATGTGGTAAAAAGCCGAACGGCGTGTCGCGCCGATTATAACAACGTCAACATCGAGCTCTTTCGCCGCATGGGCGATAGCTTCCGACGCGTTATGGGAGACAGTCCATATGGGGATAATTTCGATCTGTTTCTCCCGCACGGCTTGCAGCACGGCTTTGAGCGTTTCGACTCCTTCTTCGTTTGGCGCATGGGGCGTCGTTCCGGCGAACAGTCCCGGCCACTCTTCGACGTATATGCAATACAGTGCGGATTCGCCTTTGCCTTTCGCCCGGATAATCCCTTCCTGAATGAGCCGTGGACTCTCATCGCGCAACGCTAACAACGTCGAAGAAGAGTAGAGCGGCTTTACTTCGACAGCTTCGGCGAGGGTCATGAGTCCCTTGAGCTCATCTTCTACCAGATTCTCGGACGCTCGGTAGGCGCGAGTTTGAAGCCGCTGGATAATTGGAATTTTAAGCAGCATGTCGACGAACCAGGCCCTGCGGACCCCGATAGCCGTGAGCATGCCGATCAGCGTGACCGCCCCTCCGAAATAGGTCGCGAGTTGTTTCTCGACGAGATTGATGCCCCAAGCGACCATGACCATCAGTGTCGTCAAGACTCCAACCCAAAAACCAAAATCCCGGCGCCCCAATCTCCAGCGAATTTTGTCCAGACTGAGAGACGAGAAGAAAAACGCGCCGAGCAGGCCGAACGCATACATGTCGCCGAGGAGGAGTAATTGCCCTTTTGTCAGAAGGATCAGGAGCGCCGGTACGGAGGTGGCGATCAAAACTGCGATGTGAGGAGTATTAAAGGCGCGATTGCGCAGCTCTAGTATTTTCGGCAGAAAACCTTGCCGCGCGAGCGCCAGAAAAACATGATACGAGCCGATGATTGCCGTGTTCGATGCGAACAAGAGGAGGCTCGATGCCGTCAGGACCACAGTTATTTTTAGCCCGAGGCCGCCGATGATCCATCCTAGCTCGGAGATGAATCGCTCGCTTTGGGTTGCCTTGATCTGATCCGGCAAGAGTCCAACAGACAACGCAGTGAGGACCGGCGAGGTGACGAGAATCGTGATAATAACGGCGGTCATGGCGAAGCGCGTCGTACGACGCAGCGGTAAACGCATAGCCGGACTCAATTGGCTGATACTTTCCAGCCCTGAAAAGGCTAGCCATGCGGCACCGAACCCGACGAAAAGCTCATAGGACGAAACTTCTCTTCCTATGCTGAGGTTGTTGAGGACGGCCTGCCATTGTTGGGCGTTCATGGTGAAAAAGGCTGCGCCGATGACTATGAGATTGGCCCCAAACGCCGCCAACGCCATAATCAAGGCAGCGGTGGCGCTTTCTCGGATGCCAATGATGTTTAGCGCGGCTAGAATCCCGACTCCGATACAGGAAAGAATGACGATGTAGTTGTCGAGACTGGGAAAAGCACTGCCAATATATTGAAGGCCTGTAACTGCGGAGATCGCTGTCGTGAGAAAATAATCCACCGTAATAAGCATCCCGCCCAAGCAGCCCCACATTGGGCCGAATGCTTTGGTGGTGATCGTCACCACGCCGCCGCCTTCGGGATTGCGCCAAGAGATTTCGATGTATTTGAGGGCGAGGAGAACGAATCCGCCGGTGGTCAAGAGGACGAAAAACGGAGTTGCGTTTCTGACGTGGCCGTAGAGAATCCCGGGAACGTAATAGACTGAAGTACCGATGTCGCAGAAAACGACGGCCCATGCCAGGAACCAGTTAAGCTGTCGTGTGTCTCTTGTTGGTCGCATCCAGTTGCGGCTTATGGGGATGACTTAAGGCTGAGGGCACATCACCATGATGTCGCCCAGACTCTTGCATTCTCCTAAAGGTTCGACTTATCATGTTAGAACGCATCAAGTCTAATATGTCGCTCCCCCCACAATACTTTCAGAAGCTCGTGGAGAGTTGTCCGGATATCATCATCGCCGTTGATCGGCAAGGAACTATTACTTTTTACAACGACGGTGCCAGACAGAATCTGGGTTTTTCGCCGGAAGAAGTTTTGGGAAAGAACGTTCTCGAGATTTATCCCAATATTGACGAAGCGCGCAGAGTGATGGCGGAGATGCGGGCCGAGGAAGGCGAAGGCAAAGGACGGGTAAGAAATTTTGAAACTATCTTCAAAACCAAAAAGGGTGAGAGAATTCCCGTTGCGATCTCCGCATCAATTATTTACGACGATGATGGAAAGGAGTCGGGCTCCATCGGCTTTGCGAAAGACATACGCGAGCTCAGGCGGCGAGACCAGCTGGCGACACTCTGCGAATTCGCCATTGGGTTGTCTCACGAGATCAACAATTCGTTGGAGGTCCTGGTTAACCAGGTGGAGATGCTCCAGAAATATGTTGGACGGGTCGCCACCGACGAAGACTATGTCGTCGAAGCGGAGCGCCTTGAGTGCGTTGCGTCTCAGATAAAGAAGATCCAGGACATCACGGGCCGAATCGGGCAGATGGCTGAGGAGGGAGAGTACGACACCAAGGAATACCTCAACGGCAAGATGATGACTGATCTCCATGTGGATGGCGCCAAGAAATGCTTGGAGCGCTCGAAACCGGATAGCCGCTACCCGTTAAGCGGGCTAAGAATTCTGGTGGTCGATGACGACGCCGGAATCTGTCAGTCCCTCAAAGATCTTTTGGAAGAGGAAGGATGCAACATTGAGACTGCTGCATCCGGGGTTGTCGCCATGGAATGGCTGGGCCGGCAGGACTTCGATGTTGTGCTGAGCGACGTGGTGATGCCGGACATGGACGGCTACGAATTATATCAAGCGTCAAAAAAGAAGATGCCCAATCTTCCGGTGGTCCTGATGACCGCGTTCAATTACGACAGAGACCATATTATCAAGAGGAGCTGTTTGGAGGGATTGCAGGGCGTGATCTTCAAAAAGCCGGTCAATCCGGTGATGCTGAAAAAACTTCTGCTCCAACAATGTCGGCGGGAGCAAGCCAATCCACAACCTTCCGTTGCCCCCCAAACCGCCATCGCCCCCACGGAAAATCCGAAACCCAATTAGCAAAAACTATGAGCAAGGAAGATCACTACAACGAAGGGATGGAGCTTTTTACCCAGGATCGGCTCGACGAGGCCGTTGCCGCCTATCAGCGAGCGCTGCGAGAGGATCCCAACTACGTGGATGCCCTCCATGCTTTGGCGATGACCTACGCGCACCAAGAAAAACTGGACGAGGCGATTCAAGTGGCGAAGAAACTCATTGAGATCGCTCCAGACGATGAGTTGGCCTATACCAGTTTGTCGATTTTTTACCAACAAAAGGGAATGATTGACGAGGCCGAACACATCGGAGCCCAGGCCAGAACGCTGGGTTGGAAGCGCCAGCTGAACGAGAAGAAGAATCCCGGAAACAACTAGGTCGCGGGCTCTGTCGCTGCCTGGTTGGATCATCGCTGTAACGTAATTATTAACAGAACAAGCTGATAATCAGGAAGGAATGATAATCCGCTGTCCAACATATATGTAGTGCGGATTTTTCATAGTTTCCTTATTAGCCTCGTAGATCTTTTCCCACTTAAACGGATCTCCATAGTGTTGAAGCGCCAGGTAGCTTAGCGTATCGCCTCTTTCTACGGTGTATTGCCGCGAGCCATCAGTGGCAGTAGATTTTCCGACTGATTCTGCCGCTCCCACGTCGGGTCTCGCTTTTTCGTTGGCCGGCGGAGATTTTTCTTTAACTGTAATCAGAGTTGGCGTGGAACGTGGCTTTTCGCCGCTCACTACGACCGGTTGGGTTTTGTACAGACGGTCAATAAACCCAGAGCTATCCAACTCTTTGATAAAGGTTAGGTCGACAAACTCCTCGGGCCGGGCGACCTTGATCTTGGGATCTTTCGTAGCCAGCTCCCGAAGCATAACGGCAATTCCACGCAGCGTGGGATAGGGCTTTTGGGGAATGAGGGCTATTCCAATATCCTCGTAAACTTCGGTTAGAACGTCGCCGTCGGCAGCCTTCAGATAGTTTGCCAGAATGGCTAAAGATTCCGCACGATGGGTCTTAAAGTAATGAATTCCTTCGACATAGGCTTTCATGATGTTACGAACAAGATCCGGCCGTGATTTGATCAACGCCTGGGTCGTCGCCAGACCCGTGTGTTGATATTCGAGTCCGAGCATTTGAAGATCGGCCAGGGACTGAAAGCCGAGAGCCTTCGCCTTAAGCGTCAAAGGTACCGCGACCATCGCCGCCTGGATTCTTCCTGCCTCAAGGGCGGCAAACCGCGCTGGTTGACTGCCAATCTCTAGAATCGTCACATCCTTTTCAGGCACGAGCCCGTATTTTTCCAAAGCATAGCGGGTAGCGAAATCCGACGAAGAACCAAACCGGCTAACGGCCATTATCTTCCCCTTGAGCTGATCGGGCCGAGTGATGCTCTTATCGACCATGAGCTGATAGTCCAGTGTGTTAAGAAATCCCGCGATCATCACGACGTCCGACCCTCGGAGACGACTTTGAATAGCGCCTGCACCTGCCATCTGCGCGAAGGCAACTTCTTTCGAGATCAAGTTTTGTACCGTTGTGCTGCCGCTCTCTATAAAAACGATCTGCACATCCAATCCATATTTACGGAAGAATCCGCGCTCGTAAGTTACCCACAAAGGAGCCATGTTGCCTGAGATAGAGCTGTAGGCAATAGTGACCTTCTGCGGCGGCTGCTCGAGCGGTCTTTCTGCGGTGCCGGCGTTGCCATAGAAGAATACTGTAAGCATACAAAGCAGAATCGATAACCCAATGTGCTGTTGTTTTAGTTGAGTGGGCATTTTTTGCTCCTTGGAATCCCGCAAGAGCCGGCAACTCACGCTGTTTCCCGGCCCAGGCGCAACATCGCCGCTTTCAGGCTCGAGCGCATACGCTCCAGAGAACGGGCCAGGTCGCCAATCTCGTCGCGCGATCTTACGCATTTTCCACTGACTGACGTTTCAAGGTCACCCATGGTGACCTTGTCCGCGATTTCTGTTAAGCCAACAATGGGTCGAACAATCCAATGCGCGAGAAGAAAGGAAACCAGCGCGCCGATCAACGGCACGATGGCCATTATTCCCACAAGCGGCAGCAGGGTGCGTTGGATCTCTTTTTCTACGGCATCGACCCAGAATCCCACATGCACAGTTCCTAACTGTCCCTCAAGAATGGGGACGCCGGTTGCGTACACGGCTCTTCCTGACAATGATAATTCTCGGCGGTAGGTCTGCCGTTGCTCCGTGATCGGAAGTCCTTGCTGGAGTTCCGGAGGAAAGGCCCCCAACGTATGGACAATGACCTCACCTTTGCTGTTTTCGATAAAAGCGAATGCCACGCCGTCGACAAGTGTATATTTTCTTGCGAGAGCATGAAGCGCCAAAAGATTTCCGCCGACGATGTGTCCTGCGGCGGCATCGCTTAAAGCGTTGGCTAAGAGCAGAACTCGCTGATCGAGTTGATCACGCAGGGCATTTTTGGTGAGCTGATATACTGCGACAGTCACAAAAAGTCCCAAAACTAACATCACGCCCGCAAAGGTGCCGCCGATCTTCCACTTGAGGCTGACCCGTCGTGATTCTTGATCCATTGTTTCTCCTTGTCAGACACGCAGAGGTTGGAGGGCATCCATTTCTTGGAACATCATGTTTTGAAAACGGTCTCTCATGGTCTCATTCAAAATCTCGCGGCTAACCAAGTCGACGAGTTGTCTGAGCTTTATTCGCGGAAAGGCGTCCCGCGATTCGCCCAGCGCGGCAATTTGATCACGGAGAACCAGATGGGCCATCGGTCCCATAGCTGCGGTGGCGATGCGCGTCATATAGTCGAAAAATTGCGCACAGACTACAGTGGCATTAGCCTCCATCTCGGATATCGTTACCTGGTCGGTCGCGTGAAGCTGGACGACGGTTCTTTGAAATGGATCCCCCGTGTTGACTTCGGTTCCGTTGCCTTCCGTCCTCTTTTGATGGATCCTTGTCGGAGTCTTTAGCCTGAGCGCTCCCACTTCCGGCACGCCGAGCTTGGGGGCTTCATATCCCCGCTCCAAAAGGAGCGCGCTCGCCGCCTTCATGATCGTATAGGCCGAGACCTTCTTTTTGAAAGCCTGCCAGGTCATCGCAAGTGCACTGTCGCAGACGATGTTGATGAGACGCGGCGTTCCCGCCGAATAGTACCAAACAGCTTCGATGGCTTCTCTATTAAAGATCTCCGGGCCGTCATAGCCCACGACCCGGAGACGGTGACGGATATAGTCTTCTACCTCCCCTACGGTCTGCAGCGAGTGAAGCCGGTGATGGATGGCAATCCTTTGCTTGATTCGCCGAAACGAGGATTTAGTCAATCGAGTCGCTAGTTCCGGTTGTCCTACCAGAACGATCTGCAGCAACTTTTCCTCTTCGGTTTCTAAATTGGAGAGACTGCACAGGCCTTCGAGAGCATCATCGCTTAGATTTTGGCCTTCGTCGATCAGGAGCGCCACAGTGTGACCCTTTTTGAGCTGCTGGAGCAAATGCTCATTGAGCTCGTGGATCATTTCTAATCGATTTTTTTCCTTGTTGGCGAGACCGAGGTCTTGGATCATGAGTTCGACTAGCCCGTAAGAAGTAATATGATTGCTGGAGATGAAGACAAATTGGACGGTCGTCTCAAGCTGACGCATGAGTTTACGCAGGAGAATCGTCTTGCCGGTTCCCACTTCCCCCGTGAGCAGCATCAGCCCCTTCTTGGCTTTGATTCCGTAAACCAGAGCCGCCAATCCCTCCAGATAGAGCGGGTGGCTGTAGAAGAAGCGAGGGTCCGGCGTCACACCGAACGGCGTTTCCCGAAATCCAAAATAGCTTTCAAAAGTTCCTTCATCTTCTTGCGAGCTAAGCAGTTCGATCATTTTTTTGTCCTCCTTTTAGACCGTTAGCCGTGCGCTTTTTTGAACTCCTCTCCGAACTCCGAGACAGCGATGAATTTTCTTGTTGTACGAGCAAAAAAAAATTTTT
>Ga0307473_10000293_pt1 | contig 10629 bp, 8 predicted proteins | sample atmos_gasesAM5C__FD_203744 | JGI IMG/M metagenome (GOLD analysis project Ga0307473, IMG submission 203744) | Hardwood forest soil microbial communities from Morgan-Monroe State Forest, Indiana, United States - atmos_gasesAM5C_515 | ecosystem: Environmental > Terrestrial > Soil > Temperate forest...
GCCAGCGCCTCAATACAGGCAATCGCGCAAGATAGGCTGGAGAGGGCCCGATAAATGCGGTGTTTGGAAAGTGGATGGGGCCGTGTGTAAATCATGACGTTTCGGCCGCACGAAGGGGTATTGGAATTGATTTGTTGACAGTGACATAGCGGCCCAGCTCAAGACCGCTTTTTGGCACCAGTTGCTTCCGGCTCTGTCGTAGATGGGAAGTGCCTCTGAACAGAGTAGCGCGCCAAATCCCTTCCGAAAGATTCGTCGACCCCACTTCCTTGCTGAGATTCATACCACTTTGGGTAAAATTTTCTTTGAAACTCTTCGAAAGAAAAAACAGATGCCTTGTTGGAATCGGCATTGGCGTTCATTAGTCTGCTACTCCTCTCCTATCCTGTAGTAATTGGCGAAAAAATAAGGATTCAGGTCTCTACTGAAATAATGCTTTCGTTTGATCCAAATAAAACCATCCCCCTTTGAAATGACCGCTACGTCTATCGGGCCACCCACGGTTTCGGCTTCTCTGGATATGCGGCGCTTAAACGACGTCAAGTTGACGAGCGATTCAGCCATTGCCGCCAGGTCTTCTTTTGGCAGGTCTGCTACTATATCGATCACAGGTCCCACATATTTCTTCGCTTCCAACTTCTCCCACTCAGCGTCAAAATCATCCGTAATCGCCCGTCCAAGCTTAATCAACTCCGCCAACGCGTTTCTATGGTCCTCTTCGGAGAGATGGTTCTTGAATCTTTCGATTAGTCGTTCTGGATATTCTCCGGTCAATAAGGTCCGAAGGTATTTGCGCACTTCCTGTTTGTACTCAGGATCGATTCCTTGAATAAATCGGTAGACGATCTCGGCTTGAGCAAAGGGCATTATGCTCGCCCCTGAGCCTTCGTTCATATCATTGCTCAGATTCGGTGTTGCCCCGAATCGGGCCCTGTCGTGGACGACAGCTTCAACCATAAAGCTCCTAACGCAAGGCAGAACGTCTAGTGTGCCAAAACCGGCAAATACGAGCCCACACGAATCAATCCAGTAATCCTTCGTGATCCGAAACGCAGCCAAACCGCGCAGCTTTTCAATCGAATCCTTGATTGGCAGTTTCTCAAATACATTCTCAATGAGTCCCGCTATAGAATCGCCGTAAAAGGACAGCAATTCGGTCTCGAAGTTTGCTTCGAGTGAGGGCAAGGAATTCACAGCCGACCAATTATTAAAGTATTCGTTGATTTTAGACTCGGCAATCTGTTTGACTGCTTCGTCTGTCACCGCACCTTTCTGCAAAGCGGCCTTTACCACCTCGTCGATCTCGTAGCGTATTCTCCAGAACAGAGTTGAAATGATTGACTCGAAAATTGCCTTCTGCCGGTCGGGTGGGAATAGCAATGTATTGCTTTCTAAAAAATGGAAAAAGTCCTTGGCGTAATCTTCTAGTTTCGAAAACGGCTTCGACCCCAATGTAGTTCGGTACATTTTGATGATCGTTTCTAAGGGGACGCCCATGAATTCAGAAGATCCATAGACCATGATCCCGACCGGATGGAACTTCGAAAGCATGAATAGCTTGTTAGCTGTATTGTAAATCTTCGAAGTGTTCGGATCGCGAAGAGTGACCGCGCTGTCGGCTGCGAGCGCCACAGCGTTCTTGTTTATGATGGCAACTTCGGCAGTCACTATTTTCGATTCCCAGTGGTCCTACCGAGATACAGCCTTGCTCCGCAGGCTGCGATTATACGAAAGTAAGGCCTTTGCGCTCAGACTATTCTGTGTGCGAAAAAGCCGAAGGAGGTTGAGATCGTATCTTAGTGATTCCAAAGAGGCATCAAATCGGAAAATACATTTGCCGAAATCACATGATTGTTGGCAACGTAAACCAACAATTTTACGGACGTCAAATCAAGGGTTTGCAAGAAATGAGCTGGAGAAGTTTGCGGCCACCCTTCGACGGGGGATTCTGGCCGTGTTCTTCTCGAGTCCCAGCTCTCGTCTAAGGAATCACAACAGCCTCTTGCGCCTTCAGGCGGATTCCTCGTTTGGACGAAACTGAAATCTTCTGTCGTCCCGACAGGCCACTTGGCATCTCAAAGGTAATCACACGAAGCCTGCCAACAGTGTCCTCAAGCCGATGAACAGCATTCGCTGTTTTTGGGTTCTCCAAGAATATGCCACCGGTATCATTGGTGAGCTCCTGCAGATTCCACCCAAATCGAAGGATGCTCTTTGCACCTCGGAGACTGTGGTCTGCTACAAGTGCGGCAAAAAAGGCGACTTGATTTGACTCTGCCAAACTGCGTAACTGCTCGTAGCGCAATCTGCTCCCACCGTCGTTCCCCTCGCCAATGAAAATGACGATTCGAAGACCTGGACTGGCAGAGACTTGCCGGATGGCTGAGCCAATCGCATCATTGATTATGACGTTCAATCTCTTCCCGCTATCACCACCAATCTCACGAATGTGCTCGATTGCGATAGATCGATCAACCGTTGCTGCCAGCGTTTTAGGTGAAATTCCTGCCCTAACAATGGAAAAAACCGTGTTGGCATCTGACAGCTCGTTTACCAGGGCGGTTGCAAGTTCTTTTGCTCGTGACAACACGTTCGCTTGGTTTGGACCCGCGTCTATCACGATGGCAATATTCCGCGGAATTTCAGGGCTAGCTTGGATCGTCGTGGCCTGCACCCTCATGTTTCCGACCCTCACAACGACTTCGCCTGGAGTCAGTCTCGCACTCCTTGCGTCAAGGCGTGCGACGACAGAGTACTGCTGACTATCTGCGTTGGTTGTTTCGGGTGAGGCGACAAGAACAACAATGATCGCTGTAGCGACCACACGAACGATGCATCGTGAAGGCCAGGAGCAGCCTGTGTTCAGAGCCACTAGTCCGGAACTCTCGCTCATAGACCCTCCGCAAATTCCAATGAGGGTCGAGGCAATTTGTCCTTGGCACCCGCAGTCAATACGTAAAGTGTCGGGAGAAGGAAAATGCTCAGTAGAAGCGCAGCCACAAGCCCGCCGACGATGACGATGGCAAAGGGCCGCTGTGAATCCGAACCGATGCCGTGGGATAGTGCGGCAGGAAGCAGGCCCAGCGATGCCACCAACATCGTCATCATCATGGGACGGAGGCGCAGAACCGCCCCCTCAATGGCAGCTGCTTCCACGGGAAGCCCGTGCCCACGAAGTTGGTTGATATACTCCAGCAGGATCACACCGGTTTCGACCGACACGCCAAACAAAGCTAGAAACCCGACGCCTGACGAGACACTGAAGTGAGTGCCGGTAACAAGCAGCGCCAGAATCCCGCCGAATGGCGCGACTGCAACGTTTGCGAGGATAAGGAGAGCCCACTTGCTGGACTTGAACATGGCGTAGAGAATCACGTAGATGACAAAGAGCGTAATGGGGAGCACAACCGTGAGGCGCTTCTGCGACCGCTTTTGGCTCGCGTACTCGCCTGCCCAGTCAACGTGGTAGCCGGGTGGAAGCTTCACCCGCTCCGCGACCAGCTTCATTGCCTCTTCGACTGCACCTCCGAGGTCCCGGCCGCGGACGCTGTACTTGATGGCGACATAGCGAGAATTCGCTTCGCGGTAGATTTCGGAAGCACCATCGTGAACTTTGATTCTTGCGAGCTGTGAGAGTGCGACGCGTTCCCCGGAGGGGGCAACGATGCGGATTTTTGCTATGGCCTCTGCGGTATCGCGATAACCCGTCTGGTAGCGGACAACCAGGTCGAAGCGCTGCTCCCCATGAAGGACCTGGCTTACCGCCTTTCCGCCGACCGCGGTCTCAACAGCGTCTTGCACATCGGCGACGTTGATTCCGAATCGAGCCGCTCGCGGACGATCGATCGCGATATTCAAGTTGGGCTGTCCCAGCACTCGGAAAAGCCCCAAATCTTCGACTCCAGGGATGTGGCGCATAACCTCGACCACTTCATCGCCTTTTGCTTCGAGAACCTGAAGGTCATCTCCATACATCTTGATGGCCAGCTCACCCTTTACGCCGCTGACCGCCTCCTCCATGTTGTCTTCGATCGGCTGGGAAAAGTTCCAGAGAACGCCAGGGATCTCTTCGAGTTCGCGATTCATCGCTGCGATCAACCGTTCTTTGTCCTCGCGAAAAACAGGTCTCCATTGCTCCTTCGGCTTGAGGTCAACGAAATATTCCGTATTGAAGAAACCGGTTGTATCCGTCCCGTCGTCCGGCCGCCCGACCTGGCTGGTGACCACCGTTGCCTCGGGAAACGAAGCCAAGATCAATCGCGCCTGATCGGCAACTCGGATTCCCTCTCTCGGGCCGGTGCTCGGGGCAAGAGTGCCCCGCACCCAGACGGCGCCTTCATCTAGGTGCGGCAGGAACTCCGAGCCCACGATGCCGCTCACCATCAAACTTGCAGCTGCGACAACAGCAAGAGCGCCTGCCCCCACCGTGATACCGGGATGTTCGACTGCCCATTTGACGCCCACTCGATATTTAGCCTTCAATACCTCCATGGCGGGATTGCTCCATTCGCGTACACCTTTCGTGAAGTGAAAACCCGCCAGAACGGGAGCTATGATCAGTGAGAAAATCAGCCCTCCGAGCAAAGCAAAACAAACAGTCCAGGCCATAGGCTTGAACAGACGCCCCTCGACGCTCTCTAAAGTGAAGATCGGCAGATAGGCTGCGATGATGATCGCTCGTGCGTAGAACACGGGCCGGATCACCTCGGCAACCGCTTCTCGAATTCGCTGGAGAGGAGTCTTCTGCGTATCTGCCGGGAGACCAAAATGGCGTACGATGTTCTCGATGATGACGACCGAGCCGTCTACGACCATTCCGAAATCCAATGCGCCGAGCGAGAGGAGATTGGCAGGAATACTGTTTAGGTCCAGGCAGATTGCGGCGAAGAGCAGGGCGAACGGAATCGTCAACGCAACGATGATCGCTCCGCGAAAATTGCCGAGGAAGAAAAACAAGATCACCAGAACAAGGGCAATGCCTTCGATGAGATTGTGCAGTACCGTGTGCGTTGTAAGACGCAGCAGATCACTCCGGTCAAGCATCGGGACGATCTTCACACCGGGTGGAAGGATGCGCTCATTGAGTTCCTTCACCTTCTCGTGTATGGCCGCGAGTGTTTCGTCCGCATTCGCTCCTTTGCGCAAGAGCACGATGCCCTCGACCACATCGTCGTAGTCAATCACCCTGCCATCAGCCCGGTGAATGGATTTGCCATTCTTCCCCAAGCGAATTTTCGGACCTTGCTCTACAGTGGCGACGTCTCGAATACGAAGCGCGGTCCCGTTCTTGGCAGAGATAACCGTATCTTCGATGTCTTCGACGGTGCTTATTAGGCCCAACGCGCGCACGTTCAGCTGTTGCAGTCCCGCTTCAATAAAGCTGCCGCCCGCATTTACGTTGTTATTCGCAAGCTGACTCTCCAATTGACCCATGCTGAGACCGTAGGCGATGAGTTTGTCGGGATCGACGCGTACCTGGTATTCGCGTGTCATACCGCCCAGACTTGAAACATCCACGACGTTCGGCACTGATTTGAACTGCTTCTCCAGAACCCAGTCTTCGAGCGCTTTCAATTCCATCTCGTCGTATTTCGGGTTCTTGCTGATCAGGTGGTAGAAGTAGATCTGACCAACGGGGCTCCAATCGGTGCCCATTTGCGGCTGCAGGCGACTCGGCAACTGCACCTGCGCAAGTCTTTCAAGAACCTTTTGGCGGTTCCAATCATTGTGGGATTGATCGTCGAAAACAAGCATCACGCTGGACAGGCCAAAGATGGACACAGACCGTAGGTACTGCAGATGCGGGATTCCGTTCATTTGAATTTCAACGGGAATCGTGACCTGCTGTTCGATCTCTTCCGCAGCGTGGCCGGGCCATTGCGTGATGACCTGGACGTAGTTATTCGCCACGTCCGGATAGGCCTCGACCGGCAGGTTGTGAAACGCGATGGCTCCCCACACCAAAAGAAGCGTGGCAACGACGACCACAATGAATCGGTTGTTGAGCGCGTAATCGACGAAGGCGCGAATCATCGTGTGACTCTCAAATGTCGCACGAACGTTTTCACTTACTGCTCCACCGTGCTTTGCAGCACTAGCGCATTGACGACGACTCTCTGGCCGGGTTGTATGCCGGAGACGATCTCTTGCGAGTTGTTCGGCAGCGCTGTACCTGCAATTACGTCTACTCGACGGAACTTCTTTTCGCCGTCCGGGATATAGACCCAATCACGACCGTGCAGATGCAAGATGGCGGACGATGGCACGACAGCACGGACCTCCGCCTTTCGAGCGTGAAACGTCGCGGAAACAAACATTCCGATCCTCATCAGGCCCGGATTGTGGACTTCGATGCGGACCTTGGCCGTGCGCATGTTCGGGTCAAGAATCGAACTGATATTGCTTATGCGTCCGGTCAATACCCGATCCGGATAGGCATTGAGCCAAATCTCGGCGGTCTCGCCCAAATGGACACTGGCAAGATCGTTTTCGTACACGTCGCAAAGAATCCACACCGAAGACAGGTCGGCAATTGTAAAGAGATTGGGAGAGTTATCCAGAGACTTCACGCCGGCTGACGCGGTGACGTTCTGCTCGACGACCACGCCCGAGATTGGCGCAAGAACATCAACTGTTCCCGCAGGGTGATCCAGATTGCCACCAAGCAGTCGAAGCCGCTCTGTGGTTGTTTCTACATCGACCTTCGCCTTGTTTTCCGCGTCTTGCGCGACCTGTAAGTCATTCAGAGAAATTGCACCTTTGTCATACAAGAGTTTTGCGCGTTCGAATTGTGTTCGCGTCAGGACTTCATCGGCGATTGCCTTTCGAAAGTCAGCAAATGCTGCTGATATGTCAGAACTCTGAATTCTCACCAGAAGCTGACCCTTCTTTACGGTGTCACCTAGACGAGCGTGGATTTCTGTGGCGCGCCCGGCGGCAAGTGAAACCACCGGTACTGTCCGGGAAACATCGGGGCTTACCACTCCCGTCGTTACCAATTGCGGCGCGGCGCTGCGCGCCGCCGCAGTTGCCAAGGGAAACTGTTCGGGGCGGTCGACCTGAATAACCTTGAGATCCTGTCCGCGTTCGATGCTAGCGGGTGGCAGTGTCTCTGCCTTTGGGTCGGCCTTGCCTTGCCCGCCACATCCCGCCACCCAAAGAAGCGCGGCGACGGCCAGTGTGATCACTCCCCGATTCCCGCGTCTCATTGGATCACCTCACGCCCCACCGCAAGATTCAGTGGGTTCGTCGAGCCGCGCTCGCTGCCGAACGCTGAATCAGGCACAGTACAGATCGTCGTTTTGTATGGTTAGAGAGAGGGCAGCAAATCCGCCCGTAGGCTTACGCCTCGATGAACCGAATGTTTAGGAGTAAGGAACTTCGAAGGGAGGTGCCCGACCCAACTGGGAAATCAGAAAAGCGCCGATACCAAGTCGCGAATCCGATAAAGCAACGAAACCAGCTTGTGAGAGAAGATGCGGGAAGATCTTTATTTCTGAACAGATTTCGCCCCGCGACTGCGGGGGGACGCCAACAGCGTCGGTCGCCTGGTGGGTGGCGGCGCGCCAGCCTGCCTTGGATTCGCTGAATGCTTCCGGAAAGGCAGTTGGGTCTACCCGTGAAAAGCTTCCGTGGCCGTCATTGAGAAGAATCGCCACGGGCTGCCTAAGCCAAGTTGTCGTTACGACAAGATCAAGGGCATGATCACCGTTTACATCGCGCGCGGCGATTTGAAGGCCGCCCATTGGCGCAACGATCTGAAACGTTTGCCGCCCGGCTGCACTGAGCTGAAGTTGAATCCAGTAATCCGTACGGGAAACGTCGCTCTGTCCAGTCTGCACGTTGGCTAGATCGGGCCTAAGATCTCCGTCGAAGTCAGCGACCGAAAATGACAGCCTAGGTCCAAATGAAGTTGCGGGCGCCCTGGGAACTTCAGTGCCCGCTGCCGCTCCTCCCATGAGGATGGCGAAAAACATTAAGCATAAACAGCGGCAGATAAATCGTACCGCCGCGAAGTGATAGCTCAGAAACCTCGGAAATGCGAAATTGGGAGTAAAATTATCCACGATCTAGCTTCGTGCCATCATACTTTCTTTAGGGGCCTACGATACCACTCATCGCTTCGGCAAGAATACCGGAAACCGCTCAATACTTGCCGAATCGGTTTCCTTTCCACACGGCCGCACTCTAGATCTAATAAGTGACTGAATCGGTGGCAGTAAGACGCGATTCAAAAGCATGCCCTAGCCTTTTTAGCCTTCTCCGCTTTCCGCCCTACGTATCTTGCTCCCTTGGAAACGGAAAGATTGGGTTACACACTCAAAATGTCCGAGGCAGTAATAATGTGCTGAGCGTAACTTTGCCGTGACTGATACCGATAGACCCAAAATCGAAGAATTACAGGTTGGGGTGGCCTTTTGGAAGGCCTACCGAGAGGCACGTCGGGCCAAGGGATTTGACGTCGCTAAATTTTATACGGATTTGGCGGAGGAGCAAAAGCAGAAGCTGACATCACCAGGTGCGCAGGAAGATTTCACTGAACTCTGCGAAGATGGGTGTTTCCAGCTCGTGCTTGCCGCGATTGTCGCAATACTTCGCTATTCACCACAATTGGAGGGATTCTGGACAGAAACGGTGGGTCACCCCGACAATCGCGAAAAAGCCACGCGCGCCCTGGAAAATGCAGCTCAGACCCCCGAAAATCTTTTTAGCAGGTCATGGCTTCAGAAAATGAAGGGAAGAACGTGGAATTCACGAAAATCGGACGGCTTCCCGTTTCACAGGTGGTCTCCGAGCTTCGCCTATATATTCGGTTCATCAATTTTGCTAACTCAATGAGTGCGGATACAGAGACGCGGTCTCCCGTAGAGCTTTCTAAGTACCTCCTCAGCAGCTATGTACGGGTAATGACTGGCCGGATTCACGACAGGAGCGTGTCCGGCCTGGTGGGGGAAGCTTTAGCTTCCCCGGAATATAATGAAGTGGCGCACCGGATGTGGCGGACCCGCAATTACGAGCGGATTGATAAGCATTTCTCCTGGATCACGCGTTTTTTGGTGGCAATGAGCGTGGTCATAGCGCAGACACCGTAACGATTTTCAGCCAATATTCCCTGCTCGCGTTCTGTCCTATTTTCCCTTCCCGCTGTGTAATTCATCGTGATGAGCCAAACAAGTCCCGCTACGACCCCAGACCGGTCTAGGCGTAGCAAAGACCAACGTTAACGTTGGGAGAAACGAAAATGCCATTCCTTCCGTGCATTTTGTGCGGGGAAAAATTGGATCAGCGAACGGATAAGAACGGGAAATTCTATTTTATGTGCGATCCGTGCGGGACCCAATTTTTTGTGCGACGAAAGCAGGGAATCGAAAAGCTAAAAGAATTAATTTTTGCGTTGGATAAGCACGGATTCCCCATTACGCAGCACGCGCAAAATCTATACGAAATACGAGCAATCCTGTCCGAAATCGACGGCCTTAAATCCGAAATCGAAAAACTAGATGGACAAATTGGCATTTTGTTCGTTGATGAAGACAAAGTCCAGGCCCGTAAGTTATTGAAAACACGCATCCAAGGATTGCTTTCGGACTTGGAGAAAATCGCGAAACGTAACGCAAAATGAAATTAGAAATTCCAACAACGTAATCAAAATTACGTAGATTGCGGAATTTTGAAATTCCTGTGAATTCGAGTTCCTTGATGGCTATACTCCCACCCACGGAAAAGCAAGGCGGGCCAGCTCAGACAGGAGGCTGGCAGAAAGAAATGGCTCGCCGACGCTATCAGAAAGGCAGCATTCGCAAACGCGGGAAGCGCGATCCGGTTTGGGAGCTACAGTGGTGGGAAGACTATATAAAAGAGGATGGAAGGATCGGAAGGCGGCGTCAGTCGGTTACGCTCGGTGCAGTTTCCGAAATAACTCTTCGGGAGGCGAGGAAACTTGCCGACGAGCGGGTCCGACCTATAAATCAGGGAATTCTGATGCCACAATCCACGTTGAAGTTTCGGGATTTCGTGGAGCGATACTTCGATCCACTATTCTTTCCAACATTGAAACCATCCACGCGGAAGCGCTATCGCCAAACCTTAAACACACATCTCTTACCTGCTTTTGGGACATCCCGTCTTTGCGATATCGGAACCGTCGACCTGCAGCGATTTGTCTTGCAGAAGTTGGAGAGTGGCCTCGGATGGGAATCTGCCAACCACTTTCGCAATTTAATGTCGAAGGCGTTCGAAATGGCAAGGATATGGAATTTCTACTCCGGGAGCAATCCCGCGAGTGGAGTGTCACTTCCCGAGCAGAAGCCGGTCCGCGAAAAACTCTCTCTCCAGGCGGCCCAGATTCTGCAGCTCTTGACTCTGCTCAAGGAGCCAGTTCGCACGATGGTTCTCCTGGGCATACTGACCGGGATGCGGATCGGGGAGATATTGGGTCTGCGTCGGAAGGACGTGGATTTTTCCTGCGGCCAGATCCGGATCGAGCAGGCCTGCTATCGCGGCTTGCTCGGCTCAGCCAAAACCAAAGGCAGCAGACGCACTCTTCCCTTGCCAAGGGCGCTCGAACATTCACTCACTCGAATCTACGAGCGCGCTGCACGAACAGGGGGAAACGATCTGGTATTTCAG
>Ga0307473_10000297_pt1 | contig 10568 bp, 3 predicted proteins | sample atmos_gasesAM5C__FD_203744 | JGI IMG/M metagenome (GOLD analysis project Ga0307473, IMG submission 203744) | Hardwood forest soil microbial communities from Morgan-Monroe State Forest, Indiana, United States - atmos_gasesAM5C_515 | ecosystem: Environmental > Terrestrial > Soil > Temperate forest...
ATGGTTGCAGGCGGTTCGAAACCAGCGGCGCCTCCGGCAGTCACGAAATCATCTTGATCCACGCCGTCGCCGCTGATGCCCAGTCCGCCCACCAGCACTCCATTGAGATACAGCGGCACGGCGCCGGGGAAGAACACGATTCCACTCTGGCTCTGCGCGATGTTCGGCCCCGGGGGCCCGGGAAAATCCGCTCCCTGCGTGCAGGGGTTGGCCACATCCTGCAAATACAAATTGAAAAACGGCCCCGGAGACGTGCCACTGATTCCTGGCGGATAAAACGGCATCGAGCCGAAACTGACCGTTCGGCTGCTCACGGCGGTGCCCATAGGGACGCCCGGAAGATCAGCGGCCGTCCGGTTCGGTCCGGTGAAATAGATCACGTTTCGCGCTTTGGTCGCAGCAACGTCGATGCTGAAGACAGTCGCATCGTGCATGCGGAATAACCCGATGATCGTACCATCGAGGTCGCTTACCGCGATCATCATGTGCGTTCGAGAGCCAAGAGGAAGACGAATCGCCGCTCGCGTCTGGTTTGCGGTATTGATCGCCTGCATGATGATCTGATTCACCTGCGCCGCTGTCAGCCCTCCCACAGGTCCGGCTGATGGTCCCACTAGGAAGAAGTCCGGCGGGGGGCCCGGGCTGTCGATGGGGTGGATAAGATAGTCCGCAGCATTGAATGGTCCGCCCGAGGGCACCAGATCGGCGGGCGGCGTCGTTTGGTTGACGAATGGCAACGTGATACCGCCGATCACCACTATTCCTGGCGGGGGCACGACGAAGCCAATTTCATCCGTGGCCGGAGTTGGACCACCATCGGCAATCATCCCGGCTGTCGCGTATGCGACGTATTCCGCTACGTCCAGCGGGACTCCAGCAATACCAATTCCCCCCACGTCGTGTACTCCAACCCCTCCACTTGCAGCGCTGCTGGTCTTGAATATTGGCACGCCGCCCGGATTTACATCGCCTATTGCCAAAGTTTCGTTGCCGGCCCGGTCCCCGAGATCGGCTTTCCCGGTGATGATGCCCAGACGACTCGTCGCTCCAGTAACCGTAAGAGGCAAAGGTATGTTCTGACCCATTAGATAATTGCCCGAGAGCGGGCAGCCCCGATTTGTATTCTCAATCCCATATAGATCGCCGTTGGGTGTGTTTGCGATACCCGGCGGGAAGTGGACACTGCTAATGTAGCGCACCGTGCGCGAAGAAAGCGGGGCCTGGTCATTGCTGAAGTAAGCGCCAGTGCGGGCCAGCGAGACTGCGAGATCGGCAGTTGGAACCATCTTGCCAAAGTTGCTCGGGGACATCGCTGGCATGTTCGGACCTTGCCAAACAGCCAGAATGCGACCGAGGCGGTCCACCACCGCGATCGCCATGGTATCAGAATTCGCCGTGGAGGCCGCAGTCTGCACCAGCATGTCTACGTCAGCCGCAATGAGGAATGTGCTGCCTGGAGGCGGCTGAGGAAATTGCGGCTCGCTACTGCTGTCGCTGCCTCCGCTATTCCCGCCGCAGGCGGAAATGCTGATCGACAACGCCAGAAACAGCCCCACACCGCGGAGCAGGGATGCCCTCGACATACCTACGCAAGCCAATGCCATAACGATGGCGTTATTCCTACCACAGCGGAAGGCTCTACTCAATGCTATCTCTCAGCTGTCCATTCCCCCGTCCGTAGAAATTCTTGTACTTCAAGATTGCGTCAGACCGAAAGCGAATCCATGGAAAATGCTTGCCCCTTTTGAAACACCTGTGATAGCAAGTCCGAGCAAGTTATTCAGCGAGAAAAATCGCGGGACAGCCAAGGACGACGAGGATGCACTCGGCATCCTACATCCATCGAAAACGCGTGGCCCGGAATCTGCTGATACTTCCTTCACTGATTGCCGCCGCGCTGTACCCCGGCGCGATTCGCGGCCAGCCTGCGCAGCAATCTACCAACCAGCAGCGGATTCCTGGTCAGACGCGACAACAGAAAAGTGCGCTCGAGGGAGTCGTGAGCGATCCGACGGGAAGAGCCATCGTCGGCGCCCAAGTGATTTTGCGCAATCTCAAGTCAGGAACGCATCAAGAGAAATTGACCAACGCCGAAGGCGTCTTTCGGTTCATTGGTTTTCTGCCCGGCGCGTTTGAACTAAGAATCACGAGCGAGGGCTACGAGGAATTTGTCGAAGCCAATTTCGAACTCAAGCCCGGCGAGGTCTTGGTCCGCGATATCAAGCTCACGCCGATCCCAGCAGCCGCCGCGCCTCCCGCGGGCCTCCCTGAATTGCCCCAGGTGAAGACGGCCACTCCATCTGCTGCGCCTGAGCCTGTCCAGGGGAAATATCCTGAGGCAGTGCAGCGCCCGGACAACGCGCCCGCTGCTGCAACATCGCCGCCGCAATCGCTCTCATCACCCGATCAAGTTTTTCATCCGGAGCCGGATCGCTGGCTCATCACCATGCCTGATTGGGATCGCTATGGGACGGGCGGTGAGCACCCTTACGTGAAAGGCCGATGGTGGGACCCATTTGATCAGAACAAACTGAAAGGCGATGTGCCCATCTTCGGTCAGCGGACGTTTTTTATTTTGACCGGGCTGAGCGACACTTTTTTTGATGGGCGCCGCCTGCCAGTTCCAAGCGACGTCAGCACCGCGCGTCCCGGCAGTAGCGAGTTCTTCGGCAAAGGAGAGCAGGCGTTCCTGGATCAAGTTTTCCTGTTCTCTTTCGATCTTTTTCATGGAGACACATCATTTCGTCCGGTGGACTGGCGCATTCGTGTCACTCCCGCAGTGAGCCTCAACTATCTCGATGTGCGTGAGCTCGGTATCGTCAACATTGATGTCCGCGCTGGCACCACGCGGCTTGATTCTCATTTCGGGCTGCAGGAAGCGTTTGCGGAGTTGAAGCTCCGCGACCTCAGCCCGAACTACGATTTCATTTCCGTCCGCGCCGGCATTCAGGGCTTCAACAGTGATTTTCGCGGGTTCATATTCGTGGACGAGCAGCCCGGCATCCGTCTGTTCGGCAACCTGAAATCTAATCTCTATCAATACAATGTTGCTTACTTCAACTTCCTGGAAAAAAATACTAACAGCGGGCTGAACTCGTTTGCGCTCAGGAACCAACAAGTCATCATCGCCAATGTGTACCGGCAGGATTTCTTCTTCAAGGGGTATACGGCTCAATTCAGCGTGCACTACAACAAGGACGACGCCACCGTCCATTTCGATGATAATGGTTTTCTGGTGCGCCCCGCTCCCGTGGGCGGTGTGGTCTCAAATAACATGGTGCGCCCGCACAGCATCCGCGCGGCCTACCTCGGGTGGACGGGCGATGGACACATCGGCCCCATAAATCTGACTCACGCGTTTTATCAGGCCCTGGGCGACGACAGCTTCAACGGCATTGCCGGCCGGCGCGTCACGATCAATGCTCAGATGGCCGCGCTCGAACTTTCGGTGGACAGAGATTGGGCGCGCTTCAAGACCTCAATGTTTTACGCCTCCGGATCGGCGAATCCTCGCGGCGGCCGCGCGCGCGGTTTTGATGCCATCGAGGATTTTCCCGAGCTCGCCGGCGGAATCTTCAGCCTGTGGAATCGCGAAGGCATCCGGCTGACCGGCGCCGGCGTCACGTTGACGCCTCCCAACAGTTTGCTGCCGAGCCTGCGCTCGAACAAAGACGAAGGGCAAGCCAACTTTGTGAATCCCGGAATCTTTCTCGCGAATGCGGGAGCGAATTTCGACTTAACTCCAAAGCTGCGCAGCTTCGTGAACGTGAATTACTTGAGATTTGAACGCACCGAGCCGCTCGAGCTCCTCCTGTTTCAGGCGCCCATTCGGCACACAATCGGAGTGGATTCGAGCATCGGTGTGCGCTACCGTCCACCACTGACCGAAAATATATCAATTACCGCCGGGGCCGCTGCGCTGGTTCCCGGCCAGGGGTTTCGCGACATTTACGGCAGCAGGACATTGTTTTCCCTATTCACAGATTTACGATTTCAGTTTTGAAATGGGACTAGGATGAACGAGAAAGTGCTCAACACGGAGTGGCTCAGGGAGCTTCCGGTTGCCTGGAGGAGCAGATTGACTCGCTGGCTGAATTTCCGGCGGCTCGCGGTCTCCGCACTTCTTGTCGGGCTTGTCTTGCTGTTTGCTGTGGAGCACGGTTTGCGCGCTCAGTCACAAGCGCAGCAGACGAGCCTTTTGACTCAATCGCAGGCACAGGCTGATCGCAAGAGTGCCGGCTGCATCACATGCCACGTCAGCACCGACGAGCCCACCATGCATCCAACCGGCACCGTGCGGCTTGGTTGCGTCGATTGCCACGGTGGAGATGCCACCGCGAGTTTGCCTGCGGGTGCCGTCAGGGATACAGCAAGTTATCAGCAGGTGAAAAATCAAGCACACCCGCAGCCGGGTAACACCGTGTTCTCACGAAATCCTGAGGGCGCTGAGCGCGTCTTCACAAAGTGGCTGCGCGAAAGCTACGAATACATCCGCTTCGTCAATCCAGGAGATTTGCGCGTCGCCCCGCAGACATGCGGCACCGCGGATTGCCATGCAGCGGAAGTTCTCAAAGTAAGCACCAGCATGATGACCCACGGCGGCATGCTCTGGGGCGCAGCGCTCTACAACAATGGTTCATTTCCGTTGAAGAACGCGCGCTTCGGCGAGAGTTATTCGACTGACGGTCTTCCACAATCAATGCGCACAGTTCCACCTCCCACGCCGGAGGAAACTCGCGTGAAGGGCGTTCTGCCCGAACTTACTCCCCTCGAGCGCTGGGAGCTTTCGCAGCCGGGCAACGTGCTGCGCGTCTTCGAGCGCGGCGGCGCAAAAAAAGGAGAGATTGGGAATCCCAATCCTGAGGAAGAATCCGGGCGTCCGGACGACAAATTGGGCGAGCGGGGCTTCGGCACTCTTCTCCGCACCGACCCCGTGTTTCTCGGTTTGCAAAAGACGCGCCTTCTCGATCCGCTTCTTTCTTTGCCGGGAACCAACGACCAGCCGGGTGATTATCGCGGGAGCGGCTGCTCGGCGTGCCACGTGATTTATGCCAACGACCGTTCCCAGGAGCATTCCGGCCCCTACGCGCACTTCGGCCACCTCGGAGAGAGCGCCTCCTCAGATCCCGTCGTCGCGAAGAACCAATCCGGTCATCCGATTCGCCACAGTTTTACGCGCGCGATTCCTTCGAGCCAGTGCATGGTTTGCCATGTCCATCCGGGCACGAACATGGAGACCACCTATTTTGGCTACACCTGGTGGGATAACGAAGCAGACGGCGAGTTCATGTACCCGCCCCGGCAGCGGAATCCAACCGAAGAAGAGAGATATCAGGTCGCGCTGCGGAATCCTGAAGGCGCCGCGCCCCGCGGCCTGTGGTCGAATCAGAAATTTCTTGAGAAGGTCGGCAGCCCGGAATTCAACAAACAGCTCCAGCAAAGCCAGTTCGCCGATTTTCACAGCCACGGCTGGATTTTCCGCGCCGTGTACGAACGAGACCGCAAAGGAAATCTCCTCGACGCCGAAGGAAAAATTGTTTCGCCCACTGATCCCGAAAAATTTGACAAGGCCGTCCACCTGAAAGACATCCACCTCGAGAAGGGAATGCACTGCGTGGATTGCCACTTCGAGCAGGACGCCCATGGCAATGGAAAACTCTACGGCGAGCCCCGTGCCGCCATCGAACTCGATTGCACCGATTGCCACGGCACCGTGGAGAAGCGCGCGACACTGATCACCTCAGGACCCGCTGCCCCTCCCGGCGGGACTCACCTGGATGCGTACCGCAATCCCTGGAATCTGCGCCGATTTGAATGGAGAGACGGAAAGCTGTTTCAACGATCCATGGTCGAACCCGCCAAGGAATGGGAAGTGGTGCAGGTGCTCGACACCGTCACGCCCGGGAATTTCCATTACAGCCAAAAATCACACTGGGCCAAGACAATTCAGACCGACGGTAAGACCTGGGGCACCATTCCCCCTGACGGCGAATCACACCTGGCGCATCCGAACAGCAAGATGACTTGCTATGCGTGCCACACTTCCTGGACGCCCAACTGTTTCGGTTGCCATCTGGCGATGATCGCGAATCAACGCAAGCCCATGCTGCACAACGAAGGCCTCACCACTCGCAACTGGACGGCCTACGATTTCCAGGTGCTGCGCGACGACGGCTTCATGCTGGGGATTGACGGGACGGTGACTGGCCATCGCGTCGCTCCGGCGCGCTCTTCCTGCGCCATTTTGGTGAGCTCGCAAAATCAGAATCGCGAGTGGCTCTACTACATGCAGCAAACGGTTTCGTCCGAAGGATTCAGCGGCACCGCGTTCAGTACTTTTGTTCCTCACACGGTTCGCGCCAAAGAAACGAAAGCCTGCGACGACTGCCACGTATCGGAGCGCAACGACAACAATGCCTGGATGGCGCAAGTTCTGCTCCAGGGCACGAACTTGCTTAATTTCATGGGCCGCTATGTTTATGTCGCAGACGGAACGAAGGGGTTCGATGCTGTGGCCGTCGCGGAACACGATGAGCCGCCGGCGATCATCGGCAGCTATCTTCACAGGCTGGCTTACCCGGACGACTACCGCCGACATCTGAGCGCCGGCAGTGATCTCAAGGAGGCTTACCACCACGATGGAAACGTCCTCGATGCCCAACTCCGCGGCGAATATTTGTACGCCGCGACCGGTAAAGGCGGGCTCCGCATCTACGATGTGGCCAACATCGATAACAAGGGATTTTCAGAGCGCATGATCACCGCGCCGGTCTCCCCGCTCGGCCAACGCTTCTATCTGAAAACTAAATATGCGATGGCGGTGGCTAGTCCGTCCACGCAGGCGCTCGATCCTGCTCGTACGCACCGCCTGGAAAATGAAGAACAGCCCATTCATCCGCTCTACGCCTTCCTTTATATCGCAGACAAATTCGAGGGCCTGGTGATCGTTGGCGACCCGAACCTGAAGGGCAAAAGCCCGGGCGTGAGCACGCTGCTCGATGGCGATCCGAGAAATAACTTCCTGAAGCGCGCACTCGCGTTCAACCCCAACGGTATTTTGAACGGGGCGCGCCGCATCACCATCGCCGGCACCTACGCCTATATTTTGTGCGACCGCGGCCTGGTGGTAGTGGACCTCGACAAGCCCCTCCAGCCTCGAGTGGCCGCTGAGGTCGGTGCACCCGACCTGATCGAGCCGCAGGGAATTGCCATCCAATTTCGGTATGCCTTCGTCGTGGATCGCGACGGCCTCAAAGTGCTCGACGTCACCGCGCTCGATCACCCGCGCGTCGTCCCGCATGCGTCCGTCCCATTGGCGGACGCGCACAACATATATGTGGCTCGCACCTATGGGTACGTCGCGGCAGGGAAGCAGGGCCTTGCGATCGTAGATGTCGAGCGGCCCGAAGAGCCGCGCCTCGATCAGATTTTCTCCGCCGCCGGCAAACTAAATGATGCGCGCGACGTCAAAATCGGAATGGTTGACGCAAGCGCATTCGCCTTCGTCGCCGACGGCCAGAACGGGCTTCGCGTCCTGCAAATATTGTCGCCGGAGGATTCCGCGAATGCATACGGCTTCAGCCCGCGGCCCACGCCGAAGCTGATCGCCACCTATCGCACGGCAGGGCCTGCGCTCGCGATCTCGAAAGGTATAGATCGCGACCGGGCGGTGGATGAGAGTGGCTACCAGCTGGCAGTTTTTGGGCGGCGCGGCGCGCGGCCCTTCAACCGCGAGGAAGCCGAGCGCCTATATTTACGCGATGGCAAGGCTTACAAGGTGACAAACGATCCGGCAGCGGCTGCGCAGTCCTCAACCGGTGGGGCTGCGGGCCGGGTTACCGCAGTTCAGAAGAAGAACTAAGACCTTATGGGAATTAGATTTTGCAGGTTTAAGGAGACCGCATGAGATTTCGTCCGGGCGTAACCGTTGCTCTACTCGTAGCAATCATACTCTCGGTTTTGTGCGCCCCAGCCGTACACGCGGCTGAGCCCACGGAGTACTCCAAGCATTTCGGCGCCCTCGGCAAACTTTCGGTTGCCGTCGCCCAGGCCATGCCGCCTGAGCAATATGCATTTCGCCCTGACCCCGGATCCATGAGCTTCGGTGAATTGATGTCGCACATCGCGAGCACCAATTACGCTTTCTGTGCTGGCCTGAAAGATTCCGCCCCGCCGTCCGTGCCTTCACCCACGGACAAGGAAGGTATCGTCAAATTTTTGAGCAGTTCCTTCGAGTATTGCTCCGAGTTAATCCCCAACCTGACCGAGGAGCAGCTCAGCAAGGTGCACAATTCTCCGGACGGCCGGCTACCGGGGCGCGAAGTCCTGCTCGCCATGTACGTGCACGTGGCCCATCATCGCGGACAGGCGGAAGTGTATCTCCGCGACAAAGGCATCACGCCGCCGTCTTACATAATCTGAATCATCGAAATAGGAACCCGGTTACCGAAAGCTGCTCAACGGCCCCACGCCCATCGAACCTGAAATCGTGGGCTCATTCCGATCGCAGCGCTTCCATCACATCGACTCGCGCCGCGCGCGCCGCCGGCACCATTGATGCGACGACCGCGGCGGCCAAAAGCACGAACGCCGAGCCGACCACCGGCGCTAAACTTGGCATCCGCACGTCCAGGAAGTAGCTGCCCGCCAGACGTGCCAGCACATATCCGCACGCGGCTCCCGCGACGACGCCCGCTGCTGCCATGATGGCGCCTTCCGTGATCACAGCCGTCAGCAGATTCCGCGGCTGGGCGCCAAGTGCGAGGCGGATTCCGAACTCGCGAGTCCGCCCGCTGACCGAAAATGCCAGCACGCCCGCAACGCCAACCACAGCAATTGCCAGCGCGACGGCCGCGAACCCACCGAACACCAGTGTGTTCAGCCGATCGGGCGTGAGCACTTCTGCACGGACGTCTTCAAGCGTGGCCGCGCGATCGACGGGCTGGTCCACGGACATGTCCCGGATAATGCGTGTGATTGGCGGCACAAGCGTGTAGGGATCCGAGCGCGTATGGACGAACAGTCGGCCTCCGCCGATTTCCTGCTCGAGCGGGTGATACACAGTCAGCGCCGGACCCGGCACCACGTTTTCGTCATCTACATCAGCCGCAACGCCGACAATTCGCCGGGGCGCCGCGCTGACGTCAATGAACTTCATCACCGGGTCAGTCCACTCCATATGGTGATTGACGGCATCCTGGTTCGGGAACATCCGCTGCGCCACGCTCTGGCTCACGATCACCACCGGCTCGCCGCCATGTCGATCGGCGTCGTTGAAATCGCGGCCGCTGATTAACGGGATGCCGAGCGCCGCGAAAAACCCGGGCGACACCGTCCGAAATCTCGCCCGGGGATCTTCTTCACCGGGTGCGCGGACATGGCCGTCCGCGGAAAACTGGAACCCCGGCCCGAAGATGCCCGCGTCGCGCCACGGAACCGCGGTGCCAATGGCGACGCGATCTACAGCCGGGAGCGCGCTGATCTGGCGCATCGCCTCCTTGTAAAATCCCAGGATCTGCTCGGGCGTCCGCCCGTACGAACTCACAGGAACATTCAAAGCGAGCACCTGGTGCATGTCGAAGCCGGTCTGCGCCGCTTGTAATGCAAACAGCGTCTTGATCAGCATGCCGGCGCCCGCCAGCAGCACGAAGGAGGCGGCGATCTGCGTCACGGCGAAAACCTGCAGCCGGCGACTCGTGCTGCCCGTGATTCGCAGCCCGCCAGTCGAAAGATTCAATCCATTCGACGCGCTCGCCGAGGGCAAGCGCGGGACAAACGCTAAAAGCACTGCGGCGACGACCGCGAGCAACGCCCCGACCCAAAGCATGCTGGAGTCAACTGTGAGATCGAGTGCTCGGACTGAAAACCGGGAGGCGTACCGAGCGAGGATGGCCACCATCGGCCGCGCGCTCAACACGCCCAACATCGCGCCCGCCGCGCAGAGCAGCAGGCTGTCGGCCAGCAGTGTCCGGCGCAGTGAGCCGGTGCTTGCCCCGAGCGCCGCACGGATTGCCAATTCGCCCTCGCGGCCAACCGTCCGCGCGAGAATCAAGTTCGCGACATTCGAGCATGCGATGACGAAGACGAGCGCCGAAGCCGCAAGCAGCACCAGCAGCACTGTCCTCGCGCGCGAGGTAATCTGGTCGCGCAACAAGACTGCGCTGATCCGGAAGTCCGCTTTCGGTGAATAGGTTTCAGGATACTGGCCAATCATCGCACCGTGGACGGCACGCAGCTCCGCGCGCGCGGACTCTAGGTCTGCGCCGGGTGCAAGCCGGCCAAACAGCTCGGTCATGCGATGGACACGTCCGGTGACCATCGTCGCCGACAGGTGATGCGGGCTGGTCACCACGTTGGCGATAATCTCGGTTTCCGCCGGATACAGCACCGAAGGCTCCAGCACGCCGACGATGGTCGCCAAGCGCGTGTCGAGCCTGACGGTTTTGCCGATCACGGACGGATCGCTTTTCAGCGCGGTGGTCCAGAAACGATAGGTGAGCACCGCCGCACCAGCGGCGCTCGGGCCGTCGTCGTGCGCGTCGAGCAGCCGCCCGAGCACCGGGCGAAGT
>Ga0307473_10000298_pt1 | contig 10558 bp, 10 predicted proteins | sample atmos_gasesAM5C__FD_203744 | JGI IMG/M metagenome (GOLD analysis project Ga0307473, IMG submission 203744) | Hardwood forest soil microbial communities from Morgan-Monroe State Forest, Indiana, United States - atmos_gasesAM5C_515 | ecosystem: Environmental > Terrestrial > Soil > Temperate...
ACGGCCGCGGCTACGACGAGGGGAAGAAAATCGGCTGGCGGGACGGCATCGTCGCGTTGTGGGTGCTCCTGAGGTACCGGTTCAGCGAGTGAACGCGCTCCTGCGACTCATCGCGTATGCGCGGCCCTATCGGGGGCGCCTCGCCGCGGCTGCGGCCGCGATGGTCGTCTACGGCGCCGCGTCGGCCGGCGTGGCGGCGCTGATTCAGCCGATTCTCGACCGCGTGCTCCCGAGGCACGAGGAGCTGGGGCAGATCATCGCGGCGATTCTGGTCCTCTATCTGATCAAGGGCGCCGGCGCGTACCTCTCCGGGTACCTGATGACCGACGTCGGCCAGCGCGTGGTGCGGGACATCCGCAACCTGCTCTTCACGCACATCCTCGGCCAGTCGGCGGCCTTCTTCTCGGCGCAGACCAGCGGCAGGCTGATGTCGCGCATCACCAACGACGTCGCGCAGGTTCAGCAGGCGGTTTCCGAGACCCTTGGCGACCTGGCGCGCGAGTCGCTGTCGCTTGTCGGCTTCGCCGGGTTGCTGTTCTACTACGACCCGCGGCTCGCGCTGGTGTGCCTCACCGGGGCGCCGCTCGTCGTCTATCCGCTCGTCAGGCTCGGTCAGCGCGTGCGCCGGACGACGAGGCACAGCCAGGAAGCCCTGGCGCAAATCACGCACGTCTCCGCCGAGGCGTTCACGGGCCACCGCATCGTCAAGGCGTTCGGGGCGGAGCAGCGCGAGACCGCGAAGTTCCAGGCGGCCTCCGAGTTCCTGTATCGCACCAGCATGAAGGTGACGAGCGCGCTGTCGGTGCTGCCGCCGCTGATGGAGTTCATCGGCGGCGTCGCCTTCGCGGTGGCGCTCTGGTACGGAAGCCAGGAAATTGGCGCCGGCCGCCTGACGACCGGCGAGTTCGTCGGCTTCATCGCGGCGCTGTTCATGATGTACGGCCCGGCGAAGAAGCTGAGCCGGGTGAACGCGAACCTGCAGCAGGCGATCGCGGCGGCCGAGCGGATCTTCGAGATGCTCGACACGCACAGCGAGGTCCACGAGCGCGCGGGCGCGGCCGACCTGCCGCGCTTCCAGGACGTCATCGAGTTCCGCGACGTGCACTTCTCGTACGCCGGCGCCGAGGATGCGACGCTGCGCGGCGTGTCGTTGAGCGTCCGCGGCGGCCAGACGCTGGCCATCGTGGGGCGCAGCGGCGCCGGCAAGACGACGCTCGTGAACCTCATCCCGCGGTTCTACGACGTCACCGCCGGCGCCATCACGATCGACGGCCGCGACGTGCGGGAGGCGACGCTGGCATCGCTGCGGGGCCAGATTGCGATCGTCACGCAGGAAACGGTGCTCTTCGACGACACGATTGCCGCCAACATCGCCTACGGCCGTCCCGGCGCCGGGTCGGCGGAAATCGAGGCGGCGGCGCGCGCCGCGCACGCGCACGAGTTCGTCATGGCGCTCGACGGCGCCTACCAGACCATGATCGGCGAGCGCGGGCAGCGGCTCTCGGGCGGCCAGCGCCAGCGCATCGCGATCGCCCGCGCCATCCTGCGCGACTCGCCCATCCTGATCCTCGACGAGGCCACCTCGTCGCTGGACGCCGAATCGGAAATGCTGGTGCAGGACGCCCTGTCCACGCTGATGCTCAACCGGACGTCGTTCGTTATCGCGCACCGGCTGTCGACCGTCCGCCGCGCCGACGCGATCGTCGTCCTCGAGCGGGGGCACATCGTCGAGACGGGCCGCCATGAAGAACTGCTCGCCCGGGGCGGCGCGTATGCGAAACTTTACGAACTGCAGTTGCAGGAAGAGCCGACCGACGAGCCCGAACGCGTATGAACCACTGCCCGTTGCCTGCTGCCCGCTGCCCGCTGCAATGATCAAGTCCATGACCGGCTTCGCCTCGCTGACGCACGAGGACGAGCGGGCGACGATCGGTGTCACCGTACGGGCAGTCAATCACCGGTTCCTCGACATCCAGCTGCGCATTCCGCAATCGCTCGCCCAGCTGGAGTCCCGCGTCAGGTCGCTGTTGCAGAAGCGGCTGGCGCGCGGGCGCGTGGAGCTGCAGATCTCCGTGCAGCTGCGGACGCCGGCGGCGCCGTCGGTGGAGTTGAACGAGGAGTTCGCCAACGCGCTGTCGGCCGCCATCGACCGGGCGCGCGAGCGGGGCCTCGTCGCCGGCGCGTTGACCCCCGGCGACCTGCTGCGCCTGCCGCAGGCGATCAGCGTGAAGGACCGCGGCACCGATCCCAATCCGGAAGCCGAGGCGCAGCTCGCGGCAAGCGTCGAGGCCGCCGTCGAGCAGGCGCTCGCCGACCTCGACGCGATGCGCGCGCGCGAGGGCGGGCACCTGCGCACCGATCTCGACGGCCGGAAGGAATCGCTGGCGGTCTTCATCACGCGCGTGGCGGAAGCGGCTGACGAGGGGCGCGTGTCGCTCGAGACGCGGCTGCAGGACCGCGTGCGCGAGATCAGCCTCGACCTGCCGGTCGACGAAGCGATGATCGCGCAGGAGATCGTGCGCACCGTGCAGCGGTCGGACATCAGCGAGGAGGTGACGCGGTTCCGCGCGCACCTCGCGCACTGGGATGCGCTCAGCGAAGGGCCCGAGCCGTGCGGCCGCAAGCTCGATTTCCTGCTGCAGGAGATGAACCGCGAGGTGAATACGATCGGCTCGAAGGCCGACGGCCTGCACGTGTCGGAGCTGATCATCAACGCGAAGGCGGAGCTCGAGAAGATGCGCGAGCAGGTTCAGAATATTGAATAGGCCCCTCGACGCTGCTCGGGACAGGGGCCTGCTCTTCATCGTCTCGGCGCCGTCCGGCACGGGCAAGACGACGCTCGTCGAGAGGCTGGTGCAGCGGATTCCGAATCTCTGCCTGTCGCGCTCCTACACGTCGCGCGCGGCGCGCCCCGGCGAGCAGGACGGCGTTGACTATAATTTCATCAGCCGCGATCGCTTCGAGGAGATGGCGCGCGCCGGCCAGTTCCTGGAGTGGGCCGACGTCTTCGGCAACTACTACGGGACGTGCAAAGCCGACACGGAGCGATGCCTGGCCGGCGGCACGGACATCGTCCTCGTGATCGACGTGCAGGGGGCGAGGCAGGTGCGCGGCAGCGGCATCGAGTCGATCGGGATTTTCGTGCTGCCGCCGTCGGCGCAGATTCTCGAGCAGCGGCTCCGCGGCCGGAGCAAGGACTCGGAGGCCGCCATCCAGAAGCGCCTCGAGGCCGCCTGCCGGGAGGTTGGCGGGTTCGCGTCGTACGAGTACGTGGTGGTCAACGACGAGCTGGACGCCGCGGTGGAGCGGCTGCGGGCCATCGTCCTGGCCGAGCGGGCGCGCGTGAAGAACATGCGGAAGACGGCCGAAAGCATCATTGAGACCTTTCGTGGGCCGCAGGCGTCGTAAGAATCGGGCATTTACGAACTTACGAATCTACGAATCTACGGATTCGCGAAATGGCACAATAAATTCGTAAATTCGTAAATTCGTAAATTCGTAGATTCGTCAATCCGTCAATTTCATCGGGAGACGTTGTGGAAAGACCACCGAAGGAGAACCGGTTCGAATTCGTCGTCCTCGCGGGCAAGCGCGCCCGGCAGCTGCTGAACGGCGCCGTGCCGCGCGAGGAGGGTGAAAAGAAGATTGCGATCGCGCAGAAGGAAATCCTGCGGCGCAAGGTCGTCAAGGTGGACGAACCGCAGTAAAGCTCCAACGCCCAACTTCCAGCTCCCAGGTCGATTGGGAGTTCCTAGAAGTTGGGAGTTGGACGTTGGGAGTTGACGGTGGCATTGATCGCGCTGGGAGTCACAGGCGGCATCGGCGCCTACAAGGCCGTCGAGGTCTGTCGCGGGCTCCAGAAGCGCGGCCACGACGTCGTCGCGGTCATGACGAAGGCGGCGACGCGCTTTGTCGGACCGATCACCTTCGAGGCCATCACGCGACGGCCGGTCATCACGTCGCAGTGGAAGCCGGGCGCCAACGCCGACATCGAGCACATCGCGATTGCCGACGAGATTGCGCTGCTGCTGGTCGCGCCGTGCACCGCGAACGTGATCGGCAAGTTCGCCAACGGCATCGCGGACGACTTCCTCACGTCGTTATATCTCGCCACCAAGGCCCCGGTGCTCATTGCGCCGGCCATGAACACCAACATGCTCGGCCACGACGCCGTGCAGCGGAACCTGCAGACGCTGGCGGCGCGCGGGACCCGGTTCGTGGAGCCCGGCGAGGGCTACCTCGCCTGCGGATGGATTGGCAAGGGACGGCTCGCCGAGCCCGAGGACATCGTCGCCGCGGCGGAGCGCATGCTGTCGCCACGTGACTCGGTGCTGCGCGGACGACGGGTCGTGGTGACGGCCGGGCCGACCTACGAGGACATCGACGCGGTCCGCTACGTGGGAAACCGGTCGAGCGGGCGCATGGGATTCGCCATCGCCGCGGCGGCGCACGCGCGGGGCGCGAACGTCACGCTGGTGGCGGGGCCAACCAGCCTCGAGCCGCCGGCGGCCGACGAAGTGATCCGGGTTCGCCGCGCGGCCGAGATGCACGCGGCCGTGATGCGCGCCGCCGCGCATGCGGACGTCGTGATCATGGCCGCGGCGGTGGCCGACTACGCGCCCGTGAGCCCCGTCGCCGGGAAGATTGCCAAGACCGCCGAGCCGCTGACGCTGACGCTGGCGCGGACGCCGGACATTCTCGCGGACCTCGGGCAGGCCACGGCGGCCCGCGCGACGCCGCTGGTCCTCGTCGGGTTCGCGGCCGAGACCGGCAACGTGCTCGCGAAGGCGCGCGACAAGCGCGTCCGCAAGAATGCCGACCTGATCGTCGCCAACGACGTCACGGCGCCGGGCGCAGGCTTCGACGTGGAGACCAACGCGGTCACCATCATCGGCGCCGATCGGGAGCACACGCTGCCGGTTCAGAGCAAGGCGAGGGTCGCCGAGGCGATTCTCGACCGCGTCGAGCAACTAATTCAGTCGCGCACCACGACAGTGGCGCGGTGATATTGACGAAGTGACGAATTTACGAATTTGCGCAATTGATTTGTCGATTTCCAATTGTAGATTCGTAAATTCGTAAATTCGTAAATTCGTAGATTCGTCAATCCCCATGAGCGAGCAGCTCAAAGCCCATTTCGAGTTTTTCGAGGAGCTCGGCATCGACGGCGTCCGCCTCGAGCCGGAGTGGCATTCGCGCCATGAGCCTCCCGAAGCGGCCGAACCCCTGACGGTCTTCACCTCCCAGGCAGACGCGCTTCGCGCCATTCGCGACGACCTCGGCCCGGACTGCACCCGCTGCAAGCTGCACGCGCTCGGCCGCAGGCAGGTCGTCTTCGGCGTCGGCAACCCGGACGCCGACCTGATGTTCGTGGGGGAGGGGCCTGGCGCCGACGAAGACATCCAGGGCGAGCCGTTTGTCGGCCGCGCCGGCCAGCTGCTGACGAAGATCATCGAAGCGATTGGCCTCGGGCGCGAGGACGTCTACATCGCGAACGTGATCAAGTGCCGGCCGCCGGGCAATCGCAATCCGGAGCCCGACGAGGTGGAGCAGTGCGAGCCGTTCCTGTTCCGTCAGATCGACACCGTGAAGCCGAAGGTGATCGTCGCGCTCGGCAAGTTCGCGGCGCAGTGCCTGCTGCGGACGAATGACCCAATCACGAGGATCCGCGGCCGCGAGTTCAAGTGCCGCGACGCGATCCTGATTCCGACGTATCACCCCGCGTACCTGCTGCGCACGCCGTCCGCGAAGCGCGAAGTATGGGAGGATATGAAAAAGGTCCGCGCGATTCTCGCGGGCGACTGAAAACCACGAAGACACGAAGGACGCGAAGACCTAGTGCCCTTAATCTCGGTCGCCGTTCCCGTTCCGTTTCTCGATCTCCTCACCTACAACGTTCCCGACTCGATGGCGATTCCGCCGGTTGGCGCGCGCGTGCGCGTACCGGTCGGCACGCGAACGGTCACCGGCTGCGTCGTCGAGCATGACGCGCTGGCGGAGGACGGCACCGACGTCAGGGACGTCGCGGAGGCGCTCGATCGCGAGCCGCTGTTGCCGACCTCGGTTGTCGAGCTGTGCCGCTGGGTTGCTGATTACTACGTCGCCGGCATCGGCGATGCGCTTGCCGTCGCGATGCCGCCTGGTGCGCGGGCGAGCAAGAGTGCGTTCAAGCGGCAACGGGTGGCCATGCTGTCGGTGATGGGGTCGGACCCCGGTGATGGGGCGACTCGAGGTGGTGAGTCGGATCGCGTGCGGGGTCTGACCCCACGGCAACAGGCGGCCCTGTCGATCCTTTCTGCGGCGCCCGCCGGGCTTCCGACCTCCGAGCTTCGCGACCGCGGCGTCACCACGGCGGTGCTGGCCGGTCTCGTCAGGCGCGGGCTCGTCGTACTGCGCGACGAACGTGACGACCGCGATCCGTTCGAGCGCGCGGCGATGGCCGACATTACCCCCGACGCCACGCGCGCGCTGACCGAGGAGCAGCGCCGCGCCGCCGACGAGCTGTTTGCGCTCGCCGACACGGGAGAGTTCCGGGTCGCGCTCCTGCACGGGGTGACCGGCAGCGGCAAGACCGAGATCTACCTGCGTCTCGCCGAACGTGTGATCCGCTCGGGGCGGCAGGTGCTGCTGATGGTTCCCGAGATTGCGCTCACGCCTTCGGTCGCCGCGCTCTTCCGCGGCGCCTTCGGCGGCCGCGTGGCCATTCAGCACAGCGCGCTCTCCGACGGCGAACGGCACGACCAGTGGCACCGCATCCGCCGGACCGAGGTGGACCTCGTCATCGGCACGCGGTCGGCCGTCTTCGCGCCGCTCGATCGCCTCGGCCTGGTCATCGTGGACGAGGAGCACGACTCGTCCTACAAGCAGGAAGAGACGCCGCGCTATCACGGGCGCGACGTCGCCATCCTGCGCGCGAGCCGCGAGCGGGCGCTCGTCGTGCTTGGCTCGGCGACCCCCTCGATGGAGAGCTACCAGAACGCCGCCGCCGGCAAGTACGCGCGCATCACGCTCGAGAAGCGCGTGCTCGATCGGCCGCTGGCCGCCGTGCGCCTCGTGGACATGCGGACGGAATATGCGGACGAGGGTCCCGAGGTCGTCATCAGCCGCGACCTTGCCGCCGCCATCGAGGACCGCCTCGCGCGCCGCGAGCAGGTGCTCGTGCTGCTCAACCGCCGCGGCTACTCCACGGCCGTGTTCTGCCGCCAGTGCGGCGACACGTTCGAGTGTCCCAACTGCAGCGTGTCGCTCACCGTGCACCGCGCGAACGCTGGATGGCGGGCACGGTGCCACTACTGCAACTATTCGGTGACGGTTCCGAAGGCGTGCCGCAAGTGCGCCGCGCCATACCTCGAGCATGCCGGGTTTGGCACCGAGCGCATCGAAGAGCGGCTGCGCGAGCGGTTCCCCGACGCGCGCATCGGCCGTGTGGACCGCGACTCGGTGCGCCGCAAGGGGGCGCTGACGCAGATCCTGTCGGCGTTCGGGGCCGGCGAGCTCGACGTGCTCGTCGGCACGCAGATGATCGCGAAAGGGCACGACTTTCCGGGCGTGACGCTCGTCGGCGTCATCTCGGCGGACGTCGGCCTCGGGCTGGCGGACTTCCGGGCGTCCGAGCGAACGTTCCAGCTGCTCACGCAGGTCGCCGGCCGCGCGGGGCGCGGCGAGCGCGCCGGCGAGGCCATCGTGCAGACGCTCTATCCCGGGCACTACAGCATCCAGCTCGCGGGCCGCCAGGACTACCCGGCGTTCTTCGAGCGCGAGGTCGTCTATCGCCGCGGCATGCGCTACCCGCCGTTTTTCGCGCTCGTCAACGGCGTCGTCCGTGGCCGGACGTTCGACGACGCGATGCAACTGGCGCGCGAGATCGTGCGCCGCCTCGAGCCGGCCACGCTGGCGGGCACGTTCACGACGCTCGGCCCCGCGCCCGCGCCGCTCGGCCGTCTCCGCGGGGAACACCGCGTGCAGTTCTTCCTGAAGGGGACGCGCCGCGCCGACATGCGCCGCGCGCTGATGGAAGTGGTGGCCGGGATGCCGGAGATCCGCCGGCGCCTGACGATCGATATCGATCCGCTGAGTGTGCTGTGATGCCGGGTCCGCGCGGCGATGGCATTCGGCCGCAGCGCGGAACCCGGCCTACGTACGTAGGGCGGGTCCCGCCGAGCGACCGATTCCACGCAAAGATGCCGTACGTGGGGCGGGTTCCGCCGAGCGACTGAGTCCCTGCGAAGGCGGACCCGCCGCCCTCGAATCTGCCTAGTGACGCCCGACGAGCGCCGCCGGCTGAATCGGCGCCGGCGTGAAGCAGAGGACGAACATCAGCAGCGCGAACGCCGCGAGCCACAACCGGCTCGAGTCGAGCGGCGTCTCCTCGTCGAACACGCGCGGATGGCGCGGGCCGAAGGCGAGCAGCATGCCGACGGTGAGCACGGTCCAGACGACCCACGACGTCGACACGAACGAGAGGCCGATCAGGCACGGCACCATGACCACCGTCACCGCGGTGCTGCGGCGTCCGAGCACCGCGTACGAGATGTGCCCGCCATCGAGCTGCCCGATCGGAAAGAGGTTGAGCGCCGTCGCCAGCATGCCGAACCACGCGGCAAACGCCATCGGGTGCATGTTGACCGAATAGCCGGCCGGGATGCTGCCGAAGGTCAGCCACTCGGCGGCTCTGAAGAGGAGCGGCTCCCCAAGCTCGATCAGCTCGCCGCGGAAGTCCTCCGGAATCTTCACGACCGTCGACATGTGCATCCCCATGAGCAGCACTGGGACGGCGACGAGGAACCCGGCGATGGGTCCCGCGATGCCGATGTCGAACAGCGCGCGCTTGCCCGGGATGGGCGCGCGAATCCGGATGAAGGCGCCGAGCGTGCCCGTCAGCAGGAACGGCATCGGCAGGAAGTACGGCCGGGATGCGTCGACGCGGTAGTAGCGGCACGCGAAGTAGTGCCCGAGCTCGTGACAGCCGAGGATGGCGAGTATCGACAGGCTGTACCAGAGTCCGTGCAGCAGGAGGCTGGCGAGCGGAATCTGCGGCAGCTGGTTGCTGAACCCCGTCGTGAAGATGGCGTAATGGAGGCCGCCGGCCTGCGTCGTCGACAGCACCGTCAACGCGAGGAGGACGACGTAGCGCAGTACCGGCTCGCGCCGCGGACGGCGCGGCTCGGGCGGGATGAGCACCGGCGGCTCTGCGGAGATCGGACGCGAGGCCGTGAGATCGATGTCGGGATAGTCGGACGAAGTGCCCATACGGGCGGCGTTTAGCCGATGTTCTGCAGGTCCTTGCCGGGCTTGAAGCGAATCGTGCGGCCGGGTGGGATGCGCACTTCCTTCCCCGTTCTGGGGTTTCGACCGATGCCGCGCTTCCGCGGCTTCACCTGGAAGACGCCAAAGCCGCGGAGCTCAATCCGGTCGCCTCGCTGCATCGACACGCGCATCGCGTCGAACACCGCATCGACGGCTACCTCGGCCTTGACCTTGGTAATGTCGGCGATCTTCGAGACTTCGTTGACGATGTCGACCTTGATCATCCCTTAGGCGCTCCTGGTTGAGTGTAACTACTATATTTTGCGTAACTTACACTGTCAACCCTCCCGCTAAGTGTAGCCAGAAATGTCGCCCTTTGGGCCGGAATCTGGCGCTTGCGGCCGAGCGCCCGTACCGACGAGCCACGGGGAGTATCACATGTAAGATATTGAACTTTTCGGGTTGTATATCGTCTGGTTCGGAGGATGCTGCCGATGAATCGACTGATGTCCGGGCTGGCCGCGGCCGCCCTGATGACCCTGGGCGTTCCGGCACTGGCGCACCACGCTGTCCAGTCGCAGTTCGACATGAACGGGAAGCAGCAGACCTGGAAGGGGACTCTCAAGGAGGTCCGCTGGGTCAATCCGCACACGCATTTCCTCCTCGACGTGGACGAGGGGAACGGCAAGATCACCACGTGGGTGTTCGAGACCGCGGCGCCGAACGGCTTGCGCCGCGCGGGTTTCAGCCAGAAAGGCGTGTTCAAGGTCGGCGAGCCGTACACCTTCGTCGGCTACCAGGCACGCGACGGCTCTCCGATGGCCTTCCTCGAGTCGCTGACCGGGCCCGACGGCAAGACAGTCAAGATCTGGTTTGGCGACCCCAACGCGAATTAACACATCGGGCCGGGTCCTTGTGGTCCGCGCAGGCCGGGTCCTTCTGGGCCCGGCGTTCCGACTGATCGTCTTCGCAGCGGTGATCCTGCTGCCTGCCCTCGCGCTCGCGCACCACGCGCTCCAGTCCGAGTTCGAAATCAACAAGCCGTCGCGTCACTGGACCGGCACGCTGAAGAGCGTGCAGTGGATGAACCCGCACTCGCATTTCGTCATCGACGTCCCGGACGAGACCGGCAAGGTGACGACGTGGCGCTTCGAGACCGCGGCGCCCAACGGGCTTCGCCGCCTCGGCTTCAGCAGCAAGGGCTTCTTCGAAGTCGGCAAGACCTACGCAGTGATTGGCTATCCTGCCCGCGACGGATCGGCGATCGCCTTCGTCGAGCAGATCACGCTGCCCGACGGCCGCACCGTGCGAA
>Ga0307473_10000299_pt1 | contig 10556 bp, 6 predicted proteins | sample atmos_gasesAM5C__FD_203744 | JGI IMG/M metagenome (GOLD analysis project Ga0307473, IMG submission 203744) | Hardwood forest soil microbial communities from Morgan-Monroe State Forest, Indiana, United States - atmos_gasesAM5C_515 | ecosystem: Environmental > Terrestrial > Soil > Temperate forest...
CACTTCATTGCGGCGATAAGTGAGCCGGATCGGCCCGTCATTCTTCAGTTCCACCAAATCGTAGTTAAAAGAAATCTCGTCAATGTCGGCGCTCATTTCGATTGTCTCGGGATGGCGAAGGCTTCCAGAAAGCGTGAAACGGCCATCGACGCTGCTGTGCCCGGTCAATTGTTTCAAGTGCAGGCCGGTCATGATGAACGCATCCATCTGGAACTGCTTCACCGTCATCTGACCTGCCACCTGATTATCGCCATGCAGGCCTACGGAAAATTCTCCCTGCAGCCGGCCTGCGTTAATTTCAGAGACGAGAGATATCTTTGCATTTTCGCCGTCCGATTTAATCTGGCCGCGGAAGTTTCCCTGCACATCCGCTCCAACCTGAAGACCGACGAGCCTTACGTTGCCTTCCGCAACGGGCGATCGAATCGGCCCGCTGCCGCGAACGTCGAAATCGAGCCGGCCGGAAACGGGAATCGACTGCGTCTGCAGCGCGGCGATTCGTTCGAGTGGAATGTTGGTGCCAGCAAGATTAAATTCAGTTTCCTGTTCTACGGGCCGGTACAGAATATTTCCGGTTATCAAACCCTGACCGCTGCGTATTTCAGCGTTGGATAGCCAGTACTGGTCGTGGGACAGATGGAGCAAGCCCGCGAGCCGATCCAGATGAACTCCCTTTGCGTCCACATCATCGAGCGCGAAATTTGCGTCGAATACGGGCGCAATGCGTGTGCCCGAACCATGAAAAGTGCCGCTAAGAGTACCTTTCACGGGATAGTTCAGACTGAAAACCTCTTGCAGATCGGTGGTGGGCGTGTGGGCTAAGCGTGCGTCAAATGTCCATTTGTTTTCCGGGCCAAATCCCCAACTGCCGTCGAGTTCTAGGAAAACATTCAGATCGGCCGAAGCCTGCCCGCGGCGCACGGTAGTTTTTGTGAGGCGGAAATCGTCCGGCGAATATTCGAGATCGCCTCCAAGATATTCGAAGTAGAAATTGTCGAACCGCGCGTCCGTCGTCTGTAAGTGTCCCGTAAAGGTCGGCCCGCCGAGCGGTCCCTCAATCTTTCCTTTAAACGTCAGCGCACCTGCGATCCGGCTCGGCGTGGAGTTCGCGCCGCGTATCACGTTGATGAAATCATCCCAGCCGTACACATCGTCAGTTCGAAGATTCACGTCGAGTGCGGAACCTTTTGCTCCCAGCCAGCCAGCCATTTGGATATCGGTCTTCGGCGTCGAGATTTCGCTCGCGCCGAACGATACTCCACGGCTATCTTCCGAAGTGTCGTACTCAATGCGCGCCGTTACCGGAATCAATCCTGGAGCGAGCGTTTCAGGCGGCGACCAGCGGCATTCGCCCTTCGAGCGGAAATGCAGGAAATTTGCGGTCCATGTGTTAACCGAATCGATGTCCACGCGAGCGTCCCAGTGCAGCGGCACTACGGGGAAGCTCGGATTCTGGACCGCGGCAAACGCAGCGCCGAGGCTGACGCCGCGAATCTGCGTCTCCGTCCGAAAAGCCAGTGTTTCGGTGTCCATCTGCAGGCGGCCGGTAACGGTGCCACCGAGAGCGCGAATGTTTATTTTTTGAACCACCAGGTGATTCTTCGCCATTTCGTAATCGCCCCAGGTCTCCATTCCACCCGCATGGAACCATTTGTAGGTCATCAGAAAATCGTGGCCTTGATAATGCCCGTTCGCAGTCCACTCGCCCGACGCGTAGCGCGCCTGCCCTGAGAAATCTGCGATGCCATCGGGCGTAAGCGGCGAGCGGAAAATCGTGCGCACATCCGCGAGTGTCAGTCGCCCGCGATAGTGCAGATTCCAATCCGGCTGCGCGAAGCTCGGAAGCTCGGCGCGAAGATTCAAATCCGAATGCGGCAGCTTCAAGACTAAGTCATCGAGCTCGAACGCATTGGGATGCAAGGTAAATTTCGCAGAAATGTCGAAGCGGAAGGGAAGGTCGTGCCGCGCCGCCAATTCGATTTGCTGCCATTGCAGATTCCCGATATATGATTCGATTCCGGGCGACGGCGCATCGAGATGCAACTGGAACTGGAGGTTTTTCCCAAGCATCGCGAGCGGAACGCTGCGATCGTTCAGAGCCGCGCTTCCGTCGCGAAATTCGAGACGGCTGATGCGCAGGCTGAAAAGAGTCTCGGGCCACGGCCGCTTGCTACGCGGCACGCGCGGTGTGGGCAGATTGCTCTTGCCGTTTTTGTCGTACCGTAAGGCTACTTGCGGCTGGTCGAACACCACCTCATCAATCGCGATTTCTTTGCCGAGGAACGAGAGGACGTGGATCGCGACGTTCACGTGTGCCGCGTGAAATAGCGGTGGCGTTCCCGCTGCTTCCAGCCCGTGAAGCGTCAGGTCGTCGAATTCCGCGCGGAGTTGCCAGATGTGGAGATGGAAGCCGCCGAGCTCGACGCGCGCGCCTGTGCGCTGTTCGATTTGGCTCACCACAATATGGCGCACCCATCGCTGCACAATTCCCGTTTCAATCAACAGCAGGCCAACAACGCACAGTGCCGCCACGGAGAAGAGCACGAATCCCAGCCAACGCCGCCAGCGCACGCTCACGATCCCGCTCCCTGAGCGACGATATCAATCTTCAGGCGGCTCCGCGTGTCGTCGAGCCACTTCGTCGCCCGATCGTTGATGGCGCGCTGGATCAAAACTTCGCGGATCGTGTCTTCCACGTCTTCGAGAGGCGGAACCGGCTGCTTCTTCGCCGCAAGTTGCGGCGCGAACTCGTCGTGGTAATACGCCGCGATTTGCGATTCGTCCACTTGCGCGGCAGGCCGAAACCGATAATCGATGAACCGTGAGAGAAACAACTGTTGCTCGAGAATTCGCCGCACCGCGGCCTCAGTGAGCCCTACAGCCGCACAGCGAGACTGGAATTCCTGCGGCGAGGGGAACTGCTTCACGAATTCCTGGTAAGCGCGATCCACATCGGTGCGCGATGGTGCCGGGAAAGCTGCCAGCGCGGCCTCGCCTCGCACGATCCATTGGTCGGCCAGTTCTTTGATGATTTCGTTTCGCGGTTTCGGCTTGCCCTCGACCAGCTCCTGAAACGCGCTGAGCTCCCGGACTTCGCTTTCCGTAATGATGTCGTCTTCGACCCGAGCGGCGATGCCGTCAACAGTCTGCCCCCCGGGCGCATTACCACCGCGCGAGCCCGCAGCGGCGCCGGACGACGGTTGCGAAGGTTCCTGGGTGGGTTGAGTTTGTGCAAAGGCGCGATTTGATCCGAGTCCGGGCAACACAGCCGACAATACGAAGAAGAACATTAAGCGCCGCATTAGAAAACGGGTCCAATATTGAAAAAGAATTGGAAGTGCGGCAGGGCGAATTCCCGCGGGATCGGCGGCTTTGGCGGTGGAAACAATTCTTCTCCCGCATAGTGCGGGGGATTCAATTGGTATCCGAAGTCGACGCGAACCGGCCCCACCGGCGTCGGATAGCGCACGCCGAAGCCGATCGTGTGAGAGAAGTAAGGCAGATTATTATTATTCGCCGGCGGTTTCCATGCGAATGAGATGTGATTGACATCGGTATAGACGTTGCCTGCGTCGTAAAAAAGCGTGCCGCCTAACCGGTTCCCGACAAATGGCAGCCTCATCGGAAAGCGCAGCTCCTGGTTGAACGCGAGCAGCGCAAGCCCTCCGATCGGAAATCCCGTCACCGCATCGCGAGGTCCCGCTTGGTTGAGCGAGAAACCTCGAATCGACGTGCCGCCTCCGGCGAAGAAGCGTTCCGGCAAAGGAACATCCACCTCTGTTGTGCCGGGGAGTGTCTGCTCCACGCCGAAGCGCACCGAACGAGCAAACACGAAGGCCCGTCCGAAACTCGTATATGTGGAATTCTGGAACGAGCCCCGGAAAAAGCTCGCCGCTGACCCCAGCGTCTTCGAGGCAATGCTGACGTCGACGGTGTTGAAGCTGCCGTGCTTCGCGTCGGCCGCGTTGTCGCGCCGGTCGCGGGCGTACGTCAAGCCAAAACCAGAAACCAGCGTCGGCTGGCTGAGCAACGGAATTTCAATCTCCTGGATCTTCAAATTCGAAGCGTCCACACGGCGGAAAAAATAGCGGTACAAGAGGGTGGTGCCCCGCGAAACCGTTTGTACCAGCTGCACCGCTCCTTCGTAACGCACCGATGTAAACGTGTTGATGTCCTGGGTCTTATCGGCGAATCCCGTGAGCTGCAGGCTCAAATTTCGATTTGCGAGAAAATTATCCGCCGTATAACTGATCACTGCGCGATATTGCAGCGTGCTGGCGCGAACCTTAAACGAGAGCGTCTCTGCCCTGCCAAACATGTTAGCGCGCGAAAGCTCGATGATTCCGCGTGGGCTCGCGCCGATGATCGTTCCACTTGGATTGGAAGTTCCCGCGAGCCGCTGCACTTCGAATCCGCCGCCATACGCGAACGTGTATCGTTTTCCTTCCTCTGCATCGACGACCACCACTTTCTCGGGGTCCGTCCCGTTCGGATTCTGTGGCGCGATCGTGACGCGGTTAAACACGCCCAGGTTGTAAAGCCGCCGCTGCGTTTCTACCACGTCGCCTTCGCGCAGAGGTCCCGGCACGATCTTCACTTGGCGCGCGACGATTCCCGGACGCGTGTACTGATAGCCTGTGAGCAGAACCTTCGACACTTCGATTTGGGTTCCTTCGCTGATGTGGTAGATAAGCCGAACATGCTCCGGATCTTTTCCCGGCAATACCTCATCACGAAAATGCGCCTCCGGATATCCTTCGTTGTAGTACATCGCAAGAATATTATTGCGGTCACTCGCGACGCCGGCCTCCGAAAACGGCTGGCCCGGAGTGGAACCGGAGACTACGAGCAGCGCGTCCGTGCTTAGCGCGTGATTACCTTCCACTTCCAGGCCGCTGACGAGCGTCTGAGGACCTTCTTCGATGTGGAACGCCACGAAGAGGTTTCCTTTCTTGCCGTGGTAATTGTCGTCCAGGGAGGTCGTCACCTGCGCGTCGCGAAAACCGTTCGAAAGATAGAGGCCCCTGATCGAATCGATGTCCGCGCGCATCAGCGATTGGCTGAAGCGCCCGTTCGACGCAAACGACGCGGTCTGGAGCTGCAGGCGTCCTGAAAGTAGCTCCCTGCTGAAGTACTTGTTCCCATCGAACGATACGGCAGCAAGACGGAACTTGTTGCCCCGCGTAATTTCATAGTTGATGACGCGGTCTTTAGTGGGTGCGTCCTCGCGTGAAGCGACTTTGACGTCGGCGTCGAAATATCCTTCGCGCTGGAAGAAATCGCGAATATTGCGGCGGCCTTCCTGAAGCAAATCGTCATCAACCGCACCTTCAGCGTAGATGGGAAGCAGCTTGCGAAGGCGGCCTTTTCTTATGTGCGCGCCCGTTAGCTCCACTCGCACGCGTGGGCCGGCCGTAACATCGATAGTCAGCGGCGTGCGATTCGCCGCCGCGTCATAGGTTCCCGGCGTAATAACCACTCCGGCGCCCAGATATCCCTGGTTCACAAGGTACTTCTTGATTCGCTGCGAGCCGCGAGTGAGCCGCCCGGATGTAAGCGCGTTCTTGCTCGAAATTTTTGATCGGCGAATGAGCTCCGTATCCGGGAAGCGGGTTCCGTTCTTGACGGCGATATCTCCGACGAGAGAACGCACACCAGGGTCAATGTGCACGGTGATGTCCATCTGACGAGTGTCTTCGTGCGGGCCGAGTTCCCATGTGATTTTTGCGAGGTACAGTCCTTCTGTCCGGAGCAGGTCCTGCAGCCGGTCAATTGCTTCATGCAATGCGCTCTCACGGAATGCCTCACCGAGATTTAGGCGCAAGGCGGCGAGTGCCGCCGGCTCGGTGGGCGGTTCTTTGAGTCCGTCGATGCGGACGACGTTGTTGTAGTAGTTGCGGCGAACGATGAAATCCACTCGCACGCCGTCGCCGGCGGGCGCAGCAGCCACGCGAATATCTGAAAAATCGCCCGTGCGGTACAAGGTGCGAAGGCTTTCGCGCTCTTCGCCGAAATCGAACGGCTTTCCGACTCCGATCGCCAACGCGAGCGATTTCACCGTAACCTTCGCGCCATGTTCATCTACGATGCGAATCTCCGTGATGCGCCGGCCTTCAAACGTTGTTTCTTCGAAGCTCGCTGCATGGCTGATCCCCGGTCGCCCGAAGCTCAGCAGCAGGCACGCGAACGCGACCCAAATTCGCGGCCATACCTTTGAAATCGATGTTTTCCATGGGAATCTCATGCGCCAGAGACTGAGAAGGCAGGTTAGCACAGCCCCGTTGCCTGCCGGACTCGAAAAGGCGCTATCATCGCATTTTGGTCACGGAAGGAACTGATGAATCGCGAAGAGCGCGAGAGATATTCGCGGCAGATTCTTTTTAGCGGAATCGGCGAAGCGGGTCAGGAGAAACTGCTCGCGTCGAGTGCTGTCCTGATTGGTTGCGGCGCGTTGGGCACTGTGACAGCGAACCTGATGGTGCGGGCAGGGCTCGGACGCCTGGCGATTATCGATCGTGATTTCGTGGAAGCCTCGAACTTGCAGCGGCAGACGCTTTTCGAAGAAGCCGACGCGCGCGACGCGATGCCGAAAGCGATTGCCGCCGAGCGTCGCCTGCGCGCCGTGAACTCCGGTGTCCGAGTGGAGGGCATCGTCGCCGACCTGACTCCAGACAATGCTCTCGATCTGCTCAGCGGGTTTTCGCTCATCCTCGACGGCACCGACAATTTCGAGACGCGGCTGCTCTTGAACGATGCCGCGATTTCGCTTGGCGTTCCGTGGATATATGCCGCTGCTCTTGCTAGCTACGGCGTCACCATGACGATCCGGCCGGGAGAGACCGCGTGTCTTGCATGCCTGGTCGAAAGTGAAAACAATCATTCTGTGCTTGGCGTGGAAGATACATGCGATACAGCTGGAGTCCTCAACGCAGCAGCGGGCGTAATCGCTTCAATTGAAGCTGCCGAAGCTACGAAGCTACTGGCCGGCCGGCTGGAAGCGCTGAACGACAAACTTGTTTCCTGCGATGTTTGGAGTGGCCGGTTCCAGTCAATTCGTGTGGCGCGTAATTCGGATTGCCGCGCCTGCGTGCGGCGGGAATTCGCTCACCTTGAAGGGCGTGCCCGCCCCCACGTCAGCCTGTGCGGCCGCGATTCGGTGCAGATTCACGAACGCAGGCGCGCGCTTGATCTTGCCGAACTTAGCCGCCGCGTCACTGGAGCATCGGCTTCAGAAGTTCGCAATAATCAGTTTCTTCTGCGATTCCGCGTGGCGACCTACGAAATGACTGTGTTCCCCGACGGGCGCGCGATCGTGAAAGGAACGCAAGATCCCGCCATTGCCCGCTCGCTCTATGCGCGTTACATCGGTTCGTAATGGAGATTTTTAGAGGCGGGAGCTCGAAGAAACGATCAGCCTACGAAACGCCGCTGGGCCGACTGTCGCATCGCAGCTCGATCGAGACTCTCGCGAGTATTCATCAGAGTCAGAAGCGTGCTTAACACTCGCGCCTTCATTTCGTCGGACATCGGGAAACCGCTGGTCGCGACGTGCACGAGCGCCTCGCCCCGGTCCGCAATCTTGCCCATCAGTTCGTTCTGCCGTTCGTGGCTGTTCTTGCCCAACGCTGATTCCCGGCGCATTTCCGCGCATTCCTGCTCGATGAAAAGCGTATAGTGCAGCACGCACAGGCGGTCGTCCCCGAATCCTCCGGGGATAGTCATTTTACAGCCTTTGGAAGTGCAGGTTTCAGCCATAGACACCCGTACGAACCCGATACTTTTTGTAGCATCTCCCAGTGACGATTTCCACAGGGCGCAACCAGATTGGTACCAATCAGACAGCGGGACTGTTCTATAGCGAGACTGCGGAGTTGCTACGCCGGAGTTGTTCCGGAGGATTCAACGACAACCGGCGCCGCCGCTGATTCGCTTAGAGCTCCTTGGCGAAGCACTGCTTGAGCAGCACCTTAGTTTCCGGCGCCTATTGATCTTGGATCGGTTTGGCCGATGCGGAATTGCGTCCAGGGGCCGGCTTTCATGTCGCGCATCACCGGCGCTTGCCAATTAAATTCCGGATGCTCGCGCAGAAACTGCGCCGCATTAAAGTTCGCTCCGCAGGGGTGCCCGATGCGCGCGATAAAACTCATGTTCGCCGCCATCTTGCTGTCCATCACTTTGCCTTGGACGGCGCCCATCGGATCGTACGGCCGCATGTCCCAGGTGGGGTCGCCGTCGACCGATGCGTCGCCATGGCCGCAAAGCGTTCGATGGTCCGCCATCGATTTTTTTGTGTAGGTATCGTAGTGATCGGAGAGAAAAGCCTGCGCCATCGCGATGTCGATCTGGCCTTTGTTGTCGCTCATCAGCTGATCCCATCGCGCGTGCCGCGCATTCGGGGAGCTGGCCATATTTTTCGGATCGAACGTCGTGTCCTCGCGCATCACGCCCGGATCGCTCACGAAATTCGAGCCGACAAAAACCCCATCCATCGTGCGATAGAGTTTCGTGCGTTTCAGTCCCTGCTCGAACTGCGCGATTTCGCCGGTCTTGCGGTCGCCCAGCAGCCAGTCGTTCGCATAACCGCCGTTGTTGCCGTCCATGATGATTTGCACGTAATCGTCGATCGAGCCGGCGTACTGCATCGCTTTACGGGCGCGCGCGAATTCCGGCTTGCCGTTGTAATCCCAGCCGTGGAAATTCGAGATGGTGGTCTCGGTGATCATCATTCCGTCGGAATTGATTCCGAAATCGTCGTCGCTCGCGATCACGCCGGGAAAACCGTCCATCAGCATGCGGTAACCCTGCTGCGGAACGATATCGAAAATAATGCGCCAGCGCTCGCCGTTCAAGTAGCTGGTCCAGTTGTTGTGCGCCATCACGATCTGGTGGTCTTTCGTCCAGCTCCCATTTGCGACGAACGCGCTGCAATTTTCTGGGCTGCTGATTTTCGGCGCATTCTGCGCGTGGGTTTGTTCGTTGACCCACGGGACGTAGTAGCCGGGCAGTTCTTCAAACGCGTTCATGGCGACGATGTCGTAGAGATCGAGTCTCACTTTGCGCGCTTCGAGCCCGTCGACGATGCCTTTGAGTTCCGCTTGGTATTCAGGATCGATTTTCGGCCACAGCATCTGGCGCGCGGCGCTGCGGAAAAATTCCCAGTCGCGCTGCGTGATGTGTGTCATCTGCAGGCTCACGGCTGCGAACGCGTCGCCAATTTCCGGCGCCAGCAGGTAGCCGTGCTGGTAGCCGATATCGTGTGGCGAGCCTTCGAGGTGGACGTAAACCCAGCCGCCGCTTTCGAAGCGGTAGGCTTTCGCGAGTAAGGCGTCGTCAGAAGCCGCCGGCTTCGAGTTTTTCTGTGGACGTGTGGCGCCCCCGAGCCGTTCCCCCGATGCTTCGACCGCCGCTCGCCGGCCGGCAACTAAAAGCTGAGCGGCGAAAACAGTAAAGCCCAGCACCATCAGAATGAAAGGCAAACGATTACGGTTGGATCGCATCAGCAGAACTCCTGCGCATATGAGGTTGAGGGACGCCATGTTAGGCGCGGGAGAGGCGCGATGCAAGAGGAGGAACTGGCGAGTGACCCTTCACCGGCCGTGGCCTCCTCAGGACAAGCCAGTGGCGAGTGTCGTCCCGCCGAGTGGTACCGGACGGCGATGGCCGGTGCTCGAATCGGAACTTCTTGCCCCCGTTTACCGCCGATTAGAAAACTGCACATTGTTGAGCCCTCGTGAGTTAGCGCGATTTCTAATCGCGGTACCGTAGATTAGCCGCCACGGCGGCCAGGGTTTCTGGAAGCTGGACGCTTGAGGCTTGGAGCTGGAAGAAAAGGCGGCACGTGACGCGCCATCCGTAACCCGTTTCGACGAAAAAATCGCGAAAAATTTGCGATTAAAAAATCTTAGTTTGGTGATTCTTATGGGACTTACGTGGAATTCTAATTCCAGATTTGCGATTAGAAATTCGGGGACGCGGACGGTTCCTCGTCCCACCTCTCCCTGTTCACTTTGGCCGCCGTTCCTCATAACTCAAAAGTCACGGTAGCATATTCGAACTCCTGATTTCAACGGATTTCATCATGAGTGGATGGTTAGCGCGTTGACCAGGCATGTTGGATTCTTCCGGGGGCCCGTCGCTCGGGACAAACCGCGATCACCTCCCATAAGCCGACTTCACGGGACTTGGGTTTCAGCGTTAATTAGAAGCGGCGAGGCTTTCAAGAAAAGCGTCTCCTTGAAATCGCGGCAGTGGCGCCGGTCATGCGCACGCATGGTGGCAGGGTTGCTAGAAGAGGATTACCGGCCGCCCCCGAGGGCTACCGGCCATGAGCGCGCGCTGTGCATCTGCGGCTTTCGTGGGCGCGTATTCCTCAACAACGCGCAGCTTTATCTCCCCGGCTGCAACCATGTTGCGGAGCAGTTCGAGCCATTCGGTACGTTCGAGGACACCGGATACCGTCATTGGCTTGATCTTGATTCCCCGTTCGGCGGGCTTGTCTCCCCAGCCGCGAACCGGAATGTAGATGCCCCTATCACGGATGGCGCCAAAGGACTTTT
>Ga0307473_10000300_pt1 | contig 10550 bp, 14 predicted proteins | sample atmos_gasesAM5C__FD_203744 | JGI IMG/M metagenome (GOLD analysis project Ga0307473, IMG submission 203744) | Hardwood forest soil microbial communities from Morgan-Monroe State Forest, Indiana, United States - atmos_gasesAM5C_515 | ecosystem: Environmental > Terrestrial > Soil > Temperate...
CTGTGCTCTTGCTATCCGTGGCCAGTGCTGGGCCTGCCGCCATATTGGTACAAAGATCCGGTGTTCCGTTCGCGCGGCGTGCGTGAACCACGCGCTGTGCTGCGTGAGTTCGGTGTGCCGATTTCGGCAGACAAGGAAGTGAAGGTATGGGACAGCAGTGCGCAGATTCGATGGTTCGTCATTCCTGAACGGCCAGCCAACTCACAACATCTTAACGAAGAACAACTCGCTGCGCTGGTCACACCAGAGGCCATGATGGGAGTCGCGCTGGTTGCTCCTCCGAAAGCCACATAAGGCATTCAATGTTTACTCGATTCGAAGAGTACGCCGCGACGAAAATGCTTGGCCAACCGGATTCGCCACCGCGGAGTGAGGGGAAACTGTTCTTTAGCGAAGAGTGGCAGCGCACTGTGTTCGGTATGGCGCTGGCGTTATCCAAGGAGGGCCATTTCGAGTGGGAAGATTTCAGGAAAAAGCTGGTTGCCAGCATTGCGGCTTGGGAAAAGGATGCTTGCGCTGGCGATATCAAGTGGGACTACTACGAGCGCTATACCTTGGCACTGATTGAAGTACTCGAACAGTGCGGAGTTCTCGAGCCGGGCGAATTGGAACGGCAGATAACGCCAGACGAACCAAGCAAGTGAAGCGCTGCGATATTGGCCGCGTCGCCGTCGGACGCTTTCTTCTGCGCAAGAAGCAGCAACTTTGTTTCGGGACCTAACTGGGCCTGAAGAGGTATTTGCCTTGGATCATTCGCATCGAAGCGTGCATGCCCGATGATGGATAAAGGAGGAAGGGGGATGTCAGACCAGCCAGTGAGTCAATTCGATACGTTGTCGCTTGACAGTCTCACTCTTTCACTGGTCGTCAGCGGTTTTGGTGTCTGTACGGACGAGGCGGTCGGGATTCTTCGCCGTTATCTCGAGTCCAAATCGATCGCGCCCACCTCGGTTGAATTCGACGTATCCCTGGAGCGTGCGAAACGGTACTTTGCCCAAGGGGACGCTCATCTCTTCCTCTGCGACGGGGAGCCCTGTCAGCAACGGAGACGATTCGAGGCCACCCTCAAGGTTCTGCAGCATGAGGCTGAACGCATCGGCTGTCCAATTTCGCCAACGGCCTGCCAAGGACCCTGCAAGCAAGCGCCGGTGGCATTGTTGCGTGTGGGTCACGGGTGTGAATTATTTGCCCAGTTCGTCCACCGTCCAGATTGGGCGGCAGTGTTGGATTTTGCTCAACGAGCGACTCAGGCAAGGACTTTGCTCGTTGATGCAGGGACGGCGCAGCCGTTCAGGTTCGATCCCGTCCACGAACCTCAAAAGCCCAGTGCAGCACTCGAACACGTCCGGTTCCTGTTGGGACATTTCGAAGGTGCGGTCGAGTTGCCTCTCGAGCAACGATCAATCCAAAAGGAGGTCGTCGGAAGTTGGGAGGCCGGTGGGCGCTTTCTGAGTCTTCGGATGGCCGCCACGTATCGAAAGACGGATGGCTCGTGGGATCGGCATCATGCGTTTATCATACTTGGTCCGGACGATGAGACCGGTACGCTCGTGAGTCGGGCGTACACGGATGGGGGAATCATCCATGAGTTTCACATCGTGATCGAGGAGAAGCGGCTGATGTTTGTGGATCGAGTGCCGCACCATGTCCCCGCTGTGGCCGCCCGAAAGGTGCTGACTCCCACCGCACAGGGCTATGAAGAAACCCTGGAACTTGATCGAGGACTCGGGGTTTTCGAACCCTATTACAGTATCCCCATTCATAGAAAGGAACGCTCGATTGCTACGTGATTCAGCTCCTCTGTTCGACTCTCCTGCTTTCTGAGGCTCAACCAACGTAACCTTCAATTATTTGTGAGCAGTGGCTTCTTCCGCATCGTCCGAGGAAGGCAAAAGGCTTCCGCTGACACGATTGGGTCGCAGTGGCGGGATGTCAACGAGGGAAGATGGAGGAGAGAACCTAGCAGGCCATAGAAAAACTATTGTAGTACGGCCCGCAGGATGTTCAAAAAGTCCGTCCAGCAAGGCCGCAGGCGAGTCGAAACCGGAGGCGTACCCTCTGGGGCGCACGGTGCGACGAATAAGGAGCACCACGTTTGTGCGCGCCGCCGAGTTGGTGAGGCGGCCGAGTCCCCGTTGAGGATTTCGATGAGTCGAGAACGAAGCTGGCGGGCTTTTAGGACTTCCTGCAGCTATTGAATGCCGGCCTGGCGCTGCAACCATCGCACATACTTCACAATCTGATCGACATCTGCCGAAGTGACGGCGTCGATCTTCGGCATGTTGCCAAATTGCCAATGGTGCGCCTGGACGCCGTTGGCCGCCGCCCGTTGGAAGGCCTGGTCTCCGTGATGGTTGGGCTCGTAGACCTTATGCACTAACGGAGGCCCGTGGTCGGTGCCCACGGCTTGCTTCCCATGGCAGACTGCACAGTTTGCATTGAATGTGGTCTCGCCCGTTTGGAACTCGGCCGGCACAGCGCTGCTTACGGACGCTTGTGTAGATTGTGGAGGTTGTGTGGAGTCGCAGGCAGCGAGGAAGCTGAGCCCTAGCAAACACAATCCGATCTGAAAACTCTTTGTCATCGTGATTTTCATGAATGAGTATCGCCAGTCCGGGTACTTCGTGTGTCGTCAACGAAATGAAACTTCCAACCAGTCTCGCTTTTCTCGCAACTCTCGCGGGTCACGCTTTATAGCGCATATATGATAGGATCCACAACCCCAGCCTTCGCAAATCCCTCCCGCCGGATCACGCAACTATCGCATCGCCCGCAAGCCTGGTCACCAACCGGATCGTAACAACTATGGGTCAAATGAAATGGGACGTGCAATTCGATCCCTCGTTGGATAATCTCCGCTTTCGTCAGCATCAGCAAGGGGGCTTTGACCTGGAGGGGATTCCCTTCCGTACCGGCTTTCGTGCCTTCCTTCACTGCCGATTCAAAGGCGCGAATGAATTCAGGTCGGCAGTCTGGATAGCCGGAATAGTCGAGCACGTTCGCGCCAAAGTAAATAAGAGACGCTCCCACGACCTCCGCATGCGCTGCCGCGATCGAGAGAAAAATGAGGTTCCGTCCCGGCACGTAGGTGACTGGGATAGCTCGGCCACGCTCGTGACCCGGTCGGTCCTTGGGCACTCCCGCCGGGCCAGTGAGCGCCGATCCGCCGATGGCGCGAAGATCCAGATTCATCACCAAATGATTCGCCACGTCCAAGGCAGTTGCGACCTGCCGAGCCCGCTCCACCTCTACAGCATGCCGTTGTCCGTAGGCTATGGTGAGAAAGAAGAGATCGTACCCCTCATGCTTGGCAATCGCAGCTGTGACGGTGGAATCCAGCCCTCCGCTCGCCAAGACGACTGCTCGAGGACTCATTGGCTTCATCAGATATACTCCCGCACACAGCGCAGGGTATCAAGGGTGGTCACAGCACGCGAGCCTTGCTTTACGAGGGAAGCACCAGCAGGCTGTGGAAAGACTATTGTGACAGGGGGAAAATTCAAGGGTCCGCGCGTATGGGGCAATGGGAGAATACCAGTCAGGATGCTCAAAATGTTCGTCCGGCGAGGCCGCAGGCGAATCGAAACCGGAGGAGGTACCGACCGCACTCCGTGGGGCCGTTCGCCCGTACAATGGATCTTGGCGAACGGAAAAACCCCTTCAGCACTTCCGATCTCTGAAAATCTCAATCGGTACGTTGAGGATTTCGATGAGTCGAGAACGAAGCTGGCGGACTTTTTCAGCATCCTGCGAGGGGAGGAACTAGAGCAATCGCGCAGCGAAACAGTTAGTCGCGATCTTCTTCTCGCTCGATTTTTTCTAGCAGCTCTTCTTTCGACTGACACTCGACGCAGAGCTTTGCGAACGGGACGGCTTCCAATCTTCGTTCACTGATCTCTACGCCGCACTCCGCGCAGATACCGTAGGTGCCCTCGGTGAGCCTCGTCAACGCTTCATCGATGGCCTGCCGGCGGCGATTGCGCATTTCCATCAAGGAAATGCCCAGCTCGCGATCGAGGTCCATGAGGGCTTGATCGCCGACGTCGCGTGCAGATTCAAGCCGCCGTTGTTTATCTTCAATCAGGGATTGGCCCAGACTCCCCTCAATCTCTTTGAGAATTTCCTGGCGCTTCCGCATCAACATCTGATGGAGGACTTGGCGCCGGCGTTCCCGATCTTCGCGTTCTTTCGCCGTTTCCTTCGGTTTGGCAGCCAGGGGAGAGACGGTCATGCTGATAGGTTTTTCAGGGACCACAATCGGAGTGCGTTTCGGTTTGCTCGTTGGTTTCTCGATCTTCGCCCGCACCTTGGCTTTCGCTACCGGTTTCTTCTTGGCCGGGGTTTTTGTTGGCATGTCGGGGCCTACTCCTATAATGAACGTCGAATAGCCGAAAAAAGTTCGGCATTCATAGCACGGCACTCCCGCCTTTTACAAGAGGTTGTGAAGTAGAGAGCGAAGGGGTTAAGGGGTTAAGGATAGAGGATTGTCGAGTGAATGGAGTGACCGACTAGTTTCTCTCGACCCTTAAGGCCCTGGAGTTCCACGAGAAAGTCGAGCCCGGCGATCTCACCGCCCAATTGCCGAACGAGGGACACCGTCGCGGCCGCCGTGCCTCCTGTGGCCAGCAAGTCGTCCACGATCAGTACCCGTTCTCCGACACCAATCGCATCGCGGTGGATGGCCAGGGAGTTTGAACCGTATTCGAGGCTGTATTTGACTTCAAAACAGTCGGCAGGCAACTTGCCGGGCTTCCGGACGGGAACGAACCCGGCGCTCAACCGGTTCGCCAGGATCCCGCCGAAAATGAATCCGCGGGACTCGATGCCGATGACTTTTGCGATCCCTTGTCCCTGGTAATAAGCGGTCAATTCATCGGTAATCGATGCCAGGGCTTGGGGGTCTTTGAGCAGCGTGGTGATATCGTAGAAGAGAATACCGGGCTTGGGGAAATCGGGGACCTCGCGAATGAGGGCGTGATAGTTGACGGAGGGCATGAATCAGAGCAAATCTGCTTGTGTCATAGTTCTGCGCTCAATGGTATGACGCAAACGCGCCAAGGCGGCCATTTCAATCTGCCGGACCCGCTCACGGGTCAACCCCATCTCCCGGCCGATTTCCTCCAACGTCTTGGCCTCACTCCCATCGAGCCCAAACCGCGACATAATAACAGTTTGCTCTTTCTCGGGCAACTCCTTCACCCACTCCATCATCTCCGCGCGACGCATCACCCCCTCGGTGGTATCGGCAGGCGAGACACACGACGGGTCTTCAATGACATCGCGCAAGAACGTATCTCCGCCATCATTGATCGGACTATCCAACGAACAGGTCGTCCGTACCACTTGTCTGAGATCTAACACCGTTTCGTCGGTCGTCTTCATCCGTGCCGCGACTTCCGATGCAGTCGGTTCTCGTCCGAGTTCCTGAACGAGCTGCTCCGTCTTGGCGAGATAACGGTTCAGCCGCTCCACCACATGCACCGGTAACCGCACGAGCTTTGCCTGATTGATGATCGCTCGTTCGATGTACTGCCTGATCCACCAGGACGCATACGTACTGAAGCGAAACCCGCGTTTGTAGTTAAACTTTTCGACGGCCTTGATCAGCCCGAGATTGCCCTCTTCGATGACATCGGAGAAGGGGAACCCTCGATGCATATACCGCTTACCGATACTGATCACCAGCCGGAGATTCGATTCAATCATCTCTTGGCGCGCCTGTTCGTCCCCCGCCATGACGCGCTTGCCCAGATGCTGTTCTTGCTTAAATGTCAGCAACGTCGAGCGACGGATCTCGCGCAAGTAACACTTCAGGGTATCCAATCCTTCGGAGCGGCGACTCGATTTGTCCTCGTCGACGAGCGACTCGCTCACACCCGACGACCCGGCCGTGTCCTCGTCGTCATGGTCGGTGACGTGTCGGCGCGCTTCGCCTAAATCGTGGAACTCCTCGTCTCCTCGCGCCATACGTTCTGTCGCTCCTAACTGGTTCGCTCAGTACCACACTCGAAAATCTGAAAATCGCCCTGTCGCCGGACTCCATTCCACTTCAACGGCCGTCACTCGCGACGCCGGAGGTCCGGTCTTTAGGTTTTCGATGAGGATCAGAATTTGGTCTTTGGCCCCTTCGACTTCAAGCTCAACTCGGCCATCATCGAGATTCCTGACTCCTCCGCAGAGTGCTCGTTGCGATGCGACACGAACCGCAAACGCTCGATACCCGACTCCTTGGACCTTTCCCTTCACACACAGCTTCGCTCGGAGAACCGCTGGTTCAAGAGGTTCGGCCATCGAAGGGATACTCTCACACCTCCGCAGAAGCGTCACGCGTTTTGCGATTCCGCGCGAGTAAATTCCGCCTAACGGTTCTGAAATCGAAAAGGGAAATGCTAGAGGAGATTCAATGCACGCCGACCGGCGGAATTCTATACGAACAGACTCCAGGTCGAGCAAGCGATGATGCCGGGTCTGCTGGTGGTGTGTATCCGGCGCCTCAATTCGATACAGCGATAAATAGGTGCCGGGTCACACGAAGTGTGATAGAAGAAAATCTGCTTGGGGGGTATCCGCTGGCCGTCGTAACGATAAATCGATAAAGAAGCCAGCGGTACGAGCAAGCTATGATGCTGGGTCTACTGGAGGGGTCTATCCCGTCGCCTCAATGGAAGCATAGGCTCCGGGTTACACGAAGTGCGATATGGTCGGGGCGAGAGGATTCGAACCTCCGACCCCTGCGTCCCGAACGCAGTGCGCTACCGGGCTGCGCTACGCCCCGACAAAATCAACAGAATCACAAAGTGAGCGAGAATTGTCTTACATCAGGGGGTCGAAACGCAAGCCATGGGCATCGGCCACCTCTCGACAGGTAATCTTGCCGCTGGACAGGTTCACCCCTTTTGCCAGTCCAGCGTCTGCCCGCACGGACTCTTCCACTCCCTGCGAGGCCAGACGCAGAAGATATGGAAGCGTGGCATTCGTCAACGCGGCTGTCGACGTACGTGGAACAATCCCCGGCATATTGGACACACAATAATGGAGCACCCCATCCACCACATAGACCGGGTTCGAATGGGTTGTGGGTTTCGTGGTCTCGAAACAGCCGCCTTGATCGACCGCGACATCCACCACCACGGCTCCCGGCTTCATGCGCGCCACCAGTTCCCGTGAGACCAACTTGGGGGCTCGAGCCCCAGGAACGAGGACTGCTCCGATGACGAGATCTGCGGCCATCACTGTCTCGTTGATCGCAGCTTGCGTGGAGGCACGCGTCAGAATTCGACCACGATACAATTCGTCCAGCGCCCGGAGCCGTTCAAGGTCAAGATTGATCACCGTCACCTGAGCCCCAATTCCGACAGCGATTCGAGTCGCCTCGCTACCCACCACGCCAGCCCCAAGCACCACGACTTTCCCCGGCTCCACGCCAGGCACACCGGCCAAGAGAAGCCCGCGCCCTCCTTGGGTCTTTTCCAGATAATGTGCGCCGATCTGCACCGACATCCGCCCCGCGATTTCGCTCATCGGTTTGAGCATCGGCCGCGTTCCGTCTTTCGCTTCGATGGTCTCGTAGGCAATGGCGGTGATCTTGGTATCGAGAAGTGCTTTTGTGAGATCCGGCAAGGAAGCCAAATGCAAATAGGTAAAGAGGGTTTGTCCCGGATGGAAGAAGTGGCATTCGGAAAGCAGCGGCTCCTTGACCTTCACGATGAGCACCGCCTGCTGAAATAGCTGCTCCTTCGACTGCGCCAGGGTCGCGCCGGCGCTCCGGTAGTCCTCATCTGAGTATCCGCTGCCCACTCCGGCTAATGGTTCGATCAAGACGTCATGGCCGGCCTGACGCAATGCGCGAACCCCGTCGGGCGTCACGCTCACACGATACTCATGGTCCTTGATCTCCTTTGGGACCCCGATGATCATGGCTAGTACCTCCCTGCGCAATCGACTCTGGGATTCCGCGCTCATTATATACATATACAACAGCTCTGAACATGCACGTGTAGATTCCAGGGACATCCCCGTCAAGTGGACAGTGCGCGCGGGCCTGGTGTAAGATTCGCCCGCTTATTCGGGCTTGATCGACGGAGGGAGACTCTATGGATTCCGCAGCTGGGTCTTGCAATGCCTGCGGCGCCACCGGCGTTGCACTCATGAAGTTATCGCTAGGGAAGGACTTTTTCGGCCGGACCTACGACCGACTGTCGCCCTCGACCGATCAAAGCCCTAAATGGTACTGCGAAGGCTGTTCGATGCAGAAAAATCTCCAACGCGACTTCCGAGATATCACCGCAGAGATCGACAAGCTCGGCGCCGGGCAGCCCTCTCAACTGTCGAAACCCGATGAGTTCCAGCGTGCCGGGTTGCGCCTGAGGGAAATAGTCGCCTTGCTTGATGCCGCACAGAAGCGCTCACCGCTGCTTGCGAGCGGCGAGGTCACACGGTTACTCGAACGACTCAATACCATCAGCATTCCAGTGTAGGCCCCCATAGATCATGTCTGGTTACAAACGCCACATCTTCGTCTGTACGAATCAACGGAGCCCCGACGATCCCCGTGGGAGTTGCTCCAAGCTCGGATCTGAAGCGCTCCACGCGCACTTTAAACAAGAAGCGAAGCGGTTGGACTTGAAGGACGTCGTCCGCGCGAATAAAGCCGGGTGCCTCGATCATTGTGCGCAAGGGCCAAGCGTCGTGATTTATCCCGAAGGTGTGTGGTATCAAGTCAAATCCAAATCCGATGTGACGGAAATCATGGAGCGCCACGTTGTCAAGGGCGAGGTGGTGACCCGCCTCATCATGCCCGATCACCCAGCTCCCACGATACTTCCCCCACTCCGATCGTAGCGTCGTATCACAAGGATCGTTATGGCCGTTGAAGAGAAGTGGAAAGCCAACCTGGAAAAGGTGGCCTTCATGAAGCAGTTTCCGGGGTTACTCGGCAGCTGGGAGGCCTTAACGGGAAAAACCATCAAGGCCGTCATTCCGCTCAAGGGGAAACAGGGAGCTGCAGTGCTGGTGTGCACCGATGGCACCTTTACCATTGCGCCCGCCATGGCATTCGAGCCCTACGAGTTGGGCGAGGCCTTGACTGTGGCACGGGCGCTCCTTGAGCCGGCGCATCAGGCGGCCTATGTGGAGTATGATCGACTGGTCAAGAAGGACAAAGATGCCCTCAAGTCGGCTAGGGTCGAAAAGATTCTCGGAGCGATTCACAACAACTTGGAGCAGCATCCGGAACTGAAAGATCGCTTGAAGGAACTCGTGAAGGAGTGGAAGTGAGCAGTCTCCCAGATCGAAATATGTTTGAGATCTTTTCCCAAGGTCTCTTTGAAGGAGTCAAACCTATGATGGTCATACGCGATCACCTCGTCCGCCATCCCGACCGTTGCACACATCAAGCTATCTGTGTTCCGATTTGTCCAACCGGCGCCTGGCTCTCGACTCCTCCCTACAAGTTCGACTCGTCTCGTTGCCTGGAAAGCTGCCGCCTCTGCCTGGATGCCTGTCCCTCGCAGGCGATTTTCGCCGTGTTCAAGAAGGGGGAGAAGTTGCTGGAGCCGCAAAAGAAGACGGGGTAGCCTGGCCGTCCCCTTTGCTCGCGCAACGCGCGGCCTCAGAAGGATGCGAGGGAGCAGGCAGACCGTTCTTCTTGCTCGCAGAGCCCCCACGATAAAGCGGTGGTCGCTCGATGCGCGCAGTGAAGAACAATCTGCCTACTCCCTCTGGGGAAGTTGGGGAATCAGAAGGCCCTCGTTGGACGCGCGCAGTTGGGGATCAGCCAGCCCACCCCTGAGAGAGCCAAAGAGAACAACTCGGTCAGTTCCAGCTTTCCTTCCCCACAAAACCGGCTTGCGAATTTCGCTCTTCCGGCGGAAGTCCGCGCCAAGACCCTGACACACCCTTGGGGAGAGAGCGATAGATCGGATCGTATTTGCTCGGCGAGTGCGGTGACCCGAGCCCACGCACACATTTGCCACGCCAGTTTATCTGCCACTCATGAGACTTCGGCACACCACGGGGGAAAAGAGAGAAGAAGACTCGCGGACGATGGGTGCCATGGCTATGATCCTGACGGTGGGGCGAGGACGTGGGAGAGGAATTGTCCGGTATGAGAAGTCGCGACCTTTGCAATTTGCTCCGGTCGTCCTTCTGCGACAATCTGTCCGCCTGCTGCGCCGCCTTCTGGTCCCAGGTCGATAATCCAATCTGCTGACTTGACGACGTCCAGGTTGTGTTCCACTACCACCACGGTATTGCCGCTGTTCACCAGCTTCTGCAGCATGGCAAGGAGCTTCTTGATGTCTTCGACGTGGAGCCCGGTGGTCGGTTCGTCCATGATATAGAGCACGTTCTTCGCGGCTGAGTCCTTGAGTTCGGCTGCGATTTTTAACCGTTGGGCCTCGCCTCCCGAGAGTGTTGTCGCGGACTGGCCGAGGCGGAGATAGCCGAGCCCGATGGTCGAGAGAAGGTGGAGCTTTTCTGTGAGCTTGGGCGAGCCGCTAAAATATCCCAGCGCCTCCTCAGCCGTCATCTGCAACACATCATGGATCGTT